>ERZ1673750.792-NODE-792-length-20096-cov-5.499975_pt1 | contig 20096 bp, 12 predicted proteins | sample MGYA00580203_ERZ1673750 | MGnify/ENA primary metagenome ERZ1673750 (study PRJEB41218, sample SAMN15661763) | gut metagenome | host: Homo sapiens | place: Canada: London | collected 2015-08-20/2019-03-30 | study: EMG produced TPA metagenomics assembly of... | reverse complement strand
GATCAGATATATCGCCCCCGAATACAGGCACAGCATCAGCGCGATGTATATCAGGGCGTACGTCAGCGTGTAATATCCCGTCATCCACACCGGCGCGGTCTGGGCCGGATTGAACACCCACACGGGCAGCAGCAGCATCGACAGGCCGATGCACTGGAACAGCGTCTTGAGCTTGCCCGGCCAGGCGGCGGCGATCACCTTGCCGCCCTTGTCGATGACAAAGAAGCGCATGACGGTGATGCCCACCTCACGCAGCAGAAACAGCGCGACGATGATCCAGCCGAGCCAGACGGGACCGAGCTCGCCAAACACCGCGGCCACGATCAGCGTGGCGCAGGTGAGCAGCTTGTCGGCTATGGGATCCATCAGCTTGCCGAGTTCGGTGACCTGGTTGTACTTGCGGGCCATCCACCCGTCCACCTTGTCGGTGGACGCGGCGACGATGAACAGCACGGCCGCGGCCCATCGCATGGGGATGTTGTTCTCTCCCCACGAGCCTGCGGCGATGTACAGGCCGAGGAATATCACGACCAGCACGATGCGCGAATACGTGACGAGGTTCGGCGGTGCGTTCCAGCCGTCCAGCAGCGACTTCTTGGCGGTCGCCGAGCGTTCCGTTGTATCGTTTTGCATATCGTTTTCCATAGTGTTCACGATACCCCCACACTCCTACCTTGGATGAATATGCGGTTCGAGTTCTCTGGGAATCCCGTCAGATATGGCTGCATCATGGCCGGGTCAGGCCTGCCGGTCAGGCCGACTTGGCACCCACTACGCCAATTCGCCCTGCTGCGCGGCCGCGGCGGGCGCAGAGGCCTGCATCGCATCGGTCTCGCCACGAATGAACGAGAGCACCGCAGGCAGATCCTGGGGCTGGACGAGCACCTGACGGGCCTTCGAGCCTTCGGACGGGCCGACAACGCCACGCGACTCCAGCAAATCCATGAGTCGGCCGGCCTTGGCGAAGCCGACGCGCAGCTTGCGCTGCAGCATCGATGTGGAACCGAACTGCGTGGTGACCACCAGCTCGGCCGCCTGCAGCAACACGTCCATATCGTCGCCGATGTCCTCATCCGGCTCGACGGCCTTCTTCTCGGCCTCCTGCGCCATCTGCTCTATGTCCTCGCGGTAGTGCGGCTTGCGCTGTGTGCGCACGAACTCGACGGCCTTGCGGATCTCGGACTCGTTCACCCACGATCCCTGCACGCGGATGGGTTTCATCGAGCCCATAGGCAGGAACAGGGCGTCGCCCTGGCCGATCAGCGTCTCGGCGCCCACCGAATCGAGGATGACTCGCGAATCGGTGGCGGAGGATGTGGCGAATGCCAGTCGGGACGGGATGTTCGCCTTGATCAGGCCGGTGACCACGTCGACCGACGGGCGCTGCGTGGCGAGCACCAGGTGCACGCCCGCGGCACGCGCCAGCTGTGTGATGCGCTGGATCGAGCTTTCGACGTCGTTCTTGGCGACCATCATCAGGTCAGCCATCTCGTCTACGACGACGAGCAGGTACGGGTACGGGGCGACCTTGCGGTTCGAACCGGCTGGCGCATGCACCTTGCCCGCGCGCACGGCTTCGTTGAAGTCCTTGACGTGGCGGAATCCGAAGAACTGCAGGTCGTCGTAGCGCGCGTCCATCTCCTTGACCACCCATTCGAGCGCCTGTGCGGCCTTCTTCGGATCGGTGATGATCGGTGTGAGCAGGTGCGGGATGCCCGCATACGCGCTCAACTCCACGCGCTTGGGATCGACCATGATCAGGCGCACCTGCTCGGGCGTGGAACGCATGATGATCGACATGAGCATCGAATTGATGAAGCTCGACTTTCCGGAGCCGGTGGCGCCCGCCACCAGCAGGTGCGGCATCTTGGTCAGGTCGGCGGTGACGAAATGGCCCTCCACGTCCTTGCCGACGCCGGCGAGCATGGGGTTCGGGTCATTCATCGCCTTGTCGGAGCGCAGCACGTCGCCGAGGTGGACGATCTCGCGGTCATCGTTCGGGATTTCGATGCCGATCGCCGATTTTCCGGGGATCGGCGAGAGGATGCGCACATCGGAGCTGGCCACCGCGTAGGCGATGTTGCGCTGCAGGTTCGTGACCTTCTCGACCTTGACGCCCGCGCCGAGCTCGACCTCGTACTGGGTGACGGACGGGCCGCGCAGGAAGCCGACGACTTTCGCGTCGACGTTGAACTGCTGGAACGTGGAGGTCAACGCGCGGATCACGCGGTCATTGGCCGGCGTGCGCACGGCATGAGGCTGGCCGTGCGACAGCATGTTCAGGTCGGGCAGTTGGTACGGGGCGTCCGGCGCCGCAAGCGCAGGGTCGTCCACATTGGGATTCATGTTCTCGCCCGCACCGGCCGATGCGCCCGAGGAGGCATCCGGGGACATGGAGGAAATCGCACCGGCAGCGCCCGCGGCGGGCATCGCCGCCCACGGATCGGACGTACCGGCAACCGTCGATGAGACCAACCTCGCACTCCCGGCCGCCCCGGCTCCCCTGTCGGGATCCGTCGCATACGCCGGTACGCCTGAGGTACCGGAAGATGCGGCACCGGGGTGTGCGGCGGCCATGCCGGATGTCATCGTCGCGACGGCATCGGCGGCGTGGGCCGCCGCCACGCCCCCGGACATGGCGCCGGCAGCTGCTCCGGCCATCGCGCCCATGGTGGAGGACACCGTGCGGGGCATGACATTGCCGCGTGCGTCCAGTGACGTCTCAGCGGCCTGCCCATGCCGACTCGCCGCGTGGGCGAACGGGTCATCCCCCGCATACCGGTCAAGTGACGCGTCATCCGTCTTCTCCGCGGACTTGCGCCGGAACAGACGGGAGAACCATCCGCCCTTCACGTCCCCGGAGTCCGACTCAGTTTCGTCCGTACCGTCATGGGCGGGGACACCCTCGGCGAACGCCAGGGTCTCATCGCCGTCACCCACACGCACCTCGTTGGGGAACTGATCCTGTTGCGCGGCCGAATCCGGCTCATGCCGAGGATGCAGGGAACGCTGCGAGATCATGGCAGCGATGGTGCGGACGCGATCCGGCACCTGAGTGACATGGGTGCGGGTGATCATCAGCAGCGAGAACAAGCCGACCACCACGAAGACGATAACGGCGAACACCTTCGACAATCCCCATGCCAAAGGCGAGCCCAGCACGAAACCAAGCAGTCCGCCGGCCCTTTGCAGCAGGCCGATGTCGAACGAACGCGCGTCGGCGGCCACGACCACGTCGATGATCGAGCAGACGGACCACAACAGTATCGCCCAGCCGCTTACCACGCGGGGGTTGTCGGAATTCTTGCCGCTGTTGCGCATCAGACGGATGGCCACGATCACCAGCAGCACCGGCAACACGACGCTCATCACGCCCAGCACGCCGGCCGAGAACGCATGCAGCACCCGGCCGATGATCCCGTTCACGCGGAACCATTCGGAAGCGCAGAAGAATACGGCGAGCACGATCAGCAGGAAGCACAGGCCATCCCGGCGATACACGGGGTCGAATTCACCCACTCCGGCAACCGACCGAACCAGTGAGCCGAAGCCGCGCGGAACCGCGAGAATGATCCGCTTCCACAGCGGCTCCTCGACCGGGGTGCGGGCATCGTCCCCCATGCCGCCACGCCCGCCGGAAGCTCTCTTCCCGGTCTCGCCGACGCGCGACGAAGCACGCTGCGTGCGGGTGCCACGCGGCGAGTCGTTGGAAGGACCATTGCCTGATGAGGATGTTGTTCGTGCCATAGCGTCTTCAGATTCTACCCATCACCCGTTATTTCCCGATCAATTCGCGTCAAAACCCGCGCGAGGGGCATCGGCGCATGTACCATCTAACTATGACTCCAGCAGAACGTGCGAGCGCAGTCGCATTTGCACTCAAAAACTGCGCATTGGAAGCGATGACGCCGGGCGATGCGACGATGCGCGCCGCGGCGGGATACGAGCAGGGCGACAACGACGTATCCGCTCTGATCGACGCCGCGGACCGGGAGACCTCCGGGATCGTCAGCGGCAGGCTCGCCGACGGGAGCCTTGACGATCATGCCACCGACCACGCCAGCAGCGTGTTCGCCCGAACGGTGCTGTTGGCTGAACGCCGTTGGAATCCGAGCGGCGACATTGCCGAGCTCATCGCCATCCACCGGGGACTGTTCGACGGCGTGTTCTCCGACGCCGGACAGCTGCGCACCTCGAACGTCACCCGCGAGGTCACCGACAAGCGGCATCAGGCCAAGAACCCCGAGGCGTTCTTTCCCGCGCAATTGATCGAGACCGGCGCCTTGAACATCTCGACCGAGCTTGCCGACAAACGCAACCTGGACAACCTCGACCGGGGCGTGTTCGTCCGGGAGCTCGCCCACGTCTACGACGAACTGGGCTACCTGCACCCGTTCAAGGGAGGCAACGCCATGACGCTTCGCATCTTCGCGTCCCGTCTCGCGCATGACGCCGGGTGGGATCTCGACTGGGGAGGCGTGACGCGCGAGTCATACAAGCAGGCGAAACACGCCGCATATCGAGGTGACATCAACGCCTTCAGCCAGATGTTCGCCGACATCGTGCGCCCCGCGAACCCCACGCGGGTCTTCCTGATCGCCGGCTGGGAGCAGGGGCCCGCCCACTGACCGAAGCCGCGGCGACTCTGTTGCCGGTCACCACGGGGTACCGGTCGCCACGGGCCGCTCTGCCATTACTGCAGGTCGCCCAGATGATGTTGCGTATACTCGTCCGCCTGCGCATCGATCGGGTCGTAATCGCCCGCGTCGGCATGGTCGATAACGGCCATCGCGTTATCCACCAGTCGCGGATTGAGCGCATGGAGCCAATGGATGCGCGGGTCACGCCCGAACCATCCCATCTGCTTGCGGGCGAGCCGTTTGGTCTTCTGCGCGATGTCTCGGAACGTGTCATCCAGATCGCACAGCCCGTCCAGGTAATCGATGACTTGCTGATAGCCCAGCGCCCGCCCGGCGGTCGCTCCCAGATGGGGGCGGATCCGCTCCACCTCTTCGATGAAACCACCCTCCAGCATCTGCTTGGTGCGGATGTCGATGCGCTGGTCCAGCTCCTCGCGGGGCAGGTCCAGACCGATCTGCACTGAGGCGATGACGTACCGGTAGCGGGGCAGACTGGCGGAATACGGACGCCCGGTCACTTCGATGACCTCCAACGCGCGGATGGTACGACGCGGGTTGTGGGGGTCCATGCGCGACGCGGCCTGAGGGTCCTTCGCCCGCAACTCGTCGAACAGCGCTCCGGCCCCCTCGCTGCGCTCACGTTCCTCCAGTCGCCTGCGCACATCAGGATCGGTGCCGGGGAACGAAATGTCGTCGATGGCGGCCCGCGCATACAGGCCGGACCCGCCGACGAGAATGGGGCGGATTCCGCGTGATTGCAGGTCATGGATGGTGGCTCGCGCTACCTGCTGGAATCTGGCGACCGACATGGCCTCGTCCGGATCGATGATGTCGAGCAGATGATGCGGAACCGCCGCCTGCTCGTCCGCGGTCGGTTTGGCCGTGCCGATGTCCATGCCGCGGTACATCTGGTAGGCGTCCGCGTTCACTATCTCGGCCCGCTCCCCCCGTTCCTTCAGCGCCCGGGCGACGGCGATGCCGAGGCCGGTCTTGCCGGACGCGGTCGGCCCGACGATGCTGACGACCCTCGGCATCGCCACGGACGGGTTTGCTGACCGGCCTTCGGAGCCTGACGAGGCCGGGCCGGTCACGTTCGACGCCATGTCATTATTCGTCAATTTATCGGTCATGGTCACATCGTTCATGGTCTCGTTCATGGTCTCACTCATGATGTCGTCTCGCTTATATCGCGGTGTCTGTCCCGCTCACCGGCGGACCGCATACGTCTGGCCGGCGTTGACATCCGGGTCGGCGATGAGGTTGTGGCGACCGGCATGGGTGACGGTCGCGGTCACGAAATCACCGATCTGCGGCATCGGCTCGCCGTCCGGCACGCCGATATGCACCAGCACGCCGGTCCGTTCACGACCGGTGACGCGATGTGTCGCGGAATCCTTCTTGCCTTGGGCCCCGGTAATCATCACTTCGACGTCACGGCCCTCGAACTTGGCGAGCTCCTCTTCCGTGATCTGCTCCTGAAGCTTCACCAGCCGGTCGAACCGTTCCTGCACGACCTCATGCGGGACCTGCTCCATTTCGGCCGCAGGGGTTCCGGGACGCGGCGAGTATTCGAATGTGAACGCCGACTGGAACCTCGCCTGACGCACCACATCCATCGTCGCCTCGAAATCCTCGTCCGTCTCGCCAGGGAATCCGACGATGACATCGGTGCTGATCTGCGCGTCCGGCATCGCCTCGCGCACCTTGCGCAGGATATCCAGGAACTTGGCGGAACGGTAGGAGCGACGCATCGCACGCAGGATCTTGTCGGAGCCCGACTGCAACGGCATGTGCAGCTGGTGCATGACGTTCGGCGTCTCGGCCATCGCCGCGATCACGTCGTCGGTGAACGCCGCCGGATGAGGCGACGTGAAACGCACACGCTCCAATCCCTCGATGTCTCCGCAGGCCCGCAGCAGCTTGGAGAACGCATACCGGTCGCCGATGCCGTAACCGAACGAGTTGACGTTCTGGCCGAGCAGCGTGACCTCCTTGGCGCCTTCATCCACGCATCGGCGAATCTCCGCAAGGATGTCGCCGGGACGGCGGTCATGCTCCTTGCCACGCGTGGTGGGCACGATGCAGAACGTGCACGTGTTGTTGCAGCCGATCGAGATGGATACCCAGCTCGACACCTTCGAAGCGCGGGCGACCGGCAGCTGACTGGGGAAATAGTCCAGCTTGTCGGCCACTTCGACCTGGCAGGTCCCCGCCATGCGGGCCTGATCCAGCAGGCGCGGCAGCGAGCCGATGTTCTTCGTGCCGAACACCGCATCCACCCACGGCGCCTTCTGTGCGATCCTCTTGCGGTCAAGCTGGGCCATGCATCCGCCGATCGCGATCTGCATGTTCGGATGCGTGCGCTTGAGGTCCGCCCACAGGCCGATGGTGCCGTACATGCGTTCCGCGGCGTTCTCCCGCACCGCGCACGTGTTCATGATGATCAGGTCGACGTCCTTGTCCGCCGCCTGTTCCTCGGTCGCCGGCATGTATCCGTCATCTTCGAGCACACCGGCGATTCGCTCGGAATCATGCACATTCATCTGGCATCCCAGCGTGTGCACGTAGAATACGCCCTTGCCGCGCCCCGTTGTGGCGCCAAGGGTCGGGTCCGTCAATGTGGAGGTGCGCTCCGACTCGGTCATCATGTCTTCGTTCATAGTCAACCATCGTAACGATTGCCCAAGCCAGCACCAGCGTGCTGCGATTTTTCAGTTCCTCCGCAAGAGTTCGGCTATGATGGTGAACCGTGATACTTGACCGACAAAGCCACATCAACACGAATGACCTGAAAACCCGACTCGATGCCGTGGGCATGGATCGGGGGTCTTTTTCACCGGAAGAACTCACCGAATTCGTGAATCTCATGCAAGTCTACGAAGGCGCGATGCATGAGATAAGCACCAAACTGGAGATCCTTGATTCGGAGTTCCAGGTGCGGTTCTCGCATGATCCCATCCATCACATGGAACGCCGTCTCAAGTCGGTGAACTCGATCCTCGGCAAGCTCAAGCGCAAGACGCTGCCGGTGACCGTGTCGTCGATCAAGGACAACCTGTTCGATGTGGCAGGCATCCGCGTGATCTGCAACTACCGCGACGACGTGTACTCCGTGTCGAACTATCTGTCGGCGCAGAACGACATCTCCGTGCTGCGGGTCAAGGACTACATCAAGAACCCCAAACAGAACGGCTATCGGTCGCTGCACGTCATCTATGCGGTGCCCGTGTTCCTCTCATCCGGCGCCCACTACACCCCGGTGGAGGTCCAGTTCCGCACCATCGCGATGGATTACTGGGCGAGTCTGGAGCACGCCCTGCGCTACAAGACCGATCTGCCGGACGCAAAGCTCGCCGAGCACTCGCAGACGCTGCTTGATTGCGCGCGGAGCCTGCAGAACATCGAGACCCAGATGCAGAACATCCACCGCGACATCAACGGCGCGCCGCAGGTCGAGGAGACACCGAAAGCCGACTAAGCCGGTCGAATCGGCCCCCGTCATGCATCCTCCGCCCTCGCTGACGGGAACGGATCCGTCTGACGGCCGATCAGCGGGATTCTGTCTTTCTTGTTTTCCGGTCGCATTCCCCGATCGCGTTCACTGATCCCGTTTTCCGGTCTTGTTCACCGCCAATCGTCTGCGGCCGACACCGGGCATCTGCGCGAGCACGATACCCGCGAAGATCAGCGCACAGCCGAGGTATCCGCGTACCGTCATCGTCTCGCCCAACAGCAATGCGCCGCCGATGACCGAGAACACCGATTCCAGCGACATGATGAGCGATGCGCGGGTCGGCGGCACCCACTGTTGGCCTACAGCCTGCAACGTGTAGGCGACGCCGACTGACCCGATTCCCGCATACAGCACGGCGATCCACGCCTGCCCTGCCCCGTTCCAGTCCATGGAGCCTTCGATCAGCGTGCCGGCCCAGCTGAGTGCCGCGGTCGTCACGAATTGGATGAATGACAGTGTCAGCGCGTCGACGCGCGCTCCCAGCGTATCGATCGACAGGATATGAGCGGCGAACAGGACCGCGGTGAACAGCAGCAGGCAGTCGGCCAGCGTCGGGGAACCGAAGCCGTCCGTGATGCACAGCAGGTAGAATCCGGCCACGGCCACGCCCACCGCCATCCAAGTCATCATGCGCACTGCGCGGCGAAGGACGAGATACGCCAGCAACGGCACCATGACGATGTAGAGCGCGGTGATGAATCCGGCGCGGCCGGCCGAACGGCCGAACATGATGCCGTACTGCTGCAGCGTGCTCGCCGCGAACAGGAACACACCGCATATCATTCCGACGATGAGCGGGTTCGACAGTGCGCTGCCGGCGATCATGTCATGTTCGCCATCGCCGGCCTCACGGTTCCCCGCGCCAACCGTCTTCCCCGATTCCCGGCATCGTCGCAAACGCTTCCACAGCAGCAACGGGATCAGCGAAATCGCCCCCAAGGTGAACCGCGTGGCGTTGAAGAACAACGGCGACATCGATGCCATGCCCTGCACCTGGGAGACGAACGCGAATCCCCAAATCAGCGAGGTCAATACAAGACATGCCATACCGGCCATTTCCTGCTGCTTCATGAGCATTCACGCTAGCGTATCGCCGTGACCGGTCCCGACCGATGATGGAATGGTCTCGCTGATTCGCGCGATGGGCATCTGAACGATGATGGCCCATCCCGCGGCTGCGGGATGGGCCATCGCATCTGCCGTCGTGACAATATCCGTATTGGCGGAATTGGCTATGACGGTACCGTTCCAGTGATATCAGTCTCGGCTGCCGAACAGTTGAAGGATGTACAGGAACATGTTCACGAAGTCGAGATACAGGTTCAGCGCGCAGATGATGGAGATCTTCTTGATCATCTCCGGCCCCTGGGCCTCATAGGCGCTGAACAGCGCACGGGTCTGCTGAGCGTCGTACAGGGTCATGCCGGCGAACAGTATCAGGCCGAAGGCGCAGATGATACGCATCCCGGTCGTGCTGCCCGGAACGAACATGAGCACGATCTGGGAGATGATCAGCACCACCAGGCCCACCATGAGGATGGGGCCGGCCTTGAGCATGTCGAATTTCGTGGTCAACGAGAACATGGTGAGCACGAAGAAGAACGCCGCGCACAGGACCAGGGCCACGCCGATGTCGGAGATGCTGTACACCAGGAAGATGGAGCTGAGAGTGAATCCCATCAGCGCCGCGTACACGTAGAACATGACACGGGCGGTCGATGCCTTGATCTTCATGATGCGGGCGCCCAGCGCCACGGCCAGCACAACCTGTACGATCGCGAATCCGAAGAAGCCGATCAGGCCGGTTGACTCGATGAAGGAGACGTATGCGCCGGTCATCTGCGCGACGACCGCGACGACGGCCGTGATGATAAGGCCGAGCGTCATCTCGCCGTATGCCCTGGTGACGGATGCCCGTTGGGCCGCCTGCACCTGTTCACGGCTGTAGATGGTCTGGGCGTTGATCGCCGCAGTGCCGTTGGGCGCGTATGAATACTGTGATTGTCCGTATTGCTGCTGCCCATATGCGGGCTGCTGCTGATTGCCGCCGTAATAGGGATCGCCGTTGCCTGGCTGCTGTCCAAATGTCATGCTGGCTCCTTTGTTTGCGTACGCTTCATCGTAACGGAGAAGGCTGAACAAATCATTAATGTTCAGCCTTGAGCATCACACCAGCAACGCCTGCCTATTCGTCTATTTCAGGTCGAACGTGTGCACGACTTTCCGGGAGTCATCGATGGAGAACAGGTCGGTCACGTCGACGGTGATGGTCGACTCGTCCTTCAACACGTATCCCAGGGTCACCTTTCCTGTCGCTCCGGGCTGGATCTCCGCCGTATATGAATTCATGTCATATCCGGTCGGCTGGTCAAGATAGACGGCGGTGTCCAGGGCCTGTCCGTTCTGGAACACCTGGGGATGCGCCAGCGCGGCGAAGGAGTTGTTCTTGCCTGAATTGTTCTTCCATTCGTACGTGACCATCACCGTAGGCTTGTCTTCATAGTCGTTGCCCGATTTCGCCGCGGAGACGATCGTGACATGGAGGTTCTTGAGATCACCCTCCTGGTCCTGCTCCCCCGATGCCTTGGTCGTATCGGTGGAGTCATTGTTCGTCGGATCGTTGTTCGCGGAACCGTCGTTGGAGGAATCGTCGCCGCTCTTTTTCGCGTCGGACGACTTGCTCTGTGACGTGCCGGAACCGTTAATGGCCTCATCAATGGCCTTGCTGGCTGCGGACTGCATGGCCAGAGTGATGACGATGGCGAGCACCGACAGCACCGCCGCGACGATGGAAAGTATCTTGCCCGCCTTCTTGCCGCGGAACGTCCCCACCATGGCGATGATCGCCAGCACCACGCCGATGGCGCCTAGGATGGCCGCTATATTGTTCACGATCGGGATAAAGCTGAGGACCAGCCCCAAAGCGCCAAAGACGACGCCTACGATACCGCAGATCGTGGTTCCTTTGGGGGTACCCTGTGCGGACGTCTCCCCCTTGATACCGTGCGACATAGCATTCTCCTTCTTGATCTCGGTGAGTTATGCACCATCCACGCTATCGGAGTTCGCACGTTTGCATCAGTGGACGAACGTTCATTTCCGATTGCCCTTTCGGGCAGATAAGAATGAACCCGCGTTCGATGGCGCGGAAAGACCTGACCCCGTAGAGTGGATGCCATGAATGATTTCTCGCCCCACCCCCGCGCGGGAGGACCGCTCCCGGCGACGACGTCCGACGAGGACACCGTCGCCGTGCGCACGCGCGTATGGTGCACCGCAGTGATGATCACCGTTTCCGCGTTCATGTGCCTGGTGCAGACTTCATTCGCAGCCACCCGGTACATCAATAATCCGGTCAACGCCATGTACGTCTGGTTCATCGCGAGTTCCCTACTGGCCTTCGCGTTCCCGTTCCTGCTGCTTGCACGCGACAAGCACCCGGAACCGGTGTTCTGGATCTGCTGCGCCGTCATATTGATCTTTCCCTATGATCCGATGCTGATGCTGATGGCGCTCACATCGCTGATCGCAAGACGCCGCGGCAGGCAGCGCATCATCCGCGCCATCGTCGCGGCGACGCTGGTCGGGGTCTGGGGGCAGATGCGCGACACGTTGCGCCCGTTCAACTCCTCGATGTGGCAATCGGCCATCTTCATCAAGCCGGATTCGGATGTCGCCTCGGGCCATGCCGCGATGCTTGAGGGGAGACCGACCATCATAGCCACAGCCGTTGTGGTGGAGCTGATAGCCGTCCTCATCGCCATTCTGGCGGGACTGTATATCCGGTCACGAGTGCAATTGGACGAGGCCGCTACCAAGACCCAGGCCATCAGCGATTATGCGGTGAGCCTGCATCGCAATCTCACCGATCAGCAGCTGGCCGACGCCATCGCAGCCGAAGCCCACGACACGCTCGCTCATTCCTTGTCCCTCATCGCCTTGAACGCCAGTGCCCTGCAGGGCGAGGCACGGGCGTTCATCCAGCTTGCCGATGCGACGAACCCACATGAGACGGGGCAGATGCTGACCCCCGAATTGCGGAATCAGGCTTCGCTTATCGAGGAGAAATCCGAGGAGATTCGACGGCAATCCGCAGGAGCCTTGGATGAGGCGCATTCCATCATCGGCATGCTCCGTCACCCCCAACAGGCACGTCAGCAGCTCGCTCCCGCCCCGCAAACGTCAATGACACGCCCGTCATTGGACGCCCTGATCAACGATGCGCGCTCCGCCGGCATGCGCATCAACACCTGGATAGACATCCAGCAGCTCTCCGACCTCGATGAGGGCACAGGGAAAATCGCATACCGAGCCATCCAAGAGGGGCTGACCAATGCCCGCAGACACGCCGAGGGTGAGCCGGTGTCTGTGGAAGTCACGATGAACCCCGACAACGGCATCCATATCCACATCAGCAATCCCATGAAGCGCGGTCTCTCCGCCCCGAACGAGCGCGAGATCCCATCCGCAACGGACGGCAACGGACTTGCCGGCCTGACGGCACGGGTGCAGACGGCCGGCGGGACATGCCGATACGGGCACGACGACCACCATGTCTTCCATCTCGACGTGGCAATGCCGTGGATCGCCTGTCAAGCCGATAGAATGAAGCCGTGAACGATTCCGAACAGCACGTCATCACCGTGAGCGTCATAGACGACGATCCGCTGGTGTGCCAGGCGATGAGTATGATTCTCCGCGATTACTCGCAGGGGCGTGTCTCTGTCGTCTCCACATCAACCGACGGAGCCACCGCCGTGCGAAACGCCAACAGCGAGCACCCGGACGTCGTTCTCATGGATGTGGCAATGCCCGGCATCGACGGCATCGAGACCACCCGTCGTCTTCGCGCGCTTCGCAATCCTCCTCACGTGCTGATCCTCACATCCTTGAACCCGTCCAACACGGTGGAACGCTCCGTGGAGGCCGGCGCCGAGGGATTCGTATCCAAGACCGACGCGCCGGAGGACATCATCCGCCGCATAGTCGGCATATGCGAGGGGACCCCGCAGTTCAATCCGGCCAGCCAGAGACAGCTCATCAATGATCTGAGCATGCAGCGTCCCCAGTCCAGGCGTGACGAGGCTCGGGCCCTACTGGACACGCTGCCCTCCCGGGAGCGCGAAGCCGTGCTGCTCGCCGCCGAAGGCTGCACCAACGCCGAGATCGCAGGACGCATGTTCATATCGGAACGCACCGCGAAAGCGCATCTCTCCAGTGCCGCGGACAAACTCGACATGGGGCGCGTGCAGATGGCACGGCTTGTCGAACGAGCGGACCTGTAACGGCGCCGTCACGCAAGTCGCCGCCAGCGCATCCATACCGACCCGCTGGTACGCTGATGCTCAGCAGCTACCGATGAGGGGGCGTCATGGCAATCAACGCGACTGAAAAACCACTGGGCAAGGTGTTCACTCCGGACTATCAGTTGTCCGTCCCATCCTTCCAGCGCGCCTATATCTGGAAACCGGAGAACATCCTGCAGCTCATCAGCGACCTTGAGGAGGCATGCAAATCACCGGAAACGCCGTATTTCCTCGGTTCTCTGATTCTCGTGCGGGAAGGCGACACCAGCTTCTCGGTCATCGACGGCCAGCAGCGTCTGGTCTCGCTGTCAATCATCATCGCCGCGCTGCGCGACCTCGAACATGACGAGGAATGGATGCGTCTGCTGGACGCTCTGATCGTCGAGCCCGGAGACAAGCTGCGCGGCATCACCTCGCAGCCCCGGCTGACGCTCCGTGAACGCGACGCCGCATTTTTCCGCGAATACGTTCAGGAAGGCAATCTGGAGGCGCTGTTCGACATGAACGATGAGGACTGCTCCTCGAACGCGCAGCGCAACATCATCGCCAACACAAAGCAGGCATACGATGCATTGGCACAGCTTGACGAGGAGGAACGCCACCGGTTCGCATCCTATCTGGTCAATTCGGTGACCTTGGTCATCGTCACCACCGATGACCTTGATGGAGCGCATCGTATTTTCGACGTCATGAACATGCGCGGCCTCCCCCTGACGCCATCGGATGTGTTCAAGGCCCGGGCGATGTCAGGACTGCCCGCCGCCGCGGTGGACGCGTACGCCTCCCGTTGGGATGACATCATGGATCCGCTGGGCGATGACACCACCCGCGTGGAGGAGTTCTTCCGGTACCTGCATCTCATCCTCACGCACAAGCCCGCGACGGGCAAACTGATCGAGGACTTCCTTTCCGACGTGCTGAACCAGTATCTCGCCGGTCATTCCATTGAGGCGTTCATCGACGGTGTTCTCGCCCCGTATGCCATGGCGTGGCGCATTCTTGAGCGCCCGTCGGATACCGTGCTGCCGGATGATGTTCGAGGCAGGCTGGAGGCGCTGAACGACTATCGGCATCATGAGTGGAAAGCCGTGGCGATGTGGGCGCTGACGCATTCGTTCAGGAACCTCGGCGACCCCGAGGTCTCGTTCTTCGCCCAACGTGGTTCGCATTCGGCACGGGACTGCGGCAGGACGGCCGACCCCCCGTTGGGGTCGCATGACCGACAGCGCTTGGGCGAGATTCTGTGCGCTTTGGAACAGGTGGCCGGTGTCGATATGCTGAATCGTCGGAGTGCCATTGACCGTCGTGGGCACACCGCAGCTGCGATCCGCGATCTGGATAAGGGATTCCCTGTTCGCTTGGTACGCGGACTGTCCGTCAGCGCCGCCGACCGGGCAGGTGCCCTGATCAGGCTGCATGGCGAGTTGCAGGGAGACCCTGATCTGGTGCGTCTGCTGTTGGTTCGGGCCAACGAGCAGCGTGCCGGGGCTCGCATTCCGCGCCCGCGTGCGCTGGCGGTCGTACCGATCATGCCTCTGGATATCGCGTCGGCGGCGTCGTTCTCTTCCTGGACGGCGGACCTGCATGACTATTGGATGTATCGTCTGGGCAATATGGTGCTGATGCAAGGCAAGGAGGGGCAGATCGACCGGCTCACGGAGTACGGGCGCCGTCGCGACCGCGTGCTGCTGCGTGCCGACTCCTGCCGTTTCCCGCTGACCAAGCAGATTGCCGACTTCAACGAATGCACGCCGGCGATGCTGGAATACCGGCAGAAGGAAACGATTCGCCTGCTTGCCGAATACTGGGACATCCGTTATGACGAGAGCCATGCCGATCTGACGAGCAAACCCCCGGAGCAGCTTTCCGGCGATGCAGGCTCCCGGCAGACGCGCGGTTCACAGCGTGTCACCATCAAGCAGGTCGTCGCCGCCGGTCTGCTGATTCCCGGCGAGACCTTGGTATGGGAGCGACCGCGCAAGGGCGAACGTTGGCTGGTGACCGTGACCCAAGAGGGACGCTTCCGTCTTGAGGACGGCTCGGAATATGCGTCGCCCACGGCCGCGGCACGCGCGGCAGGCGGTCGCAGCGCCGGATTGGATGTGTGGAAGCGTACGTCGAACGGCGAAAAACTCAGCGATATCTGGAAAGCCTACCGTCTGCGCACCCGCTAGACGCCTGGCTGCCAGTCCACGACCACGGCACTTCGACAAGTCCGCCATTCCCATATCCCTCACCCGGCCATGGTCCCACATCAGACGACATAAATGGAACTGTGGACGGATGGAAGATGATGCGTATACCGAAAAAGTCCCATCGCAGGGCATGCGGATGGGACTCTGGCTGGATAAGGGGCGCATAAAACAGCGGCAACAACCAACGGCAACGGTCCAGCAGTCAGATGTGCCGCTCGGCGGTCACTCCGTGATGCCGTATTCGGAGGCGATGACCCGCCACAGGTCCTCCGCCGCCTTATCGACATCATCATTGACGATGGTGACGTCGAATTCGTTTTCGGCGGAGAGTTCGACATGAGCGGTTTCCAGACGCTTGGCGACTTCCTCGGGAGTTTCGGTGCCGCGTCCCTTGAGCCGGCGAACGAGCTCGTCGAAGCTGGGCGGGGCGATGAACACATAGACGACTTCGAGACCGAGCTCCTTGGCACGCTGCTTGACGCGTCGGGCACCTTGCAGGTCGATCTCAAGAATGGTGGGGACGCCTTCGGCGAGGTGTTCCTGAACGGGCTTGAGGGGCGTGCCGTAGCGGGCCAGGCCGTGGACCGTGGCGGTTTCGAGAAAATCGCCGGCCTCTTCCTTGTCGGTGAACTGCTGGTCGTCGAGGAACCAGTAGTTGACACCATTGACCTCGCCGGGCCGCGGCTTGCGGGTGGTGGCGGACACGGAGACCCAGACGCCGGGATGGTTCTTGCGCAGGATGTTCTCGACGGTTCCCTTGCCCACACCGGCGGGGCCGGTGAGGACGACGAGGCGCTTGCGAGGTGTGCCATCATCGTCGGGAGTGGCCGCTGGCTCGGCCGGGGTCTGCTGCAGTGATGCGGTAATGGTTCCCATACCGTCTTTCTCCTTGTCCTCGCCTTCTTTCATGGCTTCGTAGAGCGCCTGCCGGACGTCGATGGCGATGGCCTCGGTGGCTTGGGCAAGCGCGGAAATATCGGGCCCATGGGCGGCGATGAAACGGGATACGGTCACCAGAACGTTGCCCTTGGTGCCTTTGAAGACGGTTTTGAGGTCCTTGGCCTCGGCGCCCTGCCAGCCGTAGCCCGGGGAAAGGATGGGACCGGTGAATTTCGCCGGGTCGACACCGCTGTCGGCGATCCACTGGCCTATGGTGGCACCGATGATGAGCCCGACCGAGCCCATACCGTCGATGTCGTCATTGAACTTCTGGGCAGTGCTGGCGATGCCGAACGCCACGGTTTTGCCCTTGAAGTCGCCGCTCTGGCGGATGGCCGTCTGCATGCTGGCGCCTTCCTGATTGGAGGTCAGGGAGGCGATGAAGACGCCGCGACCGTTGTTGAGGGCCTCATTGGTGAGGCCCCGCAGTGAGCGTGCGCCATAGTACGGCAGCAGGGTGATGGCGTCGGCCAGCAGAGGGGCGCCCGGATTGAAGTATGCGTCCGCGATGGCGGAGATGGTGGTGGACAGGCCTCCATGGAGGCAGTCCACGATGGTGATGATGCCCATTTGACGAGCGGCGTAGAGCACTCGTTCGAGCGCCGCGAATCCCTTGGACCCGTAGCGCTCGAACATGGGCTCCTGGAATTTGACAGCGGCGGCGCGGTCTCGCATGGCCTGAAGCATGCGCATGGAGAACAGCTCCGCGCCTTCCGCGTCGACGTTATACCCCCAGTCAGTGAGGTTTTTCCTGTGCGGGTCGATGCCGACGCACAAGGGGCCGTACTGGGCCATCGAACTGCTGAGGCGCAGTCCGAAATCCGACCGCATGGCCTTGATTTCTTCCTCACTGCTGGCGTGTGTCATGATTGCTCCTGGCCTAACTTATTCCTGGCTCTCCAACTCGAACAGCTGCTTGGCGTGCTCCTGGATACTCATGATCTGGTAATCGTTGTGCTTGACGGCTTCGATGGCCATCAGCACGGCGGAGAACTCGGTCATGGTGGTGAACTGGGGCAGGTCGGCCGCGATGGCCGCAGCGCGGATGGAATATCCGTCGGAACGCGATCCCCGGGAATTCGGCGTGTTGAGGATCATGTCGATCTTGCCTTCTTCGATGAGCTCGACCACGTTCTTTCCGATGCCACCGACGGCGTGCTCGACCTTGACGGCCGCATCCGGGTCGGAGTCGACGCGGGTGCTGATCTTGTCGACGATCTTCGAGTCGATGCCGTAACGGCGCAGCACGGACGCGGTGCCCTCCGTGGCCCAGATGGAAAATCCGAGCTCGACCAGACGGACGGCCATCAGCGGCAGCTGCCGCTTGTCGGTGTCGTTGACGGAGATGAAGACGTTGCCGCTGGTAGGCAGTCCGCCGTCGTATGCGGCGAGCTGGCTCTTGGCGAAGGCGTGCGGGAAGTCACGGTCGAAGCCCATGACCTCGCCGGTGGAGCGCATCTCGGGTCCGAGCAGGATGTCGACGGTCTTGCCGACGGGCGTGCGGAAGCGCTTGAACGGCAGCACGGACTCCTTGATGGCGACCTGCTGGCCACGGTGGATGTCACCGCCGTCGCCCTTGGGCAGCAGCAGGCCGTTGGCCCGCTGATCGGCGATGGTCTCCCCTGCCATGATGCGGGCGGCCGCCTTGGCCAGGGCCACGCCGGTAGCCTTGGATGCGAACGGCACGGTGCGGGAGGCACGCGGGTTGGCTTCGATGACGTACAGCGTGTTGGCCATGAAGGCGTACTGCACGTTGATCAGGCCCTTGACACCGCAGCCCTTGGAGATGGCGTAGGTGCCTTCGCGAAGGCGACGGATCTGGTCGTCGGACAGCGTGCTCGGCGGCAGCGTGCATGCGGCGTCGCCGGAGTGCACGCCGGCCTCTTCGATGTGCTCCATGATGCCGCCGATGTACAGCTCTTCGCCGTCGAACAGGGCATCCACGTCGATTTCGATGGCGTCCTGCAGGAACTTGTCGATGAGCAGCGGGGAGGGCAGGCGTCCGGACACGACCGTGTCGGCCTTGGCCTCGTCGAGCGCACGGTTGACGTACTTGGTCAACTGGGCGTCGTCGTAGACGATTTCCATGCCGCGTCCGCCGAGGACGTAACTGGGGCGCACGAGCACCGGATAGCCGATGTTGTGGGCGGCCTCGCGGGCCTCTTCAAGCGACAGCGCGGTGCCGTAGCGCGGCGCGTTCATGTGCTCGCGACGCAGCACCTCACCGAACAGCTCGCGGTTCTCGGCCAGGTCGATGGACTCCGGGGTGGTGCCCAGGATCGGCACGCCGGCGGCCTTGAGTCGGGCGGCCAGCGACAGCGGCGTCTGGCCGCCGAGCTGGACGATGACGCCCTTGACCGGGCCCATCTTCTTCTCGGCCTCATAGATCTCCAGCACGTCCTCGAAGGTGAGCGGCTCGAAGTACAGCCGGTTCGACATGTCGTAGTCGGTGGAGACGGTCTCGGGGTTGCAGTTGACCATGATCGTGTCATAGTCCTTGCCGAGCTCCTGCACCGCGTGCACGCAGGTGTAGTCGAACTCGATGCCCTGACCGATGCGGTTCGGGCCGGAGCCGAGGATGATGACGGCCTCGCGGTCGCGCTTGCGCAGCTCGGTCTCGTCGGCGTAGCAGGAGTAGTAGTACGGCGTGACCGCGTCGAACTCGGCGGCGCAGGTGTCGACGGTCTTGTAGACCGGGCGCAGGCCGTAGGTCCAGCGCAGCTCGCGAATCGTGTTCTCGCCCTCGTCACCGAGATTGCGCAAGTGGGCGATTTGCAGGTCGGACAGGCCGGCGAGCTTCGCCTTCTTCAGCAGCTTGGCGGTGAGTTTCTCGGCGTCGCGCACTTCCATCGCGGTCTGGTTGATGAGGGCCAGCTGCTTGACGAACCACGGGTCGATCTTGGTGGCATCGAAGATCTGCCGTTCGGTGGCGCCGCCCCACAGAGCGCGCTGAATCTGCAGATAGCGGTGCTCGGTCGGCACGGTGATGGCCTTGAGCAGTTCGGCGACCTCGGCTTCGTCCGGCTTGTCACCATCCCAGCTGAAGCCCATGTGACGCTTGTCGATGGAGCGCATGGCCTTGCCCAGCGACTCCTGGAAGTTGCCGCCGAGTGCCATGGCCTCGCCGACAGACTTCATCGACGTGGTCAGACGCGGGTCGGCGCCGGGGAACTTCTCGAACGCGAAGCGCGGCACCTTGGTGACCACGTAGTCGATGGTCGGCTCGAAGGAGGCCGGCGTGGACTGGGTGATGTCGTTGCGGATCTCGTCGAGGGTGTAGCCGAGCGCCAGCTTGGTGGCGATCTTGGCGATCGGGAAGCCGGTGGCCTTGGATGCCAGGGCGGAGGAACGGCTCACGCGCGGGTTCATCTCGATGACGATGATGCGGCCGGTGTCAGGGTGCACGGCGAACTGGATGTTGCAGCCGCCCGTGTCGACGCCCACGCCGCGGATGATGGCGATGCCGATGTCACGCAGCTTCTGGTATTCGCGGTCGGTCAGG
>ERZ1673750.788-NODE-788-length-20138-cov-6.093412_pt1 | contig 20138 bp, 26 predicted proteins | sample MGYA00580203_ERZ1673750 | MGnify/ENA primary metagenome ERZ1673750 (study PRJEB41218, sample SAMN15661763) | gut metagenome | host: Homo sapiens | place: Canada: London | collected 2015-08-20/2019-03-30 | study: EMG produced TPA metagenomics assembly of... | reverse complement strand
TTTAACGTTACTGTTTGGGCTATAATAAAATCGGAACTAAATATTTTGCCATTTAGTTCACCAAGGTTATCCACCACTGGAAGCAGTTTTTTTACCTCTGTCACATTAATTCCGTCATAATGTACCTCAAAAACTGGACAATCATCTGTCAAATCTCCATTCTGCAGATTGCCAATGGTATGCTGCGGTACTTTCGGACTAGATGCATCCGGCGTCCCGATAATCACTACCCACTCATTTTTCTCAAGCCCCGTTTCATCGTTTCTTGTGTATCGGTTCACAACAAGGTCAATTCTCTTCACCCCTTGGCTTCCGTTCGTGAGCGTTACCTCGTCGTATGTGTTAAGCTCCACACAAGACACGTTCCCATGATGTGACATCATTCCGCCTCTAATCTTAAGCATATTGTTAGATGCTAACTCCGGTTCTAGGTTCTCTCCGGATGTCAAAATATAACTTCCCTGCCCGACGGTTCCCTCTATGATCTGCCGGAACTGCTCCGATGTCACATGTGGCGTTCCGGTCTTTCCGCTTACTATCTTCATTCTTCATTCTCTCCTTCCAGCTCGTAGATCTTCGATTCCATTCTGTTAGTAACTTCATAAATAATGTTCTCTATTGGCTTCGCCATATACATTCCAGTAAGGTAGTCTCGCCCTCCGACGATATCTCCTATAGATACTTCCAGCCCGAGTCTATCTATATCCATTCCAAATGTCTTTTTGCTGCAAAGTTCTAAGAGCTTATCTTTTGACTGGCTCTCTAGCTGGGCTGTCTCTGTGGACGTATTTTCATAGACTTCTGCAATCTCATCGAGTCCTTTGTAATACTGTGTCTTTTTAATGCTGCCATCCGGATGTACATATAGATGCAGCACGTTTCTTTCCTGCAATTCTCCCTTGCCAGCAACGATTAGGTGATTGACTCCGTTTCGTTTATCATCCATCGTATAAGTTAGCCCAGAGTCCTTAGACAATTCAATCTCTTTCGAGTTATCCTGAATCGGAACTGCACAGACCGATATATATCCAGTCGTCCCCTGCTCTCTCCGGTGCCGGATGTCTAACCGATATCCTTTACTGGAAAGCATCTTTGTAAGGCCATCTAACAAGGTGCAATATCTGTCAAATTGATAATTGGAAACCGATACCCCGGTATCTATTGTTGGGACAACATACAAACCATCGAACTCCGGCTCGATCAGCGCCTTCAGCACTGTATTTAGTTCACCGGATACTCGTTTATAGTCCTGTCCGTTCGGAGGCTGTATGATCTTCTTATCCATCCGCCCACGCCATGTATAGCCTTTTAGCTCTACATAATCAAGAGCAGTACTTGTCAATACATTTCCGATAATTCCACCAAACTCGGTATTTGGAACATATACGAGATTTCCAAAGGTCATGTCCTCTGTCCAGTATGCTCTTGCAATCTGCACGGAAAAAGTCTTGTTGTTATTCGCATCAAAACTGCAGTTGGCATCCCTTAGCGGTCTTGCGCCAATTTCTCGATCTCTCGTTGCAAGTATTACCATGCTGCTTCCCTCCTCTTTAAATACAGAACTAAATCAATACCATAGTCACCAGTCCAATTCATTCGAATCATGCCAGATGGAATCTTATTAAAAATAGAGTATTCATAACCTCTTACATCAAATAGATTCGATATAAGACCATTATTTAAGTGTTTTACAACTGTCTGCTCCGCACTATTTATCACAAGATATTCCCCAGCTTCTAATGTAGTTAAAACCTCATAAGGATATCCGTTTATTAGCACTCTTGGGTTCACACATGGACCATATATTGTCATTTCAAAATCAGAAGAAATGATATGATCAACCTCGAATACTTCTGATCCCCTTTTCTCGTTTGCGAAATCAAAAGGAAAATCAAACGGGAAATCCAAACCGTCTGCCGCTTTCGCAATAGTCTGTGGATAGAAGCTCTTTTTAACTTCTGTGATCCATGAGAGTTCCGGCGCCCAAAACGTTAATTCTACCTCACTGTACACATATCCCTTCCATCCACTTTTGGATGTACGGATGATCTGGCACGGAAGAAACGTATCGTTCACGTACAGTCGGCCAAGAGCACCCATCTCAGAATCGTAAGATATCACCCTGTATAATTTTTCCATATTGGACGTAAATTCTTCTCGTTTTCCAAAGACATCTATAGATACTGTTTTCTCGTATCCCTCTGTAGAATCTTCCCAACTGGAATCAAACCAGTCTGACTCTACAGTTTTAAAAGGCGCCTTGGTCAGCCAAAGCACCTCTCCTTTACTGTTTTTATAATACGCTCTTACCATACTGGCACTGCTCCTTTCGGTAACGGCTTGTCTATTCTATTCTTATCGAGATAGATCGGTCTCTTCGCCATCTTGTCCGCTGCTTTCATTTGTATTCTCTCCAGACGGTCATAGTCAATGCCATCTGTCGCATCACTCAACGCTTTCATTCGACCAACGCCACCTCCGTTTAAGCTTCCACCGCTTAATACAGTTCCTGCATTTTCTTTTAGGCTTCCTAAAGCTGTTTTTAAGCTTGCATTCATACTCTTTATCGGCACATTTTTATCAAAGCCTATGCCCATACCGAGCGCCATCATCTTACCTACTTGGTCGCGGAACACCCTTGACGGAGAGTGAATATCCAGGAAATCTTTAGCCGCATTTAACGCGCTCTTTGCCGCACTTTTCGCCGCTTCTACAATTGCTCCTCCGGCGTTTTTCAATCCATTAGCAATACCTTTAATAATGTTAGAACCAACTTCTCCCCAGTTAATCGATGTAAATGCGTTTTTGATTTGTGAAATAATCGATGGAATCTTACTAATCAGCTGAGGTACAGCTTGGATTAAACCTGTCGCCAACATTCCAAGGATTTTTATGCCGGCTTGTAGAATTTTAGGTAGATTACGAATAATGGCAGAAGCTAACTGACCAATAATCGTAGGAGCTTTGTTGATCAGTTGAGGGAGCGCATTCACAAGCCCCTGTGCTAATCCCACGAGCAAATCAATTCCGGCATCTATAATCTGATCAATATTACTAAGCAATGAAGTTGCCAAGGTTAAAATCATATTAACAGCTGTTGGGATTAAGGTCGGCAACTGCTGTGCAATTCCGGAAATCAAAGATGATATGATGGCTATGCCGCCCTGGATAATTGCTGGCAGATTCGCTGTAATCGCAAGCATCAAATTATTAAGAATCTGACCACCTTGCGCTGTCAGATTCGGAAGAGCTGATACAATTCCGTTGCAGAAGTTTGTAATCAGCTCCGGTCCCTTGGTCTGCATAGTGGTTAAAAGCGTATTGATCTGCTCTCCAAACTGCGTGTTAAGAAGTCCAAGACCAGCCACAAGAACACCGGCAACAAGACCAAAGTTCATAAGCTTAGCAAAGCCAGGCATAAACTTTCCGACATTTCCAAGCACTCCGGAAAGAGCAGATCCTACATTTCCACCCCACGCGCCTAAATAGCCAGTGAAATCGGAAAACGCACTTGTAATTCCTGGGAATTTCCCGGCAACTGCTTTCCCAATCTTCCCTATCGGGCTAACTATTTTACCCGGAAGAGACGCAACGGTACTTCCAATCTTTCGGACACTTCCAGTCACTTTCGGCATCATAACATCGAATGGACCCGTGATAGCACTTCCTAATGTTCCGAAACTCTTTCCGAGACCTCCGATTGATTTCTTTGCAGAATCAAATTTTCCAGGAATGCTCTTTACACCATTTCCTATACCACTAAGTGCACTGGTGAACGCTCCTGACGCTGTACTTGCGACTTCCATTCCCTTGCCGATTCCTGCCAATGCCGGTACTGCTGTTACTAGCAAGCCTCCCATCTTGGCAAGGTTCATAAGTTCTTCCGTAGACATGGAGTTCAACTTATCAACAAGCGTATTCACAGTTGTGGTCAATTTCTCAATAATTGGAGATCCAGCGCTTATTTTGTCTGTGATGCCACTAATTGCATTGATTCCGACCTGTGACAATGTGTCAAACGCCGGCTGCAACTGTCCAGTCAGCGTCTCAATCAGACCGTCTGTAGCTTGTCCTATAGTTTTATACTGTGTAGCAAGCGCGGTGAAATCTGCATTTGTTCCTGTCTTCGCAATCGCATCAAAAAACTCTTCTGTTTTTACCTTTCCATCCTGTACATTAGAAATCAGCTCTTGCGTCGACATTCCCATCGTTTTTGCAACTGCAGAGATACCAGCCGGAGTCTGTTCTACCATCAGTTTAAAGTCTTCCCATGCAATCTTTGGCTTAGCTGCCATCTGTGTTGCTTGCTGGCTCAACGTCTTCATGGCCTGCGTTGGATCTGAAGCGGCAGCCGCCAAACCGCCAAAGCCTTTGACAAGAGCGGTTGTATTCTTGGTTCCTACCGCTTCAAGTTGGGAAAATGTACTTGCCATATCCGATGCGCTATAGATCGTTTGTTCTGCAAAGTCTTTCAACTCTCCTTTTATTTTGGAGATCTCATCTGCAGTTTTTCCATTCATCTGCATGTTAGCCTGGAACGTCTTCCATGCTGCAGACGATTCATTAAGACCAGCAACCAATTCGGAACCAAGTTGCCCAATCTTCTGCACAGCAGACGTTGCGATATTACCGATTACAACGCCTAGACCAGTTTGAGCAATATTACTTAACTTCGATATACCCTTATTAAAACCAGCCTCATTTATTTTTGTATCAAAATTCAAATAGCCATCAGCCATACTATCTTCACATCCTTTCGAAAATAGCACGGCTCATCGGCTCACATGTGCATCATACTTATATCTTTATCTCAACTTCTCTCCGACACTCTTTACACCGGATAAACACGCCATTACATACTGCAGTATCTTCGTGTATTACGAGATTCTTCCCGCAATATGGGCAGACATACCACTTTCGTTCTGTTGGTATCTGGACTTTTTTCTTCATCATCAGAACATCGCTCCAATCTCATACGGATCCATCTTTCTCGTCCTCTTCTTTTTCTTTATGGCAATAGATTTCTGGATCTTCTGCACGCGCTTCCGCTCGTTTTTATCTTTTATGTCCCGAAGGTCAATCGACCGATACATCATTCGCTGTTTGATCTCCGTCTTTTCCGGAAGTCCTAAAAGCAATGTCTGGAACTCCCACCAGTGCATATAAGGCACTGCCTGCAAATTAATACCGTACACCTCTCGGAATGCGGTATATATGCAGTCCGCGTCCTGTTCAAAGGAATAAACCTGTTTGGTACGCCCTCGCTCCTCTTCCTGATTATCCGAATCTGAATAACCGGAACAAAAGTCCCCAAGAGCATAGATAGCTTGTTCTATGTCTTCGGGGACTTCACTCGTAAACCACTGCAGTATCAATTGCACCTTAATCTGCCACGGGACTTCCTCGTCTTCTGCAAGTTCAAGAAACCTTATCCATTCCCGGAAGTCCGTCTCGATATCATAGCTCTTTCCAGATACTCTGACACTTTCCGGGAACTCTCTGTAGAGGATATGCATTACTTATGTCCCTTCTTCCGGTTCTGTTTATTGTACGCTCTTCTCTGCTGCCTGTTTCCGTGGTTCTGCACTTCGTACTTTTTGTATGTGCTACCAATTTTTTCCGCTTCTTGGTGTTCAAATGCACTCAGAGACTCGCTTGCTTTGACGCATAACATAAGGCTTGTTTTTCCCTCGAATATGGACTCTCTTGCGTCACGTCCAAAAACGTGATCAAAGAAAGCATAAAAGACCTCACACTGTGACCGGATAATATCCGAGTTCTTTCCAACCTTTAATACATGATTTTCAGCTTCCTGCATTAACTGCTTTCCCTCGTCAATCCGATCAAGAAAATCCACGTCCGTAAAATCAATCTCTGTTTCAAATTTTCCAAATTTCCACTGGCTCATCGGCTCACTCTCCTATCTTTCTACTCTGATGGAATTGCTCCTTCTGTAAAAGTGCATGTTTCCATTTTGTCATCCAAAGTTACATATCCTTTTGTAATTTCAGACGCTGCAGCAAAACTTCCGCTGTAAATCAACGCATCCGTACCATCCCCGGAAGTATCTGGAATAACGCTCCATGTGCGCTTTCGCGCAATCGCACGCTTTTTATCGTCTGCGGTAAACACATCTACTGTAACGATATCTACCTGTGCTTCTGTACCCACCAACTCATCATCTGTAATCGTACAAATCTTCTCACACACCTTATCGTTGGTGTATCTGTCAAATTCATATTCAACAGAAGTTGCATAGCCTACTACATCATTACGCTCTGTAGCCTCGTCTACATACTGTCGGTTATATTCTTTCGCTTCTTTACCTTCAGACAGTGCCGTAAAACCTGTCATTCTGATAAATGTCGTTCCTGTTCCTTCGACATCCATAAACGCCAAGCGCTTATGTCTGCCGACAAGTTCTTTCTTTTCAACTGCCATATTCATAGCCTCCTATTTATAAATCAATCTGCAAATAATCTGATACCTACCTAGGTCGACTTCCGTAGAAAACAGATAGCCGCTCTGCAACACGTCCACCCTTATCGCATCGTGTCCGTCCAATGCAGGGTATCTATCGTTTAAGTTGTTACTTTCAATCCACTCCTCGAAATACTGATAAAACCCACTGTTCGCAATGCCAGTTCTTGCGTCACCATCATAAGCTTCCTTACTCGTGAGCGCAAACTGGAACTGTTTCAGGCATGTGCCATCAACGTATTTCTTGTAAACCGGGTCACAGCCGATCGTGTCGATGGAATACGCCATCTGATCAGTGAGATAATCAATATTCACTCGTCCGCCTTTTAGAAAGTCACAAGTCATAATATAATTTCTTACACTTTCAATAATCGGTGTCTTACCTGCCTGCAATCTGCTCAGCCCCTTTCAGTATCACGTCTTTCTTGCTCGCTTTCATCGTTTCAAACCAATGTGCTTTTTCTTTGTGCTCGTAGTATTGCCTGCGCGCATAAGGGGCTAGGTATTCAATGTTTCCACTGCCGATCACAGTTCCAAGTTTTGCTGACTTAATCATCATGCCGGTTCTTCGTGGTGTCAGTGGGTTCATATACCTTAGGCACTCAGAATCAACAAACTCCTGTGCACTTTCAAATGCTTGTCCTTTTTTCCTTGCAAAGCCGGAGTTCCAATCAAGTCTCGCTACCACTTTTCCTGTCTTCATTGTATATGTGGAAATCTGCCCCCTCGGAGTGGCAATTTTTATATTCCTTTTTGGTTTTGGCATCTACTCACCTCCGATACGCCAATGCGGCAAACCTCCAAACCGGTTATCTGACCAGCTTGTCACCTTACAGTGTCTGAGTCTTATCGCTTGGAGTTCTGCCGGACGATCAATCTTAAGATCGCACACACCGAGCACGATATGATCATCGTTCTGTATCGTCCAATAGTCGGACGGGTTTTCAAGCGCTACATATTCTTCCGGCGGAAGATAGAAATCCGCATTCCCAACATTATCAGGAATACGGATTTTATAGACATCTGCACTATTTAAACCAGTATCTCCAACGGCTACCTTGTGGTCGACATAGACATGCACGTCTCGGATCACAGTTCGGTTCCATAGATCAAAGCCGGTTTTCTTGTCAAACTTACGGTTGTAAATCGTAATGTCTGCATTGGTCAGCACAATCGCATCCCACCCTTCTATTCAACCATCCAGTCGGCAAAAGATATATGTAAGCAGCTTTATACGCTTTTTTCCTTATCAGTTCCTCTACTGTCTGACCCTCCATCTGCTCTGTCACATAGGTAACGCTGTATCCATCATTGTTCTCCGCTTTCACGTTTCCGTTATAAGAACATGATTTGTCAAACGAATAATATACCTCTGCCACCGCGCAAACCGCATCCTTGACCACATCGTCTTTCTGTGCAAATATATCACCACGTACATAAGTTAATTGTCTAATATACGACTCTGATTTTCGCTCAAAAGACTTGAAACTATTTTCCGGAATCAAAGTTCCTCCATACTCTCCAATATAATACACATAATCGACATACATCTTCTTCCGCCTCTTTTCTAAACACCAGCTTTCATAATTGCGAATGGACAGCGTTTTGCTTTATCTGTTTTCAATGCATTAATTGGATTTGGAATCTCCCAACCCAAACGCATAACTGCACGAAGCGCAACCATATCATTCTGCATCAAGTTGTATGCAATAGAGCCATCTGTATTCTGCACAACACCTTCCGTAAATAATTTGAAAGTAATATCCTGACGAATAGAATACACAAGTTGACTGAAATCTCCGGAAATCATAAGTGCCTTAGACTTGTCAAACGCTCCGTTATTTGGGAAATTAATTGGAGATCCATCCAATGCATAAGATGTACTTCCCTGCATATCTGACTTGAATAATGGCTGTCCATTATTGTCTTTCAGTCCTCTCAATTTTGCACGCATGGAAATATCTGCCATATGTCCATTTACAAAATAACCGCAATCTTCTACCTTCGCAATCACGCCATCTTCTGCCATGATTTTATCAAAAAGATCATCCTGCGTATTAAGTGTAACTACCGTGCCGGCTTTTGTTGCAGTTGCAACCAGTCCATCTCTCCAAGTAGAAGGCTTTTCTGCGTCAAACAGAATCGCTCCGTCAATTACCTTTCCAAATGCTTCTGTAATTCTAGGCTTTACCTCCGCCCAGATGTCATATTCAGAATCATCAAGTACCGCTTCAGGAATCGGTACAATGACTGCAATCTCTTCGGCTACGATAAACTTTTTATCCCACGCCATCTTGCTTGTCTTCTTCTGTCCCGTATCACCATTCACAAAATACGCAATTGGCAGCATATCCAAGACTGGAACTTTGTACTGCTTGCTAGTCATATTTGCAAGTTTACGTCCTCTGGACAGCACCGCGGACTGTGTAATCGTCCCTTGAATAATCTCATTTGCTTCCTGCACCGGAATAAGAGATTCTGCGCCGGTACGATCAATTAAACTTGCGTCACTTTCAAAAATATTTAATTTCATTCTAATTTTATTCATTTGATACCTCCTGTTATCGTCTCATAGCAGCACGGATTTTATCATTGATGGAAGCATTTACGCTTCCTCCCGTTCCCTCCGAAGAGTTGCTTGCAGATGTTGATATACGGTATGTATTTCCACTGCTTACAAATCGAGGGTTCTCTTTCAGATACTTCTCTGCTGCCTTTTCAAAATTCGTTTTTTCATCTACCATCTTGGAAATTTTAAATGCTACATAATCCAAATCTTCCGCTTTCACACCTTTGCCAGATAAAAACTTCTCATTTTTCATTTGTTCATTTTCGCGCCTTGCTTCTGCCAGATCTTTCTGAATCTGATCCACATTTGGATGATTTGCTTTCTGTTTTTCCTTATAGTCAGCAAGCGCCTGTCGAACTTGATCTTCTGTCATACCCTGTTGCTGAAAATAAGATTTCAATGCCGCCTGTTCCGCCCGTTGTGCACGTGCTGTCGCGATTTCTTCTGCCTGTTCATAACTATAAGTTCCACCACCGGTACTTCCTTGGTTACCGTTTCCATCTCCGGCATTTCCACCCTGATTTCCAGAGCCTGCTCCGCCGCCGTCCTCAAAAAGCTGTAAGTACATTATTTTTTTCATCTTCTACCTCCATACATGAGTGTTCTTCCGGTGCTTTTTCTGTCTTCACGTTTTGGACATAATAAAAAACACCCTTTCGGGTGCTTCTTTACTGAAATTCTATACAACCATATTCTTTGTTAATTTCTGTCAACCCTAAATACCATGAATCAACCAGTAACTTCCCTTTGTCCGAAAGACTCTCCCACTGAATCATCGTCATCCCGCTTTCAATTTCAACCTGTATGCAATCTTCTGATAAATCTGTAAGAGAATTGATCAAGTTACACGTAAGCGCTGAAATTGCCGCACACACACGATCAATTCCATCCGCGCTTTTCCGCTGTGCATGCCCAGACATTTGAATTCTGTCCGAACGAATCGTTACTTCAATCAAATAACATCACTCCTTTGCCATATTTTCCCTAAAATTGGGTATAAAAATACCACCCATTCTTAACAGAGTGAGTGGTATTAATTACTAGAATCCCTCTGATGAAGAATCTCATCATACAATTTATACAGTTTTTTGCCAAAATCATTAACCGTTTCTTGATAATCTAAACCTCTATATACAATTTCATCATTTACTAAAAGTTGCAGTTCTTTTATATCGGACACTTCCAACTCTTTTGAATCAGAATCTATTTCCCTTTGGCTCAAAATCAAAGATTGTGCATCCTCAACTTCTTCTAAAAGAAGTTTCGACATCTCATTATTTAATTTTATAATCATATCGTCGCCTCCTATTGCGGATTACACTGAATTAAAATTCCTGTATTGGGATTTACCGATACAATACACCTATCTGTAACAAATTTAACACTATCAGGATCTCTTTTTCTCATCCTGACTTGCCCATATAAAAGCGCATACCGTATATCCTCAATCTCAACTCCACTTCTTGGTCTCTCGGTCTTCGGGTCTTCTTTTGTCCCTATGACACGTTCTATAAAATGTTTACTCTGTCCTGAAATTTCTATCCCGTTGGATGTCTTCATACCAACAATCTCTTTTTCTATTCTTCCATGCAATTTTTTATAGTTTTTAAATCCGGATAACGGAGATATCATCCCATTTTCAACAGAATTTTTGTAGTCTGTCAACAAATCAAATTCTTTAGGTTTATTATACTTCATCTGCCGGAATTTCTCAAGGCTTCCAATGCCCGATCCCATGATACTTTTGTACCGATAGTACTGTTTTGAATCTCTGTCAGCATTCCGAATCATATCAGCCGTATATTTCCTGTTCTGGTCTTTTGTGTTCGTAGCTATTCTTCCGCGCATATCGTAATATATACGCTCTCTTTCTTCTGTCAGCCCCATCTTCTTGCAAAACCGGCTATATTCATTCAACTGCCCCTGATATTTCGCCCTGGCAAGCATCACATCATCCGGATCAGCGCCACCCGTCTTCAACAGCTCAACTTTTTCACGCTGCGCCCTCATACAAGTTTCCATCTGCCTCTGACGTTGCTTTGCTTCATACAGAGTGTATTCTTTGCCGTTAAAGGTCTTCGGTGTGTTCTCCTTACGGTTCTGCTCTTCTAGCCACTCATCCGTCCAGTTGCGTTCGGAAATCCCCGGAAAGAATGGATAATATTCATGGTAGCAGTTAATACCTAACAACCCTGTAGCGCTGCCAAGACCACACACATTAACAAGCTGTTCCCTCGTCCAAACCTTTCCCTGCCACACTGCGTGGGTTGGTCTGGCTCCGGAATGCCAGGCAACTTCGAAATGATCTGCGCCCAGCTTCTCAGCATTGTAATCTGTGATTTTCCCTGTGATTTGAGACACGCCTGTCATAATCGCTCTTCGTGCTGCTACGTCAATCCGGTTCGCTCTACCAGACGCATAATCTATCTGTCTCAGCCCGCTGTTGGTCAGCTGTGTGACTACTCGCCTGAGAACCGAGTTATAATCAAAGGCGCCGGATACGATGTCCATACATGCAGCATCAAGAAAACCTTGATACACCTGTGCAAGAGGTGTTAGAATTCGCTTTCCATCTCCATAGTCGAGATAAAACCCTAGTGACTGCGTGATATTGTCCAACTCGTCCCTTGTCTGCCTCTTAATGCCTTCCGTAATCTGCTGCAACTGTTCATTCTCTTCATAAGGGATATACTCAGCGTTAATCTGTTCGTATACATCCTTATTCCTAACGTATTCCCAGTTAATCACCTTATCGTACAATTCAAACATTTCTGGATATGTGGCGTTCAATGTCTCTTTCAGAGATGCCTCGATATCCTCGGAAGAATAGCCTAATATCTTAAGCCGGTTAATCTGCCAGTCTGCAGTGCTTGTGATTTTTCCTGTCATATTGATCCTGCGGACAATATCTTGCATGATCCTGCCCTCAAGAGCGGTAAACCTAGCAGTCATTTGATTGACCATCTTGTCCTGGTATTCTTTTCGCATCCTACTCCATCACCTGACTTTGTTCAGGCAGGTTCTTCTCTGCCTCTTCTATCGTCTCTCCGTACCACTTAGCTCTATATTCTGCGTGGCTCATAATTCCAGCACTTAAGTCTTGTAAATCACGCTTTCTTTCAGTGTCTTTATCTTCGATTATAGAATCATCAAAATTTATCACAATTTCTGTGTCTAAATTTAAAGAATTCCCAGTTACAATACCGAGTCTGATTATAATTCGGATCAATTGTTTCAGAGCATCCTCAAGAATAATCTCATGTTTTTTAATCATCCGGTACATATCAGAATTTTCTGAAATAATCTCTGTTGCTGTCTTTACTCCGGATGTTCCAAATTGATATCGATCGGTGCCAAAGCCACACTTCATAGAAAGATAATTAAGATCATCATTAATTGCCTTACTGTGAGCTTCTGCTCGAAGCGTCATATCTATTTCTTTAATAAGTCCATCTTTTCCCTTATCATAATCTTCTGGAAGGCTATAAAACACTCCATCATCCGGATCAAAAGTCGGAGATCCATCTACATTCGTCAAAAGTTCGGGTGCTACAAAGATACGTTTTCGACCAAGTTCAAATTCATTGCAGTAGGAATCATACTCTATATCCAACTTTTTTAACGTATCAATAGCATTTGCAAAAATAGAAATTCCCATCGGATTGCTCTCCTCTGCATTATTCGTGATATTCAATCTGTCAATCACAAACTGTGGCTCCGCAGAAGCTGTCTTGGCTTCTTTTTCAAGGTTTGCAAATGGTTTTAAACGTTTCCACTCTTCCGGTTTCAGCTCCTTGCCCTCTACGCTTCCACTATCACATGTTAACACAGCATTCTTAATTACATACTCACCGTTTTTAAGAAAATGTGACTGTAAATGTACGTATTTCTTTCCACTCACTGTATGTGGAAATGAAAAAACGCATTCTGTTATTCTTCCATTATTCCAACTTACCGGATAGATATTAGGAGCATCAACGTAATTAATTCTAATTTCTCCTGATAATACATTTCCCTCCTCATCTACTTCTGTATTATCTAAATACGGAATATATGCTGCTGTTCCTGTATATGCCTTTCTCTCTTGATAATCATTCGCCATAACAAGGAAGCGATTGTTTTCTAATACGCTGTGAACAAATTTATCTGTATCATCATCACTAAGTGTTATCGTCACACGTTCATTCAGAAGGAGATCTGCTATATCTTCTGACAGCTTCTTCGCCATATTCATGCTTTTTCTCTGACATTTTTTATATGTACCTCGACCGGTATAAACTTTGTAGAAGGTGAATCTGCGCACATTCGCATTATACCAGCTAATCCATTCTTCTATTTTCCTATAGAAAGTCTTGTCAACGGTGTCAATACCGTTTTTTTTGAAATAATTAAAAATATTCACCGTCAATCTCCTTTCCGATTTCCACTATCTTATTTTCTTCTTGTTCCTCTACAGGGAGAAAATATTTTAACTTATCCCATGCTCCCATCACCACATAACGAATTCCGTCCATACAGTGATCAGATTTTTTCACTGGGATCTCTTTCCCTTTTTCAATTGACTTTTTATCATATTCATATACACCGAATTCCCTAATCGCATTTTCCTGACATGGCGAAACACTTAAAATGTCAAAAACCAATAGCTTTTGTACTCGGCTAATTCCAAGTGCAACATCATTTTCAGCTTCACGAATGAATACAGAATAGTCCAAGTTCCGTGTAGCTCGCTTAATTTCTTCCATAATCCCCCTCGCTGATGGATCAAGGAAAAGATAAAACACACGATTATTATATAATTCATGGAATTCATCTATAAACGCTACAAAATCAGCTGCATATTCCGATGGGCTTTTCTGTTTACCACTTTCACGCCCACTATGATAATATTCTCCGAGCCCAAGGAAATTCTTGTGATAGATATCCAAACCAAAGGCCTCAAAGGTTGTTGCGTTTTGCTGTCCATAATCTCCACCAATATAAATTCTGTCATATCGTCTATCTGGATCCGGCTTCTTTATATGTCTGTAACCAAACATATAATAGATCAACTCATCCACACCTACCGATTCCCCAAGCCACACCCAGCGATACATCTTAGGATCAGCTTCTTTCATGGCTTCTGCAGATGCAATCAGATCTTTACCAAGCCATTCCTTAGGAACATCTCTGTAATCCGTATGTATGTGAATACAGTCTGGACGCTTTTCCATTTTTAAGCACCACTGGTTTATCGGAGCATTAGGGTTTTTTGGTGGATTATACAAGTAGATCATTTGGAAACCACCACTATTTCCACGAACAAAAGTTGCCTCTATATTTGACAGTTCATCCTCTCCTTCTCCATCGTCAAAAAACTCTGTTGCCTCATCGATAATAACCAATTTTATTGGTTTATCCTCATCAATGATACCTTTTGTATCATCGATGCCATCAGAGCCCGAGAAGTAAATGGTTGATCCTGTTTTTTTATATTGAATCTCCATAGGTGATTTTGTTATAGTAAATAGTTTTTTAGATATCCTAAGGCGATTGATACCTCTTAGCATTTCTTTATATACTGTTTTCCTGAGCTTATTATGATGTTTTCGTAAAACAACCACTGAACCATGTGCATCTGATACAATCTGGTAATCCGAACGAATAGCAGCATAACTCGACTTCGTTCCAGCACGACCGGAAGTTAATATAATATGTTTAATATTTCTATCGTTAAATATCGGAAGATATTTCGGAATTACTATGTCCGAAATTCTCACTTCTCGGCGCGTCATTGACAATCATCACACCGTCCTCTCTATCATCTATATTTACACTCTGTAATCTAACCGTATTGGCTCTCATTTGGTCAATCTTAGCCCGCTGCTCTTCCGTAGCCATATCCATATGCTCTGCCAGCCAGTCAAGCGCCTTCATTCGGTCAGCTAGTTTAATACTTGCACCATCACGCCCCTGCTTAACCTCTGTGATCAATGTTCCGTCCACTTCACTGCTTTCTTTAAACTTAACAACATTTATCCTTTTGGTCAGCGGAACTTTCTTTCCAGTCTCTTCATCCTTAATCTCCACTGGTCCGTACATTGCCATAACCGGAACTTCTTCCTGTCCAAATGTTACATAATCTGTAATGTCCGAAAAGGCTATGTCCATGTACTTCTGGAAAATGTCTGATTCATCCAACATTTCTCTGTTTAGACGATTCTGTTTTAGTCTTTTTATTTCTTCGCAAACAGCAACACTTTGCAACAGTTCATAACCATGCGCCTTTGCTGATAAATAATCACATTTATATGCTTTCTGATATGCCTTAGTTGCATTAAAGCACCGAACATAATGCAAACAAAAAAGCCTTTGCTTATCGGTTAAATCCGGATTGTCTATTACCTGATCTACCGCTTCTGCAATGGCTTCTTTCATAGCATTGTTCTTCCCCTGTTTTTGTGTGCATACTTTTTTTGTTTTTGTGTGCACACCTTTTTTATTCCAACCATAACGGACCTTCCACGACTTTACCGTGTTCAAAGTCACCCCGTACTTTTCAGCAATGTCCTTGTATTTCATTCCAGACATATAGTCTTGTTCTGCTAAAATATAATTCTGTGCTTCACTCACACCACCACCTTCAATTCCGGTTAATATAAAAAATACAGTCCTGCCAGCTCCATTATGACCGCCGATTGCGACCACGGAGTAAGGATGAAATGTAGATCCGCTGGAGCTGTGCACGCTGTACGCTAATTTTTTGCATTAGAAAAGCACCCCGGAGGGTGCCTCTTTAATTTTTATTATCCTGAACCTTAATATCATTATCAATAACATTAAAAATTCTTTTTAAAACCATAAATAAATTCATCAATAAAGTAAATATCAAATAATAAATAATAACACTGCTTAAAAAGGAAAAACTCTTCGAAAACATCTCCACAAAACACATAATTAATATCATGACACTAACTAATATCTCAAACATAATTGAGTAATATGTTTCTTTTAGTAATTTTACCGATATACTTGCTTTATTTGCATCGTAACTTTCATCTTTCATTATTCTTTTTCTCATATCTAATATTAATGTCAACATCGTAAATAGCATCGAGGTTAATATTGATATGATTATCGTCACAATATTAATAACATCATTATCGATAATTCGAATTTGTACAAGCGAGATTGCTACAAGATAAGGTACTAAAAAATACAAAGCCAAAGATACATACGATAATTTTCCTCTCGAATCACGAAAACAATCTATATGTTTTTTTATAATGATTGTGCAATTTAAATATGTTTTTCGAAAAATTACCCGACCAATTACCAATAATACTATGGTCAATGTAAACAATCCATACGTTGTCGGTATCCATTCCATTATTTCTTGCAACATATAATCATCTCATTTCTAATCTATCGCACCTTTTGCTCTTAAATAATCTTCACCAATTTCTCTCATAACATCGCATAAACTCGCAAAAGTTGGGTGCCCATTTTCTATAATCACAGCATCTGTTACTTCTTCATTTACAACCAATCGATCTAAGCCTCTCATACTAATGGTTTTATTTCTTTTTCCAAATGAAAACTCCATTTTCAAATCATCAATCTCAAAATCATCCAACTCAATAATTGTATTATATGTTCTTTCGCCTCGTATACATTCCATGATTCTGTCGTATTTATTTCTGGCAAAACCTGTCGGCTTTCTAATAACTCTTTCTTGTATAACCCGTTTAGCTCCTCTATCAATTCCATATTTTTCCGCATCATCATCAGGAATTCCAAAGCTTATAAGCCTGATTGTTTTTAATATACCATTATTCAAAATTCTTTCCATGTATTGCCTTGGCATAATTGGATTCATCACTACCCTTAATTGACTATCTAATTCTTTGATGTATTGATTAAATTTCTTTTTAATTGTACCTGTGATTCCATTTCTCCCCAAAGACTGAGTCAACACGATTCCCTCTGTATATTTCCCGCATGGAACAAGTATGCAGCAACCAAATGGCATTACGTCTGCTTCGTCTACACTTTTTGTATGTGTTGTTTCTCCCGTATCACTATCTACAATCTCAGATTCTTCTCCATAATCACCTGTCTTTATTCTGAGATAAAGGACTTCATATATATCTTGTCCATTTACATTTTTTATTGTTTGGAAATCGACTACATTATATGCAAAAATATTTTCCAATGCTACATCTTTTGCGTATTCATCTACCGTTCTATTGGCTATATTGAAAAAATACTCCAATAATGTGTTCCCATAAATATCGTGTAACTCAAGATTTTTATTATCTTCATTTTTTATATTTATACCATATGCTGTTACTCCTACTAATTTCATATTAATTCCCTCCGAAATCTCATAAAATCTTACCACTATAATATACCATTTTCTGACAATTATCAACAATTCTGGCAAGTATGAGTTCTTTGAAGGTAATACGATTATAGAACATTTGTTCTTATTATTCTATTGACAAAGTACACAAAAATACACCCTGCATTTCTACAAGGTGTACTTTCTAAGATTTTATGATTTTTGAAGGAAGACTAGAAATAATTCTAGCTTTTCTAGAATAATTATAACATACTTTTTTTGTTAATTGTGTTAATCTTTCAAATATCTGTTAATTATCTGAGACACTCTGGAACGACTATACCTAACAGTAGTAGCCACTTCTCGCTGCTTCTTCCCGTCAATATATGTGAGTTCAAATATTTGCCGAGTAATACTGTCCGGTATTCCGGCTATAAATTCTTCTATTTCAACTAATAACTTATTTACCTCTTCTTTACGTTTTTCTTTTATTCTGATTAACCGTTTTATTGCATCATTTTCTTTCGGTTCAGACATCTTCACTGTTGTCCGCACCTCCATATATGGAAAATCCAAACTGGATCCTGTTACTTTTCCAAGGACTTCCGGAATGTTCTCTTGGCGGGCATATAACTTTTCCAACTTCTTATCAAGCATCTTCAATTCCTTTTTTAGCGGTATGTACTGCTTAAGTTTTTCCTTATCCATCGGTATCCTCTCCCTCCTGCAATCTCGGAATATATACCCTATTCTCATGATATTTTCCCACTTTTCTTACTTTACCGATCAACTGCCCCATCTGATCAAGAACCTTTTTGTGCTGCCCAACATTGAAGAACTGTACAATATCATCCGTCTCTTCGAATATATCCTTGTACTTTCTCCGGTTCAATCTTGACCGATGGAGCTGTGTGCATAACTTACTTCTCTCCTTTGCTCTTGGTTCAAATTCAATCTCATGTAATAAATCCTGCTGACGCTTGTCTTCTTTCGAAACTTCTTTTCTTGCCATCTCATTCAGTGCTTGGCACTCGTTCACGAACCTAAGAAAAGCACGCAGGTTTTCCGACCTGTTCATGGTTCCATCTCCCTTTTTATATCGTATTTCTTTGCCATATACCCTGCAACATCCGTAATCTGATATGGCGGACGCTGGAATCTCTCCCTTGCCTTGTCTGATACCTTGCACTCTTCCAGCTCCTCATGGTGCTGCTCCCGATCCAGCTTCTGCAGGTGTCTGTCTCTGCGTTCTTTATGCACGATCATCACCCCAATCAAATCTCTGTCCGCAATGATAACAATATTTCCCGATTCCCGTTCCGGAAAATGCCCTCTTGCAATTCGGGCAACGGTAAACGTCTGCGTACCTTATCCACATTTCCTCATTTATTCTCATTGGTTCCTTTGGTGTAGCCCGTTCTTCTAGTTCTGCAAACCGCTGCATTGCTTCTTTCATATTCGTCTTATCCTTTATCACTGCCACTCCGGCATGATATTCAGTATATCGTTTCATCCTCTCACCTCACTAAATCTCAGAATTTGGCTTGATTCCGTAAGCAATATATCCAAATCTAATATCCTTGTCTATATTACCTCCACCATATTTGACTACTTCTCCGCCAATTGAAGTGAGCTCTGTTCCAATCGGTACAATCGGAAGAAGATACAATGGTATGAGACGAATACCTTTCGTACGCTCAAGAGCAACTATTCTTTCATCAAGGCTTTGTCCCTCTTTCTGCGCACAACTGCCTTCCCAGCCCGCTTTCAAGGCTTCAATTTCTTCATCGATTCCCTCATCTGTATCCCATCGACAAAACCTTAACTCTTTACATTCTTCGTCAGACAAATTGTCCCAATCAATATGATTCTTAAGCTCTTCGAGGAATGTATGTGTAGTCTTTTTTAATTCTTTTCTTGCATACTCGTCACTCCATGTTTCATACTGAACAGTTTCTGCTACGCGGTTCGCATACCATGTCAAACAATTTATAATCTCTTTTTTCATCTCATTTGCCTCCACTAAATTTTCATTTAACTTATCACCGTCAACACATTCCCTAGTGTAATACTCCGAAAAATCAATCGCCTGTAAACAAGCAGAACATCCCTTTAAACTGTTAGCAATTCCACCGCCACGTTCAACATCTGTTTCATACATCCCCACAATAAACCTCCCACAACTAGGACAATGAAAACGTAGTAATCTTCCCAAATTATGAGTACGTGGGACTTCTTTTTCTGTTTTAATAATAGGTTTCTTTGGTAACTGCTTTTCCAGTGCTTCGATTGCAGCGTCCAATGCTTCGCATAACATATAATATCCACTTGTCGGATAATTTGATTTGATAGTTTCTATCGCATCTCTTACTTTCTTTTCATCCATAATAATTTTACCTCTATCCGATCCAACAGTTTTTCCAATCGTTCTAATACCTTTTCTAAAAACTCTACTCCTTTTGAATCCATAAAAGCTCTTTTTAATATTTCCAACTCATTTTCCAAAGCCTTCATTTCTTCTGAGCTATCATTCATCATTGACATCCTAACTTTCTTTTCGTCCATCTAATCACCTCTTATTGAACTAAAAGTGTTCTTAGTCTAAAATTGTTCCAATTCTTTGACTTAATCCTTTTCCAGGATATATTCCAGATCATTCCCAATCTTGTTACACATAATTACTTTCCAACCATCACGCAATAATTTGTCTAAAATTCTGTAACAATCTGGATCGCAATTGTATCTCGCTGGTGTTGGATATGTTCT
>ERZ1673750.770-NODE-770-length-20520-cov-6.314048_pt1 | contig 20520 bp, 17 predicted proteins | sample MGYA00580203_ERZ1673750 | MGnify/ENA primary metagenome ERZ1673750 (study PRJEB41218, sample SAMN15661763) | gut metagenome | host: Homo sapiens | place: Canada: London | collected 2015-08-20/2019-03-30 | study: EMG produced TPA metagenomics assembly of... | reverse complement strand
AACCGGACAAGATAATGTTACAGAATTGTTAAAAGTTGTTGCAAAAATGTTGTATGTAGTATATAATTACTCTTGATAAAGGTTTACTATGTCAAAAAACTTGTAAAAAGGATGAATAGAATGAAGAAATTTAGTACAAAATTGTTAGCTGCAGTTGTGACAAGTTCACTTATTGTGACACCGGTTATGGCTGCACCGTCGACAGAGAGTATAGAGCAGGAGAAAGCGGCAGCTCAGAGTGAAGCGGCATCTTTAAAGTCTCAGTTAACAGAAGTGGTAACTCAGATTAACCAGATTGAAGAAGACCTGACAGAAAAAGGTGAGCAGATCATTCAGACAACTGCTGATCTTGCAGAGGCAGAAGAGACTGAGAAACAGCAGTATGAAGATATGAAACTCCGTATTAAGTATATGTACGAGCAGGGCAATGGAAGTGCGGTAGAAGCGTTAGTTACTTCTGAAGATTTCTCCGATCTTGTTAATAAAGCGGAATATGTGCAGAATGTGCATGATTATGACAGGGAGAAACTGGCTGAATATGTAGCAACGAAAGAACAGGTTGCTGAACTTAAGACAAGTCTGGAAGAAGAGCAGAAGGATTTGGAAGAGAAGGAAGCTCAGTTTACAGAGAAGCAGGAGAGCTTAAATACAATGATCTCCTCCAAGGAAGCGGAGATTGCCGATCTTGATGCAGAGCTTCAGGAGATTGCAGCCGAGGCGGCACGCCAGCAGGAAGAAGAACGCCGTGCGCAGGAAGCAGCCAATAACAGAAATAATGGTGGGAATAATAACCAAGGAAATAGTGGAAGTGGATCCGGTAGTGGTGGAAACAAAGGAAATGGTGGAACAACAAGTGGTTCCAGTAGCAGTTACGTTCCGGGAGATGCTGTGTCCCGTGCACAGTCAGCGCTTGGTAAACCATATGTATGGGGTGCTGTTGGACCAGATGCTTTTGACTGCTCTGGGTTAGTTGGATTCTGTTTGACTGGAAAATATAAACGTACATATACATCTAGCTCCTTTGCAGGACTTCCGGAAGTCAGTGATCCAAGACCGGGAGATGTATGTTATAGACCGGGGCATGTAGGGCTTTATGTAGGTAATGGTCAGATGATTCATGCACCACATACTGGTTCTGTAGTAAAATATGCAAGTGTTCCAAGTAATATGATTATTGTTCGCCCATAGAGAAAAATGAATTAAATAGAAGAAATTTATGATGGCAGTCTTTTGAGGCTGCCATTTTTTGGATGGAAAAAAGTATTGAAAATTGTTGAAGTTTGTTGTATGCTGAATTTATAATACGTGGGGGCGTATGAGGGAGATTTATAATTGATAAGGATGGGTGATAACATGAAGAGACGATTGTTGCAGACGCTCATCACTTGTGTTGTGATGAGCTCTTTAATTGTGGTTCCTGTTTGTGCTTCTCCATCAGAGGATAAAGAGACTCTGGAAGCAAAGAAGAGTGAAGCCGAAGCGCAAGCTGCCAGTGTGAACGAAGAGCTGGTTTCGCTTCTCGTAGAATTCAATGCTTTAAAACAGGATATGGCAACACAGGAAGATCGCATCGCGCAGGCAGAGACAGATCTTGCGGAAGCGAAGGAAGAAGAAGAAAAGCAATACGAAGATATGAAGCTTCGTATCAAATATATGTATGAGCAGGGTGATACTACTTTCTTTGAGACAATGGTAGACTCATCCTCTTATGCAGATCTTGTTAATAAGGCGGAATATGTGAAGAATGTTCACGATTATGACAGAGATAAGCTAAATGAATATGTTGAGACCAAGAATGAAGTACAGACATTAAAAACAGAACTTGAAAGCGGACAGGCAGAGATGGAGTCTATGGCTTCAGAGATGGAGACGCAGAAATCCAACCTGGAAGGAACGCTTACCGAGATGAAGAGCCAGATTGCAGATTTTGATGCTCAGCTTGCACAGGCAGAGGAAGAAGCGAAAGTTCAGCTCGAGGAGCTGACGGAAGAGTCGGATACGTCAGCTAATGTTACAGATACTTCATCGGATAACAATAGCCAGTCATCCAACAATCAAAGTACAAGTTCCAAGCCATCCGGTAATCAAGGCGGTAATCAGAACAATGGCAATCAAGGAGGTAACGGCAACAGCGGAAATAATAGCGGAAACAGTTCCACGTCCAAGCCATCCAATGATGCAAAACCATCGAAGCCATCCGGTGGAAGTGGAAGTTCTACATCTAAGCCAGGCAATGCATCCCTCGGACAGCAGATTGCAAATAAAGGGTTGGAATATGTAGGATATCCTTATAAGATGGGTGGAAATAGTCTGACTAATGGAATCGATTGTTCGGGTTTTGTTCAGCAGATACATAAAAAATTTGGCATATCTACACCTAGGACCTCAGGGGCAATTCGAGGTGGCGGTAAATCTGTGAGTGTATCCAACATGCTCCCGGGAGATGTGGTATGCTATAGTGGTCATGTAGCAATCTATATTGGGAATAATAAGATTGTGCATGCGTCCAACAGTGCACCTTATCCGAAGGGCGGAATTAAGACAACTTCTCCTGCGGATTACAGAACAATCCTTGCGGTTCGCCGTTATTGGTAGGCATTCGACTGGAAGCTATCTATAAAAAATAGAGAAAATCAAAGGGAAGTTTTGAAAAAAGCTTTCCTTTTTTTGAGTTTTTTGAGAGAATAGAGAAGGATTAAGAAAGAAAGGAAAAGTCATGGAAGCATATACAAATTTTGCAGAAGTTTATGATACATTTATGGACAACGTTCCGTATGAACAGTGGACAGAGTATATAAAAGAAACCTTAAAAGAAGATGGAATTGTAGACGGGCTTGTGCTTGAGTTAGGGTGTGGAACCGGAAGCATGACAGAGCGATTAGCAGAGGCCGGATACGATATGATCGGAGTAGATAACTCCGCAGATATGCTGGAAATTGCCCTTGACAAGCGTGAAAAAAGCGGACGGGATATATTATATCTTCTTCAGGATATGCGGGAATTTGAATTATATGGAACCGTTCGGGCAATTATCAGTGCCTGCGATTGTGTAAATTATGTGACAGAGGATGAGGATCTTCTTCAAGTATTCCGACTTGTGAATAACTATCTGGACCCGGAAGGACTCTTTTTGTTTGACTTCAATACCCGATACAAATATGAAACAGTGCTTGGCGAGCAGGTGATAGCAGAAGACCGGGAAGACTGTAGTTTTATCTGGGATAATTATTATGACCAGGAAGAACAAATCAATGAGTATGAACTGACTCTTTTTGTAAAGTGCAGACAAGAGGAAGATTTATATCGAAAATATCAAGAAGTCCATTTTCAGCGGGCATATACCCTGGAGGAGATAAAGACATTGATTGAGAAATCAGGATTAACATTTCTCAATGCCTATGATGATTATACGAGAGAGACTGCGACCGAAGAAAGTGAGAGAATCGTAGTTGTTTGTCGGGAATGTGGAAAAGGTACAAAGAAAAAAGTATAGAGAAAGAAGAAACTTGAGAAGAAAGAGGTTGTTAGAATGAAGGATTATATTGTAAGAGCGACAGCGGCAGGAGGTCAGGTGCGTGCTTTTGCCGCGGTGACAAAAGATACAGTAGAAGAAGCAAGAAAGAGACATGAGACAAGTCCGGTGGCAACAGCGGCACTTGGAAGGCTTCTGACAGCGGGAGCGTTAATGGGAAGCATGATGAAAAATGAAACCGATATGCTGACGCTGCAAGTGCGTGGAGATGGTCCCCTTGGTGGAATAACCGTAACTGCGGACAGTAAGGCGAATGTCAAAGGATATGTGGAGCATCCGGAAGTAATCCTTCCTGCGAAAAACGGGAAGTTAGATGTGGGAGGCGCAGTCGGTATCGGTCTTTTACAGGTGATCAAAGATATGGGGTTAAAAGAACCGTATGTAGGACAGACGATTTTGGTGAGCAGTGAGATTGCGGAAGACTTGACTTATTATTTCGCGAATTCCGAGCAGGTTCCTTCTTCTGTCGGTCTTGGAGTGCTGATGGAAAAAGACAACACAGTTAAGACAGCTGGTGGCTTTATTATTCAGATGATGCCCTTTGCAGAAGAAAAGACGATTGCACAGATTGAAGAGAATCTGAAAAATGTGACATCTGTGACATATCTACTAGAACAAGGGTATACGCCGGAGAATCTGCTGGAAGAGCTTCTTGGCAATACAGGGCTTGAGATTACGGATACAATTCCTACACAATTTTATTGCAACTGTTCCAAGGAGCGTGTAGAGCAGGCAATTGTCAGCATTGGAAGAAAAGAAATTCAGAAAATGATTGAAGACGGTGAAACGATTGAAGTGAAATGTCATTTCTGTAACAGTGCCTACCATTATACGGTAGAGGATCTGAAGGCGATTATAAAAAGAAGCAAATAATAAGGTGAAGTGTAAGGAAAATGGAGGCGGATGCCATGAGACATGGTTTTGTAAAGGTTGCAGCAGCTACACCGGATATCCGGGTTGCAGATGTGGCTTATAATGTAGAACAGATAAAAAAACAGATGGATGAAGCGGATGAACAGGGCGCAAAAGTGGTTGTTTTCCCGGAACTTTGTTTGACAGGATATACCTGTGGCGATCTCTTTGGTCAGGAGATTCTGTTGAAGGCAGTGAAAGAAGGGTTAAGGGAGTTAACAGAGTATACGAAAGAAAAAGACGGACTTTATTTTGTGGGGGCGCCGGCAGAGGTTGAAGGAAAACTTTATAATGTGGCAGCGGCAATGAATCAGGGACGTCTATTGGGGTTGACTACGAAAAGTTTTCTTCCGAATTACGGAGAGTTTTACGAGATGAGACAATTCACTCAAGGTCCCCGGAAGGCGAGAACGGTGCTCTATGACGGAAGAGAAGTCCCTTTTGGACCGCAGCTTTTGTTTGAAGCGCGCCAAATGGAAGAACTGGTAGTTTCCGCGGAAGTGTGTGAAGATGTCTGGTGTCCGGTACCGCCAAGTATTGAGGCGGCAAGAGAAGGTGCGGTTCTGATCGCGAATTGCTCTGCCAGTGATGAAACTATTGGAAAGGCGTCTTATCGGCGCAGTCTGATTGAAGGGCAGTCTGCAAGATTGATTTGTGGATACATTTACGCAAATGCGGGAGAAGGAGAGTCTACAACGGATCTTGTATTTGGTGGACATAACGTGATTGCTGAGAATGGTACGGTGTTAGAAGAGAGCAGCCGGTTTGAAAATGGGGTGATCTACACAGAGATTGATGTGAGACGTCTTGTATCTGAGCGGAGAAAAAATACAACTTTCCGCATGAAAGAAGAGCAGACATTGCTTCGGATTCCTTTTGATATTACAATAGAAAAAACAATGCTTACAAGATTGATCTCTTCGCGTCCGTTTGTACCGCAGCAACAGGAAGAAAGGGCAAGAAGATGTGAAGAGATCCTGACTATCCAGGCAATGGGACTTAAGAAACGTCTTGCTCATACGAATGCAAAAAGTGCAGTTGTTGGCATTTCCGGAGGACTGGATTCCACACTGGCTCTTTTAGTGACAGCAAAAGCTTTTGACGCACTGGGACTTGACAGATCAGGAATTACAGCAGTGACGATGCCTTGTTTTGGGACTACAGACCGCACGTATAAGAATGCCTGCAAAATGTCTATAAAACTCGGAGCGGAACTTCGGGAAGTTCCCCTTGCTAAGTCAGTGGAGCAGCATTTTATTGATATCGGCCATGATATCAATGATCACAGTGTTACTTATGAGAATGCGCAGGCAAGAGAACGGACACAGGTGTTGATGGATATTGCAAATCAAACCGGAGGTCTGGTGATCGGTACCGGAGATATGTCTGAACTTGCCCTTGGATGGGCTACTTACAACGGAGATCATATGTCTATGTATGGAGTAAATGCCTCCGTGCCTAAGACACTGGTTCGTCATCTGGTACATTATTATGCAGATACGTGTGAAGATCAGGAATTAAAGGATGTACTGTATGATGTGCTCGATACGCCGGTGAGCCCGGAACTTCTCCCACCAAAGGACGGAGAGATTGCGCAGAAGACCGAAGATCTTGTAGGGCCTTATGAACTTCACGATTTCTATCTCTATTATGTGCTTCGCTTCGGTTATGAACCAGAGAAGATCTATCGATTGGCAAAGATTGCCTTTGACGGTGAATACGATAATGAGACCATGAAGAAATGGCTCCGTACGTTCTATTGGAGATTTTTCAGTCAGCAGTTCAAACGTTCCTGTCTTCCGGATGGACCGAAGGTGGGAACAGTGGCATTATCTCCAAGGGGAGACTTCCGTATGCCAAGTGACGCCTGTGCGACTGTTTGGTTAAATGATGTAGAAAAGCTTTCATAGAAGAAAAGAAAACAAAAAAGGGGATGGTTTTTCAAAAACCGTCCCCATAAGTTTTTTCGGAAACTGAAATTATAATTGAATGTTTTTAAACAGATCTCCGAGACTTGTACCGATATTCTCGGCTTTCGGAATTTCGACCTTTTCCTCCGGCTCTTCCTGTACTTCTTCCAGTGCCTTTATACTGAGGCTGATCTTACCATCTTTGATTCCGATGACTTTCACAGTGACTTCATCACCTACATTTAACACATCTTTTGGAGATTTGATTCTCTTCTGGCTGATCTGTGAAATGTGTACCAGACCGGACAGATCATCTTCCAGAGTAATAAATGCACCATAGGTCTGTAAGCTTTCAACAGTGCCGGTAAGAACGCTGCCAATCTTAATACTTGCAATCTTTGCTTCGCGTTCTTTTGCTTCTTTCTCTTTTAAGAGTTCTCTTGCAGATAATACGAGACGGTTATTTGCCTGATCTACGTCGATGACCTGCACTTCAATGTCTTTGAGAAGATAAGACTCCAGATCTTCAATATAAGACAGAGATAATCTGGAAGCCGGGATAAATCCGCGCAGTCCCTCTACCATTGCAATGGCGCCGCCATTTACGATTCCTTCAACTTTTACAGGGAGTACCGTGCCTTTTTCCATATATGAAGAAACTACGTTCCAAGGGTTGGCATCGTCAAAATGTTCTTCGTAATCGGCCATTGTTTCTGTGTGTTCACTGTTTTGTAATAATTCTTCGCTCATAGTTTGATTCCTTCCTTATCCTTGATATGCATGCTGATTTTCCGATGAATTTTGGAAACTAACTTTAGTATAACACAAATTTATAGTTGACGAAACCGCAAAAAAATGGCACTCTTACTATTAGAATATGAATAGGAGAAAGATTATGGCTAAAAAATCTGGGAAAGTATATGTAATCGGACACAAGAATCCGGATACAGATTCTATCTGTTCTGCTATCGCATATGCTGAGTTGAAAAAAACGGTAACAGGAGAAGAATACGTTGCGCGCCGCGCCGGTCAGATTAATGAAGAGACGCAGTATGTACTGTCTAAGTTCGGTGTGAAAGCTCCGGAACTTTTGAAAAATGTAAAATTACAAGTCAAGGATATGGATATCCATAAAATTGACGGTGTGTCGCCGGATGTTTCTATCAAGGATACATGGGCAAAAATGAAGGCAAATAATATAAAAACAATACCGGTTTTAAAAGAAGAAGAACTGGTAGGAGTGATCTCCACCGGAGATATTGCGACTTCTTATATGGATGTGTATGACAATACGATTTTATCCAGTGCAAGAACAAGATATCGCAACATTATTAAAACTTTAGACGGAACATTGATAACCGGAAATGAGCATGGATATTTTACCGGCGGAAAAGTGACGATCGGAGCATCCGATCCGGAAAAGATGGCGGAGTTTATCGATAAAGATGATCTGGTCATCCTTGGAAACCGCTATGAGGCGCAGGCCTGTGCGGTAGATATTGATGCCAGTTGTCTTGTAGTCTGTCAGAATGCAGAAGTATCCAAGGAGCTGGTCAAAAAAGCGGAAGAGCAGAGCATTGTGGTAATTCGCACGCCGCATGACACATTTACTGCGGCACGTCTTATCAACCAGAGTATTCCGGTAAAATATTTTATGAGTAAGGGTCCTTTGGTGACCTTTCATATGAATGACTATATCGATGATATCAAAGAAGTGATGACGAAGAAGAAATTTCGTGATTTCCCGATTCTTGACCGCCATGGACGTTTCAAAGGATTTATCTCCAGACGTCGTTTCATGGATGCAAGCAAGAAAAAGGTAATTCTGGTAGATCATAACGAGAAATCGCAGGCAATTGATGGTATTGAAGAAGCTGACATCATGGAGATCATCGATCATCACAGATTGGGAAATATCGAGACGATGGGACCGGTATTTTTCAGAAATCAGCCGGTAGGATGTACGGCAACGATCGTAACACAGATGTATCAGGAAGCCGGGGTGAAGATTCCGACGAAAATCGCAGGACTTCTCTGCTCTGCGATCATTTCCGATACACTTTTGTTCCGGTCACCGACCTGTACCGCAGTAGATGAGAAAATTGCAGAAAATCTTGCAAAGATTGCAGGCATTAATTTGGAAGAAATGGCAAAAGCAATGTTCAATGCGGGAAGCAGCATGAAGGGAAAGAGTGCAGAAGAGATCTGTTTCCAGGATTTCAAACAATTTACGGTAAATAATACAGTCTTCGGTGTGGGACAGATCAATTCTATGAGTAAAGATGAATTGGCAGAGATTAAAGAGATCTTAGAACCTCATCTGGAAGAAGTAAAAGAAAAAAATCAACTGAATATGGTGTACTTTATGCTCACGGATATTCTCGGAGAGTCCACAGAGCTTTTGTGCTGCGGCAATCATGCGAAGGAATATATCATTTCGGCATTTGATTTGAGAGAAGATTCGGATAAGATCGTATTAGAAGGTGTGGTATCCAGAAAGAAACAGCTGATTCCGACACTGGTAGCGGCATTACAACATTAAGAAGATAAGGAGCTTACAAACAGTATGGGAAAACAGATATGGAAACCGGGTAATATGGTTTATCCTCTTCCGGCGGTTATGGTCAGCACTGCGGACACAAAAGGAAATGATAATATCATTACAGTTGCATGGACCGGGACAGTATGCACGAATCCGGCAATGCTATATATATCCGTAAGACCGGAACGCTATTCGTATCATTTGCTCCGGGAGAGCGGAGAGTTTGTTGTGAACCTTACGACAGAAAAGCTTGCGAAGGCGACAGACTGGTGCGGCGTCAGATCCGGAAGAGATTATGATAAGTGGAAAGAAATGCACTTGACGAGAGGTGAGGCTAAGAAACTTCAGTATGCACCCATCATTCAAGAGAGTCCGGTAAATATAGAGTGTAAGGTGACGGAAGTTCATGAACTTGGTTCTCATCATATGTTTCTTGCACGGGTGGAGGCAGTGCAGGTGGACGAAAGCTATATGAATGAAACCGGGAAGTTTGAACTGAATGATACACAGCTTCTTGCATACTCTCACGGCGAATACTATACGCTTGGGAAAAAGCTTGGAACATTCGGATACAGCGTGCGGAAAAAGAAGAAAAAATAAAGTTTGGGACGTAGGATTTTTACAAAATCCTACGTCCCAAACTGCATTTACGGGTGTCCTAAATTGAAAAAGCCTATGTCCTTTTTTACATCGGATCAACCTTTAACCGATAAATCCGTTTTAAAAGAACGGCAGACAAGGTAAGAGAAACAATTTCCGCAATCGGAATAGACCACCATACCATAGAAAGCCCAAACAATTTTGCGAATAAATATGCCACTGGCAGAATGACAACTAACTGTCTGGCAACCGATACAATCAGGCTGTATACGCCATTCCCCAACGCCTGAAATACAGAACCGGCAATGATACAAAAGCCTGCGAACAGGAAGCTTAAGCTGATAATGCGAAGGGCAGGAACGCCGATTTCCAGCATGTGATCAGAGGCATCAAATAGAGTCACAAGCAGGAAGCGCGGGCAAGTCTGGAAGATGATCAGTCCGATGAACATAATTCCGATTGACATGATAATACTAAGTTTGGTTGTCTGTTTAATGCGTTCTTTATTTCTTGCACCGTAGTTGTAAGCAATGATCGGAATCATTCCGTTATTCAGTCCGAAGATTGGCATAAAGATAAAGCTCTGGAGCTTAAAATATACACCGAATACAGCGACTGCTGTAGATGAGAACATCAGTAGGATCTTGTTCATACCGAAGGTCATCACAGAACCGATGGACTGCATGATGATGGATGGAATACCTACTTTATAAATTACAGAAATCGTACGCTTATGCGGACGGAAATGCCGCATGCTTAAGTTGATTTCTTTATTTTTAGTATGATTAAAGAAAATGGACATAGACAGTGCGATAATCTGTCCGATAATTGTGGCAAGTGCAGCTCCTACAACCTCCAGCCTCGGGAGACCGAACCACCCAAAGATCAGGATCGGATCTAAAATAATATTAATGATAGCGCCGGTTCCCTGTGTGATCATATTGTAGATTGTACGGCCGGTAGACTGTAACAATCTCTCAAAAGTAATCTGTAAGAAGATTCCCACAGAAAAGAAAGTAATGATCGAGAGGTATTGAGTTCCATAATCTACAATCTGTTGGTTGTCTGTCTGAATAGCGAAGAAGAAATGAGAGCCGGAAACTCCGAGTATGGCAAAGATGATACAGCTTACGAGGGCAAGAAAGACTCCGTTTTTCGCTGCTCTGTCAGCACCCTTAAAATCTTTTTCACCCAGATTTCTTGAAAGGAGTGCGTTAATTCCGACACCTGTACCGGCTGCAATCGCGATCATCAGAGACTGGATCGGAAATGCAAGAGATACGGCGGTCAGTGCATCTTCACTGAGTTGTGCAACAAACATACTGTCAACAATATTATAAAGTGCCTGAATGAGCATGGAAATCATCATTGGCAAAGACATAGTAATTAAAAGCTTGGGAATCGGCATAACTCCCATTTTATTTTCTTCTTTTTCTAAAGCAATTTCATTAGCATTCGTCATATTATTCCTCCTTAAACGCAACTCGTATTATAGCATTACAAAATTTATATTGCAATGTATTCCATAAGACTTTTGAATGAAGCTTTTGAAAGATGCATATATAATCTATGAAGCAAAGTGTCTGGGGAAATGGTATGTATAAATGGTTAAATGATTGGAAAAGAAAGGGATTTTATGTGATTCTGATATTTTTTTGCAGCTGCTGTTTTATAGGAATTTCGAAGGAAACGAAAGAGACAGAAAGAGAGATACAACAAAAGGAGTCTGTGGAGGAATCGGGAGTGAAAGAAAAGCCAAGTATTGCGATTACTTTTGATGACGGGCCAAGCGACCGCTATACAGGCAGACTTCTTGATGGTCTAAAAGAAAGAAATGTGAAGGCCAGTTTTTTTCTGATCGGTGAAAATGCGGAAGAAAATTCGGAGCTGGTGGAGAGAATATATAAAGAAGGTCATTTGATTGGAAATCATACATACAGCCATGTACAGATGACACATCTGTCGGAGGAAGAGGCTGTTAGAGAGATTGAGATGACAGATCAGGTGATCAGCGCGATTACTGGAGAACATGTTGCATATATGCGTCCTCCTTTTGGCGCATGGCAAAGAGAACTGGAAGTCAAGATGGAGGTTCTTCCGGTGCTGTGGTCGGTGGACCCTTTGGACTGGATGACAGAAAATGTAGACGAAATTGTGAGCAAGGTAGTGACGGAAGCGGAGGAAGGTGATATTATTCTATTGCATGATTGTTACGCCTCTTCTGTAGAGGCAGCACTTCGGATTGTAGATTTCCTACAGAAAGAAGGTTACGAATTTGTAACCGTTGACCGGTTGCTACTCGATTGATTAAATGAAAAACAAGAATAAATAAGAGGATAGATAGATGATAGATGAATTTTCCAGAACAAAATTATTGATTGGAGAAGAAGCATTTCAAAAGCTTCGAAATACAACCGTAATGGTATTCGGAGTGGGAGGAGTTGGTTCCCATTGCATAGAGGCGTTGGCAAGATGCGGTGTGGGAAGACTTGTTCTGATAGATAATGATACGGTATCTTTGACGAATTTGAATCGGCAGTCTATCGCATTTCACCGGACGATCGGCTGCTATAAGACAAAGGTAATGAAAGAAAAGATTAAAGAAATATGTCCGGAGACAGAAGTAATCACGCATGAAATATTTGTGCTGCCGGACAATATAGACGAGTTGTTCCGGGAAAAACCGGATTATATCATTGACGCAATTGATACAGTGACTGCCAAGATTGCGTTGGTGGAGAAAGCAAGAGAATATAGGATTCCGATGATCAGCAGCATGGGGACGGGAAATAAATTACACGCAGAGTTATTTGAAATTACAGATATCAGTAAAACTTCTGTATGCCCGCTATGTAAGGTGATGAGACGGGAGTTGAAAGCAAGAGGTATCTATCATCAGAAGGTTTTATATTCGAAGGAAAAACCGGTGGATGTGTCAGCGAATGAGTCGGAGTCTGAAAAAGACCGAGAAGAAAAAGGAGTAAGACGCAGTATACCGGGAAGCATTTCCTTTGTTCCGCCGACAGCCGGACTTCTGATCGCCGGTGAGGCAGTGCGGGACATTCTCGGAATATCTTAATATAGATACCGGATTGGACAAGTCAGGGAAATAAGAGAGGTTAGATTATGGATTTATTTGATTATATGAGAGAAAAGAATATGGATCAGGAGGCGCCGCTTGCGTCAAGGCTTCGACCCACTACGCTGGAAGAAGTTGTCGGTCAGCAGCATATTATCGGAAAGGACAAGCTCTTATACCGTGCGATCAAAGCGGATAAAATCAGTTCGATTATTTTCTATGGACCGCCGGGGACCGGAAAGACCACGCTTGCAAAAGTGATTGCAAATACAACGAGCGCAGAGTTTACCCAGATTAATGCTACTGTAGCGGGAAAGAAAGATATGGAAGCAGTGGTTGCACAGGCAAAACAGACGCTTGGCATGTACCAGAAGAAAACGATTCTTTTTGTAGATGAGATTCACAGATTTAATAAAGGGCAGCAGGATTATCTGCTTCCGTTTGTGGAAGATGGAACCATTATATTGATCGGTGCGACAACAGAAAACCCGTATTTTGAGGTAAACAGTGCGTTGATTTCCAGATCCAGCATTTTTGAATTGCAGCCACTTAGTAAAGAAGATGTTGCGACACTGATTCAGCGTGCCGTCTACGATGTGGAAAAAGGGATGGGAAGCTATCAGGCAGTGATTGATGATGATGCGGTGGAATTTCTTGCCGATATAGCAGGAGGGGATGCAAGAAGCGCACTGAATGCAGTGGAGCTTGGTGTGCTGACTACAGAGCGCGGTGAAGATGGCAAGATTCATATAACCTTGGATGTAGCTTCCGAATGTATTCAAAAGCGGGTGGTAAGATATGACAAAACAGGGGATAACCATTATGATACAATTTCTGCATTTATAAAAAGTATGCGTGGGAGTGATCCCGATGCGGCGGTTTATTATCTGGCGAAGATGCTCTATGCCGGCGAAGATGTTAAGTTTATCGCAAGAAGAATTATGATCTGTGCTTCGGAAGATGTGGGAAATGCAGATCCGATGGCGCTTACGGTGGCAGTGTCCGCGTCACAGGCAGTGGAGCGTGTCGGTATGCCGGAGGTTCAGATTATCTTATCGCAAGCGGTTCTGTATGTTGCGACCGCGCCGAAGAGTAATTCTGCATGCAATGCGATCTTTGCAGCAATGGACAATGTAAAGCAGGTAAAGACGACGGTGCCTGCGCATCTTCAAGATTCACATTATGCAGGATCGGCAGGACTGGGGCATGGAATCGGTTATCAGTACGCTCACAATTATCCGAATCACTATGTGAAGCAGCAATATCTTCCAGATGAGATACGGGATGCAAAATTTTATGAGGCGTCTGAAAATGGATATGAGAAAAAGATTAAAGAGTGGATGAAATACATACAAGAAAGCACGGCAAAGTAAAGATTGCCGTGCTTTTATATATCATTAGCGTATATTTTCAGTATTAGTTTTCCAATATTTTTTTTAAGTACATGAAAAATGTATCTGTTTCTTCCTCAATAGAAAGGGTTCCTGCCTTCTCTTTCTCGATTGCATTATAAAGCATACTTTGAAAGATAAGGGATGTTATCTGACTATAAAACAGAAGCTTTTGGTCGGAGGGTACGACAGATGTCTCCGGAAGTGTGATCAGTTGAAATGTTTTCATATTTCTTGTGACAAAATCAGAACACGTCATCATATCCAAAAAGTCATTATCTACCTTTTCCAAACTATCAGGGAAAAGTTCATAATATAATTGAAGAGAATTTTCTACAACCTCACGAGATAGATTGCCGAAAAAAATCATATGGAATACTTCAGGGTGTGCAAAAGCATGGTGGCAGAAGCACTTCCAGGAATTATAGAAGCGATCCATCGGAGTTTTAGCATTGTAGATACATTTTGGCAGATCAATAACATAATTATTCAGATGTTTGATAGAAGTGAATAATATCAAATGATTAATGTTTTCAAAATAGTTATACAAAGTGGCAATATTGTATCCGGCGCGGTTTGCTACTTCGCGGACAGTAATATTATCCTGACCTTTTTCTTCAATCAGTTCTTCAGCGGCTTGAATAAAATATAAAATGGTTCTTTTTTTTTGAAGCTCTCTGTTTTTTTGGCTTTGATCCATATCCTAACCAACCTTCCTGTTCATTGTTTGACTAAATTATATTGTATAATTAGAGAAAATAAAAGTGCGGCCGTTAAAAATCAGAACGAAAGGAGATAAAATGGGAAAAGACTCAAAATTAAAGCGGAATTTTATACTGCTCATTATTTTGACTTTATCAGGTTCATTTATTTATACGCTTCCTTATTTTAGGAGTTATTACTATGATGCGTTTATGAGTGCATTTCATATGACAAATACTCAAATGGGATTATGCGGTACTTATTTTGGATTGTTTGGCGCAGTGTCGTATCTCATTGGAGGAGTAATAGCGGATAAGTTTTCTATTAAAAAATTAATTCCATTTTCATTGATTGTAACGGGGGGATTAGGTTTTTGCCTTTTGGCATCTCCGTCACCGATGATTATTATAGCGATTCACGGTGTGTGGGGAATCACCTCGTTGATGACATTCTGGCCAGCCCTTATTAAAGCAATCCGTATGTTGGCATCCTCAGATGAGCAGGGAAAAGCATTTGGTATCTTTGAAGGTGGACGAGGAATCAGTAATGCAGCATATTTGGCAGTTGCAGTTGCCATGTTCGGATATTTTACTGCAAAAAGCGGTGAGAAGATGGGAGTTCGTTCGATCGTGATATTCTATTCAGCAGCAACGGTACTCCTTGGTATATGTTCTATCTTTTTATTAAAGGGGATTGAAGAAGAAAAGGGAAGTACAGGTGATTCCTTTAACATAAGAAAAGTCGGAACCGTATTGAAAATGCCGGCAACATGGCTGTTGATCGGAATCATCTTCTGTACGTATACCGCTAACATCAGTTATTATTACATTGCCCCATATGCGACAGCGGCATTTGGAACAACAGCCGTGATTGCGGCAATCATTTCTTCCTCCTCTCAATACATCAGACCGTTTGCGGCAATAGGAGCAGGTGTGCTGGGGGATAAGATCAATAGTTCCAAGGTAATGTTAGCAGGAACCTTGATGACTGTTTTGGGATTAGGTGTTGTTCTGGTTACACCGGAGAACTCCAGTGTTATTTTGATTCTGATCGGATGTGTGTTGATTTACGCATCGATGTATATTACACAGAGTATGCATTTTGCATTAATGGAAGAAAGTGAATTTCCATCAGAAATCACCGGAACTGCGGTAGGAATTATTTGTTGTCTGGGATATCTGCCGGAAGCAGTGTGCCCATTCTTTGCAGGACGGATGTTGGATAATTTTAAAGGAACAGAAGGATATAAAATGATATTTGTCGCATGGATGGCGGTAACGATCATTGGTGTATTGTTAACGATCATCTGGTTGAAAGTGACAAAGGAAAAAAGAAAAAAACTTCTTAAGAAGAAGTAAAAATATTAAATAAGAGGAGGAACAAACATGAAAGTATTAAAAAACTGCAGATTTATTCCGGAGTTGATGGAAGGATATGAGGGGACGAGCGGAGATGTCCTTGTTAAAGATGACCGTATCTTGAAGATCACAGAGTGTGCGGATGAGTATCCGGAAGATGTGGAAGTGTACGATATGGGAGGAAAATATGCGTTGCCGGGATTTTTTGATATGCACATTCACCTCTCGTTATCAGGAGGAGACACCCTGATCGACAATGCCAAAACTCCTGTTCAACAGGCTCTGGATGCTGTGAAATTTGCACAGGACAGTTTAATGGCAGGATTTACTACACTTAGAGATGTGGGAAGTTATTTTAATGTTGCAGTAGAACTTCGTGATGCAATCAATGCTGGGAAAATTGTAGGACCGAATATTATTGCTTCTGGTAAGATTGTGACACCTACAGAAAACGGAAATGACTTTTTTGCAGGACTGTATAATGAGGCGGACGGACCGGATGAAATCAGAAAAGCAGTGCGCGAAGAAATGAAAAATGGAGCCGATTTTATCAAGATCATGGGTACCGGTGCAGTCATGAACCCAGGTGGAGAACCGGGACAGCCAATCTATAGTTTGGAAGAATTAAAGGCGGTTGTAGAAGCAGCTAAATTTAAAGATACATATGTGGCTACACACTGCCATGGTACACGTGCGATCAAAAATTCTATTTTAGCTGGTGTACATACTATAGAACATGCTTCTATTTTAGATGACGAAGCAATTGAAATGTTGAAGGGAAATGAAAACACCTATATTATACCAACACTTAATATCATTAGTGGACTGGTAGAAAGTGTACCGGAATCTTCTACATTTATGATGGCAAAGGCAAAGAGAATTTTAGAATGTATTAAAGTGGGAATTCGTAAAGCTTATGACGCAGGATTGTTACTTGGATTTGGAACAGATCAAGGTGCAACACCGTTAAAACATGGTGAGAACGGGGACGAGTTCGCTTTGAGAAAAGAATTCTGGGATATGAAGGAAATTGATATCATCAAACAGGCGACAATTAACAGTGCGATTATTGCAGGACGTGACAAAGATTACGGAACGATCAAAGCCGGTAAAGTAGCAGATATCGTTGGAGTAGAAGGCAATCCGCTGGAAGATATCTCAAGACTTAGAAATCACGTAGAGGTCGTAGTTAAGAGTGGTTCTGTTGTAAAAGGATAAAAAGCTTTTCTTTTGCTGATCAAAGGAGTATAATAAAACACAGATGTGAGGTCTGTAAGGTATGGCAGGCTTTAGAAGATGTGTGAGGAGGACTAATCATGAAAGTATTTGATTCAGTAAACAAAACAGAAGTAGAAGTAGATGGAACCAAAGGTCTTATTCAGTTAATGAAAGACGGACGTCAGGTGGATCTGCATCTGAAAGAAAAGAAAAGTGATGAAGACGGTTATATGAGCTGGGATGTGGAACACTGGTCAAGCGTAGACGGCAAAAGATTTATCCGCTGCTATTCTTTGGAAGGAAGAGTGCTCAGTGAGTCTACCGGACATAACATTTATGATCTGGCAAATGATTTCAAACCAGAAGAGGCTATGAAGGTTGAACTTAGCTAAAATGAAAGAAAAATGCTGCCCCGTATCGAAAAGATACGGGGTAAATTTGATTTTAGGGGAAAAAGTCGAGACCTTCTATGAAACCTCTTGACGAAAACTGGCAAAACCAGTAAAATAGATGTGCGACTTAGAAAATATTAGTTTAGGAGGTCATGACAAATGGCAAAATGGGTTTATATGTTTACAGAAGGTAACGCTACCATGAGAAACCTTCTTGGTGGTAAAGGCGCGAACCTTGCTGAGATGACAAGCCTTGGACTCCCGGTACCACAGGGATTCACAGTAACAACAGAAGCTTGTACACAGTACTATGAAGATGGCAGAAAGATCAATGATGAGATCATGGGCCAGATTATGGAAGCAATTGAGAAACTTGAAGGAATCACAGGAAAGAAATTTGGTGACAAGACCAACCCGCTTCTTGTATCTGTTCGTTCAGGAGCAAGAGCTTCTATGCCAGGTATGATGGATACAATCCTGAACCTTGGTTTAAATGAAGAAGTTGTAGAGACTCTGGCTGAAGCATCCGGAAATGCTCGTTGGGCATGGGACTGCTACAGAAGATTCATCCAGATGTACTCTGACGTAGTTATGGAAGTTGGTAAGAAGTACTTTGAAGAGCTTATCGACAAAATGAAAGATGAGAAGGGTGTAAAACAGGATGTTGAGCTTACAGCAGAAGATCTTAAGACTTTAGCCGGACAGTTCAAAGCTGAGTACAAAGAGAAAATCGGTGCAGACTTCCCATCTGATGCAAAAGAGCAGTTAATGGGAGCAGTAAAAGCTGTATTCCGTTCATGGGACAACCCAAGAGCCAATGTATACCGTCGTGACAATGATATCCCATATTCTTGGGGAACAGCTGTTAACGTACAGATGATGGCATTCGGTAATATGGGTGATGACTGTGGAACAGGTGTTGCATTTACACGTGACCCAGCTACAGGAGAAAATGGTCTGTTTGGAGAGTTCCTTACCAATGCACAGGGTGAGGACGTTGTTGCCGGTGTTCGTACACCAATGCACATTTCCGAGATGGAACAGAAATTCCCGGAAGCATTTGCACAGTTCAAAGAAGTATGTAATACACTTGAAAATCATTACAGAGATATGCAGGATATGGAGTTTACTGTAGAGCATGGTAAATTGTATATGCTTCAGACACGTAATGGTAAGAGAACAGCACAGGCTGCTCTGAAGATTGCTTGTGACCTTGTTGACGAGGGAATGAGAACAGAGGAAGAAGCTGTTGCTATGATCGACCCAAGAAACCTTGATACTCTGCTTCACCCACAGTTCGACGCTGCCGCACTGAAAGCTGCAACACCAATGGGCAAAGCACTTGGAGCATCTCCAGGAGCTGCTTGCGGTAAAGTTGTATTTACAGCAGATGACGCTGTAGCATGGGCTGCAAAAGGAGAGAAGGTTATCCTTGTTCGTCTTGAGACATCACCAGAAGATATCACAGGTATGAAGTCTGCTCAGGGTATCCTGACAGTTCGTGGTGGTATGACATCTCACGCTGCTGTAGTTGCACGTGGAATGGGTACATGTTGTGTATCTGGATGTGGCGACATCGTTATGGACGAAGAGAATAAGAAATTCACATTAGCTGGCAAAGAGTTCCACGAAGGAGATGCAATCTCTCTTGATGGATCTACAGGAGCTATCTATGATGGAATCATCCCAACAGTTGATGCAACGATCGCTGGTGAGTTCGGAAGAATCATGGGATGGGCTGACAAATACAGAACTATGAAAGTTCGTACAAATGCTGATACACCGGCAGATGCTAAGAAAGCCCGTGAGCTTGGTGCAGAAGGTATCGGACTTTGCCGTACAGAGCACATGTTCTTCGAGGGTGACAGAATCGATGCATTCCGTGAGATGATCTGTTCTGAGACTGTAGAAGAAAGAGAAGCTGCACTTGAGAAGATCCTTCCAGAACAGCAGGGAGACTTCGAGGCACTTTATGAGGCACTGGAAGGACATCCGGTTACTATTCGTTTCCTTGATCCACCGCTTCATGAGTTCGTTCCTACAGATGAAGAAGACATTAAGAAACTTGCTGATTCCCAGGGCAAAACTGTTGAACAGATCAAAGCTATCATCGATGGCTTACATGAGTTCAACCCAATGATGGGACACCGTGGATGCCGTCTTGCAGTTACTTACCCAGAGATTGCCAAGATGCAGACAAAGGCTGTTATCCGTGCAGCTATCAACGTACAGAAAGCACACGCTGACTGGAACGTATGCCCAGAGATCATGATTCCACTTGTTGGTGATGTAAAAGAATTAAAATACGTTAAGAAGATTGTTGTAGAGACTGCTGATGCTGAGATCGCAGCTGCAAACTCTGATCTGAAGTACGAAGTTGGTACAATGATCGAGATTCCAAGAGCTGCTCTTACAGCTGATGAGATCGCAAAAGAAGCTGACTTCTTCTGCTTCGGTACAAACGACTTAACACAGATGGCATTCGGATTCTCCCGTGATGACGCTGGTAAGTTCTTAGATGCTTACTATGATGCGAAGATCTTCGAGAATGATCCATTTGCTAAACTTGACCAGACAGGCGTTGGTAAATTAATGGATATGGCTATCACATTAGGTAAGCCAGTAAATCCAAACCTTCACATTGGTATCTGTGGAGAGCACGGTGGAGATCCAAGTTCCGTAGAGTTCTGCCATAAGATTGGCTTAGACTATGTATCTTGTTCACCATTCCGTGTACCGATCGCTCGTCTTGCAGCAGCACAGGCTGCAATCAATAACAAGTAATACACCGTATAGAATAGGTGTGGAAACTTAATTAGTTTCAATAACAGAAGGGGCTGTCGGGAAATAGATAGTTCCAAACAGGGGCAGATTTGACTCACAT
>ERZ1673750.769-NODE-769-length-20526-cov-4.708026_pt1 | contig 20526 bp, 36 predicted proteins | sample MGYA00580203_ERZ1673750 | MGnify/ENA primary metagenome ERZ1673750 (study PRJEB41218, sample SAMN15661763) | gut metagenome | host: Homo sapiens | place: Canada: London | collected 2015-08-20/2019-03-30 | study: EMG produced TPA metagenomics assembly of... | reverse complement strand
CGTCGCGGCCGGGCGTGCCGCCGGCGACGCCGAAGGCGTCGGATGCGGACCATGCGGGACCGAACCAACGGTATGGGGAGGGCAACAGTCCGCTTCCCGCGCAATTGGCCGGCCTGGATGACATGTGGGTGCTGCCCACGCCGACCGCGTCGGACGGGATGGCGGAGAACATGCGCTCGTCCAGGTGGACGCCTGGCACGCGGCACGCGCTGGACCTGCCCCGCGCGATCGGCATGATGCGCGGCGTCAACCCGGACGGGAGCCTCCTGCCCACGCCGAACACGATGGACGCGCTGCCCCCGCACGCGGACATCAAAGCGTTGCGGCGAAGCGGGATGGGCAGATACGCGAACCTGCGCGACGAGATCAGCCTCCTGCCCAGTCCGATCGCCCGCGACGGCGGCGGGGGCGGCGCGATGGAACCGGAACGCAAACGGGCCGGCGGCCATGCGGTCACCCTGCAGGACGTGACAGAGGCGGGAGGACTGCTATCCGACGGGACGGGCGCCTGATGGACAGGCTGCTGCCCACGCCGAAGGCGTCGGACGGCGTGTTCTCCACACCGTCCTGTTCGGACAGGCCCAGATGGAAAAGCACGTACCTGGCGACGCGCGTCATGCTGCTTGCCGAAGGAGGACATCACATGGAAGGACTGCTGCCCACACCGAAGGCGTCGGATGCGCTCGCGGAACGAAGCCGCAGCGGCGGACGGCCGCCGGAGCGGAGCACCGCGCTCGGCATGCAGATCGGACTGCTGCCCACGCCGAAGGCGTCGGATGCGAACGGGCCGGGCGCGCACGGGGACGGCGGACCGAACCTGAACACGACGATGAACGATCCGCGGCATTACGTGCCGGACAGCATGTTCATCCCCACGCCTCGCGCCTCGGACGTGAAGGGATTCAACCAAAGGCGCAACCAGGAGAACCTGACCGGCGCCATGCTGTTGGGCGTCGAATCCGACACGCGCGTCAGATGGGGTAGGTTCGAACCCGCGATCCGTAGATGGGAGCGGGTTCTGGATCGTCCCGCCCCCTGCCCGTTGCAAGTGACCGGCAGCCTCCGCGAACGGCTCGCCCCGTTGGCGGGCACGCTCCTAGACCCGCATTGGCTCGTCCGGCGCGCGCCGCGACGTTCGGGTCCGGCGCTTCCGGATCAGCCGGAGCGGGATCGGACGGTCCGCCGCTGGCGGGCCATGTCGGACGGTTCGGACCTGATCGACCCGGCCGTCTGGGATGAGCGGTGGGTCGCCGACGGGGACCGGCCGATCCCGGCCGACCGGATGCCCGCCCCCTGCGTGCGCCGCCTCTGGATGATGCGTTTGACGGCCGGCGGGAGGCGCGCCCCGTCCGAACGGCAGTTGAGCCCCAGGTTCGTGGAGTGGATGATGGGCCTGCCCGACGGCTGGGTCACCGATCCGGACATATGGAAGGATTCGCCGGGCAACCATCGCAATCTTCAACTGCGGCTTCTGGGCAACGGGGTCGTGCCCCCGCAGGCGGCGGCCGCCGTCCGATGGGCGTGCGGGGTGCATGACATGCTCGCCGCCTGACGGATTCCGGGATACCGTCCATGCGATGCGGTTGTGGACCACGGTATGATGCCGGCATGCCGCAAGCGATACCACTGTTTCCATACATGAACGTATGACATGTGGATTGCATTCCGGTACCATGAGGGCATGCAGGAAGGGATGGAATTCGTCACGGTGTTCGACAGCGGTCGCATTCCGCCTCTCGGGGAGGTGTCCGCGATAACGGACATCCGTCTCAAGCATGAGGGCTGGCGTCCGGAACGATCATCGTCTCCCTGGCGTGGGACGCGGCAATATTCCCGTAACGGCATGACTCTATGTCTCGATGACATGGGATTGTGCGTGATCGTGGCACCTAGGGAAGACCGTATGACGCGGAACATGACCAGGGATCTGATCCGGATTCTGTCCGACCGGGGGCACGGGAATATGAGACGAAGCATCGCGCGCCTTCTGCACGAAAACGCCGAACCGGAATCCTTCGCCTGCCCAAAGGACAGGACCGCGGATCGTGTCGCCGAAAGCATCCTGCGCATGGCCGAACGCGAGGCGGACGCGATCACCCGCCGCATGTACGCGCGCGATCCGGGACTGCGCGCGCACCGCGACCTTGCCGCGGACAGGATCAGACTACGCAGAATGAAGCTCTCACCGTTCGCCCAGGATAACGAGGAGTGGGGACGCGTGTTTGATGTTCTGGACACATGCTCGGAGTACGTGGACGTGTATTTCATGTGGTATGACCGCGGAACGCGAATCGCGGGCATCCTCCTGGCGACGATCGTGTCCATAGTCACGGTCATCACCTCGATTCTTCCCGAAAACGCGGCGGTACGGCCTCTCCTCCTGCTGTTATGTCTCGCGATGATCCTTGTATTCACCGTATATTCATGGCCGCGCAAGTAGGACGCATGACCTGCCGTCATGCGAGTGTTCTCATTCCTTGCGGCGGTTCTGGTCACATCTCTCGAAGGCGTGGCGATCTGGATGGTCGCGTTCCAATGCCGGCCCACGATCCTATTGCCTGTCTGGTGGACAATGGCGGTGCTTGTGTTCGCCGTCCCGGAACTCGCGGAGGATATACCCCGCTGGCTGGATTCGGCACGCCGCCTGATTCTTCTCATATCGGGGCTCCTCCTGCTTGGCGTCGGCCTGCTTGCAACGTGACGTACATGCAACCACGTTCTCGTCAAATGGGATGATGGGGCCGCAAATCGCATCGTTGGGGACGCATGAAGCCTTCCGACCGGCGGATTGTCCGCCGGAAGGGAGGTTTGACTGTTATGGGTTGCATGATCGACGGGTATTCGCTGCGCGTTCATACGCCCGTCCCGTATTCGGTGCCGGTGGAACCCGATATGCCGTTCACGGCGATGATGGCGGCCGCAATCCGGGCGAGCCGGGATACGGGCGTACGCTGCACGATCGTGGATGATGAGGGTGAGGAAGTGCTCGGCTTCGATGCCGGGGGTCGGGCATGATTCCCGGCCCGTTGCGCGCGGATTGTCCGCCGCGCATGCACCCGCTGGCAGCCGCGGTGTGGTCCCCGTATTGGGTGGTGAACGCCGTGGAGATCCAGAAATTCGGAGGCGCCCGAGTCTACCGTTTTTGGTTTGAGAGTGATCCACCGTTCAGGGTGGAGGTGGATCAAATCATTTCGGCGTGTTCTGTTGTTGGATGTACTGGCGTATGGTTTCGATTCCCGCTCCGCCGGTCGTACCGCAGTAGTAGCTGCGGCTCCATAGGTGTCCTCCCCACAGGTATCGGCGTAGGTGGTCGCCGTGGTCGCGCATGAGAATCCGGCTGGATACGCCCTTGAGGCTGTTGACGAGCGATGAGAGTTGGATTGTCGCGGGGAAGGTGACCAGCAGGTGTACGTGGTCTTCCTCGCCGTTGAACTCATCCAAGGTGCATCCGAATTTCTCGCAGACGTTCCGCATGATGGTTTCGCAGTCTTCGAGGATGGGTTGCGTGAACGCTCCACGCCGATATTTTGTCACGAACACCAAATGCGCGCGACAATCCCAAACCGCATGCCTTCCCTTACGTATGTGACCATCGTTTTGCATGACACCAAGTATAATGAGAGATGTCTGGAGGTGAATTGAATGACACTCGATGAAGTCGGTATCGCCGAACGGAACAAACGCATAGGCGAATCCCGCAAGGTCACGAAGCTGCGGCGTGAACATCAGGTGTGCCGCGCGTTCACCTGCAAAATCGACTACCGGAAGCTCAAGGCCGAACAGCGGGAAGCCCTGTCCCAATTGTTCTTGGATGCGAAGCGCCTTTACAACGACTGCGTCACATCCGAGGACGTGTTCTCCTACACGCCGGCCCGCGTCGTGAACGTGAGGATGAGGGACGGGAGCTTCGAGCAGAGGGAACTCGCCCGCATCGGCGTCCAGACCATGCAGGGCGTCATCCAACAGGCCAAGGACAACATTCGCGGACTGTCCAAGCTCAAGGAGAAAGGGTACAAGGTCGGCGGACTCAAACCGGTCAAATGCTTCAACAGCATCCCGTTGAAGCAACCCGGACGAACCTACCGGCTGAACGGCAACTACATCCATGTCGAGCGCATACCCGGCGTGATGCATCTGACCGGGGTGAGGCAGCTCAAGGGCTGGGAGATAGGCCCGGCGAAACTTCTCCGCAAGGCAAGCGGCTACTATGTCACGTTCTCCTGCTTCAAGGACACAATGGAATACGAGGAGGGCAAGACCTACAATCCGCCGCCCGCAATTCCCATCGGTGGGGTTGACGCCGGGCTGAAGGATGAAATCACCGAGTCCGACGGAACGAAGACCACACGCCGCTATCCGGACACCGCCAAACTCCGCTACTGGCAGCGGCGCATGAGCAAACGCGACAGGAACACCAACGGCTGGCGGGAGGCGAACCGCCAATACCGCAAGGAACAGGACAGGCTCAAGGCGCAGCGCAAGCACGCCGCCATAGAGGAGGCGCGCCGGCTGACCGGCAAATACGCGACACTCGTCATCCAAGACGAGCAAATCCACTCATGGAACAAACGCGAAGGATATGCGCGGGGCGGCAGGAAAATCCATGCCGGAATCCTCGGACGCCTATACGCGACGCTCAAACAACGACCCAATGTCATCGTCTTGGACAAGTGGCAGCCGACGACATCATGGTGCCGGTATTGCGGACGACGCACACCATGCCCGGTAAGTCAGCGCACATTCACCTGCATGTACTGCGGCGCACGGGAAGACCGCGACCAGCACGCCGCGCTCAACATGCCGGTACTCCAAGAGCAGCCACTAACCCACGCAGACCTTCGAAAACCACGGGACATCCCCATCGGGCCATACCTCGGTAACGCGCGTACCCGGAACGCCCGCTGACCCCGCAAACACAACCCGGAAGCATAATGACAAAACAAAACCAAGATTCCCCTGTGAACAGGGGTTCGGTAGCGGTGCCAAGAACACCCCGCCCAAGCATAAGACCAACAGGCATCCAGTCGGAAGCCTCACGGCAGCCGGGCGAAAACCGAGAAGCCTCCGCCCTCGGGCGGAGCGTAGTTCACTGCGACGGCACCTACGTGCAGACCCGACGCACCACCGACGGCGACGAGTTCGACGACTGGCTGGACGCGATGCTCGCCCATGCGTGGCGGGAGGGCGTCAAGGCCGGCGCGAAAGTCGCATACGATATGACGCCCCTGGCCGACTCGTGGGAGGACGACGAGCAGGTTCGCCGCGACATCGACGCCGCCGTCAAAGCGCTGGACAACCCGTATGAGGACAGGGAGGCGGAATCATGAGCGACATGATGCCCTTGGTCGAGATGACCTCGGTCTGTTCGGACTGCCGGCTGCCGCTCCATGACCTGCATGACGGGCGGAGCGTCTGCCCGGCCTGCCGCGCCGTATGGCCATGCCGCACGCTTGCGGACGGGGTCAGTCTGATTCTGGATGGCGACGAGGCCGTCGGATACCTGCCGGACGACGATGAGACGCGCCGGCTCACATGCGTGCAGGTCAGCCGTCAGGCCGAAGACTACGCGGCACAGCATCAGCCCACGCTTCCCGAACATCTGAAGGACGCCGACCATCTGCTGAGAACCGCGTTTCAGGCGGGGGCAGTCTGGCAGTGGAAACGCGACCATCCCACGACCGTGGACGAGGGCATGGTGCTGCGCGCGGCGAAGGCGCTCATGGAATCCCAGACCAACTTCGCTCACGTTCCCACCCGGCAGGACGTGGACGCCGTATGGGACGGCTTGGGCGACATGGTGCGAGACGGGTTCCTCGCGCAGGCGCGCCACATCCTCGAACGACTCGGAGAGGAGTGACCGTGACGGAGAGTACCGGTTGCACTAGTCATTGGACTGGGAGGCGCACGCCTACTGTCCGTCCTGCGGAGGAGGCATCGACCTGTATGTGGAGGAATCCACCGACCCGAATGCGGGCAAATACCTGGAATGTCGTCAAACGGTGGAATAGGAGGGTGGAATGAGCGGCCGTGCGCGCGCGACGGTCGCGTTCGTCACCGTCACCGTCGTCCTGCTCCTGTTCGATGCGTCGCTGATAACCGTGACCATGTTGGGCTGCTGCGATGTAGTCGAGCCGGGCATGGCGTGGGCGTGCATCGTGGTTCTGTGGATGGCGGCCGTGCCTCTCACCGTTGCATACGCATGCGCGTTGGTTCCGCGCGACGCATTCCGTTGATCGAAAGGAAAACAATCATGAGCTATGAGATTCGCGCGTTCTGCCGTCCGGTCTGCGACCAGACCGGCTGCGACGCCACAGTGGAGACCTTGGATTACAACTGGTTCTCCGACATGAGTTACGCGGATGACATCGCCGCCGAACAGATGTGGCAGACCATCGGCGACGATGCGATAAACACACTCCACTACTGTCCGAAGCACATCCATGCCGAATGCGTGGAATGCGGACGCCGGGAGACCGGCGAATACTTGACGTTGGAAGGCAAGGGATGGGATGACCTGACCGACGTGGATTGCACGCTCTGCCCCGACTGCGCGAACCAACCTGACACGACAACCAAGGAGGAACGATGAGTATTAAACTCCCCAAGCATATGAGCAAATACGCCGACCGTATCAAGGAGATTTGGTCGGAGGACGAGGACGGATACTGGGTGGAATACAAACCCGGTTGGTGCAGTGGAGCGCTTGGCACTCCCGACCTAGGTCACAGTCCGGCTCGGTGCGTTCACACGGAGCATGAGTACACGAAACGGGAACTGTGGATGGCCGTACGCATGAGCGAACCATGCGATTGCGAGGAATGCGAGAGCCGCGTGAAAGGGCGTGCCCGTGCGTGAGGAGTTATCGACCGCGCTGTCGGCGTGCGGCGTCGTCGGATTCATCGTGTTCGGCATCGCAACGTTCGGAATGCTCGAAACCGACAACGTTGACCTGCCGCACGTCGCACTCCTACTGCTCATTCTGGCGGCGACCGTCGCACTCTTCGCCGGCTCGTATCTCGTCGGACGCGACGACTGAAACGGAGGAAACAACAATGGATTCGACGGTAATCTTCTGGCTTGGCGTGCTCACCCCGTTCGCCATCGTCCTCGCCGTCGGCCTGCTGTGGCTGCTGCTCATCGGACTGCGGTGGCTGAACGGCGTGGTGCACGACCGGTTCATCCGGCACGTCAGGTTCATCGACACGACCATCGACGAGCGGGGGTTGGAATCCCGTGAATACGCGACGCCGAACAGTCACGGACACGACCGCGAGGCATTGGAGCTGACGCGCGTGCTGGCCGCCGCACCCGGGTATCGGATGCTCAGCATCGGCCCGTGCCGCATCATCATCGCGCACGACTATACGAACGAACCGAAGGAGGATTGACCGGAGGCATCGAACTCGTCGCGGACGCATCCTCTCACGTGTCGGAGGATATTCCATCGGCATGCGGAAAGGAGTCGTTGACATGATTATGTTCGTCATAGGGATCATCGTCCTGATCGTAGGCGTCGTGTTCGCCGTGAGGGCGTTCGCGGAGGAAGTGGTCCCATTCGCCGTCGGCGGCCTGGGCGTCGCCCTCCTGTTGGGCGGCGGTCTCATCGGAGCATCCTGCATCTACGCCCAGGATGCCGGCGAGGTCATCGTGCTGAAGAACTTCGGGGGAAGCATCGTGGACAGGCCGAGCGTTGACGCCGGTTTCCACGTGAAGGCCCCGTGGCAGGATGTCATCACCTACGACACCCGCAACAACGTCATCAGCTACGTGGGTGATGGCGGCGAGGACTACGACGGCGGCACCGCGCGAGGCAACCAGGTCACCATCAACGACAAGAACGGCGCCAGCGCGAACATCGACATCCAGGTGAACTATTCGCTGGACCCGAAGAAGGCCGTGGACCTGTACCGGGATTACGGCAAGCAGGAGAACTTCGTCAAGGCCGTCGCCGCCGTGGACGTGCGCAGCGTACCCCGCGAGGTGGCCGGCGGGTTCGACACGATCCAACTGCTGACCCAACGCGGCGAATACGCCGACGCGGTGGAGAAGGCGTTGAAGGAGAAATGGGAGGACTTCGGCCTTGAGGTCACCCAGGTCAGCGTGCAGGAGATCCGCTACCCGAAGTCCATCACGGACAAGTACGCGGAGGCGCAGGCCGCCGAGGTCGAGAAGCAGAAGGCTCAGAACGCTCAGGAGACCGCGAAGGTCGAGGCCGAGACCAGGAAGATCGAGGCTCAGGGCGAGGCCGACGCGAACAAGGTCCTCAACGACAGCCTGACGGACAAGGTGCTCATGCAGCATTACATCGACGCACTCGCCGGCGCGGACAGTCTGACGATCGTGCCGGACGGTTCGCAGCCGATCATCACCACCGGGAAGTGACGATGCCCATTCGGGTGACGCCGCCCGATTCGCCGTCCGGCATGGGTTCGGCGGATCGGGCGCGCGAATACGCGGACATGCTGGAGACGGTCGAACTGTTCAACGCCGGGTATCTGCCGGGCGTGGAGAGTCCCCGCCGCCCCATGCTGCTGGAACGATTGAAGGCGTGCCTGCCGGTGCTGGAGGAGACGCTGATGGAACTGCGGGCGGTCGGTGTGGGGGAGCGGCGCCGGTACGGGGAGGCGTGCGACCGGTTCCGGGCCGAGCATCCGGGCATGCTCCCGTTGGACGTGGACGTGCTGGACGACGTGGACGCGGTCACCGCGGGCGTATGGGACTGCTGCGAGGCGCTGGCCCGCGAGGGCGGACGCGAATGCGAATGCTGCGGGCATCGGAGCATCCCCACAAGCTCGATGGAGGACGTGGCGGCGATCATCCGGGAGCTGATCGGACTGTTGGAGTCGTCCGGGACGCATACCGGGGTGCATGAGAAACGATGACCGTCTTGAACGTGTGATGATCCGCGCCATGTACGTGATGATCCTGCTCGCCGGGGTCACGCTGCTGGCCGTCGCCGTGTGCGCGCTGCTCGCCCTCCCGTCCCTGATCGCGGACGTGCCGTTCATGCTGACCGTGGCCGCGGCCGGCGTGCTCATGATCATAGGCGCCGCGTATCTGATCCGTGGGAAGCGGCGGTGAGGGCGTATGGCGGTGAACATCACGCAGAAGGACGAAACCCTGCATAAGGTGATTCGCACGGTATGCGACCTGCGCGACGCCAAGGCTCGCAAACCATCGTACAAGGTCACCGAACTCGACCGCGCGTACATGAGGGCGTGCGACGACGTCATCAATGTGTGCGAGGGGATGCTCGGCTACTCCAGTCCGGACATGCCGCTTGAGGTTCCCAACCAGAGCGAAACGTCGGGGAATCTTGCCTCCGCCGCGTTGATGGCCGCGCGAAGGGCGACATTGTGAGTCTGCTCGCATGCCCGGTCTGCGGGGGGATTCCCCGCTTCGACCACACGTCGGGCGGATGGCATTGGCTGCGCATCCACAACGACACGACGCCGCCCATGAGAATGCAGGGGTACGGACGCACGCCGGCCGAGGCGCGAGCCTCGTGGAACACGCGGATAGGCGACTACGGAAGGGAACGACGATGACGGATGATACTGGGACCAGAGAGCATTCGCTGTTCGAACTGTTCGACCGCTGGTGTGGTATGGACAATGTTCGCACCGCGCAGCATATCCTCAAGGACACGACACTCACGCCCGAACAACAGTTGGAGCGTATCAGCACGCTCGACCTGACCCCGGAGGAGGCGAAGACCGTGGGACGTGCGCTCTACGCAAGCATGCTCGACAATGCGGACGGTTTGAACGGCGATGTGCCCGCCGTGACCGGCGTCCACGTCCGATGCGGCCTTGAGACGCTGCTACGCGCCGTCACGGACATGGACAGGCAAAACCACATCCGCTGGCGTTTGGAAAGCATACTGGACGCGAACATCCTCGACAAGCCCGAACCCTGTTGGACATTGCGCGTCATCACATGGGGCAAAGACCGGCAGACCGCCGAAACATTGGGCGACACACTGCTCATGGCCTGCATCCTCAGCCAGTCGGACATCAACCCCGACCAGCCATTCGACCGATGGCACGTACCAATCACGGGAAAGGAAGATGGCGAATGACCACGCTGGACATGGAACCATACCTGCGCGCGTTGGGGGGACGTACAGAAGGCAACGAGCGCTGCGATGATGTTCGCGTTTTCGATTGTGATGATAGGGGCGTTGGTCTACGTGTTCTCGCGCGTACTGGTAACTATGCGCGGGACGAAAGAGCATAGTACGGGCAAGGTGGACGTTCTCGTAATACTGTCCATCTGGGTCGCTGTGGCCACGTTCGTAGCCGTCGATACGTGTCCAAAGGCCGTGCAGAGGATGACAACGACATGGCCGTCCTTCGCCGAATACGTGGAATCGGCCTATGGCTTGAACTCCACCGACCTGCCCATGAGCAATCCCGGAAACGGGAGCCTGCCAGTCGTATGGGAGAGGGGCGGCGAAATTCACTCCGGCACGCTCAACCTGCTCGACAACAAGGTGAGCATCAAGGAAACCAACGGCGACTACCTGGAGGTGGCGGATAGGAGAGCACACCAACACGCTTGACACGGCTCCGAATAGCGGGAAGGAACGATGATGACCGAATACTGTGATATGTGCAGCGGTCGGATCAACGACCATGATTCCAGTGTGTTGTGTCCAACATGCTTGAGGTTCGCCCGTCTCGCCCGGGAGCAGGGGTATGCGGATCCGCGGGACGCGTTCATCGCATTGGAGCAGGCCATGCTTGATGGCGCAGCCGGATTCCTCGCCTCGAACCGGTGGCTGTCCGAGGAGATCGCCGTGTTGGACAAGGCGTACACGCTGAGCGGTGCACGGCAGCGGATGAAATGGTCGAGCCTCGCCCGATCGTTTCGGTGCGTCAGCCGTTTACGGGTATGAAAGCAACGGGGACGCATGCGCCGGGCGTACTCGCACGACCCGTATAAGGAGGAGTCCGATGGATGAGATCATGGATCGTATCGACCCGGTGATGCTGGAACGGTATGCGGCGACCGCCCGAATCTACGAGAAGACCCCCGACAGGCTGACCATCACCACCCTGGAGGGGAAACCGTTGGCCGAATGCTATGAGAACGGATGGGTTGCGCTCCCGTCGGGCACGAAGCCGCGTGATGATGATGATGCGGTGAAAACGAACGATTACGAAACGTTGGAAGCGTCTCTGCATGTCTGGTATGTTCTCCGGCTGTGGGGCATGCGGGATGAGGCGAACCTGTTCGCCGACCGGTTGGAGCATCTGCTCCCGGATCCTCCGGATGTGCGCTCCGTTGTCGTGGCCGCGATCGACCGGGAATTGGATGTCATGGGGTTCATGGATATGCTGGACGCGTTCGACGCGGCCGAAGCGGAGGGTGATGATTTCATTCTGCAGGCGGATCGGATCGTGGCGGAGCATCCGACGGCGCCGCTTCTGCTCGCCGCGTTCGCATTGGACGTGGAACTGTCCGCGCTCACCGCAGCGGACGCGTTGAACGATGCCGCCGCCGCCCAACGCCTGTACCGGCAGGCGATCAAACATTACATGGCGGACGGGAGCAATATTACCGTACAGCGTGCGCGACTGTTGGCCGGTAGGATGGACGAGCTGGCCGAATGCGCGGTGTTCGGCAATGATACGACCGTCATGTTCCGCGACGCGGCCACGCTGATCCGCGACGTCATCCGCTGACATGATTCGGGGACGCATGCGATTGATGTCAAAACAGCATCCGGTTAAGGAGAGGCATCATGGCATGGCAGGACGTGAACAGGATTGAACGGGATGGCAATGTTTGGATTCTCCGATTCAACCCCGAATACGGGGACTTCACCGTCGGGACCACGGCCGGCAGAATCAGAATGTCCGTCGAGGACGGGCGGATCACCGTCTGCATCAACGGAATCGGATACGTCGATTCCGCCGAGTGCGGGGATTACGCGAACGCGCTTCTCCACGCGGTCGAGGCGGGCGGCAGATTCCAGAAGATCATGGACGGGTACGCCGACTCCGGACGACTGACCGTCGGGAAGTAACGGCGGGAGGCATCATGGATCGGAATACAGGCATCGGCGCCGGACTCTCCGTCGCCTGCGACGTGTGTGGAGCCCCGCTTCGCAACAATCATGGCGACACGGCGACGTTCCCCGGCATGACGGCGGCGGAGGACGCCGCATGGGCGCAAGGCTGGGAGACACTCGAACCGCGTCCCGGACATGTCGAGTTCGAATGCGACGGATGCGTGCGCGAAGACCTCGAACATGACATGGAGAACGAACTGGACACGATTGGATTCTAGGAGAACCATCATGACTTCACGGGAAATCTACCTCGTTGTTGCAATGTTCGGAGATTACGAGGTGCCGGTCTACGCGTTTCCGACCGAACAGATGGCGGAACAATGCGCGAGGATGCTTCGGAGGAACGAGGAAAGGAAGCGGGAGGAAAACCCCGCATACCGTGGCGAATGGTATGAAGTCTCCCGTTACGCCCCGGTCATGTTCGACCATGTACCCGAACTGGAAGAACTTGAACGGGAGGGGAAGTGACAACCATGTACGCAATAAGCTACGGATGCGACTGCGACGCGACCACGTTGCATGACATCCGATTCGAAGACCTGCACATGCAGGGCAAGCGCATCCTCGTGGCGAACGAGGCGGAGGACGACAAGACGGATCTGATGATGGACTTCACCAGCATCATCTACTCGTTCGCCGCGCGATTGTACGGGGTGCGCGGGGCGAGGAGCCGGACGAAACGCGCCGTCGCGGCGTTCATCGGCGAAAGCGGGGCGACGGAGGAATGAAACGCGCGTACCCGCATGCCCTGTTCGACGTGAACGAGGGGAAGCGTCGCGCGCTGCTCGCATTGTTCGCCCCGTTCCGTGAGGCGTTGGGCGTAATGGCGTCCCATTGGCGGCTACGGCTCCTGCACGGCGACCAGCCGCCCAAGTACGTGGGATTGCCCGACAACAGGCGTGTCGCCGGATTGTCCGCCCGGCAGATGAGATCAGTCGGCAACATGACGCGCAACATGATTCTCTCATGGCAGGCATTGCTGGAGGACGCGGTACGCGGCCTCATCAATCAATCCACGTTGACCCCATGGGAGAAGACCATACTGAACCGCATCAACGTACGCCACGCATGGTGGTCGGACGGTCTCGAACTCCCATGGACGCCGGACGATGACGGGGAGCTGCGCCCCACGCGCAAAGGCGACCGGAACGTGGTCATGCTCCCGGTCGGCCCCGACCTGCTGAAACTCGCACGCCGTCTCGCCAAGCACGCGATGAAGCTCAACCCGTATCCGGATTTGCGACGGACGGATACGCTCATCCTCGACTCCATCGTAGCCAAGCCCACGCGCCCCGAAACCCCGAACCCGCACGTCTCATGGTGGGTGAAAATCAGCACCCTCCAAAAAGGCCGTCCGGTCAACATCCCGTTGAAGCCCAACGAATACTTCGAACGCGAATACGAAATGACCGTCGAACAGGGCGGCGGACTATGCGGCGTCATCCAGCTCCACCATGCCGACGATGACACGCTCCTCATCTCACTGGTCACCGATACCCCGGACGCGCCTCTCCGCGACCACGGGCAGACCATCGGCATCGACTTCGGCATGGCCGACGCGCTCTTCGCCACCAGCAGCGGCGAACTGCTGGGCGGGAAAATGCTCCGCACACTCCGCCGACTCGACCAACGACTGAACGAACAGGCCGCATGGTTGCAGAGACGCGGCATCAAACCCACGCGCGACCCCGGCTATCGGAAACTCCGGAACCGTATCCGCAGCATGGTCAGCAACGAGATAGGACGCCAGCTCAACCGTCTCGCCAACCGTAAGGGCGAAGCCTACATACGTCGGCTCATACTCGAAAAACTCGATTTCCGTTACGGCGGCATGAGCCGTCGGATGAACAGACTCATCACCAGAACCGGACGAGCCTGCCTGAAGCAACGCCTCCAAGCGCTCACCGAAAAGCATGGCATACAGGTCACGTTCATCCCACCCCAATACACGTCACAGGAATGCTCGGGCTGCGGCTACGTCAGCAAACGCAACCGCAAAGACCGCAGCCACTTCAACTGTCGCTTCTGCAACAGGAAGCTGCACGCCGACATCAACGCGAGCCGTGTCGTCAAGTCAAGAAGTTCTTGGCAGCAACCCGACAACACGGGACCCCAAGGCCGGCGAAACACCTTCCGAATGCTTGACCTGCGATTCCGTCAACGATGGAACATCAGGCCGACACAAGGAACGGACGCGGACGTTACAGGCGCTCCGCGCGTAGCCCAAACCGCATCATCCAACGGAGCGGGCCGCGAAAACGGGATATGCGCATAAAAACGCATAAAACCGACAACTGCTCCGCGAATCCTGAAAGGAAACCAACAATGGGTACGAATTATTATCTGCGTTCCCGCAGGCCGGTGCGCACCGTCGTCACGCATGAGGGTGACGAGCATGGGCGGGTCGTCGGCGTGCGCCGCGAGTACGCGGAATGTCACCTGTGCAAGCTGAGCTACGGGTGGAGGCCGCTCATGGCGTGCGACACGGATGCCACGATTCCCGGCGCGCGGTTCACGTCGTTCAAGGAGATGATGCGGTTCATCCGCGACCATGCGGGCGAGTATATGGTTCACGACGAGTATGCGACCGGCGGTGACGACGAGAGCGGATACGAGTATGAGGAAATCAGCCCGGACGGGTTCGAGCGGCGCGTCCGCGACTGGGGCAGGGGGTTCCCGCGCGAGCCGGAAAGTCACGGGAGCATGGGCGCGACCGTGGATGGGGAGGGGTTCGAGTTCATGTACGGGGATTTCGCCTGAAAGGACGATGATGGATACGGCCAAGCCCACGGTGTGCATCGACGTGGACAACGTGCTCGCCGACTACACGGACGGGCTCCGCCGCTACGTCCGCGAACGGTGCGGCGACGCGTACCCGTGCCCCGATCCGGTGGAATACGATTTCAGCCTGACCGGCGGCTGGCCGTTCACCGGCAGCCCGGAATCCTACCTGGACTGGCATCGGCTCGCCGTCTCCCACGGTCTGTACGCGGGGCTCGACCCGCTGCCCGGTGCCGGACGGAACGTCACGCGCCTGCGGGATGCGGGCTGCCGGATCGTGGTCAGCACCACGCGCGGGGACGACGGGGATGCGACCCGCCAGTGGCTCGACCGGCACGGCATTCCGTATGATGCGCTCCATCACGGGGAGAAGACCGATGTCCGGTTCGACGTGCTGATCGACGACCGTCCCGCCACGCTGCGGGACTGCGAGCGTCTGCCGGGACTCCTGCTCCGCCCGGACGTGGCGTACTGCACGGGAGCGCCGGGCGTCGCCTACAGGTCGTGGGATGAGGCGGCCCGTATCATCCTCGGCCGTGACGCATGACGGGGGGCATCGGAACGATATCGAAGGGAGGCCCGCTGATGGCGGACGATCTGACGTTCATGGAACGCCGCGAAATCCTGCAGACGGCACGGCTCGCGGACACGTTGCAGGCCGGGAATGATGTCAAGGATGCGGGACTGTCGGACATGCTCACCCGTCGGTTGAAGGCCCTGTCCGCCAGGGTCGGCGACGGTCACGTCCCTGAGGATGGGGCGGAACCGCATGTCCGCTGCCGGTGCGGCGAACGGTTCGACTCCTGGTCGGGATTCGCCGCCCATCTGATGCCCGGCCGGTATGAGGCGGGCTTCTACGAGGATGCGGACGGGGATTACTGGCTGAAGACCGTCGACGGCGAATGGCTGTACGCCGACATGCTGTGGGGCGACGTTTTCGAGATGGCCTCCTCCATGCTCGCGCCAATGGATCCTGAATCGTTGGCTTTGGATCGCATCACCCCCGGGAGTCTGGTCTGCATCGATTCGGATGACGAATAATACGTTCGAACCATCGGAGGATCGGAGGCGTCGTGACCGGTTCGATACTGTTCGTGGGTGACATCCACGACAAGGGGAGCGTCGTCTGCCCCGCAATCGAGCATCACATGTCCGAACGTGCGGTGGGCACGGTCGTCCTGCTGGGCGACCTGCTCAACGACTGGACGATGTCGGCGAAGGGCGAAATCAACGAGTTCCGCGTCCTGTACGACCATGTGCAGGCATGGCGGCGGAACGGTGTCGACGTGCGCGTGCTGCTCGGCAACCATGACGTCATCTACCTGACGCCGCCGCGCAGCCGCGACCGGTACCGGTTGAAGGCCGTCAGCCCCGGCTACCGGGCGGACGCGCACGAGACCATCCGCCCCATGCTCATGGAACTGGAGCCGCAGGTCGCGTACGGCGTGGAATTGGCCATGTTCCCGGACGAACGGCAGGTGCTCTGCACGCACGCCGGGGTCACGAACGACTGGGTGGAATGGTGCGACCATGTGCTCGACTCCCAGCCCGAAGAAACGACCGCCGTCGAATTGGCCGACTGGCTCAACCAACTGTTTCGTGAGCATCCAATGACGTTCATGGAACGCGTCGGCGTCGCGCGCGGCGGCGGCTACCGGCGGGGCGTCAGCCCCCTGTGGGCGGACAAGTCCGAAACCGAACGGGAGGCGCGTCCGCGCAACATCATCCAGATCGTCGGACACACACCCGTCGCCACGGTCACGCCCGCCGCCTCGCATTCGGTGGCGTGCCCGTCCATCTGGTACTGCGACACCATGTCGTACGACGACCACGGCGACCATTTGGGCGACGCGACGATGTTCCTCTACGACGCGCACACGGGACGATTCAACGTCCTCGAATGGCCCGAGCACATCGAAAGGAACACATGATAAACGGGCTGGATTTGACCCCATGGGTAAGGGAGAACGATGGCATCCATATGCCTGTGGAGTTGAAGAATCGTCAGGAATTGCTGACGAACGTAGGTATCGGACTGTTCGTCGCCTGCGCAGTCCTCACCGTTTTGCTTGTCGTGTGTTTTTCCCTTGTGACATTCTCCCCCGCCTTGTAGAGGCGGGGGCTTCCTGCTCAAGACCTCGTTGTGCGGGGTCAGGTTCAACAGGCTATCCCCATATGCCCTATGGTTCGCACGTTTTAACGAATCGTGCCTGTTCGATGATTCTTCTGCCCTCGTCGCGGACGTTCATGCCGGCGTTGGTGTCGCGGTCGTGCCATGTTCCGCATTTGGGGCAGACCCATTCACGGATGGACAGGTCCTTGACCTGCGGGTTCCGGTATCCGCAATCGTTGCATAGTTGACTGGATGGGAACCATCTATCCACCCGTACCAGTTGCTTTCCTTGGCGGGCGAGCTTGTATTCCAATAGCGTGCAGAACATGCCGTAGGCGTTGTCCATGGTGCTTTTCGCCAATCCGGTTTTCGCCTTGGCCCCGTTGGGCAGGTATGCGCCCGGATGGTCGGGGTCGGGTTTCGGTTTGGGTTTGCCTGCCATGCCTTGCAGGTTCAGGGTCTCCACCGCTACCGCGTCATAGGTTTCGGCCAGCGTGTTGGCTTTCTTGTGCTGGAAGTCGCGCCGCTGGTTCGCTGTCTTCTCGTACAGTTTGGCGATGCGCTGGTTCTGTTTGCGCCAGTTCGCGGACCCTTTGACCATGTGGGACAGTTTGCGCTGCTCGCGGGCGAGCCTGTCCTCCATGATGCGATAGTAGGCGGGGTATTCCGCACGCTCCCCGTCGCTGGAGACGTACAGTCCGTGCGACGCGTAGTCCAATCCGACGATGTTCACGGGTTCCTTCCTCTCGGGTATTTGGGTCTCGTACTCGAAGAGGACGGTCGCCGCGTACCTGCCGGACGGGCAGTGTTCGACGGTGACGGACTTGAGTTTCCAATCCTCGGGGATGCGTTTGTGCTGGCGTACCGCCAGCCATCCCAGTTTCGGTAGCTTCAGCCTCCTTGCCTTGTCGTCCAGCCGGATGTTGCCGTGGGAGTAGTTGGTCGTGTAGGTCTTCCGACCGCGACGTTTCGACTTGTATTTCGGGAATCCAACGCTCCTGTTCTCGAAGAACCGTTTGAACGCCTTTGACAACGCAATCTGCGCGTTGCACAGGGCGTACCCGTCCACTTTGCGGAGGAACGGGAAATCGTTCTTGTATAACGCGGGCGTGGGGTTGCATGACCGCCAAGTGGTTTGATAGTAGGCGTTGCGCGTCTCCAGCATGAGGTTGTACACGAGCCTCGCGCAGCCGATGGTGCGGTTGATCTGCCGCGCCTGCTCCTCGGTGGGATACGCGCGGAACTTGACCGCGACATGGTTCTTGATTTTCATGTCCGCGTCCTCTCCCCTTGGCTTTCGATGTACCGGCGTATCACGTCGAGGGGAGCGCCGCCCGTGGTGAGCAGGCAGAAGCTGCGGCTCCAGAAATACTCCTTCCACAGTTTCCTGCGTATTTGCGGGAACTCCTGTTTGAGCAGTCGGCTGGACGCGCTCTTGTACGCGTTGATGAACTTCGACAGTTCGCTCTTGGGCTGCGCCCTGAACAGCGCATGCACATGGTCGATGTCGTGGTTCCACTCCTCAAGGGTTATCCCATAGCTGGGCGCGATGTACTCGAAAATTTCCTTGGCCCGGTCGGATATGGCGTCGTCGAACACTCGACGACGGTATTTCACGACGAGCACGAGATGATAATGCAACAGGAACACCGAATGATGATTCGACTCCAATTTCATTGCAATCACCCCGATTTCAACGTGTACGACTGAATACAAGTATACCACTGAAACAGTCAATTCACCTCCCGCCTAAAGAGGCGGGAGAACCCTTGACAAAACTAGTTGGAGGTTACAAGATAGTCCGCTGCAGCGGCGACCGCGCCGGCCAGAATGGGGGCGTCGTCGACGTCGGCGACCATTCCGCGCACGTCATCGACCACACGTCTCCATTCAAGGACGCATGCTTGCGGAAGATATGTCTTCATGGCGTATAAACGGCGCGACACCCTCCCGAGAACCTTTTCATCGGACAGATTCGGATAGAGGGCCCGTATCCGTTCAGTCAGATGCTCCCGAAGCTCATCGAGCACGTAATCGCTCCACTTCACATCCCAGTTGACAAGATGGGATTCGCCCAGGGTGAGAAACAGATCGCAGGAAAGCTCCCCGTACAGAACGTTGGTATCGAGGAACATCACGGGGTTCCGGACGGATTCACTCATCGGCGTATAGGTCCTCACCCGATTCGATCAGTTCGGTGAGCCTTCGCTGGCGGAGTCGACGCTCCTCCATGTAGTCGGCCACCTCCTCGGTCGAATACCGGTAAGGGGATTTTTGAATCGGACGCAGGAATCCGTTCTCCGTGATTCTCCTGACATATCGGGGGGATTCGCCGAGAAGCGCGCAGGTTTCCTCGAAGGATAGCGTTCCTTTGTTTCGCATCCGTTCGACGAGCCGGGAAATCATTCCCATGGGGTACCTCCATCGTTGTTTTCGATTCCATGCGTCCCGCTTCTCCTCCCGGATTTTACCAAATGGTTCGCCATTCGCCGATTCCCGGAACGAACTGAGCCAACGGCGGACCGATGATGTTTTCAATCGAAAACAGCGTGCCATCCGGTGCATGACGATGCTCCACCCGTGCGAATACGGGTCACGTGCGTCGGTTGACGATCCGCCCGTTGTCGTCGATGAGCCGCGCGCGGCCGCCGGTCACGACGATCCGGCCGACGGTGACGCGTCCGCACGGGTCGGTCCAGGCGACGCGCAGGCCGCGTATCGGGGTGACGGGCGTGATGGCGCGGTTGATGCGGGCAATCAAATCCAGTCGCCATGCGCGGCGCCTCCAGGGGGCGGCTGGTCGCGGCGGGCAGGGCACCCAGTCGGATGCGGGCGGGGGCGGCGGGACGAGCCGTCGCGCCGCCGGACGAACAGCCCGGCCGACCGTGTGGAACGGTATGGTGCCGATGGGATCCTCCAGTTCGGCGATCCGGTGGGCGAGCATGTCGATGCCGGTCAATCCGCGTCCTCCCAGTCCACGCCGGGCAGGATGGCGAGGATGTCGTCACTGCGGCGGCCCGCGTCGTCGCAGACGGGCGTCCCCGCGCACCACCATTCCCCGTTCCGATGCTCCAACGGGCCGTTGAGCGTTTCGCCGTCCGCGCGCAGGACGACGACGGCGCGCCCGTTCTCGAGCATGCCCAGCATGCGCGAGCGGAGGATCCGGTCGGCCTGTTCGGGCGCGAAGCGTTGCGTCCAGAGCATGAGCACGCCCGTTTCGGGCGGTTCGCCCTCGTCCGTCCACCCGTCGTCGGCGAACGCGACGAGCACGTCGAGGCATTCGCGGCAGACGACGGCCATGCCGTCATGGCAGGCGATCAGGCCGCGCAGTCCGGTGGCGGGCGTGGAGCAGACGAGACAGTCGACGACTTTTTCGGGTTCCGCGTCGACCGGATACACGTCCATGCGGCCGCGGAGACGGTCGCGCAGGCGGATGAGCGTGCGGATCGCATGCCGGTCCCACCCGTAGCGGTTCAGGAGCCGGCGCGCGGCATGTCGTTCACGCGGCCCGTGGCCGAGCAGGGAGATGGCGGTCAGCTGGAGGCTTTCGGCG
>ERZ1673750.767-NODE-767-length-20529-cov-5.128944_pt1 | contig 20529 bp, 18 predicted proteins | sample MGYA00580203_ERZ1673750 | MGnify/ENA primary metagenome ERZ1673750 (study PRJEB41218, sample SAMN15661763) | gut metagenome | host: Homo sapiens | place: Canada: London | collected 2015-08-20/2019-03-30 | study: EMG produced TPA metagenomics assembly of... | reverse complement strand
AGCTTCACCTCTGCCTTCACCGGTCTGTTGCCTGAAATACGCTATTATCCTGTCCAGACAGCCTCAAGTGTCAGTGCTGCCAGACGTATATTAACGGAAAAAACTTTTGACTTCGTTATCATCAATGCTCCTCTTCCTGATGATATCGGTACCCGTTTTGCAATTGACGTATCTACTTCCAAGCAATCTGTTGTACTTCTTCTCGTTAAAAGTGATATTCATTCTGCTATCCATGACAAAGTGGCTGAATATGGTGTATTCACACTGCCAAAACCAATTTCAAAACCAGTTATCCTCCATTCCCTTAACTGGATGGAAAGTGCCCGTGAACGTTTAAGACAATTTGAGAAGAAGTCTTTATCTATTGAAGACAAAATGGCTGAAATCCGCTTGGTCAATAAAGCAAAGTGGATTTTAATCAGCGAGCTCTCCATGAGTGAACCTGAAGCCCATCATTACATAGAAAAACAGGCAATGAATCGCTGTATTGCCAAACGATTCATTGCCGAAGAAATCATTAAAACTTATACCTGATAGTTCATGCGCATTTTCCAAATCATATTTTATTTTTTAATATAACGCAATTAACCAAATCTTCCTGTAATATAATCTTCTGTCTTCTTATTCTTAGGCATAGAAAACATTTCCTCTGTATTTCCGTATTCTACCATTTCTCCTAAAAGGAAAAAAGCTGTTTTATCAGAAATACGTGCTGCCTGCTGCATATTGTGAGTAACCATAACAATTGTATATTTTTTCTTTAATTCTACTGCTAATTCTTCTATTTTGGAAGTGGAAATCGGATCAAGCGCAGAAGTAGGCTCATCCATCAACAATACTTCCGGTTCTACTGCCAATGCTCTTGCAATACAAAGTCTCTGCTGCTGTCCGCCTGACATACCAAGTGCACTTAATTTCAAACGATCTTTTACTTCGTCCCAAATTGCTGCGCTTCTCAATGATTGCTCTACAATTTCATCCAACTTTACTTTTGAACGGATACCGTGTGTCCTTGGACCATAAGCAATGTTATCGTAAATGCTCATAGGAAAAGGATTCGGTTTCTGGAATACCATTCCTACACGCTTTCTTAGAATGTTAACATTCATGTCTCCATAAACATCTTCTCCATCTAATAATATATTTCCTGTAATCTGACAACCCTCTACCAAATCATTCATTCTATTTAAAGATTTCAGCAAGGTAGATTTTCCACAACCGGATGGTCCGATAAATGCAGTAATCTCATTTGCCTGAATTTCCAGATTTATGTTTTTTAATGCGTGAAAAGCTCCTTTATCATAATATAAATCCAAATCGGAAATCGAAAACTTACTCATTCTTTTTATTTATCCTTTCTTAATCTTGCGGGCAATTCTTCCGGACAACCAGTTAATTACCAATACAATTACCAGTAATACAACTGCTGTTGCATAAGCTTGATTTACATACAACCCTTCGCTTGCAAGAGAATACATATGTACAGATAGAGTTCTCGTAGAAGACATCACACTATCCGGTAGCTCTGCCACTGTTCCTGCTGTATACATTAAAGCTGCAGTTTCTCCCACAATACGTCCAATAGACAAAATTACACCGGAAAAAATTCCAGGTACTGCAGAAGGTAAAATAACCACAAATATCGTTCTAAGCTTTCCTGCGCCAAGACCAAAACTTGCCTCACGGTAAGTATCTGGCACTGCCAAAAGTGCTTCTTCTGTTGTTCTCATAATAACAGGAAGTACCATAATTGCCAGTGTAAACGCACCTGCCAGCATAGAATATCCCCAGCGCAGTGTTGTTACAAAAAATAACATTCCGAACAGACCATATACAATGGAAGGAATGCCTGTAAGTGTTTCTGCTGTTACGCGCACAACAGACACCAGTTTATTTCCCTTTTTCGCATATTCTACCAAATATACTGCTGCAAAAATTCCCAAAGGACCTGCAACCAAAAGAGACAACATAATCATGAAGATCGTATTGATAATTGCCGGAAACATAGAAACATTCTCCGAATTATACTCCAGTTCAAATAACTGCGGTGTCAAATGCGGCACACCCTTTATCAAAATATATCCTACAATAAAAATCAGTGTCACTGCTGTAAAGATTGCACTAATCCAAACCAACAAAGCCAAAAGAAAAGAGGCTGGATGATGGGCATACATTTTTAGTTTCTGACGTATCTTATCCATTTATTCCCCTCCTCTTAACTAATGAGAACAACAGGTTAATTAATAAAATAAAGACAAAAAGTACAACTGCTGTTGCAATCAATGCTTCCTTGTGAAGATCAGCTGCATATCCCATTTCCATAACAATATTTGATGTTAAAGTACGAACACCTTTAAACAGACCTTTTGGCATACGCGGTTGATTTCCTGCAATCATAATAACCGCCATAGTCTCTCCAATTGCTCTTCCGATACCTAAAATCACACCTGCCATTACACCTGATTTTGCAGCTGGCAGCACTGTACGAAACACACTTCTTTCATGTGTTGCCCCAAGAGCAAGAGCACCCTCATAATAACTCTCCGGCACTGCACGAATTGCAGACTCACCCACACTGATAATTGTAGGCAAAATCATAATACCCAGCATTACCGAAGCCGTGAACATACTGGAACCGTCTCCCCCAAATCCCAGCTGAATACCAAAGAAGTCACGAACAAAAAGAACAACCACTACCATACCAAAGAAACCATATACAACAGAAGGAATTCCTGCCAGTAATTCAACAGCAGGTTTCATAAATTTATATAATTTTGGTGGGCAGAACTTTGCCATGAAAACAGCTGTACAAATACCAATGGGAACACCAATTAAAACGGCTCCTGCGGTTACATAAATACTGCCTAAAATAAATGGTAAAATACCGTAAATATTGTTTCCCGGCTTCCATCTTTCTCCCAGCAAAAAGTCAAAAACTCCTATTTTGCCAATGGCAGGAATACCATTGGCAAATAAGAAGATGCAAATTAATGCTACTGCCAGAATAGAGGCACAGGCACACACAAGAAACACATATTTCATAACGGTTTCTTTTATATTTTTCATTCCTTTAATCCCTTTCTGTCTTTACTGAAGGTCGCTCCATTCTGTAATTTCACCTGTGTAAATATCTTTTACCTGATCTGTTGTAATATCACTCATAGAGTTTTTATTATTTACAATAACTGCAATACCGTCTAATGCAATTTCCTGTCCTTTTAATCCAGCTTCGATTTCTGAGTCTTTTAATTCTCTGGAAGCCATTCCAATATCACAGATACCATTTACTGTGGATTCCATACCTGTTGTAGAGTCACTCTGCTGAATTTCAATTTCTGCATTTGGATTTACTTCTTTATATCCCTCTTTTAACTTTTCCATTACCGGTGTAATAGAAGAAGAACCTGCAATTACGATTTTTCCAGATGGTTTTGTTCCTGCATAAGCCGCTGCATCATCTCCAACAGAAATATAACCATTATCTTCTACGATTTTCTGACCTTCCTGACTTAAAATATAAGAAATGAAATCCTGTGCTGTCTCACTTACGCCTTCTTTTGTAGCAATATTGAATGGACGTGCAATTTTATAAGTATCACTTTTTACATTTTCTGCTGTAGCTTCTGCTCCGTCTACCTTCAAGGCTTTTACAGAGTCATCCAAAGAGCCTAAGGAAATATATCCGATTGCCTGTGGATTGCCTGCTACGCTTGTCATCATAACAGAAGTATTATTGGTTACCTGTGCGTCTTCTGTTGTATTATCAATTTTTTCTCCTGAGTCATCCTTTTCTTCAATTCCGAATAACTCGATGAAAGCGCCTCTTGTTCCTGACCCTTCTTCTCTGGAGATTACAGAAATTTCTCCCTTTGGCGCTTCTGCTGCTTTTTCTTCTGTTTCTGATGAAGCTTCTTTATCTGTACCATGTGTGTCTTCTGTGCTTTCATTTCCACATGCTGCTAAACCAAATACCATAGTTCCCATTAAAATTGCTGCTAACATTTTTTTCTTCATAATAATACTCTCCTTTATTATCTTTATTTGTAAAATTCAATTCTTCTCCTCGTCGACAGCATTTACTATAAAGGAGTTTTGTAAAATCACCAATCATGAAATCGTTAAATTTCTGTAAAATTATCGTAAACCTAAATTTTCAGATAATAGATTTAGTTTTCACGTTATTTCGGTGAATTATAACATAGTTCGTTAAAAATTTGACTTCAAAAAAGTCAATATCTTTTCTTCTTTTTTCTACAAAAAACGCCTTTTTATCAGAAGTACACAAAACCTTTGTTCTTTATTTCATTATGTAAATCATATTCTTCCACACATTTTTTTGTGGACAATGTGGATAACTTAGTGTATAACTATAAATTTCCCATATTTATTGGATTTTTCAATGTGTATAACTTTGAGGATAAAATGTGGGCAACTTCTGATGCTCCAACATTTTTTGTACACTTTTACATTTAAGAATATTCTGACTATTTAAAAGATAATAAAGACTATTTCATCTGTATTTTACATTTTACAATGCTTCCGTTTTGTAAAATTCATTATGTAAACAAAAAAGGAAGCTCACTTTCTGAGCTTCCCAAATTTTTTCTATATTGATATTCTTACAATACCTGCATGCCGCCGTGCTGACGTACTTTTAATACGTGGCAGGAACCGCTTCCAAATACCTTATCCATGCTTTTTCTGTATTCTTCCACAAAGCTGTTTTCCACAAAAATCTGAATGGTTCCTGCGAAACCGCCTCCGTGTACACGGCACACACCATGATTGCCCAAAATGCTTTCGCTGACACCAAGAGCAATGGACATTGCCTGACTTTGTTCGTTTCTTGTTGTATAGATGTTCTGAAGATATTTAAAAGAAGAGTTTCCTGATTTTTCCACAAGAGAAAGGAATTCTTTAAAATCTCCCTGTTTCAGAGCTTCTACCTGTGCCTGTACACGTTTTTCTTCCTCAAAGAAGTGAAGGGCACGCAGTACCGGTCTGTCTCCTAAAATACTTCTCAGTCCCGGTATCTGGCTGTAAAACTCTTTCTCATCTACTTCTCTTAACACATCCTGTTTAAAGAAAGCAGCTACCTTCTTCATCTCTGCGGGAATTTGCGCGTAATCCTCTGTAAGGTCTGCATGAGAAGCTTTTGTATCCACAATACACAGACTGTATTTATAAGCTTCAAAGTCAGCCGGAACCTTCTCTACCACAGGTTCTTCGGGATTTTTAAAATCAATATGGATTAATCCGCCTACGGAACATGCCATCTGGTCCATCAAGCCGCATGGCTTTCCGAAATACACATTCTCCGCAAACTGTCCTGCCTGTGCAAGAAATACAGGACTGATGCTCATTTCATTAAATAAGCCGGACAAAATCGTACCTACAATAATTTCAAATGCTGCGGAAGAGGAAAGTCCTGCTCCAATCAGCACATCACTGGTAACATAAGCTTCAAAGCCGCCAACACGGTAGCCTTCTTCTTTTACCTTAGCTACAACGCCACGGATTAAAGCTGCTGTTGTTCCTTCTTCTTCATATTTTTCTTCTAAATCATTTACGTCTACCTCTACCATGTCGTATCCTTCTGATACAATACGGATAAGGTCTCCTTCTGTCTTACTTACGACTGCAATGGCGTCTAAGTTAATTGATGTAGCAAGCACCATTCCAAGCTGGTGGTCTGTGTGATTTCCGCACACTTCACTACGCCCCGGTGCACTGTAAACCTCTACTTCCTTTTCGCCGTAAAGCTTTTCAAACTCTGTAATTGCATCTGCATATCTTTTGTTCTGATATTCCAGCATGCTTTCATCCAGATAAATTTCTTTCAATAACTGACTATGCTTTCCCTGTAATAATTCTTCTTTTAAAATTCCGGAGTTCTTCATCTCTGGTTTATCCTCCTTGGTTCTGATAATTTAACAACCCTCATAAAGAGCATATCACACTCGTATGCTTTTTACCACTACATTTCTTCCGACTTTTCCTATTCTTCCGTAATCTTTTCCTCATTCAAAAGTGCATCTGAAGGATTTGTTTTCTCATCCTCATTTTCCGCTCCTTCATCCAAGGTCTCGGGACTGTTGGAAACCTCAAGCTCTCTTACCAGCTGCAAATCTTTGTCCACAAAAATACGGATAAAATTCTTCTTACTCTCATCTGAATATATAAAATAATTCTCTCCCTTTTCATCCTCTTCCTTCTGATAAACACTTCCTTCCAGCCGTTGTTTCATTTCTTCTGCCGGCATCCCCAGTACAATTTCATCTCCTACGCCAATAAAAACCTTTGTCACATCAAAATCTCCCGACAGATTTGTCACAAAGGTATTTTGAATATTTGTGGTTGCTTCTCCGTAGTTTTTTACCACTGCATATAAGGACTGCCCGTTTTTTTCCAGCGTCACATACCCATGTCTTCCTGCTTTTACATACGTATCCGAGCCCTCTTTTGAAATTTTCCATCCATTTTCCACAAACTGCGATACAGGCGCAGGAATTTGATAAAAAGCGTTGTCATACTTTACCACATACTCCTGAAAATCTCCATTGTATTCCTCCGGAACTTGATATGCCTTTACTTCTTCCGGTATTTCATCTGAAATCTGTTCTTCTTTATTCTCCGGTTCTCGATAATTTTTCATCCGCACCTGATACAGCACTTCGTCATCTATATGGAATACCAGCTCTGCTTCCTTATACTTTCCATATTCATACGTGATATAAATATCTTCTTTTTCCTCATATTCGTCTGTGGGTGTTCCAAATTGCTCCGTTACCTGAACAATGGTACTCTCCCCCAGCGTAATTCCTGCGGGAAGCTGGTAATAAGGACCTCCCTCTTGATATTCCAAAAGAATTCCTCCTACATAGCACTCTTTTAAAGGCTTTTTCTCTCCCTCAGGATTTACAAAATCCACAGAAATCTCCTGTCCCTGCTTTCTTAAAATCTCTCCTTCTATATAAGTTTCCCCGTCCAGCATGGTTTCTTTCTGCTTTTCTTCCATGCTCCAGCCCTTTTCTTCCCATTTTGAAAGCTCCTGGGGCAATTTCCACTCATCTTCTCCTATGGAAAATTCAAAATCCCAAAGGTTTTCTGACAGAGAAACCTCCGGTTTTTGATTTTCTTCCTGTTGCGGAGTTTCCTGCGGGTTTGGAGTATTCTCATTTTTCTCGCATCCCCCTAAAAGTAATAAAGACATAAAGCATAGCAATATTCCTTTTTTTCTCAAACCGACTTCTCCTCTCTCTTTTCTTTTATCCTCATAAAGTATTACCTACTATACAGCATCTTAACACAAGGCTTTCCTCTTTTCCATGCAAAATGTACATACATATTTGTTTTTCTCATAAACTATAATGAATATCCCTACAAGGAGCTTGCCTTGAAAAAATTCTTTAAAAAGAAACGCCGCCTCTTACTTTTCGGCTCTGTGCTGTTCTTTCTCTTTTGCGTCTGCTTTTTCTCTTTCAAAAACCGCTTTCTGTCTCCCGACACACGCTTCCGACAATTTACAGATAAACTTTTTGAAAACGAATTATCTGCCAATACTCTAAATCTTCATTACACCTTGGCGCACCCTGAAAAATATGGCATAAAAGAAACCGAAATCAGTCTGGGAGATATGTCGCCGGAAAGCTTTGAAAAAGGTAAAGAAGAACTTCTGAAGCTGCAAAAAAAACTCAACTCTTTTGAGTCTAAAGACCTTTCCAAAGAAAATCAAATCATCTACGATATTTTAAGACTTTCTTTTGCCACACAGCTTTCCGTGGCTGACGATTATCTTTTGGCAGAACCTCTCGGAGCAAATCTGGGTATTCAGGCACAGCTTCCTGTTCTTCTGGCAGAATATACCTTCCGCTCTCCTGATGATATAAAAGACTATTTTTCCTTACTTGCCTCTATACCGAAATATTTCAAAAGTATTGTCAAATTTGAAAAAGAAAAATCTCAAAACGGTCTTTTCATGAGTGATACCACAGCAGACAGGATTATCCAACAGTGTCATACCTTTACAGACAGCTCAGAGGAAAACTATCTCCACACCATGTTTCAAGAACGTGTACAGAAATTACAGGAAGAAAAACAAATCAGTAAAAAACAGGCTTCCTCCTACATAACCATGCACCAAAAGCTCTTAAAAGAGTCTGTTTTTCCTTCTTACAGCCTTCTGGCACAAGAGCTTGACTATTTAAAAGGTACAGGAAAAAATGAAAATGGTCTTTCCCATCTTCCCAGAGGTAAAGCCTACTACGCTTATTTAATTAAAAATGATGTAGGGGATTATCGCAGTATAGATGAAATCGAAAATGAATTATACCGACAGCTTTCACAATATTACAAGGATATACAAAAACTATCTCAAGAGAACCCTGCTCTACTCCAAAACTTAAACACAGAAACTGCCATAGAAACAGTTGAACCTGAAAAAATCCTTGCATTTCTGCAAGATACCATTACAAAAGATTTCCCCCCTCTTACGGTTAAAGATTATGAAGTAAAATATGTACCTGAAGCAATGGAAGAATTCTCAAGTCCTGCGTTTTACCTGACTCCTCCCATTGATACCCTTAACCCCAATACCATTTACATTAACAAGGGTTCTTCCGTTTCCTGCCCTGAACTCTTTACAACCTTGGCTCATGAAGGTTTTCCCGGTCACCTGTATCAGACGCTGTATTTTGGAAAGCAGGAAACTTCGCCCATCCGAAGCTGTCTGAGCTGCAGCGGCTATATCGAAGGTTGGGCAACCTTTGTGGAAGACCGTTCCTATCAATATGGGGCAGAATTTTTAAAAATTAGTCCTGCCTCCATGGAATTTCTCCGCCTGAACCGCTGTATCAGCCTCTGTCTGTATTCTCTCCTCGATATCGGCATCCACGATAAAGGCTGGGATTTCAACGCTGTTTCCGAAATCCTTTCTTCTTTTGGCATCACAGAACAAGAGGTTTGCCATGAAATCTTTCAATACATTGTAGAAAATCCCGCAAACTATTTAAAATATTATTTGGGATTTCTGAATTTTTCTGCTCTGGAAAATACAATTCGGGATTTAGAAGGAGATGCCTTTGACTTAAAAAAATTTCACAAAAACCTTCTGGAAATAGGGTCTGCTCCCTTTCCTATTGTGAAAAAATATCTGCTTATGGAATATTAGGTTAAAAATACAGCCCATACATCCGCTTAAAATGTATGAGCTGTATTTTTCGCATTAATTCAATCTCGTAATAATTTCCGTAATCAGCTTCTTAAACTGCACAGCCACTCTGTCTGCCGTTTCCTGTACCTCTTTGTGGTTTAATTCTTCTTTTGACATTCCTGCTGCCATATTTGTAATACAGGAAATTCCGCCGATTTCCACTCCCATATGGCGTGCTGCCATTGCCTCACATGCCGTACTCATGCCCACTGCGTCTGCTCCCCATGTTCTTGCCATGCGGATTTCTGCCGGAGTTTCATAATTGGGCCCTGTAAACTGTGCATAAACACCTTCTTTGATGTCAATATCCAAGTCTTTCGCCGCTGTTTTTATAATTTCCTGTATTCTTTTGCTGTATACTTCGCTCATATCCGGAAATCTCACACCCAGCTCATCTAAGTTTTCCCCAATCAAAGGACTTGGCACACCGGTTGTAATATGGTCTGTAAGCATCATAAAATCTCCCGGCTTAAACTCAAAGTTTACACCGCCTGCCGCATTGGTTAAAATCAGCTTTTTCGCTCCTAAAAGAGCCATAAGTCTGGTTGGAAGCACCACGTCTGACATGGCATAGCCTTCATAATAATGCACACGTCCCTGCATAATTACAACAGGAGTTTTCCCTACATATCCAAAGACAAAACGTCCCTTATGCCCTGCCACAGTCGAAGTTGGAAAGCCTTCGATTTCTGTATAATCAAGCGTCTGCACCACATCGATTTCATCTGCATAATCACCCAGACCGGAGCCTAAAATCAGAGCCACCTCCGGTTTAAAATCTACTTTTTTCTGAATACTCTCCAAACATGTCCTTAATTTTTCATACACTGCGCTCATAATAATTCTCCCTTCTTTCACTCAATATCTATAATTGCCGCTATCAATTCTTTTAATTTCTTATACTGTTCAAAAGAAACAAGAAGCTGATTTCCTTCCTTACTGATAAGACCTTCCTCCAAAAATTTCTTTACAGAACGGTTAATGGTTTTTACACACAGTCCCGTAGTGTCAGAAAGCCCCTGTCTGCCGCCCCGTACCCGCAATGTTCTTTGCATACAATTCATATCTCTCTGTCAAAAGCATTGCCAGACGGTCTGAGCCTTGGAGAAATAAATATGCCCTGCTCTTTCTTCCGTCCTCCAGTAATGATTTGCCTGTAAGCTTTGCTTCCAGCTTTAAAACACGCAGATCCGACAACAGCCATTTTTCATACTTTGCCTTTGCAATCTTCACAATGGTACATGGTGTGGCAGTTTCCAAGGTCGTCATATAAGTATCCAAATCCATAATGATTTCCATTCCGCCCAGAGCATGTACACAGTCAAAGCTCATAAAATCATAGGTAATGCCATAAATTCTGTAATCTGTTGCCTTAATCGTACCTCTTCCTACAAAATAAATGGTATCAATCGGTGTGTTTTCCCGCACAAATATTTGCCCTTTTTCCATTTCCTCTACCTGAAAACATTCCATAAGCCAAGCCGGCGCTGTCTGAAAATAATCCTCAAACTGCTGTTGTGTCTCTCTTTTACATTTTTTCAAAAATGGCAGTACACTATACAAATATTTGTTTCGCATTTTTATACCTCTTTCAGTTTTCTTACAAGCTCTGCTTTCACTTCATCATTTGCAAACGCCGCATGAACTGCATTTTCTGTCATACGTACCAGCTCTTCATCTGTAATTCCGTAATTCTTCTGCACAAATTCCATTTCCTTTTGTATGCTGGAATTACTTACTGTTCTGTTATCTGTATTTATGGTAACACATAATCCTGCATCCAGAAACTCTCTCATTGGATATTCCTCTTTACTTGCCACTGCCTTTGTCTGAAGATTACTGATTGGACACATCTCTATTCCAATCTGCCTTTCTTTACACATTGCCATTGCATCCTCATGCCCTCTTAATGCAATTCCGTGTCCAATTCTGGATGCTCCGCATTTGACTGCCTCTACGACGTTTTCTACCCTTCCGCATTCCCCTGCATGAATGGTAAAGGGCAGTCCCATTTTTTTTGCTTCCTGAAATAATTCTGTGAAATTCTCCATAGGAAATGCAGCTTCATTCCCTGCCAAATCCACAGCGCAAAGACCTTCTCCTAAAAAGCTTCTGGCTGCTTTCATCATCTGTAAATTTTCTTCCTCTGAATGATGACGCATGGCACAGGCAATCACATTATAATAAATTCCACATGCTTTTTTGGCTTCCTCCAGTCCTTCTAAAACAGACTGTATTACCCTCGTACAATCTAAGCTCTCATTCACAGATAAAAAAGGTGCAAAACGAACTTCTATATATTGAACATTATCCTGTTTTAAGCTTTCTAAAAAAGCTTTTGAAGTACGCTTTAATCCCGTTTCTGTTTGCATACAGGATAAAGGCAAATCAAATTTTTCCAGATATTCTGCAAGATTTCTGCAATCATCACGAACCTGAAGCTCCTCTTTCTTTACATCTTTACCTAAAAGCTCACGAATAATTCCCATTGGCAGTGAACCGTCCAAATGACAATGGAGCTCTACCTTAGGAAATTTTATAATTTTTTTACTCTCCATTCCTGCTCCCTTCCGGCAGTTATTTCTCTGCTAAAATAGTATAAGCACCTTTCAACCTAAGGTGAAGGCGCTTATACGGATTATCATTTCTTAATTATTTAATAGACTCAACTGTTACAACGTTAACCGGAAGCTTGCTTGCATCATCTGCTACGGTATCGTTTGCAACCTGAATAGAACCATCTTTTAATGCTGCATAAATTTCATCATATTTTTCCTGTGTGAATTTTTCAAATTTAGATGTTTCCATTGGTAACTGAACACCATCATCTGCTGCACCTAATGTGATAGATTTTCCACCTTCAAATGTTCCGTCATAAACAGATGCCACTGCATTGTAAACAGAGTCACTTAATGTCTTCATTGCGGAAGTGATAACAGTTTCAGACTCTACGGACTGGTCAACGTCTACACCAATAACTTTTTTACCTGCACCTTCTGCTGCTTTCATAACAGAGTTACCAACTCCACCACCGCATGCGAAAATACATTCTGTTCCTTCGCTGTACCAAGCCGCTGCTTTTGCCTGATTTTCAGGAGAAGCATCGAAGTTACCTACATAAGTATATTTAATGTTGATGTCACCCTGTGCAAGACCTAAATCTTTTGCTGCTGCATCTGCACCCTGAACAAATCCGTAACCAAAACGAATAACTGCAGGTACTGAAATACCACCCATAAATCCTAACTGTCTGTATCCTTCTTCTACTGCTGCATATCCTGCCAAGTATCCTGCCTGTTCTTCTGCATAGAAGATAGAAAGTACATTATCGTGAATTTCCGGTGCCTTTTTCGGTGCTTCTACCGGAGCTGCATCGATAATAACAAATTTTGTATCCGGATATTTTGTCTGTGCTTCAAAAATCGGTCTTTCAAATAAGAAGCCCGGTGTTACAATAACTTTTGCTCCGCCTTTTACAGCAAGGTCAATAGCTGTTAAACAAGCCTTATCTGATTTTTCTGAAGGTTTGTAATATTTACATGTGATATCATTTTCATCTGCATATTTCTTTAAACCTTCCCATGAACCCTGATTAAAGGATTTGTCATCAATCGTTCCAACGTCTGTGATTAACGCCAGTTCGTACTTGCTTCCTTTGTCCTCTTTTTTTCCTTCTTCAGATGCACCCGGTTTTTCTGCACATCCTGCCATTCCTAATAACATTGCTCCTGCCAGCGCTAAGCTAATCAGTTTTTTCTTCATGATTTTTCCTCCTAAATTTTAATAACCTTTTACACTTTGCCCTTTAATCAGGGAAATTGCTGAACTTGTGCCAATTCTGTCGCATCCTGCTTCCAGAAAGGCTTCCATATCTTCCACACTCTTAACTCCGCCTGCGGCTTTCATTTTTACGTGTGGTCCAATAAACTTCTTAAACAGAAGAATATCTTCCATTGTAGCTCCACCCGTTCCAAATCCGGTGGATGTCTTAATGTAGTCTGCACCTGCTTCTGTAACAGCTTTGCACATGGCAATCTTTTCTTCCTCTGTTAAATAGCAGGCTTCAATAATAACTTTTAAAATTTTATCTCCGGCTGCCTGTTTCAGGCTTCTGATTTCTTCTGTAACCTTATCAAAGTCACCGTTTTTCACATCTGCGATATTGATTACCATATCTACTTCAGATGCTCCGTCTTCAATCGCCTGCACAGTCTCTGCAACCTTTGCTTTTGTAGTGCTGTATCCCAAAGGAAATCCCACTACTGTACAAATGTTAATTTTTTCCCCATAAGTGTCATGAATTCTTTTAATATAACTTGGGGGTACACACACAGAAGCGGTATGGTACTCCATGGCTTCTTCACACAACTTCTGAATATCTTCCCATGTTGCAAAAGCTTTCAAAAGTGTGTGGTCTACATGACTTAAAATTTCACTTGTGTTCATATAATTCCTCCTTATCTTAATATTTTTCTATTCCTTTCGGAGTAACTCTGGCATAAACCAGAGGTTCCTTCTTGGGCGCTTCCTCTTCTATAAAAATAGATTTTTTATACTTTTCTGCTGCTGCTTCAAATAATTCTTCCTTTGATGTATAAAGCGCAGCGAGAACGTCGCCTTTTTCTACTTTTTCTCCGGTCTTCTTATGTAAAATAATTCCCGCAGTATAATCGATTTCGCTTTCCTTCGTCTCTCTGCCAGCGCCTAACATGGCAGATGCAATTCCACAGCCCTCTGCATCAATATGCGTAATATAGCCGTCTTTTTCTGCTTTTACTTCATAGACATAAGGCGCTTTCGCAAACTTATCCGTATTTAAAATAACTTCTGAGTCACCACCCTGCGCTTCTACCATAGCTACCAGACGTTCCAGCGCCGCACCGCTTCTTATTGCATTTTCAGACAAAGCCCTGCATTCTTCCTCTGTACCTTTTCCTGCAAGATAAAGCATATTGGAAGCCAACTGCAAGCATACCTCAGTTAAATCCGCCGGACCTTTTCCTCTTAATGTTTCCACAGCCTCAATTACTTCAAGGCTGTTTCCGATGTTATGTCCTAAAGGAATGTCCATATTGGTAATCAACGCAGCCATTTTCTTTCCTGCATTTTCTCCGATAGATACCATTTCCTTTGCCAGTGCAATGGAGTCCTCCACGGTCTTCATAAAAGCTCCGCTGCCTGTTTTTACATCTAAGAGAATACCGTCATTTCCTGCTGCCAGCTTCTTACTCATAATTGACACTGCAATAAGCGGAATACTGTCTACCGTTGCTGTTACGTCTCGAAGGGCATACAACTTTTTATCCGCAGGCGCAAGATTTCCTGACTGTCCGATAACGGAAAGACCTGTTTTATTTACCACATCAAAAAATTCTTCTCTGTCTAAAGAAGTTCGCATTCCCGGAATTGCTTCCATCTTGTCCACAGTTCCGCCGGTATGACCTAATCCTCTTCCTGACATCTTGGCTACCTTTACTCCGCAGGAAGCTACAATAGGCGCAATAACCAGTGTTGTTTTATCTCCTACGCCTCCGGTAGAATGCTTGTCTACTTTCATTCCTTCAATGCCGGATAAGTCCACCATATCTCCGGAATGTGCCACCGCCTGTGTCATTGCCAAAGTTTCTTCCTCGTTCATTCCTTTAAAATAAACTGCCATCAAAAATGCGGACATCTGATAATCCGGAATTTTCCCATCTACATATTCTGTAATCATGTACTGGATTTCTTCTTTTGTCAGAGCTTCCCCATTTCTTTTCTTCATGATTAAATCATACATTCTCATAGCGATTACCTCCTTTATCTGCTTCCTTTATCGTAAGGAATACCTTCTGCCTTCGGAGCCTGTGAATTCTTGGAGAAGAATGCCAGAACTACCAAAGTTGCAATGTAAGGAATCATTTTATAAATTTCATTTGGAATTGGAAGATCCTTTAAAACAGGAATAGCAGAATATGCACTTGCCAAAGTCTTCATAATTCCAAAGAAAAATGCTGCCAGAAAAATCTTGTTGCTTCTCCACTGTCCAAAAATCAATACTGCCAATGCCAAAAATCCGTATCCCGCAACACTTGCATTAAAGTTTGTGGAGGTCGGTACAACGAAAACCAAACCGCCAATTCCCGCAAGAACACCGGAAATAATAACACCGGAATATCTGATTTTATAAACATTAACACCCACAGAGTCTGCTGCTCCCGGATGTTCTCCACAGGCACGAAGTCTTAATCCAAATCTTGTTTTCTTAATTACAAAAGCTGCTACAAGGAAAATTAAAATCCCAATATAAGTTGTAATATAACAATTCTGGAAAAATAATGGTCCAATTACAGGAATATCTCCCAATACAGGAACTTTATCAATCTGGAAAGTATCTGTAAACTGAATTTGCTGCACTTCCTGAATGGTTCTTGCTGCAAAAATTGCAAATGCAGGAGCAAACATGTTCAGTGCAGTACCGCTGATTGTCTGGTCCGCTTTCATATTAATAGATGCAAATGCGTGAAGCAGTGAGAAAATTCCTCCCGTAACGCCTGCAATCACAATGGCAATGAGCAAAAGCCCCTGTCCGCTTAAATTTGCCTGTGTCATATTGATAAAAAGGACACCTGCAAAAGCTCCGATTACCATAATACCTTCTAGCGCAATGTTAATGACGCCGCTTCGCTCAGAATACATACCGCCAATAGCTACAATCAGAAGCGGGATGGCAAAAAACATTGTCTGCTGCATAATAAAATATACAATATCCATACTCCTACTCCTCCTTCTTCAGATTGCTGTTTGCTTTATCTGTCTGTTTTTTACTTTTTCCGGCTTGAATTTTATGGATAATACCTCTGAACAACAGAGACAACGCTCCACAGTAAATAATTGCCGCAATAATCATATCAATGACTTCCGGAGCAAAATCAAACAACTGCATATTGTAACCGCCTACGGTAAGATGTCCGATAAACAATCCGGCAAAAAGAATACCGATTGGATTAGACATTCCCAAAAGTGCTACGGAAATTCCTGAAAATCCTTCCGGTGCGATAATATCCAATACCTGAAGATATTTTCCCGAGTCTGCAAGATATAAAAGTGCGCCGCCGATACCGGATAATGCGCCTGCAATTACCATAGATAATACAATGTTCCTCTTTGCATTGATACCTGCATATTTACTTGCATTCGGATTTTTACCACACGCTTTCAATTCGTATCCGAAAGTAGTACGGTTTAAAATCACATAAATTAAAATTACAAAAGCAATAACAATAAGAATTCCTACATTGATATCGGAATTAGGAAAAATCTTGTCCAATCCCGCTTTCGGCAAGTTTGCAGTAGATGCAACTGCCATAGACTGGTTCTTTACCTGATCATAAATTGTTCTCTGAATTAACATATTTACCAGATACATTCCGATATAGTTCATCATAATAGAAGCAATTACTTCGTTTACGTTTCGAAATGCTTTTAATAAACCGGGAACCATCCCCCATAACGCACCTGCCAAGGCAGCGCCTGCAATGGCTACAAAACAGTGTATTCCTGCCGGAAGGAAGGTACATTTTACACCGATTAAAATTGCTACATAAGCGCCCACAGTAAACTGTCCCGGCGCACCGATATTAAACAATCCTGTCTGAAATGCAAATCCAACAGACAGACCTGTCATAATAATCGGAGTTGCATAATAGAGCATCTGTCCAATCCCCTGAATACCGTCTGTAAAACCGCCCTGCAAAATCATCATAAATCCGCCATACGCCTGACTCGGATTACTTGCGAGCAAAATAATAAGTCCAAAGAGCAGACCGCAGATAATCGCAAGAATGGATGAACCGAAACTTGCCATGCCTTCTCCCCGAAAAATATTTTTCTTCTTATTTTTCATTGTTCACACTCCTTTTCGCTCCTGCCATGTATAATCCCAGTTCTTCCGTTGTAACCTTCTTCGGATTTACATCTGCAACGATTTCGCCTTCGTACATTACCAGAATTCTGTCACTTACATTCATAACCTCATCCAGCTCTAAAGATACCAGAAGCACTGCCTTTCCTGCATCCCTTTGTGCAATCAACTGCTTATGAATATATTCAATAGCGCCTACATCCAGTCCTCGAACCGGCTGCACTGCAATAACAATGTCAGGATTTCTGTCCAGCTCTCTGGCAATAATCGCTTTCTGCTGATTACCGCCGGACATCCCTCTTACAATACTGTTTACACCCTGTCCGGAGCGAATATCAAACTTTTTAATCAGTTCCTCCGCATAGCTGCGAATTGCATCAAATTTTAAAAATCCATGATTTTGGAAGCGTTTTGTAAAGTAGCTCTGGAGCACCAGATTTTGCTGAAGGTCATAATCCAAAACAAGACCGTCCTTATGTCTGTCCTCCGGAATATGCGCCATACCGTCCAAGCATTTCTTGCGAATACTTTCATGGGTAATATCTTTTCCTTTTAAGAAAATCTGTCCTTCGTCAATAGGCATCATTCCCGTAATACCATATACCAGCTCAGACTGTCCATTTCCGTCAATACCCGCAATAGTAACAATTTCACCCTTTCGCACAGTAAACGATACATTCTTAACTGCTTCTTTACCATGATGCTTTGACTTAATCGTCATATTCTTTACTTCCAAGATAGCATCACCGGGAGTAATTTCTTTTTTATCCAGAATGAAATTGACCTTTCTTCCTACCATCATCTCTGACATAGCTTCTTTGGAAGTTTCTGCAACATCAATGGTTCCGATATACTTTCCTTTTCTAAGTACGCTGCATCGATTTGCAACCTCTTTAATTTCATTTAATTTATGTGTAATAAAAATAATAGATTTTCCTTCCTCTACCAACTGCTTCATAACCTTCATAAGCTCATGAATTTCCTGAGGAGTTAAAACAGCCGTAGGTTCGTCAAAAATCAAAATATCATTATCACAATACAGCATTTTCAAAATTTCTACACGTTGCTGCATGCCTACCGTAATATCAGAAATATACGCATCCGGATCAATTTTGAACTTATATCGTTCACTCAATTCCATAATTTTCTTGCGGGCATCATCCATTTTCAGGACTCCGCCTTTTGTCGTTTCCCGTCCTAAAACAATACTTTCCAGTACGGTAAAATTGTGAACCAGCTTAAAATGCTGATGTACCATTCCAATTCCTAAAGCATTGGCATCATTAGGATTGTTAATCTTTACTTCTTTTCCATTAATTTTAATTTGACCTGCTTCCGGCTGATACAAACCAAACAGGACACTCATCAGCGTAGATTTGCCTGCTCCGTTTTCACCCAGCAGTGCGTGGATTTCACCTTTTTTTACGCGCAGTGTAATATCATCATTGGCTTTAAAATCACCGAACTGCTTCGTAATATGGTTCATTTCAATTACATATTCCACGTTTTTTCCTCCTTTTTCTTTTATTTCAAATTAGCTGAACTAAAGCCACAAGGCAAAAGCTCCTCTAAAGTCATGACTCTGCAAGTATTTTCCCCATCGGCAAGAATAATCTGAAATTCCTTTGGGTTACAAAATTCCATCATTACCTGCCTGCAAACCCCGCAAGGCGCACACAGCTTATTTGCATCATCTCCGTCTTTTGCCCCTACAATGGCTATTTTTTCAAACTCTCTTTCTCCCTCTGAAACAGCCTTGAAAAAAGCAGTTCTTTCCGCACAAATTGTAGGTGTATAAGTGGCATTCTCAATATTGCAGCCCAGATAAACTTTTCCGCTCTTTGTCAGAAGCGCTGCACCTACTTTAAAATTTGAATAAGGAGTATAGGCTTTTAAGCGGGCTTTTTTTGCTTCCTCCAGCAATTCAAGATTATCCATATTTTCCATCTCCTATTTTAAGATTTCATCCTTAAAGCTGGTTCCATCCAATCTGCTGTCAATTCCAAAGATGTCTAATATGGTTGCAGCAATATCGGAAAATGTTTTACGAGTTCCCAGATTTACCCCTTCTTTCACCTGTTCACCATAAACTAAAAACGGTACGCATTCTCTGGAATGGTCTGTTCCCTTAAATCCCGGATCACATCCGTGATCTGCTGTTATCATCAAAATATCCTGCGGCTGCATTCTCTCCATAAAAGTTCCCAACTGTTTGTCAAAAACAGTTGCAGCCTTCGCATATCCTTCAATATCATTTCTGTGACCATAAAGCATGTCAAAATCCACCAGATTTACAAAACATAAACCATGGAAATCCTCATCCTGAAGCTGTATGGTTTTTTCCATTCCATCCACATTTCCCTGAATACGCTGCGTATGGGAAATACCTTTTCCTGCAAAAATATCATAAATTTTGCCCACACCATAAGTATCGTATCCTTCTTTTTGCAATACATCCAGCATAGTGTCCTTTGGAGGCAAGAGAGAAAAATCATGGCGATTTGTAGTTCTCCGGAAATTCGGCGCTTCCCCGACAAACGGTCTGGCAATTACACGTCCTACCCCATGTTCCCCTACTAAAATCTCTCTGGCAATTTCGCAATATCTGTACAATTCTTCTACCGGAACAATATCTTCATGTGCGGCAATCTGAAAAACACTGTCTGCTGATGTATAAACAATCAGCTTTCCTGTACGAATATGTTCTTCTCCATAGTCTCTGATAACATCCGTTCCTGAATACGGCTTGTTGCAAAGCACTTCCCTGCCTGTCCTCTTTGAAAATTCATCCAGCACTTCTTTTGGAAAACCATTAGGATAAGTCGGAAGAGCCTTCTCAGACACAATACCTGCAATCTCCCAATGTCCGATTGTGGTATCTTTTCCTCTCGATGCTTCCTGCATTCTTCCATAACTGCCAATTACTTTATCTGCTGTTTCCAAATAGTCAACGCCATCTATACAAGAAAGTCCCAATTTTCTCATATTCGGTGTATCATATTCCTTTGAATTGGAAATTGTATAAAGTGTATTTGCACCTTCATCTCCAAAATCAGCCGCATCCGGTGCATGTCCAATTCCAAAACTGTCCAATACAATCAAATATACTCTCTGCTTGCTCATTATTTTCGTCCCTTTCTTTATTATTCTATTCACTACGCTCATATATTTTTATTATATAGTATCTTATATCCTCAAAAAAGGACTCATGTCCTTTTTTGAAATCTTTTATAATTCGCTAAAATTCGGCACGATAAAATACCCCTATAACTAATATATGCTAATAGCTGAATTTTTATAAAGAAGAATAAAGAAAAAGCACAATGGTTTTCACTTTCAATAACCATTGTGCTCTTTCTTTTAAATCTGAAAATAAAAAAGCTCCCCCTGTTGGACTCGAACCAACGACACTGCG
>ERZ1673750.764-NODE-764-length-20594-cov-7.425142_pt1 | contig 20594 bp, 19 predicted proteins | sample MGYA00580203_ERZ1673750 | MGnify/ENA primary metagenome ERZ1673750 (study PRJEB41218, sample SAMN15661763) | gut metagenome | host: Homo sapiens | place: Canada: London | collected 2015-08-20/2019-03-30 | study: EMG produced TPA metagenomics assembly of... | reverse complement strand
AAGTAGCTTGAAAGATTTCGTGAAGAAAAAGTGTAAAGGGATATTGACAATATCAGTTTTCAGTTCCAGAGAAATCAAAAGATCGGATTACCGGAAGAGCGATTAAAAGCTTTGGAAGGTATGATCAATCTACAGATCGATCAGATCCTGAAGCGGAAACAGCTGTTCCTGTCAAAAGGCAATGAAAAACCGGCTCATAAAAAGAATTCAGTGAAAATCAAATAATATGTGGTGTCAAAGTATGACACGAACAAATATAAGAATATTGTTAGATCGTGTGGAGGGTATTATGCGACATCAGTTCAATCGTACTATAATCGGTTCACACTCATTGACACGATATTTCATTTTTCTAACCACAGAATAGATAGTATGGTTAGAATCTGTCCCGAAAAAAATATAAAATTTAGGACAGATTTGTTTTAAAAGCTCGATTTGAGCCTGATTTTTATTCCTTTCTTTGTATTCTCCCTGCTTTTCTAACCATTATTCTAACCACTCGTTGACAATGATGGTTAGAATGGTTAGAATATGGGTAGAATATATCCAAGAGGTGAACAGATGATTTTTCAGGAAAGCGAAACCGTGGAACTAAAGTCTATTGTTGTGGATGACATAAAAAAAGAGATTATAGCTTTTGCAAATTGTGAGGGCGGAAAACTATATATTGGTGTTCAGGACGATGGAACTGTAATCGGAGTGGACGACCCGGACGGAGTTGCTTTACAAGTCAGCAATATGGTACGGGATGCAATCAAGCCGGATCTAACCATGTTCCTGCACTATCAAACATTGAACGAGGATGGGAAGCGGATTATTGCTATTGACGTTCAGCAGGGAACTGAGCGACCCTATTATATCGCCAAAAAAGGGTTAAGACCAGAAGGCGTTTTTGTGCGTCAAGGATATTCTTCTGTTCCGGCTACTAATACGGCAATTCGCCGTATGATTAAGGAAACCGATGGAGACCATTTTGAGGATATGCGGTCATTGGAACAGGAGTTAACTTTTGAAGCGGCACGGAAGGAATTTTCTGAAAGAAATATCCCGTTTGGCGAGCCTCAGATGAAAACATTAGGAATTATGACCCATGATGGAGTTTATACAAATCTGGGACTTCTACTGTCCGATCAGTGTGTGCATACGATCAAAGTAGCGGCCTTTGAAGGAACAACACAACAGGAATTTAAGGATCGTAAAGAATTTTCTGGCTCTTTGTTCAGGCAGATGGATGAAGTATATGATTACATTGATTTCCGCAACCAGATTCATTCTACTTTTCAAAAACTGCGCCGGATCGATCAGCGGGATTACCCTGAAACGGCTGTCAGGGAGGTCCTTTTGAACCTGCTTGTGCATCGTGAATATTCATTCCGTGCCAGCACTTTTATCAGCCTTTATGAAGATCGGATTGAGTTCACTTCTATCGGGGGGCTTGTAAGCGGTGTGACCCTGAATGATATTATGATGGGGATTTCCGTATGCCGGAATGTAAAACTGGCAAATGTATTTTATCGTTTGGAATTGATCGAAGCCTATGGAACCGGAATGTTAAAGATTCAGGAGGCTTATTCTGGCACCGGAAAAACCCCTAAAATAGAAACTTCCGACAATGCTTTTAAGATTATCCTCCCAAACCTGAATGTGCATACAGAGCAGAACGAACCTTCCACAGACAAGTTGGTTGGATTCGTTCAGGAGAATCTGGTAATTGATCTGGCAAAAAAACAAGGCACGTTTACAAGGAAAGATTTGGAAAAAACATTGGAAATCAGCCAGACTGCATGTGGTCGGTTATTAAAGCGAATGATGGAGAGCGGTCAGATTGTCCAAGAAGGAAAGGGCAGGAATACGCATTACCGTCTTTTGGAATAAATTATAATCAATGAAAAAACGAGGACCGAACACCCTCGTTTTTTCTATGCCATTTTTAAAGAAAGGAAGTGGTTTTAATTCAACTCTTAATATTCATTGTTGCCCTTGTTGGTCTTGCTTACGAAATTTTCGAGGATAGACGAAAACAGCCGCCACTACTGCAATAGTGACGGCTTTCCTGGTTTAGAGGATTAAGCAAAAAGTTATTTGAGGGCAGGCAGCTTCTTTGGCTTTCCTTTTTTTCCATCTCACATATAGCACATCCGGTAGTGGGGCGTAAGTGTTTCTTTTTCATTCTTCCCATTCTTTTTTCGGATTTTGGCAATAGAATCAAGGAAAGAACGAAGGCTGCTGTCTGTCCGGCTGCTTTCTGCGTTCAGGAAAATCTTAATCTTTACGCCTTCCAATGGATATGCTTTTGGGATAGAGATAATCACCGTGTCAAAATGTGACACGAGCAGATGATGACAAGAAAGGCTTTGCAGTTATCTGTCGATAATAACGTTATATACTCCTATCCTATTTCTCATGTGAGGAAAACCATTGACTGACGGTATCAATATTCGTTTTAACAGCTGTTGCAATCTGTTCGATGGATAAGCCCATATTTTTTAAAGTAAGAGCCGTATCTTTCGCCTGCTGAATTTTTCCTTCTTTAATCCCTTCTTTTCTGCCTTCTTCCCGTCCTTTTTCCAAATTTTCCAAATCTCTCATCAATAAAGTCATATACTCATGCCTCCATTCACGGTTCTGTTTTGCTTCTCTGACGGCGTTTTCCAGTTTCTGCACATAGCTGTTTTCTGCCTTCCGTCCGGCAACATAGTCAAGGAAGGAGCGAAGCCCGTCGCTGACGTCCTCCCGGCTGCTTTCAGTGTTCAGGAAGATCTTTACAGCGCCGTCCTTCAGTTTCAGGCTTGTGTTTTCCAGACAGATGTTTTCAAAGGTGTACTTATGAAGCCCAAGCCCGAAGATGTCTGCCAGGCAGATGAAGATGACATAGCTGTGGTTCAGTTTTTTATAGGACTGTCCTGCATCAATCAGCTGCAAATCAATCATTCCCTGGTAGTACCGGCTTCTTTTCGGTAATTCTCCGGTATTTACCGTTTGCATTTCGATGTCATATACAGTATTTTTGTTGTCCTTTACATAGACATCCAGGCGGACGCTCCGCGCGTCTACGTCCGGACGGATGGGCTTCTGCAGCTCGGGGTATTCGATTCGGTCAATCTGCAGTTCCGGAAGAATCAGTCCTAAAAGTTCTTTACATAATTCCGGGTCGCTCATGACTTTGCCAAATAAGAAATCATTGGATAAGCCAAGCGAATCCCAATCGTTTGTTTTTGTCATTGGTAATTTCCTTGTCATAGTATCAGATGTTCTCCGAAGATAGAGAGAATCCCCCGTGTCAAAGTGTGACACGGGCAGAGGACTCCAAGAAGAGTTTTGGAGACGTTGCTATAGGGATCATAAATATTTTTTTGCATTCTCAGCGGTGAGGTGGAATTTTTCCTGAAGCTTCTCGAGAATCACCTGGGCAGGAATGCCGAGTTCTTTCAAGGCAGCTACCATTCCGAAGATCCCTTCTTCCCGTCCTTCTTCCCGTCCTTTTTCCAAATTTTCCAAATCTCTCATCAATAAAGTCATATACTCATGCCTCCATTCACGGTTCTGTTTTGCTTCTCTGACGGCGTTTTCCAGTTTCTGCACATAGCTGTTTTCTGCCTTCCGTCCGGCAACATAGTCAAGGAAGGAGCGAAGCCCGTCGCTGACGTCCTCCCGGCTGCTTTCAGTGTTCAGGAAGATCTTTACAGCGCCGTCCTTCAGTTTCAGGCTTGTGTTTTCCAGACAGATGTTTTCAAAGGTGTACTTATGAAGCCCAAGCCCGAAGATGTCTGCCAGGCAGATGAAGATGACATAGCTGTGGTTCAGTTTTTTATAGGACTGTCCTGCATCAATCAGCTGCAAATCAATCATTCCCTGGTAGTACCGGCTTCTTTTCGGTAATTCTCCGGTATTTACCGTTTGCATTTCGATGTCATATACAGTATTTTTGTTGTCCTTTACATAGACATCCAGGCGGACGCTCCGCGCGTCTACGTCCGGACGGATGGGCTTCTGCAGCTCGGGGTATTCGATTCGGTCAATCTGCAGTTCCGGAAGAATCAGTCCTAAAAGTTCTTTACATAATTCCGGGTCGCTCATGACTTTGCCAAATAAGAAATCATTGGATAAGCCAAGCGAATCCCAATCGTTTGTTTTTGTCATTGGTAATTTCCTTGTCATAGTATCAGATGTTCTCCGAAGATAGAGAGAATCCCCCGTGTCAAAGTGTGACACGAGCAGAGTTTTCGCAAAAGCTACATACTTTATTATTTCTTGTCCTTATACTTAAAGTATTTTCTTAGTGCATCGTTTACTACTTATTTTCATTACTTCGCAGCGAACAAGAATGGCATCCGGTCAATTTGTTTCAATGATGCCGTACTCTATGAGAATGTTTTTTGCAGCATGGGGCGGAGAAACAATTCCAAGGCTATAGTAATCATAGCGATGGCTGCGCCGAAAGTCCTCTACCGGTTCTGGAGCATAGGCAGATACGTCTGCATGCTGATATTCTTCCGTTTCCTTTAAATCGTCCGTTACAGCGCGGATGATATCGTCTGTAGCGGAATAGATATCCTTGCCGTATTCAATCCCGATCAATTCGTGTTTCCTGATATCCCGGTCAATTTTCCCTTTGGTTTTAAAGATTTTGTATTTCAATATGGAATCCTCCGATCGTAGCGTTCATTTCTTACAGATTATCCTAAGTGATGTTCTTTACGTAGTGTATTTTGCAATATCTGTAAAAAAATTAATCCTTCTTATCTGTTTACATAATAGCAAACTTCATAATAATTGTCAAAACCGGCGGATAATAAAAAAATGGAAATAAAGCGTCGAAAATGAAAATAATCGAAATGAAACGGCGAAAATGAAAATAATGGAAATAAAATGGCGAAAATGGAAATAATCGAAATAAAACGGCGAAAATGAAAATAATGGAAATAAAACGGCAAAAATGGAAATAATCGAAATAAAATGGCAAAAATGGAAATGGACATACCGAAAAAAGGGTGGTATGATAAAATCACCAGAAGTGGATAGGAAATCACCTCGAAATTCATCTCTGGCGAAAAATGAAGCAAAGGGAGAAAACACCTTGTGTTCCGGATATGGTACATGAAGGTGTTTTTTTCTGCCCTTTTTGAAAGGAGAGGATGCGTATGAGGGTCTGAACGAACCGCATGGAAAACCGTGTCAAAGTATGACACAGAAGTGAGGAGAAAAGAGTGAAAAGAAAAAAGAGAAGAGTCTGGAAAGCTGTGGGGTTGCTTGCGATCGCTGCGGCTTTTTTCATTTTAACCCGGGAGATAAAGCCTTATGTGGTCTTGTCTGGATCGATGGAGCCTGTGATTCCGGTCGGATCGGTGGTCCTTACCGATCAATCCCGGACGGCTGTATCGGCGGGAGACATTGCTGCTTTTTCGAAAAATGGCCAGACAGTGACACATCGCATCATCAAAGAGGCAGAAGGAGGATTTATCACAAAAGGGGATGCCAACCAGGAGGAAGATACAGGGGTAACGGCCCCGGAAAACATCATTGGTACGGTTGTGTTTTGCATTCCCTATCTTGGTTACGGGATTATGTGGCTGCAGGAATACAGGTACCTGGTGATCGGGGTGGCTGTACTTCTTCTCTTTCTGATCTTGCTTTTCTCGGGTGTCCAGGAATCTGAAAAAAACAAAGATTACAAACTGGAAAAGAAAGAAAATGAAAAAGGAGAAATAAAATTATGAAGAGAAAGAAAATCGCAGCATTCGTAGTTGCAGGAGCGTTATGTGCCGCATTGGCAGCTGGAAGTACCGTAGCATACCTTACGGACAAAGAGGATCTGACCAACCAGTTTACCGTCGGAAAAGTGGACATTGAAGGAGAAGAGCCGAACTATACCCCGGATCCGGATGGCAAGACCAATGATATCGTGCCAACAGAAGAAATCGCGAAAGATCCGCAGATTGAAAACGTAGGGAAAAATGACGCGTATGTATACATGGATGTTTCGATTCCGATCGCGAAGGTTATCACGACAGATGCCGATGGAAACCGGCAGAATGGGGGCGTTGCAAAAGATACCGAACTGTTTACGATGAACAATGTCTCCCAAAAATGGACCCTGATGTATTCCAGACGTGTCGACAATAACATGGTATATGTTTACAGCTATAATGAGATCCTTGCGCCGGGAAAAACAACCGATCCGCTGTTCACGTCCGTAACTTTCGCGAATGTGGTGGAAGGACAGATTGACGAGGATCAGTTTGATGTACCTGTCAATTTCTACGCGATTCAGGCATTGAATACCGGCGACGGCACCAGCGTTCCGGAACAGGCAGCAGATGCATGGCAGAAATATGTGAACCAGAACGACGGACAGGCAGGGGATATCGTCGTTCAGTCGGACGAAGGAATGACAGAGGAAGCTGGTCCAGCAGATGAAGGAACGACAGAGGAAGCTGGACCTGCAGAGGAAGGAACGACAGAAGACCCGTCGGCAGGCGAGGAAACCGATACAGGAAATGAGGCTGAACCAGAGGTGGATGAAGGCATCGAAAACGAGGCAGGACTGGCATAACCGGCGGATCGGTGAGGATCGGATCCGGATGATCCGGATCCGACAGAAAGGTAGAAGACAGCATGAGAAAAAAGAAAATCATGGCAGCTGCCGCGGGATTGCTCTGCGGCATGATCGCTGTAATCAGTGCTGTTTCCGGGACGGCGTCTGCGACGGCATACATGTCAGACCACGCGGATGTGAACAACCAGTTCGTGGTTGGAAATAATACAACAACCGTTGAAGAAGAATTCCCAACGCCGACTCCTGTTTCTCCGGGAGAACACGTGGCAAAAAAGGTAAAGGTCACGAATCAGGGGAATGTACCATGTTATATCAGGGTAGCGTTGTCTTACAGTGAGGATCTGATTGCGTTAGAAAATTTGGATTCCGAGAACTGGGAAACGGGAGAAGACGGGTATTATTATTATAAACATGTTGTAGAAGTGGGAAGCAGCACGATGAACCTGTTTTCCGGCGTGACAGTCAAAGGGCAGGCGGAAGCGTCGGACATCAGGATTGACGTATACGAAGAATCGGTACAAACGACCGATGGATCGAAGCCTTATAAGGACTATAAAGAAGCCTGGGCGCATTATGGAGGAGGTGGGCAGACTTGAAGAAAAAACGGATGATTGCCGCAGGTGTGCTCATGACTGCGTGCCTGGGAATCAGTGGAACGTATGCGTATTATCAGGATTCTGTTTCGGTACAGAACCATATCAGTACCGGTGACGTGAATATTGGAATTCGGGAGTATCAGGAAATCGATGGAAAGGAAACGGAATATGATCTGGCAGCAAACAGGATTGTCCTTCCATCCGAGGTGGTATCCAAAATCCCGCGTATTACAAATTACGCAGAAACTTGTTATATACGGGCAAAGGTAACGCATCATTCAAAACCCGTGTCAGAATCTGACACGGAGAAAACAGCCGAATATATCCTGTCAGATGAAAACATCAATGGGATCTCCGGTCAGTGGATCCGGAAAGGGGAGTATTATTATTACACAGAACCGCTTGAAAAGGGAGCATCGGTTGATTTTTTTGAAGCGGTAACCATACCGGCGGAGTGGACGGAGGCTTCTTCCGGGACTTCGCTGGGGCTTACGGTAACAGCGGAAGCCATTCAGGCGGCAAACTTTACCCCGGATTTTCAATCAGAACAGCCTTGGGGCGACCAGGAAATTGAGATCTGCGTCCATGAAGAGGACAACGGCATTACCGAGGTGAGCCGGGAGTACCAGCAGATGACGGTGACCTATGAAGGGGCGGCACGGAACCTGGTAGCAGTTCCAGAAGATTTCTTCCGGAATCTGGACAAAGCAATGCCGGGGGATCGCGTGCAGGATACTTTTACGATTTCCAATACGACAGACACGGAAGCGGAATTTTTCTTCCGGACGGAAACTCCGGGAGGGCTAACCGAAGAAGAACTGGATCTGTTGAAGCAATTTCAGCTTACGATTTCACAAAATGGATCTCCAATCTATTCCGGTGACCTGGAAGCAGCTTCGCTTAACGACCGGATCAGCCTTGGAACTTATCAGCCGGGAGAAACGGGCAGCTTCGTATTTCAATTATCTCTCCCGGCAGAATTGAAAAATGCGTATGCGCAGAGAGAAACTTTTATTAACTGGATTTTTTCTGTGGAAGGCGCAGAAGAAATTGTGGATACACCAGACGGTCCGGCAATCGACCAGATGGCAGCGCCAAAAACAGGATTGGAAAAGCCCTATGTGGTTGTCCCACTGTTATTGGCGGTGGTGGCTGGAACCAGTACCATACTGCTTAGCAGAAGGAAGGAGGGAAACTTGAATCATGAAATGGAACCATAGGATCGGATCCTTTCTGGCTGCCTGTGTCCTGACCATCGCGGGCTTTGCTTCGGCAAAGCCTGCGGAGGCGGCAGCCGGATACGCGGATCTGTCAACGATGGGAAATGGGCACGAAGTCACATCGGATTATGTGGTGGATGGCGACTATAAGTTTGTCCCAACAGTAACCGACCAGACAGAGATTGTGTTCAATGGAAATTGGGATAATACGTTCTGCAGGAATTCGGAGGCAGATGTAAATTATATCAGCAGGTTCTATCCGTACGCGGATACAAGGGGCTGGGGGAATACAAGAAGTGCGATCCTGACCAACGACAAGAAAGGCAATCTCTCGGTTGACTTGAAAAATGTCGGGGAATACAATGGGGAAATCATCAATATGAAGGTTACCCTGACAGACTGGACCAATTTTACGAATTTGCCAAGCAGCGATTATGCCAATGTATTTATCACCATGGGCGGGGATACCAGGCTTCCGCAGATCAATATCATCTGTGTACAGAATATCTCCGTAAAATTTTCCTATTATAATAACCAGGGGCAGCCGGTTTCTTTGAAAGGACATTATACGCTGAATGACCTGGACTATAACCAAGGCTTTAAAATCTTAAGTTCAGGCGGTGATGTGTACTATACAAAGGAAGCAGCAGCCAGAATGGGATACGACGCTGCAACGCAGACCATCTGGGCGGATAGTTCTTCCACCGATCCCAATAATGAAGTTGGCTGGGTAACCTATACCTTTGAAGGTTCGGAAACGCAGCTACAGTTTTTTGTCGATGTTGTAAATCCAAAGTCCAAAGACTACCAGTATCAAAAATGGGACGTATCTAAATGGGAAAATCTTCCTAACAGTGCAAAAGGAAATTTACACTGGTACTATAAGGGGGCGAATCATACGAACGTGGATGAATCCACCTATACCGCATGGATCACCTCGGAGTTTGGCTATACGTCCGAAGCAGTTATGCGGTTTAGTCCGAAAGCCAATGTTATTGTGACAAAAGCAGATGCGGAAACAGGAGAAGTCCTGGCGGGAGCTACGTTTACGTGCTACGAGTGGACTGGAAGCGGATGGAAAGATATTGGGAATCTGGAATGGCAAAATGTTTATAAATATTATTGGAAAACAGGGCTGGAACGCAACGGCACAAACCAGGGAAGGTTCAAAGTAGTTGAAACGAAAAACCCATCCGGTTATACGGGCAGCTGGGAAAAAGAATTCACGATTACCGAGGAAGGTACGGTTACCTTGAAATATGATGCAACCAATACAAGAAAGAAAGGTACCATTACCATCCGGAAAACGGATGCGGAAAATGGGGCGGCGATTACTGGGGCAACCTTCCAGGTGATTGCCAAGAACAATATCACGACCGCCGGTGGCAAAGTGCTGGTGAAAGCAGGTACCGTGGTTGATACGGTGACGGTAAACAACGGAACCGCTACGACAAAAGCGCTGGAACTCGGCAGTTATACCGTGAAAGAAACCGCAGCTGCGCCCGGATATGTCCTTACCGGGCAGAGCCAGGAGGTTATGCTGAGCGACAGCCAGACCGAGCGGACGGTCGATTATAAAAATACACCGAATAAGCTGGTGCTGCAGAAGGTCAGCAAAAACGACGGCACCGTACTGGCGGGCGTGGAGTTCAAAATCTGGGCAAAAACCGAGTCCGAAAATTCGGCGGATACCTACAAAACAGACCAAAACGGAAGAATTACCGTACAGCGGCTGGCACCGGGGACGTATTGTTACAAAGAAAGCAAAACTTTGGATGGATATCTTCTCGACAGCACCGTGCGTGAATTTGTGGTAAGTAAAGACGGAAAGGTCAATGGACAGGCATCCGTAACGCTGACGGTGGAAAATGACTATACGAAACTGGACCTTGCAAAGGTAGACGCATCCACCGGACAGTCAGTTGCCGGAGCGAAAATGGCATTGTACAAAGGGAACGAAAAAATCGCATCATGGACGTCCGGCAACTCTCCGCACCGGATCGAAAAACTTGCTCCGGGAGAATATACGCTTGTAGAAGAAGCAGCGCCGAACGGATACCAGCTTGCGGAATCGATCACCTTTACTTTTGAACAGAAAGCAGAGGTACAGAGTGTTACCATGAAAGACCTGAGATATACCGACCTGACGGTGGTGAAGAAGATCAAAACGGATGAGATCACCTGGGCACATGGAAATCCTACGTTTATCTTCACAGTGGAGGGAACCGACCTTTTTGGCGTCCATCATAAATATCAGAAGTTTGTTGCATTTACGGAAGACTATGTAGAGAAGAATACGGACGGCCAGGGATATGTGGAGGCATCGATTACCTTCAAAAACATACCGATGGGAAAGGATTATGCGGTAACCGAATTGCAGGTGCTGCGATACGGGCTGGTTGCCGTTACGGGAACCGATAATGTAACCATCCAACAGCTGCAGGAACCGGAATACGGGCTTTCACCTTCTGAAATTTTTCACGTATCTGCAAACCTGGAGAAAAAACCTACAGGAACCAGCGTGACATTCGAAAACAAAAAATACCGTTGGGATGATTATTCTCACAACAACATCGTAGAAAACGTGATCCCGATGGAAAAATAACCGTGTCAGACTTTGACACGGGACATGTGTTAAAGGAGTCAAATACCCCGCAGTAAGAAAAACCGTAGGAGTCTTTCAAAAAGATTTCTGCGGTTTTTTGTTATGGTGTCAAAGTCTGATACAGAAAAATATGTGCCGGGGCATCGGCCTTCGGCATGGTCAGGAGGTGGGAAATTGAAAAAGGCGGGTATGTGTCTGGCTGTTGGAATGCTTTTGATCGTCGGGTCTTTTTGGCTGCCGGAAGTATGGCAGAATTATCTGATCCGCCAGGAACAGGTCGATCTTATCAGCGGTTACCTGGAGGAACCGGAAGAGAAGGAGCCAAAGGAAAGCGTGTCAGATTCTGACACGGAAGATCCAAAAGGGAATTCCCCGATGTACAGGAACCTTGACTTTGAGGGGCTGCAGCAGATCAATCTGGAGATCGTTGGATGGATTTATGTGCCTGGGACACAGATTGATTATCCGATCTGCTGCGGCTCAGACAATGATTATTATCTTACCCATAGTTTCCGGCGCAGCCGGAATGCATTGGGAGCGATTTTTGTTCCGGCGGAAACTTCCGAGAGTCTGACGGATGCGCATACCATTTTATATGGACACAACATGCGGTCAGGAAAAATGTTCGGCGAGCTATCCAATTATGCGGATCAGAGTTTCCGTGACCGCTATCCGTATGTCTATATTTATACTCCGGAGCAATCCTGCACATGTACCGTGTATGCCGCTTATCGGACACGATATGACAGCGCGGTATATACGATTGGCTATGAGACGGGAACAGAAGTTTTCCGGGAATGGATCCATGATACGGTAGGGCATGCCGCTTATGATTGCGGGATCGCGCCGACCGGGCAGGAACAGATTTTTACGCTGTCTACCTGCGTAGATTCCGGATCGGCAAAAGACCGTTTGGTTGTCCAGTGTGTGGTGACGGACCACATTGCTGCAGGGAAGGGAGAGGAATGAAGAGAAAAATAGGAATGCTTGCTGCCGCATGTGTCTGCATCCTCTTATCGGCGGGAGCTTTTTACGCTGGCAGAGACAGGGCAATTCCGTCAAAGCCGGACAGGACAAACCAGACGATGGATGCAGAAAAACAGACAAAATCACCGTCAGGGCAAACAGGAGAGAAGAAAACAGAGACGCAGGATCCAAACCGTACGGATTCCACGTCCGAGGATGAAACGGAAAAAAAGCAGCAGACAGAAACGGCAGAAACTGCGTCAAAACCGAATACAGGACAAGCAGATAAGATAAGTGTGCAGCCGGTGCAGACCGGTGACAATACACCTGTCTTATTTTTTTGCCTTTTATTTGCCAGCAGTGCAGGAATTTTGATAAAGAGAGGGATTTTGAATGGAAGAAACAAGAGAGATGGAACAGGAAATTCAGCAGGAAAGTGATTCTTTTGATACAGGCCTTTTGGAACGGATGAACAGAATCTATGAAGAACGGGAGCGTGAATATCAAAAATTCTACGACCAAATCCGCAGCCGTGAAGAGGAATTGGAACGGATCGGCACAACACTGGCGGTACAGAAAGAAGAACAGGAAAAAAAGGAAGCGCACCTGCAGGAATTTGAGCAGAGCCTGAAAGTGATCCAGGAACGCCTGGAACAGAGGACCGACCAGTTGAAACAGGAAGAAGAGGCCCTGGAACAGCTTACCGCAGAACAACGGGACCAGCTGGAAAAAGAGTATCAGAAATTGAAGCAAAGCAAGGCGAATGCGGAAATCAAGCAGCAGATCGAGATCAATGAACTGCGTAACCAGCGGATCGTCCTGGAACGGGAAAAAGGAGAGGTGCTGGCGATGAAGCAGAAGCTTTCGTTTGGCGTACCGGGAGAAGAGGATACAAAAATCCAGCGGCTGGAAAGACAGCTGGCGGAAAGTGCCGCACAGATAGAACAGCTCCAGAGAATGATCGATCAAAACGAACAGGAACGTTCCGGGCAGGAAAGCCATAACTCACAGGAAGCGGAAGAACAGCTGGAAACCATGCGCAGGGAAAAAGAGGCACTGGAAGAAACGGTGGCACAGCTGCAGAAAGAAAAGGGAGAACAGCTCCGGAAAATTATCGACCTGAACAATGCCAGAAAAAAACAGGAGCCACTGGGTGCAGAACAGATGGAAGCCTATCTGAAGGAGCAAGGGGACTTTGACAACGTGTATATCCTCCATGCAGAAGACGGAGATATCGTTACCTCCATGCGGAACCGCATACATTTCCGGTTTGCGTTCAAGCCGCTTCCCTTTTTTGATTTGTGTGTCCAGCGGGAAGAAAACCATAAGTTAAAAGAAAGTATCTATGCTTTGAATGCCAGAAAACCGTATAAGTTCAGTTACGACGAAGCGCGCGGGGAAGCGGTTCTGACAGGATACTTTCTGCCGGAGACCAGCAGCAGTGATCTGTTACACCTGGCTTTGGAAGCTGCAAATTGTATTGCAGAGTAGGAGGGAAGGATGGAAGCGATCTTACAGAATCCTTATTACCTGGTATCTGCCGTCATGGGAATTGCAGCGGTAGGATTTATCGTCGCCGCAATCGTATTTTTGCTGAGAGATTGGAAGCATGGGAAAGAAAGTTCCCAAGAGGGAGGACGGAAGGTAAGAAAAGGGCAGAAGGGAAAGGAACCGAAGCGTCTCTTTTGGAGAAAGAAACAACCAGAGACGGTACAGGAAGAAAAAGAGGAACCGTTCGAAACTCCGGAGGTTGTACCGGAAACAAGGCTCCATCCTTATACGGATCCTCCAAGGGGAACAGAGCGCGTGTCACAATCTGACACGGATGCATTTCTGCAGACGATCATCCAGGTGTATCAGAAAAGTTCCGGATTGAAAGAAATGCTGGATGTCTTACTGCGGGAGAACCAGGGAGCTTATGAGGAAAATGTCCATCGGGCGGCGGTTTATATCAATGAAAGCAGATACAAAGATTTTGAGACAACGCTGGATTATTTATTGGCAGGCATCGATTCCGGGAAGCTCAAAGGAGATCTGCTGCAATGGGAAATTATGAAGCACCGCAGGATCGGAATGTTGTGAGGTAGGACGGATGAAGTATAGAAACCTTTGTACGTTTGACGGCTGGGTCACTCAGATATCAGCTGCAGATACCTTTGAAGACAGAAGAAAGCAGACGGTAACGGTATGCCGTTATACGCTTGCGGTGCCGCGCCCGGACCAGGGATATGATTATATTCCGTGCATCGCGTTTGGGAGTCGCGCATGGTACGCTGCCCGTAATCTGAGCGTTGGTACTTGTGTGACGGTGATCGGACATATCCATTCAGAACCCGTGGGAGGACATCACTTTTATGCAACATTAGCGGTGCAGTATCAGAGAATACAATACAAAAATGCCGGAAAAAGCAGGATGGAATTTCCGGCGATCGGAAAGGGGAACATGACATGAAACGATGGAGACAGAAAGTGAAATACATGACAGGTGCGACTGCCGGGATGGCGGCAGTATTTACGGGAAGTGTTCCAGTGGCGGCAGCAACCCCTTCGATGCTGATTGGTGAGGTAAGCTTCGTCAATCTTGCGATACCGGTTGTGGCTATTATCGTATGTATCATTGCGTTTTTATATGGGAAGTTTCACAAAAGAGACGACGATTAATGGAAGAAAGAGGAATGGAACATGAAGAAAGAACAGAAAGTTATGCCAAAAGCAAAGAAAAGAAAAAATAAAATTCAGATATCCATTGCAGCCAGAAGAAGCTTTTGTTTTGCGATGTGTCTGTTAATGATGTACGTCAATGTGTGTCCGGCATTTGCGACCGATGCGACAACGGCGATTACCGAGAAATTTGATGTTTTCTACCAGCTGGTATCCTCGGTCATCCAGGCGATCGGTGCTGTCATCCTGGTCTGGGGAGCGTTCGAGTTTGGTAACTCGATGCAGCAGCAGGAAGGCGGGGCAACCACCCGTGCGCTGCAGCGTGTCGGAGGCGGGCTTGTCATGCTGGTTGCTCCAGCGATTGCAACGGCAATGATCGGATAACCGCTGCATAAGAATGCCAGAGAGCATGATGCCCTCTGACAAAAAGGAGAGTATATGTTTGATAATATGATTGAATTCATCACAGATCTCCTGAATGGTTCCTGGTTATTTCAAAGCGGCATTGCGATCTGGAATGGGCTGATCGGTTATGCATGGGATATCCTGCAGACCAATCCCCAGGCGCTGGCGGATGGTATGCTCTGGGATACCGTAGACGGTGTGTTTCAGTTATTGCAGATTGTCGGGGCATCCCTTATGACCGTCTTGTTTTTGATTAATTTCGTGAAAGAAACTGCAGATATCCGACACAATACAACATTGGAAAGTGCATTTGTGATGATGATGAAACTCATTGTCGGTAATGTGGTACTTCTGAATTTGAAAGAAATCATTTTGTTGATTGTAAGCATGGAACAGAATCTGCTTGAAATTGTAGCGCCGTCCGGGAATGTAAGCCTTCAGCTGACCATTCCCGGGCTGGATGACTGGGAAATTTCCGTCCAGGGAACGATTTTGGGGATAATGATGGGGCTGCTGTTTCTAATCGTAGCCTTAGCGGGCGTGATCGTGATTTTGTGGACAGCCTATAGTGTATTTTTCAAGCTATTTTTTTATATCGCAACGGCGCCGTTGGCGATGTCTACCATATTGGGGACACAAGGCATGAGCCATAGCGCCTATGCATGGATCAAGACTTTTTTGTGCGCGTTGGGAGAGATTGCCGGGATCGTCCTGGTGCTTCGCCTAGGCGCGGCACTGGTGAATGCACAGGGATTTTTTCCCGCCATGCCGTCAGGCGGTGTCTGGGATCTGTTGGGACCGCAGATCTGGGGCGGACTGCAGTGTACCTTAAGCATTATCATCATCACCGGAGCCGTGAAATCCGTGGACTCGATGATACGGCGTGCATTTGGTTTTTAGCAGATAAGGAGGCAGTATGATACCGATCAATGAAAATTTTGAGAAAGCATATAAGGACAGCATGGCGAAAGGGTTTACCGTCAAAGAGCTTTTTGCAGTATTCAGTGCTGCCGCATCTTTGGCGGTTGTCTGTGTTGTTTGTTTTTTTGTCCTGCACTGGAACCTGTATCTCTCCTTCTTTTTGGGGCTGCCTCCGGCGGCAGTGATGATCCTGATCGGTTTTTGGAGATCGGCAAGCGACCTAACGGTCAAGGAAGCCTATGATGCAAGGCGGTACCGGGAAAAGACAGAGTTGCTGTGCTATCAGTCGACGGAATATGAACGAGAACTGGATTTGTATCAGGAGATTTTGGAAGCGGTGAGTGAAGAAACGGAAAGGAAGAGAAAATAAGGGAATGAGTTTTTTTACAGGAAACGAAGAATTTGTGCGCTGCAAGAAGCTGACGGAACCCGTCTACCAAACGCCCAGGAGTGTCCAGGAAGCGCTTGATATCGCAAGTGCCCATAAAGAGGGGATCTTTGAAATAGAAAAAAACAGTGAAAAAGGCGATAAACCGAGAAAATTTGACCGGGTCTATGAATTCACGGATGTGAATTATGTTGATCAGGATGAAAAGAAACAGAATACGGTGTGCCTGCTATGGTGCAAGTTTTTGAACTCTATGACGGTCGATTTCAAAATTACGATCGTCTCGGAACCGCGAAATGCAGCAGCATATGAAGCGAATTTTCTGCAGGATACAGAAAACAGCAAATATCCGAAACTAGCAGAATATAACAACCGCCTGATCTGCGAAGGACTGAAAAGAAGCCGGGAAAATATCAGGAAAAGGTATTTTCTGACGGTTACCTGTGTCCGGAAAAACTATGAAGAAGCCGAAAACTGGTTCCATATCCTGGAAGCTACGGTTTTTCCGATTTTTGATGCGATCGGCTCAAAACTGGTGCCGCTGGATGCGGTGGAAAGATTCCGAAGCATCCGCAGTTTTTTTTATACGGATGACGTATGGAAATATTCCTGGGATGAGATGGAACATACCAGGAGAGATTGGAAAAACGACCTTGTACCAGCCTCGATTCATAACAAAAAAAGCTATCTGGAATTTCCGGAAGAGTACATGCGGATCTTATATGCCTCTTATTTACCCAGTTCCTTGAACGAGGAAAAAGCCATCCATGAACTGACGGATTTTCCCTTTTACACCTGCGTGACATTTGACAATGCCTGTATCCCACGTCGGATCCTGAAACAGAAGCTGACCAATTCCAATACGAACAACGATATGCAGATCAGCCAGGAATTGGAAGCGAATGCCCGCAATGGAAACCTGACAGGAATTCCTTCTTTCCTTAAGCGGAAAAAGAAAAAAGAGATCGAAGCCTATCTGGAACAGATTGAGAAGAACGACGAGAATGGGTTTTATGTAGGCATCTTACTGATGGTCCGGGCAAACAGCAGGGAGGAACTGAAAGCCAATACCGAGGAAGTAAGGATCCGGTGCGCAGGATTGGGGATCCAGCTGACCACCTATTATGACCAGCAGCTGCAGGCATTGAATACCTTGCTGCCGATCGGTGCGCGGCGCGTCAAGCAGATGCGTCCGCTGCTGACTACATCCTATGTAGCGTTCCAGCCATTCTACGCCTGGGACCTTATCCAGCCGGGAGGCAAATACTATGGGATCAATAAAAAATCCGGGAATCCCATTATCGGAGACCGGACAAGCCTGAAAAATGGAAACGGTGTCATTTTTGGACACAGCGGCAGTGGAAAGAGCATGCTTTTAAAGCTTACGGAGATCGGGCAGACCCTGATCTGCAGTGACGATGATATTTTTGTAATCGATCCGCAGAATGAAATGCAGGGGATCACCAAACAGTTTGGTGGCAATTTTTATGACTTGTTTGCTTCAGAATTCTGCTTGAATCCACTGGAAATTCCGGAAAAATTATTCAAAACAGGAAATGAAAAGGAAAGGCAGTTGTTTGTCAGCGAACAAATGGAATTTATGGAAGCTTTCTTTTATTCCATTATGATTGGATTGATTCCAAATTCCTTCCATAAATCCTTGATTTATCGCTGCGTCGACCAAGTGTACAAAGATGCATTCAGTAAACGACATCCGGTGTCTCCGGTATTATCCGATCTTGCTGAGTGCCTGAAGCAGCAGCCGGAACCTGAGACAAGGGATCTCTATGGTGCGCTGGAGGCGCATATCAGCCATGGGTACCGGACACTATCCGGGCAGAGCACCATCACGGAAGACAGCCGGTTAAAAGTATATGGGATGAAAAATGTACCGGAACCTATGCTGGAAACGATCATGATCACCGTTATGCATATCCTATCCCAGCGTATTAATTACAATGTGAAACTGCAGCGGGCGACCCATGTCATTGTGGATGAAGCCCAGTATATCTGTAAACATGAAAGTTCCTGCAATGAGCTGAACAAAGCTTATCTGACCTACCGAAAATTCGGCGGCATTTGTACAATCTGTCTCCAAAATGTATCCGCAGCAATGGCAAATGATACGATCCTGGAGATTGTTTCGAATTCTGATTTTAAGGTATTCCTGGACCAGGGCGGCGATGATCGGAACCAGCTGTCAAAGATCCTGGCAATGTCGGACCAGGAGTTTCATGCGTTGGCAGACCCGGAACCCGGACAGTGCCTGATCGTATGGGGAGATAAAATCCTGCAGTGTGATTCTAAGATCAGCAGAGACAACCCTCTGTATCAGTTCTATACCACAAACTTTCATGAGGCAGCAAGAGAAAATCGAAATGTTTTCTATGAATTCCCGGAATCGGAGGAGTTTGGATATACGGAGGAGGAAGATGATATCTCTATTGAAACGATCAGTCGGGAAGAAGTTCCAGAGGAAATACAGGCATATCCGGAAATCTCTCGGGAGGAAGAAAAGCTGATCCAGTGCGTGGAGGAAGCGCAGAAATGCGGGGAAGAACTGCATGCGTACGAGGCTGCCCTGCTTTGCGGCACGGAAGTAACGACAGCGGAACGTTTGTTGGAGGGCCTATGCGCTCGCGGGATCCTGACCAATGAAAATGGAAGCTACAGGAGGACAGCAGCAGTATGAAAATAAAAAGACAAGAGGAAAGGGTGATTAAGAAAAAAGAAGAAACGGAGATACCCGTTGAAAATGATACGGTGCTTCCCTTCTTTGGAAAGCGAAACGGGGAAGGGAAACCGTCGGGTAAAGCGACGGAAACAGGCAGTTCCGGAAACGGAATGGGTGGGTGGGGAAAGAAAGGAATTCTATGGAAAACGGCAGGGTACGTGCAGAAGACAGCCCAGACCGTACAGCAGCTCTCTGATACAGGAGAGGAAGAACAAAATCCATACTTAGATGAGCGCGTGATCCAGATGTTTTCTTATGTTTCTGCGTCTGAGAAAAATTCCAAACAAAAGGTTCCCGTGTCAGAGTCTGACACAGAAAAACCGAACGGAAGGAGTACCGATGCAAAACGAGAGTCAACAGGGTACCGTTCTGGGAGTGAAAAAATGGCTTACGGCCAGGAAGAAAGGGATGCGCCAGCAAACCAAAAACAGGAGTTTCCGTATGCGAAAACAGATGACTACGCTGCAGAAGCGATGGACCAAACGGCATATCGCACAAACTGGTGGGCTGGTCGGAACGCGGAAAATGCAAAAAGTGTCGCAAAAAAAGGGAAAATAAGCGAACGCCCAGAAGAAAAAACATCCGAACAGTTCCAGGGAAGGATTGCATCTGAAAAAAGGACGGTAAGTAAGCCATCCCAAGACGCCGGAAATTTTTCCTTTTTATCCAATCCACTGGAAAACCGTACGGAAACAGATAGATTCCCGGGATCGTCTCTGGATATTCTGGATGGTGAAAAGGGACGATTTCAGTATAGAGAAGAAAGCTTTGATGGAAACACTTCCTTTTCCAGCCATGTACAGCCATCAAAAGCCGCAAAAGCTTATGAAGAACAGGAAAAACGAAACACAGGATCGCAAAGCATGGATTACCGTGAAATCCAGGGAAAAAATGCTGGAAAAAAGACTGCAAAAAATGTTTCTGACCGTAGTACAGATCAAATCCATCGATTGGCGCAAAAACCGATGGATGCGGCACAGGCGGCAGGAAAAGCAGCCAAAACAGGACAGGGAAACCCCACAGGGAAAACTACGATCCTGTCTTTTGCGGAAGCTGCATGGAAAGCGGGCCAGAAAATAAAAAATGAAGGATTCGGGAGACAGAAGCAAGAACGGAACTTCCGTGGAAATGACCGGGAAATCCGGGTACACGCACAAAATGAGACGGTAGAAACTTCGAAAAGGCTTACAAATTTCCTGATTACTTTCTTGTTCGGAATCCCATTGTTTCCGATCCTGGTTCTTGTCATTGTCCTTTGTACGCTTCTGTCTGGCGGTGGTTCTGCGTCGCAGGGAACTGGATTATCTGCACAATATGACAAAGCCTGTTATCTGGCGGCAAAGTATGAGTCAGGCGGCAATCCCGACCAGACAGGAGGAGACGGCGGAAATGCCTGCGGAGAGTTTCAGTTTGACAACCGTTATGAATTGGGACCATTTGTTTCCTGGTGTTACACAAAAGACCCTACGTTTTACGCAGCGTTCCAGCCGTACCTTGGGATGACCACAGAACTGAAATCCAATGAGGCTTTTTACAATGCGT
>ERZ1673750.757-NODE-757-length-20793-cov-4.386923_pt1 | contig 20793 bp, 12 predicted proteins | sample MGYA00580203_ERZ1673750 | MGnify/ENA primary metagenome ERZ1673750 (study PRJEB41218, sample SAMN15661763) | gut metagenome | host: Homo sapiens | place: Canada: London | collected 2015-08-20/2019-03-30 | study: EMG produced TPA metagenomics assembly of... | reverse complement strand
TCTCCCCGGTTCGCCAAAAATTCCGCCAGCATTCGTCCGTCTCCTCTCCAAAAATCTGTGTACCGGCTCCTTACCGGCCAAACAGGCCCTTCTTCTCCCAGGACTCCTTCCGGATCTCCCCTACCTCATAGCCGGTGGCGGAAATGGCCGCCCGCAGGGCATCCTCGTCCAGTTCCGTTTCCGCGATCACCGTGGTCTCCTTTTTGCTCCGGGACGAGGTGACTTTCTTCACCGGGAAGGCTCTGCGCACCGCGTCGTTCACATGGCTCTCACACATGCCGCACATCATACCTGTCACCCGCACAGTATATTTCCACATATTCTGCCGCCTCCACTGCTGCTTCTATTAGTTAACGCTAACCGCAGGATAATCTTTTCCTGTCAGGGGAATTGTCCAGGTAATATCAGTCTGGTTTCCCATACAAATCAGTTAGCTAAATCTAACCAAAAACATTATAGAGCCGCATCTTCTGGTTTGTCAAGCCCCGGGACCGCGCAAGCATTGGCACCCGGCATGGTATTCCGGCAGGAGCCTCTTAAAACCGGCTACGACCGTCTGGCAAACGGTACGCAAAGCGGCTGCTTTGAGAGAGGGGCGACCATACAAAAGCATTTGAACGGCGTGGCGCTCGAAAGAGGGGAAATTCGGATGTGCCTGCCTTTTATCGGCGTGTTGATTCCGTTTGCAGGAACCGCTTTCCGGCCTGCACCTTACTTTGGCCGGTGTCGGAGCAACGGCTCCCCCGCCTCCGCCAAAAGAGCCGGCAGGTGAAAGGGCCCCACACCCATCTGCGATGCTCCGCCACGATGGCGCTGGATGCATGGTGCCGGGCTAACAAGGAACATGCCCGGAACGAAGGACTTTCCTGCTCTCGACGGCCCTGCAGATTCTGAGCCGTGTTTCAGCCTGCGGCCCGATCTCCAGTTCTGCAGACGGCGGCAGAATCTCCTGGTCCTGCCGGGTTGACGTCTCTTCCAGATCTGATAAATTCGTCCTCGACTATCTGTCTCTTGCAGTTTGGCCTCTTTACCATGGCTGAAAATAGCGATTGCAGTCCTCTTGGGCCTGCTTCAGCGCTTCTTCTGGGGAACATACCCCCAAAACTGCCTGCTGGACATGGGCCGCCAGAATGGTCTCTAGTTGCAGCTCGCTGAAGTTCTGGTAGTAAGTGCTGTTGCTGCGGCGCTGCGCTGTGGGAAAGCTCTTTCGCGCAGTGGAGAGCCAGGGGTATTGCTCGCTGATATCGCGGTTGCTGTATGCGGAACGGCAGGGAGACAGGCCGCCCAGCATCGTGAAGACCGGTGCCACCAAGTCCGCATACAGCCACTCCAAAAACTTGCAGGCAGCCGCAGGGCAGGTGCAGCTCTGGGCGATCCCGATCACGCCGCCGCCCAAAAGCGGCTTTCCGCCAGGGACGGGGGCAAAGCCCAGCTTACCAGCAATTCGGGACATCTGAGAGTTCAGAATGTGGGAGGCATAGTTGATAAACACCACAGTCATGGCGGCCGTTCCATCGGCAAAGCCCTCCAGAGCATTCTTCCAGAAATCATAGATCGTCCGGTCCGAATAAGAATATGTCTCCCGGTAGTTTTCCAGCGCACGCAGCGCCTCCGGCGTATCCAGGGTGATCCGGCCCTGACTATCCAGGAGACGTCCGTTCTCCGCAAAAAGGCGGGGCATGAATTCGCTGGGGCTTACGACAACATTGCCGATGGCTACCGTTGAACCGTACTGTGTGGGGGAGGCGGCATTGCAGCCTCTGGTAAAGAAAGACGCGACACGGTTATAGTCGCGGAAGGTCTTGGGGACAGCAAGCTCTTCCCGGAAGTCCTCATAATACATCCGCTTATATGTGGGGTCGGTGAACAGATCCCGCCGGTAAAACAGCAGTTGGATGCTGGGATCATAGGGAACACAGCAGCGGTTGCCGTGGGCGGTGGTAAAATGCTGCCCCAGCTCCGGAATGGCTTTAGCCAGCAGCCCGTCCCAATCAAAGGGGATCTGGGCAAGGGGACGGTATACCTCCTCTCCAAGCTCATCCAGCCAGGCTACATCCATGCGGATCAAATCATACTGGCTGCGGGCGGGAGACTGGACCACCCGGTAGACATCCCGCAGAGAGGGCAGGACCGTCAGCTCCAGGTGGATGCCGGCGGTTTTCTCGAGATGCGGCGCCAGCCTGGCCAAAGCGGTGGTCGAGGGGGAGGCCATGGTCAGTATTCGTAAAGTTTGAGAATGCAGATGGCCCGGCACCATCTGCGCAGTGCGGAATCCGTCATTTTCCATACGGAGCTTTCCGGGCAGGGCTTTCCCCTGCTCCAGACGGGCCAGCAGCTGTTTCACAATCCGGTGGGCAAGTTGCTTGTAGTCCAGTTCATAAACTGAGGTCTCCGGATCCGTCACAGCGGCCTTTGTGGCCAGCGTAACAAAACGAGGCAGCGGCGCCTGACTGGAGTAGGCGCAGGCTGCCCGGACGGCATCCTCTCTGCGGCGATCCGAGCATATCATATAATCATACGCCTGGCCGCCGTCAAAAAACGCAAAGGCCCGCAGGCCGATCTGATAATTGCGGCAGTCCAGAAAGTTGACGGCTTCCTTATTCTGGCAGTGCGTACGGACACCCCTGATAAACAGAGCAGCATCCGGCAGCTCCGCGGCCTCTGTAAAGACGCCGATTCGGGCAGCACCTTGAGAGCAGACATAGTCCGCAATCTCCCGGCCAGCCCGCTCAGGATCAAAACCTGCGTACATCACATCCGGCTGTTCCGGACCTTCCCGCTGCAAAAAAACCAGCGGCAGGTCCGGAGCTTCGGCCCGGTAGTGGGACAATGCATCCGTCAGGCAGGTACTGGTAATGATCGCGCTGAAACGGGCGTTCAATGCTTCCGTCAGCAGGGACAGTTCTCTGCTCTCCATAGAACGGGTGGAATAGAGCTGTACAGAATATCCTCTCTGTGAAAACTCGCTTTGAAAGACCTCATACATAGCCGCCCAGTGGGTGTACTCGATCCCCGGAAGCATAACCGCGATTGCCCGGTCCTTTCCCAGCCGCAGACTTTGGGCCTTGGCATTGACCTTATAGCCCAGCTTTTCCGCCGCCTGCCAGACCAAACGAATCTTTTCTACACTGACATTTCCGCGGCCGTTGATGACATTGGATACGGTTCCGTGGGAGACACCGGCCTCCCTTGCAATATCTTTGATAGTAGGCATCCCGGCGCCTCCTTCCGCTGATCTGTTTTTATTGTACTATGTGAGTTTGTTCCTGGCAAGAGCACTTCTCGCCAAAACGAAATAGTAAAATTGAACAGAATAAGGACTTATATTCTATATGTTTTGTAAGAAACGTGTAAATAGTACTGAAAAAATCCAAAAAAGAAATTGACACGTTCCAATTTTGGTGGTACGGTAACAATAGAAACTCGCAATTCTCAGCTTCGATTTTTCAATTTTGGATGAAAAGGAGATGTCATTGATGAAGAAGTTTCTCAGCCTAGCACTTTCTGTTTTGATGCTTCTGTCGCTGCTGGCCGGGTGCGGCGGTGGTTCCTCCACAGACGACGGCGCCCAGCAGAACGGAGGCAGCGAGACGGCGGAGACCGGTGGAAAACTGGTCGTGTACTCCGCGCTGAACGAGGACAACACCATTGCGATGGCGGAGCAGTTTGAAAAGGACACCGGCATTGAGGTCGAGTATATCTCCCTGGGCGGCGGCGACGCTGTGGCCCGCGTCCAGGCGGAAATGAGCAACCCACAGGCGGATTTCCTGGTGGGCGGCTCCGTGGACCTGTACGGCTCCCTGGCGGAGGCTGGGGCGCTGCTGGAATACGACTCCCCCAACAACGATGACCTGGATGCGCGCTTCAATGACCCCAATCATCTCTGGCAGGGCTGGTACATGGGCGTTTTGAGCATCATCATCAACGAGGAGCGATTCCAGGAGGAACTGGCCTCTCAGGGCCTGGCGGAGCCCGCCACCTGGGACGATCTGCTGGATCCGGCCTATGACGATGTATTTGTCTGGGCCAATCCCACTACTGCGGGCGGTGCCTACATCGCCACCGCCTGCCAGATTTTCCGCCTGGGTGAAGACGCCGCTTGGGATTACCTGAAGGCGCTGGACCAGAACGTCCACCACTATTATCAGGGTGCCGGGGACGTCATCAGCCCCGTGGCAACCGGCGAGTTCATCGCCTCCATCGCCTGGGCCCACGACAGCTTCAAGACCCAGCAGGAGGGCTACCCCCTCAAGCTCATCATTCCGGAGCAGACCGCCTATGAGATTGGCGGCGCGGCCATCATCAACGGCGGCCCCAACACAGAGAATGCCAAGATCTTCATGGACTGGCTGCTGACCAAGGAGGCCCAGGAGCTGAACGTGGAGTCCTCCTACCGCTATCCCGTCCGCACAGACGTGGCTGCACCCGAGGGCCTGCCGGCGCTGGAGGATGTGGATCTGGTGGACTACGACCGGGACCAGGCCACCGCGATGCGGGAGTCCGTCCTGGAAAAGTTTGAGGCGGAAATCATGGCAAACCGCACCTAACCGGTAGCAGGAAAGTGCCTGCCTGCAAGAGCAGGCAGGCACTTTTGCAATTTACAATTACGGAGCTGGAAGGAGGAGTCCCTATGGTCGCGGGCACGTCCGCACGGGAATCCGTCAAAGAAATGAAGCGGTTGAAAAATGAACCGCTCCTGCTGCTGGTCATCATCGCCATTATCCTGTTTGTGGGAATATTTGTGATCTATCCAGTGGTCAAGGTCATCCTGTTCCCCGATGGGGGGACCTATCTGGAGCTGTTCAACCGGCCCCGCTGGCTCACCGCCATCAAAAACAGCCTGTTCATGACCCTGGTCTCCACCATCTCCTGCACGGCGGTGGCATTCCTGTTCGCCTATGTCATCGCCCGCCTGGATGTGCCCTGCAAAGGGCTGTTCCGATTTATTACACTGCTGCCCATTGTCTCTCCGCCCTTTATCGTGGCGCTGAGCTATATCCTGCTCTTCGGCGTCCAGGGGATCATCACAAAAGGCCTGCTGGGCCTCCATGTGGATATCTATGGCCGCCTGGGACTGTGGATCGTCCAGACTGTCACTTTCTTCCCCTACGCCTACTCGGTGATCTACGGCGTGATGAAGGGCATCTCCACCAATCTGGAGTATGCAGCCTACAACATGGGCGCGACCCGGTGGCAGGTGTTCCGGGACGTGTTCTGGCCCCTGTGCCGTCCTGGCGTGGCCGGCGGCGCCCTCATCGCGGCCATCAACGTCCTAACGGATTTCGGCAACCCCATCATGATCGGCGGCGATCTGGCCCTGCTGCCCACGGAGGCGTATATGCAGATCAATGGCTGGTACGACATGAGTACAGCTTCCGTCCTGGCGGTGGCACTGCTGATCCCGGCCGTGGCGCTGTTCCTGGTGAACCGCTTCTGGGTGGGCAGGCGGTCCTATGTTACCATTACCGGCAAGGAGATTTCGCTAAATCCCTTTCCGGTCCCCAAGTGGGTGAAGTGGACCCTGTTCACGCTGACCATGCTGATCTCCCTGTTCGTCCTTCTGGTGTACGGCACCCTTTTCTACGGGGCCTTCACCAAGACCTGGGGATATGACTGGTCCTTCACCTGGGAGAACCTGCAGTACGTGTTCCTGAAAGGGGAACAGATCTGGAACTCCATCAAATACGGCCTCCTGGCGTCTTTAGGCGCCGCGCTGCTGGCCATGGTCCTGGCCTACATCGTACAGAAGAAGCAGGTGGGCCTCAACAAGTTCCTGGACTTCCTGGCCATCCTGCCCGGTGCCATCCCCGGTATGTTCCTGGGTATCGGATTTGTGCTGGCGTTCAACGGCGGCTGGCTGTCCCTGACGGGGACGGGCGCCATCATGGTGCTGGCGCTGCTGTTCTGGAATCTGCCCACCTGTTACAGTGCGGCAACAGCAGGCCTGCAGCAGATCGGCGCCTCGGTGGAGGACGCGGCCCTGAATCTGGGGGCCAACAGCTTCCGCTCTTTCAAGGATGTCATCATTCCGCTGCTGAAGGCGCCGTTTCTCTCGGGCTTTGTGCTGTCCTTCCTGCGGTCGGTTACCTGCCTCAGCGTGGTGATCTTCCTCTACGCGCCCTCCACCACCGTGGGCACCATCTCTGTGATGGTCCTCGTGCAGAGCGGACAGTGGGGCGAGGCGGCGGCGTTTACTGTGGTACTCATCACCATCGCATTCACCGTGCTGCGGCTGGCCCAGTGGATCCTGGGCCGCCAGGGCATCAAGCTGGAACTGTAAAGGGAGGCGGAACGTATGGATGCTTATATTGAATTTCGGAACGTCGTCAAGAAGTTCGACGACTTTGTGGCTCTGGACCATGTGTCCTTACAGATCCCCAAGGGGGCGTTCGTGACGCTGCTGGGCCCCTCCGGCTGCGGCAAGACCACCCTGATGCGCCAGCTGGCGGGGTTTTCCGAGCCGGAGGAGGGCGACGTCCTGGTGGACGGCAAGCGGATGAACGGGTTGCCGCCCTTCAAGCGCAATACGCCGCTGGTGTTCCAGGAGTATGCGCTGTTTCCCCACATGACGGTGTATGAGAACATCTCCTACGGCCTGAAGCTGAAAAAGGCGCCCAAGGAGGAAAAGGACCGCAAGGTGGCGGAGATGCTGGAGATGTTCAACCTCCAGGGACTGGATGGGCGGTTCCCGAAGCAGCTCTCTGGCGGCCAGCAGCAGCGGGTGGCCTTTGCCCGGGCGCTGGTGATGGGGCAGGAGATCCTGCTGCTGGATGAGCCCCTCAGCAACCTGGACGCCAAACTCCGGGTGGAGGTGCGGACGGAGCTGCGGCAGATCCAGCAGAAGTTCGGGATCACCACCATGTACGTCACCCACGATCAGGACGAAGCCTTGTCCATGTCAGACATCATCGCCGTGATGCGCAGGGGCCGCATCGAGCAGATCGGCAGCCCCTGGGAAATCTACTTCCGCCCCGCCACCCGCTTTGTGGCGGACTTCGTCGGCACGGTGAACTTCCTGGAGGGTACGGCCCATCGGGAGGCAGACGGCAGCCTGTCCGTGGACCACAGGGGTATGCGCCTCCGGGTGGACGAGGACACGGACCTTCAGGGCGGCGAGCCGGTGACTCTGGTGGTCCGCCCGGAGGGTATCAGCCTGATGGGGCTGGAAGAGACTGTCCCGGAGGGCACGGCGCTGCGCGGCACCATTGAAAATTACAGCTTCCTGGGTCGTATGATCCGCTACTGGGTGCGGGTAGGGGAGGAGGTCTTTGTCATTGATGACGCCAATGTGGACCTCACCGGCGCCCGGACAGGGGATGTGCAGCTTCGTTTGGATACTCGCAAGCTCCACGTGCTGAAAGGCGGTGGTGCGGATGCTGCTGGTTGACTTTATCAATGTGGGCTATGGCGACGCGATCCTGCTGCGGGAGACGGAGACACCCTTCGCCATGCTGGTGGACTGCGGGGACGCTCGCATCGGGCGCTCCCGACCGGACGGACGGCGGATCACTGCGGCGGACTACCTGCGCCGGGAGGGGATCCGGGAGCTGGACCTGCTGGTGCTGACCCACCTCCACTTGGACCACGCCGGCGGACTGACTCATTTGCTGCCGGGAGTCCGGGTGCGGGAATTCTGGACCAACTACCTCCCGCCGGAGGAGATGTGGGGTCACACACTCCCGGCAGTGCCGGGAGCTCCAGCCGGCGCCCGGTGTCTGATGACCTCTATGGGGATTTATGTAAAAGCCCTGGCCCATCTGCGAAGCCAGAAGACGGAGATCCGGCTGATCCGGACGCCCTGTGATTGCCGGCGGCTGACGGAGACATTGTCTGCCGGTGTTTTTCTGGAGGATGAAGAACTCCGGCTGCGGCAGGCTTCCATCTGGGACGCCGTCCTTTCTGGCGCGGGCAGCAGCGGGGACCTGGAGGCGCTTGACGGCTTTATCAACAACACCAGTATCCGCCTGCGGCTATCCTATGCCGGGCAGGAGATTGAGCTGCCGGGGGATGTGTATGCCTCCTGCTGGGAGCGGCACCAGCTCCCGCCCTGCACCCTCATAAAGCTGCCCCACCATGGGCACGGGGACGCCTTGACATCCCGACTTCTGGAGATGCTGCGGCCACGGTACGCCGTTATCTCGGTCTCGGATGATCGGACAGATGACTGCCCCAGCAAAAAAATTATTCAGCTTTTGTCGCAGTTTGGCGTTGAATGCTTTTTTACGGATGCAGTACCGTGTCAGTATGCTCCGGATCAGCCTCATGTTGCCATACGTTTTCGGATTGAAAAGGGAGTTCTTATGGTATCGGACGTGTAAAAAGATGTGGGGGGAGGGAACCGCTCTGAACACTGGACCCCAACGATTTATCAGGATGTGAACGACTCCTGCCTGACGCACGCCGATATTCCCGCCAGGTTGGATTACAATGGGGACTGGCGCGGAGACAACAAGTGAGAGAATCTCAAAAATTATTCCCGGATTCCTTCTGCATATTGTTCTATATGAGAGACTTTGTTCCACTATTTTATGGAATACGACGTTTATTACCCGCGGGGCATACCGAGGGCATCTTGACAGCATTTCCCGTATCCAAAGCGGTTGTAACCTGGACGGATCAGCCCATCTCCACTGATGGGGTACAGGTTTCCGCCATCATCGCGTGTCAATGCATGAGCCGGAAGCGGCTTACGTGCAGACTGCAGGGCATTCGGGCAGAAATGCGATTGCGGCTTCGAGAAAAGGGCAGGCGCTTCGGCGCCTGTCACTTTCCTAAAATTAGGAATGCGCACAAAAAATCAGGATATGTACGTGGAAGGAGTGCCGTTCTGCCCGTCGTGGCGGGATAGAATGCTGCTTCCGGCCTGACGCCTGCTGTCATACGCTTTCTGCTTTTTTGCGTCACAGTTGGCCGACGCGATGCCGCCCGGAGGAGACTCTGTGTTCTCGTACCGCGACGTTTTTTGCCTTTTACGGGGCCATGTAAAACAAGCTCAAATTGGTCTGGCAGACCCAACCTGGCTTTATAGCTGTTTGAAACAGCATCGGCTCATAGATGGAAATCTCGGGCTTATCTCTGCCGCACCTTGAGCAGTGGGCATTGCCCCTTTTTCTCTGCCTTTTCAAAGTGGACACAGGCTACCGCCTGGTATTGCATTCCGCTTCTCTCCCGGCTGATTTCCAAAGAAATCAGCCGGGTTTCCTGCGCCTTCAAAGAATTAGATGGTATCTGGAAGAATTTTTGCGTGGTTTTGCCGTATTCTGAGCTGCTGTGATAAGCATTTGTTGGCTTCATAGCCGAGACGATGATCTGGTGAATGCTTTGCGCTGTCTTAGGGCTCAAGCCCTTGAATGGTCTCTTGCTCCGGTTCCAGTCCACCCGGCCCTTTTCCGTGTCGCTTATACCTTTTACAGCAACATAACAGATGGCACCGCGGTGTCATTCTCAAACTGCTGGTTTTAAATACGACAGAAAAAATATTACGTTAAAAAATATGGCGGCTGAGGAGCGGGTTTATCACTCCACAGCCTGCATAAGCATATAAGCATTACTTATGCGCTATACGTACTGTTTCCAATGGAGAGACGGAGGGGGGCGGCGCGCTTCCCCGGCTTCATCCAGCTAAAAATAATTTGATTCAAAAATAATATTATGTCTTATTTTTTGCTTGTTTTCTGCGAAGTCATGAAGTATGATAGGGGTGTAAGAGACCGGCGTCCTCCAAAACGGTATATACCGTTTTTATTTCCGCTTTGCGGAAATAAGGAGCTTTGTTTTCCGGCGAAAATAACAGAAGAAGGAGCGAGAAAGATGAAAACAGGTAAGAAACTGCTGGCTCTGCTGTTGGCGGTCGTCATGACGATGAGTCTGCTGACCGTGGGGGCGTTTGCGGAGGAGACCCCTTCGTCCGAGACGCCTTTGGAGCAGCAGGATTCCGGCAGCGGGAACATCCCGGACGATCCGGCAGAGGGACCTGCGGATGACCTGACAGGCAATTCTGAGGATGGGGCCGCAGGCGAGTCCGACGCAGCCCTGACGGCGGCAGACACTTCGTATGTGGCAGAGGTCGACGGTCAGCAGTATGAAACACTGCAGGCTGCTGTTGACGCTGTGCAGGGCAGCGGCACGATTGAATTGACGAGCAGTATTGCATTGTCAGATCAGGTGACCATTGACAGCGGAAAGACGATCATTTTAGACATGAATGGTGAGACGTTGTCTATTGGCTTTTCGGACAGCAGTAAAAATTTGATCGTAAACAATGGCACACTTACAATTACAGGCGACGGTACCTTTGATGCAACTGAGGCGACAAGCTACAAGGGCTTCATCAATAACTATGGCACGTTGACTGTGGAAAACGGAACATTTCAGATAGCTGATAAAGCCATGACCGTTCATCTGAGAAATCAGGATGGCGGTAAGGCTGTGATTAATGGCGGAACTTTTAGCGGTGGGGCAACGATTGTTCGCAGCTTTGAAGGCTCCAATACGACAATTACCGGCGGAAGCTTTACAAATAGTGTTTATCCCGCTGTTGATGTAAACGGAGAAACGCTGATTACCGGCGGAATTTTTACGAATACGTCTTGCAGCAGGTGCGATAGCCAAAATTGGGGATATACGGTCCGCAGCGGCGTGGACAACGATCCTGATGCCAAGCTGACGATTACGCCGTCGTCTGAGGGAAGCGTTGTTGTGACCGGCACGCAGGGAGCCCTTAGTGCGACCGCTGGGACAATGGAAGTCAATGGCGGCAGCTATAAGACGGTAGATTGCGCCCAGAAGCATGGCGCTGTATTCTATGCGCTTTATGTGGCCGGAGAAGCCGGTGCCGTACAGGTTGTTGTAAATGACGGTACATTTGTGACGGAGGGGAAGCAGACTGCCGTTCTGGTTGGAAACAGCAACGACGGGGGCCTGAAAGAACAGGCGGTTCTCCAAATCAGAGGCGGTCAATTCAGCGCACCTGAAGGAATTCCGGCCTACAAGGTAGATATAGCCTTGGGCGGATTGAACATCACTGGCGGCACATTCTCCAGCAAAGTCGATGAACAGTATCTGGCCGAGGGCTATGTGCAGAACGCCAACGGCGAGGTCGGCTCCCGGGAAGAGATGATGGTTGCCGAGGTCACAACCGCAGAGGGGGTGGAACAGTATACCTCCCTGGCAGAGGCTGTGGAAGCGGCTGCGGACAAGTCTGTCATTACGCTGCTCAAAGATACAGAGGGCGACGGAATTGTGATCGATACATCCAAAAAGAACCTGACGATCGACTTCAATACCCACTCCTATACGGTCAGCGGAAGCACGGTGGGGTCTTCCGGTACAGAAACCAACGCGTTTCAGTTCTTGACGGGTGGTTCCCTGACGCTGAAAAACGGGTCCATCATCTTTGCCAATCAGAAGACCCTGCTGATCGGCCTGCAGAACTATTGCAACCTGACGCTTGAGAATATGGTGATTGATGCCAGTCAGGCAAGCGCACCCTGTCAGTATGCGATTTCCAATAACTGCGGTACTGTTCAGTTTATCGGAAATACGAGTATAAAGGCATATAAAAACCAAACGGCTTTTGATTCCTGCAAGTTTGGCAGTTACGAGATTCCCACGGTGAAGATCAATACCACAGGCACCATTACCGGCGATATTGAATTGAGCGGCGGCAAGCTGGAGATTTCTGCCGGCACGTTTGAGGGAAATATTCGTACGGTCAGCGGTTACGCAAAGGGTGATGCAATCATCACCGGCGGCACGTTCTCCAGCGATGTGAGCAAGTATCTGGCCGAGGGTCTTGGACAGGATGCCAACGGTACTGTGGGCAAGGTCGAAGAGGGATTTGCTGCCGTCAGAATCGGCGATACCTATTATCAGACGCTGGCCAAGGCCATCACCGAAGCAAAAGAAAATGATACCATCACGTTGCTGAGAGAGGTGGATCTTGGCAGCGACAGAGTTACGATCAACAAAGCGGTCACTCTGGATCTGAATGGCTGCACGCTTACAAGTTCTAACGCGACCAATACGCTGTGGCTGGAAGCCAGCCGTGTGACCGTTCAGGACAGCAAGGGGAACGGCAAGATCCAGAATACTGGCTCCGGCAGCAACAATATTGCAGTTGTTGTCAATGGTCAGGGCACTGAGGCGTATTTCAAAAGCGGTACGGTTTCCGGCAACTATGCCGTCTTTATTCAGAACGGAGCAAAGGCCGTAATTGACGGCGGCAAATACACAGGCACCTATGGTATCAACACAGTTGGTACAAGTGATGAGGCAAACAAAACCGCTGTGGAGATCAACGGCGGGGAGATACAGGCGGTCGCATTTGCGGTTGCCGGAAATGGCTCTGCCGACTATACGGAGACAGTGATTACCGGCGGCAGACTGGAATCCACTGAGGGAAATGTCATCTATCATCCCCAGGTAGGCGACCTGACGATCAAGGGTGATGCAGAACTGATCGGCCCGAACGGCGTGCAGTATTGCGGCGCCGGTACGCTGACCATTGCTGAAAATGCTGTGATTACCGCAACGCTGCCCTTTACGGAATTTCCCACCAAGCCCGCTTCCCAGGGGGATGGCAGCACCGATGATGGCGCGGCCCTGTCTGTTGTTTCCCGCGGCGGCGGTTATCAGGGCGAGGGGCAGACCATGACCGTGAATATCACCGGCGGTACGCTGACCAGCCGCAACAATGCGGCGATTGCCGTATACCGTTTGGAACGTGTAAACGGCCAGTGGACAACAAATGAGAATACCAAGATTGTCAGCTACCTTGCGGCGCTGACAGTCAGCGGAGGCAACTTCTCTGCCGGCAGCAAAAAGGACGCTTTTGAGATTGATACCCAGGCTGCCGACAAAATCAGTGTTACCGGCGGCTACTTCACCTCTGATCCCAGCGATTACGTACCGGAAAATGCGGAACCCAAGCTCTTTGTGGTCGCTTCCGACAAGACGGGCTACGCCTACATGGTGACCACCACGAAGCCTACGGAGGTCGATCCCATTGTCACGGAGAAGACGGAGACTGAAGTAAGCGAGGGTATCAAGGCGAAAGACAAGGAAAAGATCGAAGCGGTCATCGACAATGCGCAGGTCAGCGGCGTTTCTGACGCGGTGACAGAGTCCGCGCAGAATGCCATTATCAATCGGGTAGAGGAAGCACTGAAGCCCGAGGATAAAGTGGTGGTGGAGATCACCGTGAGTCTGACCGCCGATAAAGCGGATTTGACCACAGAGGACAAGATGTATGTCTCCTATAAGGCAGAGCCTGTGGCGAAGGTCATAGTCAACGGCGAAGACAAAGCGGAGAATATTGCCGTTCCCAACGACTATCTGGACGGCCAGACCCTCATTGAGGTCCGCCTGCCGATTCCGGCGGACTTGGAGCCCCAGGAGATCATGCACATTGCGGATGACGGCACCCGTGAGCGATATCTGAATGGTTCCGGCTTCACTGTGGAGGATGGCTGCGCGGTGCTGCATGTTAAGCATTTCAGCACCTTTGTGCTCAACGGCCAGCTGACAGTTGCCGCCAAGATCGGTGAGAGCGAGTACGGCACGCTGCAGGAGGCTGTGAACGCCGCGAAGTCCGGCGATACCATCGTTTTGACGCAGGATTGTGACGAGAAGATCTCTGTCTCCGGTAAGAGCGTGACCATTGACCTCGATGGACACACTTATGATAAGGACAAGATCACGCTGGGCAGCCGCTGCAGCATGAGCGTGAGCGATGATAAGATCACGATTACTTATTCCGCTCCCTCCGGCGGCGGATCCTCTTCCTCCAGCAGCGGTGATTACACCGTCAGCGTGGAGAACAGCAAGCACGGCACCGTCACCGTCAGTCCCAAGCGGGCGGACAAGGGCGATACCGTGACCATCACCGTCAAGCCCGACAATGGCTATGAGCTGGACGAGTTGACTGTCACCGACAAGGACGGCGACACTGTGAAGCTCCAGAGCAAGGGCGGCAACAAGTACACGTTTACCATGCCCGGCAGCAAGGTCACTGTGGAGGCCACGTTCACTCTGGAGAAAGAGGAGAACCTGCCCTTTGCCGACGTGGCGGAGGACTATTGGGCCGTGGAGGAGATCACCTGGGCCTATGAAAACGGCTATATGAACGGTGTCAGCGCCGAGCGGTTCGCCCCCGGCAGCACGGTGACCCGCCAGCAGCTGTGGATGGTTTTGGCCCGTCTGACGGAGTTCAATCCCTCCAACATGACCGAGGCGCAGCACTGGGCCGTGGAGAGCAAGATTTCCGACGGCAGCAACCCCGGCGGCGCCCTGACCCGCCAGCAGATGGTGACCATCCTGTACCGCTGGGCGCAGCAGATGGGCTATGACGTGTCCGGGCGGGCCGATCTGTCCGCGTTCCCGGACAACGCCTCCGTGGCCGCTTACGCCACGGAACCCATGACCTGGGCTATCGCAGAGGGGATCATCTCCGGCACCACTGAGGGCCTGCTGAACCCTGCCGGCACGGCCACTCGCGCCCAGTTTGCGGTGATTTTGTACCGGTTCTTTGAAAATGTGATGTAAGTACCATGCTTTGCTTCAGGGCGGTCCTTCGGGGCCGCCCTGTTTTTCTGTCCGATGGCGGGATGCAAAGCCATCAAGATACGAGATGAATGGATATATCTCCTGCATGTGCCGCAATGTCTATGAAACTCCCTGGGACGCACTGTGCGTCCCGGGGAGTTTCGGGCATAGAGGGGCGTCCCATGAAGTCGCTGGCCGTACGGCAGGACACGGCAGCGAGGGGCCAGACAAGGAGCAAAGAGGGATCCATTCAACCGTTAGGCCGGCGGCGGTTCCTGAAATAGAACCGGAGGGCGGCAGGCAGACGCGATCCGCTTCTCTGCATGTCAGCTTTGACGGCCCAAGGCAGGAGGCTGGACCTCGTCCGGAACTGCCGCTGACATGCAGATGGAGGGGATGTGTTCCTTCCCGAGGGGGGACCTGCTCCTTGACGGAAGAGAATCCTTCCAGCACAGCTTTAACTTCGATTTTACAAACAGGGGGTGGAGCGACCCCCGCCTCTCCCTTTATACTGGTATCAACCGACGGGCCGGCCTTGTTGGAGAAAAATATTTCGCCTCTTCTACAAGCGGCCGATTCCCGCTGAGGGGGGGCTTTTCATGAGAACAGGCACCGCCTTGTAAGTTTGCTACGGGATAGGAGAGATCAGATCATGCGGCAGGATATTCGGGTTTTGGACCGGGTGCGCGGCGCCTACGCCTCCCTGCGGCCATCGGAGCAGCGGGTGGCGGACTATGTGCTGAAGGACCCGGAGACCTGTACCCGGTGCACCATTTCGGAGCTGGCAGACCAGGTGCAGGTGAGCCAGCCCACAGTGATCCGTTTCGTGCAGGCCCTTGGATTTGACGGCTACCGCAACTTCAAATACTGCCTCATCCGGGACCGCAGCGGCGGCGCGGCCCGGGAGGCCTGCTTCGACCACTTGGGAGGCTTCGACTTGAAGCCCTGGGACCAGCTGGAGGACCTCCCCCTGAAAGAGGTTCGGGTGTCCGGCGGCCTGCTGGAGGAGGCACTGAAGTCCCTGTCCGTCCAGGAGCTGGACCGGGCCGGGCGGATGCTTGCCACTGCCCGGACCATCGACATCTACGGGGTGGAGAACTCCTGCACGCCGGCCAGTGATCTCCTGACCAAGCTGACCTATCTGGGGCTCTGCTGCCGGATGCACACCGACGCCTATCTCCAGCAGATCGCCGCCGCCCATCTGGGGGTGGCAGACGTGGCGGTAGCCTTTTCCCACTCCGGCTGCTCCATGGATACGGTGAAGGCGCTGAGACTGGCCAGAAGGGCGGGGGCAAACACCATCGCCGTCACCAGTCGGAAGAATCCTCTCTTGGCCAAGTACGCCGACGTGTGCCTGTATACCGGGGGAGAGGACACTGTGATCTACGGCACAGCCATCTTCTCCCGCATCCCCGATCTGGCGGTGGTGGATCTGCTGTACATGGGGATCATTCAGAGCGACTATGAGCGGTTCTCCCGCAGTCTGGACAAAAGCGGAGCGGTCATTGCCGACCGAGGCTATCCGGAGGCGTGAGATTCCCCGGCGGGGGCTTTCTTTGTAATTTTTCTACAAGGAAGGCCCCCTGTTTTTGATGCCTTTTTACATTTCTCTAACGGAAAATTAAACCTTTCACGCTTGTTTTGCGGAGCTGGAATTTGCTAGGATTACACCGTCGCCGGACGTGCGGCGGCGCCCACAAGAACTTTTGAAACCGAGAAAGGAGCGGTTTTCATGCTGGAACTGGAGCATATCCAGAAGGCATTTGACGGCGTGCCTGTACTCAAGGACCTCTCTCTCCAGGTGGAGGACGGAGAGATCGTCTCCATCCTGGGGCCCTCTGGCTGCGGCAAGACCACCCTGCTCAATATCATCTTGGGCATCGTGGATGCCGACCAGGGAGAGATCCGATACAGCGGGGAGGATCTGACCCGCACCCCCATGGAGAAGCGGGGCTTCAACATCGTCTTCCAGGACTACGCCCTCTTTCCCAATTTAAACGTACAGCAGAACATCACCTACGGCCTGCGGAACAAGCCCGGCATCTCCTCCCGGGAGGAGGTGGATGAGCTCATCGACCTGCTGGGCCTGCGGGAGCACCTGGGCAAGCGCATCGACCAGCTCTCCGGCGGCCAGAAGCAGCGGGTGGCCCTGGCCCGCACCCTGGTGATGAAACCCCGGATTCTCCTGCTGGACGAGCCCCTGTCCGCCCTGGACGGAGTCATCAAGGAATCCATCAAGGGCCGGATCAAGACCATCGCCCGGGAGTACCACCTGACCACCATCATCGTCACCCATGACCCGGAGGAGGCCCTCACCCTGTCCGACCGGGTGCTCATCATCGATCAGGGGTCCATCTCCCAGTACGCCAAGCCGGACGAGATCGTCCACCAGCCCAGGAACGACTTCGTGCGCAAGTTCATCCTCCGCCAGCTGGAGATCAAGCGCGGCAACATCTACGCCCTGTTCGGCGACCGCCCGTAGCTGGCCGGCGAGGCTGTTTGAGGAAAGGCGCCATGAGACGGAAAAATTGGGAGCTGAAGGGGATTTTCTGGATCATCACCCTTCTGTTCGTGGGCTTCCTGGCCGCCCCCATCCTCCTGCTGCTGGGCAAGTCCCTGGTGGGGGAGGGCGGATTTACCTGGGAGTTCTATGCCTCGGTGGTGACCCGGGAGGGATTTCTCACGGCCCTTGGCAACAGCTTTGCGGTGGCGGCCGCATCGGCCGTGACGGCCACGGTCATCGCCTTCCTGATGGCCTATGCGGTCCACTACACCGGATTGCCCAGGTGGGCCAAGCGGCTCATCACCGCCATCGCGACCCTGCCCATGTTCCTGCCCACCATCACCTATGGCTTTGCCATCATCTACTCCTTCGGCAAACAGGGGCTGCTCACCCGCCTGCTGGGACGGCAGTTCTTTGACATCTACGGCTTCGGCGGGCTGCTGGTGGGCTATGTGATCTATACCATTCCGGTGGCCTTCCTGCTGATCCACAACACCATGGGTTTTGTGGACAAAAAGACCATCATTGTCTCCAAGGCCATGGGGGACCGGGACCTGGCCACCTTCTGGATCGCCATTCTTCGCCCCCTGCTGGGAACTCTGGCGGGCGCCTTCATTCAGGCCTTCTTCCTGTGATTCACCGACTTCGGCATCCCCGCCTCGGTGGGCGGCGGCTATGAGGTCATCGCCACCCTCCTCTACAACCAGATGCTGGGCGGCATCCCCGACTTCAACCGGGGGGCGGTCATCGCCATGATCCTGCTCATCCCCTCCATCGGCAGCATCTGCATCCTGCAGCTGCTGGAGCGGTTCAATATCCGCTATACCCGCATCTCCCAGGCGGACCTGCGGAAGAACCCCCTGCGGGATACGGGGTGGGGCGTCTCCAGCACGGCGATCTCAGTGGCCATCCTGTCTATCTTCGCGGTGATCTTTGTGGTCCCCCTGGTGGAGGAGTGGCCCTATCAGACCAGCTTCTCCCTGGAGCACTTCGCCGCCGTATTCACCGACAGCGAGCTGATTACCGTCTACTGGCACTCTCTGGTGATGGCCCTGCTCACTGCCTTCCTGGGCACTCTGGCGGCCTACGGCGCCGCCCTCATCACCGCCCGGAGCACCTTGCCCCCGCGGTACAAGCGGGTCATCGAGAGCATTGCCCTGGTGACCAACGCCATCCCCGGCATGGTGCTGGGTGTGGCCTATCTGTTTCTCTTCTCCGGCAGCGGCCTGCAGAATACCCTGCTGCTGATGATCCTGTGCAACATCGTCCACTACTTCTCCACCCCCTATTTGATGATGAAGAACTCCCTGTCCAAGATGAACGCCGGCTGGGAGACCACAGCCATGCTCATGGGGGACAGCTGGCTCCAGACCATCCTCCGGGTGGTCACCCCCAACGCTCTGTCCAGTCTCATCGAGGTGTTCAGCTACTACTTCATCAATTCCATGGTCACCATCAGCGCCCTCATTTTCATCGCCGGGGCCCGGACCATGGTTCTCACCACCATGATCAAGCAGCTGCAGTACGTGAACCGCTTCAACGAGGTGTTCGTCCTCTCCCTGCTGATCCTGGCCACTAACCTGATCGCCAAGGGGCTCTTCTCCTGCCTGGCCAGCTATAAGGCATCCCATCCGGTGAAAGAGCGCCGTTCCATCCAACTCTTTGGAAACAGAAAGGAAGCAGTCCAATGAATTTCAAAAAATACCTCGCCCTGGGAACCGCCCTGACCCTGACCCTTCTCGCCGGCTGCGGCAGCTCCGGCTCCGGCGATGACCAGATCGTCATCTACTCCAACGCCGATGAGGAGGCCGTCACTGCCATGGAGAACGCTCTGGACGCAGGCGGCTATGAGGGCAAGTATATCGTGCAGACCTACGGCACCTCCGAGCTGGGGGGCAAGCTGCTGGCCGAGGGCACCAACCTAGAGGCGGATCTCGTGACCATGAGCACCTTCTATCTCCAGAGCGCCCAGGAGCAGAACAACATGTTCCTGCCCCTGGACTTTGAGGTGAACACCCTGGAGGAGGTGCCTGACTACACCGCCCCCATCACCTCCCAGGAGGGGGCCATCATCCTGAACACTGAGCTGATGGCCTCAGAGAACCTGCCCACTCCCACCTGCCTGAAGGACCTGGCTGACCCAGTGTACGCCGGACAGGTGGCCGTCACTGACATCCAGTCCTCCTCCACCGCATGGCTGCTGATCCAGGCCCTGGTGGACGCCTACGGCGAGGACGGGGCCGAGGAGACGCTGGCCGCCATCTATGACAACTGCGGCGCCCACATCGAGACCTCCGGCTCCGGCCCCCTGAAGCTGTGCCGGGCCGGCGAGGTGGCCATCGGCTTCGGTCTGCGCCACCAGGCAGTGGCCGACAAGGCTGACGGCCTGCCCATCGACTACGTGGACCCCACGGAGGGCAACTTCTCCCTTACTGAGTCCGTGGCCGTCCTGGACAAGGGGGAGGACACCAACCCCCTGGCCATAGAGATGGCGCGGTGCATCATAGAAAACGGCCGCGCCGAGCTGATCCAAACCTACCCGAATCCCCTCTATGAGGGCGAGACCGCCGACCCCGCCAACCAGTCCGACTACCCCAGCATCTTTGACGAGCCCCTGACCTTCGAGCTGTTCACCGCCCACCAGGAGCTCTCCGAACGGGCCAAGGGCTGAACTGGCTTGTCTGTGAGAAAAGGAGGAACCGACCATGAATACCTATAAACTACTGACCCCCGGGCCCCTGACCACCACCGACACGGTGAAGGAGGAGATGCTGGTGGACCGGTGCACCTGGGATGACGACTACAAGGCCGTCACCCAGAAGATCCGCCGCCAGCTGCTCCAGCTGGGGCACGTGTCGGAGGATGACTACACGGCCGTCCTGATGCAGGGCAGCGGCACCTTCGGAGTGGAGAGCGTCCTTTCCAGCGTGGTGGGGGACGAGGACAAGGTCCTCATCTGCTCCAACGGGGCCTACGGGGTGCGCATGACCCGGATCTGTGACCGGAACCGCATTCCCTATGTCCACTACGCCGAGAGTTATGACCACATCCCCGACCCCGCCCGCGTCGCCCGTCTGCTGGCTCAGGACCCGGCCATTACCCACGTGGCCATGGTCCACAGTGAGACCACCAGCGGCATCCTCAACGACATCCAGTCCGTGGGCAAGGTGGTCCGGGACGCCGGGCGGACCTTCATCGTGGACGCCATGTCCTCCTTCGGCGGGGTGGATATCCCCGTCTCCGACTGGGGCATCGACTTTCTGGTGTCCAGCGCCAACAAGTGCATCCAGGGAGTACCCGGCTTCTCCTTCATCCTGTGCCGCCGGGACAAGCTGCTCTCCAGCGAGGGCAAGGCCCGCTCTCTGTCCCTGGACCTGCTGGACCAGTGGAAGGGGATGGAGAAGGACGGCAAGTGGCGCTTCACCTCCCCCACCCATGTGGTGCTGGCCTTCTCCAAGGCACTGGACGAGCTGGAGGCGGAGGGGGGCATCCCCGCCCGGCACCGCCGCTATGCCGAGAACAACCGCCTGCTCATTGAGAAGATGCGCGCCATGGGATTTGCCCCATACATCGACGGGAGCCGACAGGGCCCCATCATCACCACCTTCTTCTATCCCGCCGGGGTACCCTTCCAGTTCTCCGAGTTTTACACCTACATCAAGGAGCGGGGCTACGTCCTCTACCCGGGCAAGCTCACCGATGCAGATACCTTCCGGGTGGGCAACATCGGAGAGATCTACCCGGAG
>ERZ1673750.749-NODE-749-length-20992-cov-22.956202_pt1 | contig 20992 bp, 15 predicted proteins | sample MGYA00580203_ERZ1673750 | MGnify/ENA primary metagenome ERZ1673750 (study PRJEB41218, sample SAMN15661763) | gut metagenome | host: Homo sapiens | place: Canada: London | collected 2015-08-20/2019-03-30 | study: EMG produced TPA metagenomics assembly of... | reverse complement strand
AGATATCTAATCCATTTCGGAATAAATATCTTCTGCTTTTAAGTTAATGACATTGAGAAAATACGTCGTTTTGTTTCGCAACATATTTTCTCCCTTTGTTCAGTTTTGTTACTTTTTATATTATCTTCCGTCAAACCTTACATTTCAGTTACATTTCCGCTCCACCATTTCTCTGCTCCATCCTCGAGCATCAGCTCATAGTCATGGCAGATCACTTCCGGTTTTCCCGGAATCTGGACAAAGTTCATCTCCTCTTTGGAAAGCTGGAACGAAACTTCTTTTTTCTCACCCGGTGCAAGAGAAATTCTGGTAAAAGCTTTCAGCTCTTTGATTCTCGCTACCACACCGCCAGAACGTTTCCGCACATACAGACACGGAACGGAGGTTCCTGCCATGGCACCGGTGTTCTCTACGGTAAACGAAACGGCAGCACCGTTTTCTTCTTTGTTCACGGAAACATCGCTGCACGCAAACGTCGTGTAGGATTTTCCCTCACCGAACGTATGCAGCGGCTGGCTCGTCATATCGCAGTATGCCGGAACGACGGAGGTACGGTAATTGTAGCACACCGGAATCTGACCGGCGTGGCGCGGCATGGATACCGGGAGACGGCCGGACGGATTCGTGGTTCCGTAGAGCATCTCTGCAACGGCCTTGCCGCCCATCGGACCCGGATAAAACGCATACAGAAGGGCATTCGAAGCATTTTCGATATCCTCGATGCAGTATGCTCTTCCTGCGATCACAACGGTTACCATCGGCTTGCCAAGGCGGGCAAGCTCTGCAACCAGTTCTTCCTGTGCTGCCGGGATGTGAACCTTTGCGGTGTCCATTCCCTCGCCGCAGTCCATCGAACGGCTGCCGGTTCCCTTGGATGCTGCACCGTTTGCATCGAACACAGCTCCGCCGAAACGGGAAGAAGAACCGCCGACAACAGCTACGATCACATCGCTCTTTGCTGCAAGTGCCAGTGCTTTTGCTTTCTCGTCCTCGTCAGCCTCTGAAAATTCACTTCCCATTGCATAGGAAACTTCCACGCCCTCCGGCGCTTCCTGTTTCATGCCCTGAAGGACGGTGACGCACTCGCTTTCCGGAACCGGCGGGGTGTAGTCGCCGAGCATGCAGTAACGGTCTGCTGCGTGATAGCCGATCACAGCTACTTTTTTGTACTTCTTAGCAAGCGGCAGCACACTCTCCTCGTTTTTCAGAAGAACAGCGGACTCCCGTGCCAGGGAAAGAGATACTTCCGGGATCCCGGCTTCTTCCGGGGTGAGCATGTTTTCTTCCATATAAGGATGTTCAAACAGACCCTTTTCAAATTTCAGCTTCAGAACTTTGAGAACAGACTCGTCGATCTCGCTCTCATCGAGAAGTCCCTGCTCTACGGCCTCGCCGAGACGGCTGAACGCTTCATCCCAGAGGCTCACATCCACACCGGCTTTTCTCGCTGCAACGCCTGCATGCAGAGTATCACCCTCGGTATTCTTAAGGAAATCTACAGCCAAACCATCTGCCATCACAATGCCGTCAAAGCCCATCTCGCCGCGCAGAACATCGCGGAGCAGCCATGCGTTTCTGTGGCAGTACACGCCGTCGATCTCGTTGTATGCCGCCATGATGCCTTCCACGCCTGCTTCACAGCACGCTTTTGCAGAAGGAAAATGAATTTCCCGAAGCTCCCGCTCGCCGATTCTTGCAGCACTCGCGTTCACACCTCCGGTTGTCTCGCCCTGTGCGCAGAAGTGTTTTGCCACACTGCCGACACCGGTGGACTGCATACCGGTGACTGCCGCTTTTGCCATGGATGCGGCAAGGCACGGGTCTTCGGAGTAGCACTCCTCACTTCTTCCCCATCTCGGGTCGCGCGCCATATCGAGCGCCGACATCAGCGCCAGATCCACATGACCGCTCTTTAACTGTTTTCCGCATGCCTTGTAGCCTTCGGAAAGAAGTTCCGGGTCGAATGTTGCGCCTGCTGCCAGGTTGACCGGAAGCAGACCGCCGCCGAGCGCCTGATGGCCGTGCGGGCACTCGGTGCTCATCATCATCGGGATGCCGAGGCGGGAATGATCGATCACATATTTCTGTACTATATTATAGGCTTTTGCGGAAAGTTCCAGCACAATGCCGGTCTTCTCATCTTTATCTGCCCACGGATCGGCACGGTACAGGCCGTACAGGACGCCAAGCCCTCCCATGCGCTCTACTTCCTCTTTAAATTCCTCTGTCAGTGTAAACTCCTCACCCTGTCTCTCGTAAATCCGGAATCCGTACAGACGCTGATTTAACTGTCCTACTTTTTCCTGCAGCGTCATTTTTCCGAGCAGGTCTTTTGCGCGCTCTTCCGGGGAAAGGGCCGCATTCTGATATGCTTCCATTGTTTTTATTTCCTCCTTGTCCTTCTCCTTATTTCAAGTGGTTTTATTGTACCGCATTCTTTTCATTTTGTCCACAGTAAGTTATCTTTCGTTCATTTTAATGTTGAATTTTATTACTTCTGGTGTTATGATACCTTTTGTCGACACGTTTTCCGCGTGTTTTCTAAAAAAGCTTAACAGTAAATATTTGAAAGGGAGATTTTTACTATGAGTACAAACATCACAATTCCGGTTCCGGCAGTCCCGTTCGCACCGCCGGTTTACACCTGCCACCGCGCAAAAAAGCCGTTCGAGTTAGACGGAAACATCAACAAACCATTCTGGGAAGATGCCCCGTATACCGACGAATTTCTCGATATCGAAGGAAGCCACATGCCGCTTCCGCGCTTTGTCACCCGTGCAAAAATGCTCTGGGATGACGAGAACCTTTACGTAGCAGCCGTGCTTGACGGCGATGAAATCTGGGGACACCAGACCGAGCGCGACTCCGTCATTTTCCTCGACAACGATTTTGAAATCTTCGTTGACCCGGATTCTGATACGTACCATTACTATGAGTTCGAAATGAACGTTCTGAACACGGTATGGGATCTGTTTCTTTCCGAGCCATACCGTGACGGCGGAAGCGGCCTCAATGGCTACGACATGCACGGTCTGCGCACCGCTGTCCATGTAGATGGCTCCATCAACGATCCATCCGCAGAAAACAAGGGCTGGAGCGTTGAGGTTGTCATTCCGTTCGCTGCTCTCTATGAGTATCAGAAAGAACGCCGCGCACCGAAAAACGGAGAATTCTACCGTATGAACTTCTCCCGTGTTCAGTGGAAAGTGGACATCAAGGACAACACTTATGTAAAACGTACCAATGAAGCCGGAAACGTTCTCCCGGAGGACAACTGGGTATGGGCTCCGACCGGTGTCATCAACATTCATTACCCGGAACTCTGGTCTTTCGTTTTCTTCTCTGACGACCGCGGCGACGCACCGTGTGACATCACGATTCCGGAGGACGAATACCGCAAATGGGAACTCCGCAAGCTGTATTACGCAGAAAACATTCTGTTTGAGACAACCGGTTCCTACAGCGACAGTCTTACCGTTTTACAGGAGACCCTTGCCGCTTACGCTCCAAATGACTTCAACAAAACCGTCAAAGCTCTTGACTACACCATTGAGACCACAAGCCACTCTTACCTGATCACCTGCCCGAGCGCCGACGGAGCACATTTACTCCTTCTGTATTCCAATGGAAAGGTTGAAAAAGTTACACGTTAAGTGTATAATATGTGTTAGCACTCAAAATTTGTAACAGGATCGGTTTAAACTATGAAAAAAGTAACGTTACAGGAAATCGCGAACTCCCTGGGCATCTCCCGGACTACGGTCTGGAAGGTGTTCAGCGGACACGAAGGCGTCTCCGATTCCCTGCGCACCAGGGTCATCGCCAAAGCCCAGGAACTCGGCTATGCCATCCCGGAGGATTTTCAGTATCCGCAGAGCGCAGAGGAGACCACGCCGGTCAACATTGCAGTTGCCGTCTGCAGACCGGAAACCTCACTTTTCTGGATGACCATCATCCACCAGATTGCAAAAGTATTTTCGACACACAATGTCAATCTCGTTTACACGTATCTTCCGACTTCGGCGGATAAAACGTATTTTCTCCCGCCGACTCTTACAAACGGAAATGTTCACGGCATCATCGTTCTGAATGTGTACAACGAGCGTCTTCTGCGCCTGCTCGCAGAGACACAGATTCCGAAAGTGTTCCTGGACACTTCCTCTCTTGTTGCCCCGGATGAGCTGAACGGCGACCTGCTTCTCATGGAGAGCCGCACCAGTGTCCGCCGCATCACCAGCCATCTGCTCGAGCAGGGACGCACCCTTCCGGGCTTCATCGGTGATATCGGCTACGCACAGTCCAACCGCGAACGATATGAAGGTTTCTGCCAGGCTCTGACGGATGCCAGTAAAAAGGTGGATTCTTCTCTCTGCCTGACGACACCGCTCGGCATCGATACGTACCGTGAAGAAATCGATACCTTCCTTTCTTCCCTGTCCCGCATGCCGGACGCTTTCGTCTGCGCCAGCGACTACGTTGCCTGCATTCTGATGCAGCTTCTCGAAAAACGGGGCTTACGCGTACCGGAGGACGTTGCAGTATCCGGCTTCGACAACAATACAGAGGATCTTCTGGCAGAACATCTGACGACCGTTCAGGTCTTCAACGAAGAACTCGGCGCACGTCTGGCACTCCAGATTCTGTACCGGATCAAATATCCGAACACGCCGCATGAAATTACGTATCTCGGCACCAATGTGCTGTACCGCGATTCCACCGGTGACTGATTTTATTTTTCATCTGTTTTCAAAAAAGACACCGTCTTCCCTTCCGGGACACGGTGTCTTTTTCTGTTGCTCGGCATATCAACAATTGGTCCAGTGGACCAATTGTGATTTCTATATTTTATTTCTGTTTTCTTACTTCGCGGTGCGGATGCGGATCGTACGGATCTCATACGGCTTGATCGTAAGCTCAATCTCGTTCTCCTTCACATCAAGCGCGTCCTCGATCGGGTTCTCGAGAAGGTCGGTCTCCTCAGCGGATGCAATTGCCTCTGCGCAGTGCAGGGTCACTTTCGTTCTTGCATTCTCCACCTCGTACAGACGAACGATTACGCCGTCGCCGTCCTCTGCCTTCTTCACAGTCTCAAGCACTACGTCGCGTTTGTCCACAGACAGGAATTCCATGCGGTCTTTCTCTGCTGCACCTGCAACTGCTTTTGCCGGTACGTTCAGGTTCAGAGCTTCCTGCTCGGTGCCTGCCTCACGCCATGTTCCTGCGTGCGGATACAGAGAGTAAGTAAAGAAATGCTCTTCCTGGTCTGCGGTCAGGTTCGGCTCAGTTCCGGATTTGATCAGAGTCTGCGTCATCACACGGTTCTTCATGGAATAGCCGTACTTGCAGTCGTTCATCAGGCTGACGCCGTAGCTTCCCTCTGAGATATCAGCCCATTTGTGGCCGCATACTTCGAATCTTGCCTGATCCCAGCTTGTGTTGGTGTGCAGTTTTCTTGTCACATTACCGAACTGGATATCGAAAGTTGCCTCGTCGCTGTGAACGTCTACCGGGAAGTGAACTTTCAGTACATGCTCGGCGAACTTCCAGTCAACGTAGGTTTCGAAGTCGATTCTGCGGTCTTTTGCATAGAAATGGATCTGCTGGCGGATGACGGTGTCCATCACTTCGCGCTCAATTTCCAGTGTTGCGCGGACCGGACCGTTTTCTGTCCACTCCATGCGGCGTACACCCTCCACCTTCCAGGATTTTTCGGTGTGGAAGATATCCAGGTTCCATGCGCTGTACTGCAGAGGTTTGTCCTCATAGATACGCAGCTCGTTGCCGGTTGTTCCGCTCTGAAGCACTTCGCGGTCGTTCTCTTTATCAAACAGGGAAGTGAATTCACCGTTTGCATCGATCTGGATCGTGTAGAACGGAGTCTCAAGGGTATAGCCCTCTCCAGCTTCTGTTACAGCAAATGGCGTTTCCGCAGCGGCTCCGCTCGTCGGGCGCAGAACCTGATATCCTTTGGACGGCAGGTTTTCTGCATAGACAATGGCTCCGTCTTTCGTCTGCTGTACCGGATATACGGTGGTTCCGTCTGTCATGGCTTCTGCCGCGGTCTCACCGAGTACAACAACGTCGTTTCTTCTGTGGCCGAGAGTGTTCCATACGGTCACGCTCTCGTCTTTTGTTCCGCAGAGTGCTTCCATGCGCTCGCCGATCAGTTTTGCTGATGTCTCCGCAATCTCTGCATATTCTTTCTTCGTCTGCTCATATACCTCATGGATCGAGGAGCCCGGCAGAATATCGTGGAACTGGTTGGTCAGGATCATCTCCCACATGCGGTTCAGTTCTTCGGTCGGGTATGCTTTTCCGGCGTTTTCGGCCAGAACGGACAGAAGCTCTAATTCCATCATCGCGTACTCGCTCTTACGGTTGCCGCGTTTGTTGCGTGCCATCGAGGTGTATGTTCCGCGGTGGAACTCAAAATACAGTTCGCCGATCCAGGTTGGGAGGCGTTTGCTGTCTTTTACCTTCTCATGCAGCTCGTCGAAATACGTTCTCGCAAATGCCTGGCGTACTTTCGGCACACCTTTGATGCCTTTTTCCATACGTTTGGATGTCTCCAGCATTCTTCTGGTCGGGCCGCCGCCGCCGTCTCCGTAGCCGTAGCTGATCAGGATATCGTTGTTGATGTCCTTGTTCTGGTAGCGGTCCCATCCGCCCATGATGGCATCCGGGTGCAGCATTCCGTTGTATGTGGTAAAGAAGCTCGTCTCCGGCTGTCCGACGCCGAGCGTTGTGATCATATGAGTGAATACTTCACTTCCGTCGATGCCTTCCCAGTTCATCGTATCGTACGGCACTTTGTTGAACTCGTTCCATGCCAGTTTGGTCGTCATGAAGTAGTCAATTCCGCATTTTTTCAGAATCTGCGGCATCGCTGCGCTGTATCCGAAGACATCCGGCAGCCACAGGATCTTGTTGTCCACGCCAAACTCTTCTTTGAAAAAGCGTTTTCCGAACAGGAACTGGCGCACGAGGGACTCTCCTGAAGTCAGGTTGCAGTCTGCCTCAACCCACATGCCGCCTTCCGGCTCCCAGCGTCCTTCTTTGACTCTCTGGCGGATTTTCTCGTACACTTCCGGGTGTCTTTCTTTGACAAAGCTGTAGAGCTTCGGCTGGCTCGACATGAAGTGATAGTTCGGATACTCCTCCATCAGTTTTAATACCGTTGCAAAGCTTCGGCAGGATTTCTGACGAACCTGGTCGATCGTCCACAGCCATGCCACATCAATGTGGGTGTGGCCGATGCACGTTGCCACAACTTCGTCCCAGCCGCCCATTTTTTCATAGATCTCTTCCTGGATGCATTTTTCTGCCTCTTCGATGGAAGCGTAGAACTCTTTACTGTATGGCTTGCGCAGGTCCAGCAGATTGATCGTGTTGGTCAGTGCGGTTTCGAGATCCAGACGCGTTTTATTATCCTCGTCCATACGGTTCAGGCCCTGCATCGGAACGATGAGGTCGTAATAGATCTCCTCGATTTTCGCATCATGCTCCTCAAGGTCTGCCAGCAGACGGAACTCGCTGTGCAGCGTTCCGGTGTAGGACTGCAGGTCGAGCTGGATTTTTTCACCGGCCTTTGCGTTTTCTCTTACAAGTACTTCGCGGTGGTTGATATCCATACCCTGGATCACTTCACCGTTTGCAAACAGCAGGAACTGCGGGTTTCTTCCGTCATCCCAGTCGTCCAGTCCTGCATGGACTCTCATCCAGAGATTTTTTCCATCGAAGCTCTCCGGAACGGTGATGGTGGTGCGGAACCAGTAATGTTTGTCCGGTCCGTACCAGCGGTCATTGACCGTATCAAACGATGTCCACGGCTCTTCTGATGCATCGGCCTCTGCCGGTGTGATATAGCATCCGTTTTTCACCTGCATATCGGTGATTTTGATTTTCTGTGAAATCGAAAGTCTTGCCAGTTCCTGACAGATCACGTTCACACGCTCTTTTACAAATTTCATAGTGCCTCCTTATGCTTTCCATGGGGTCATTTTAAAAAAGAAAGTCCACCGGACCTGCAGGCTTCTTTCACCCGTAAGCCTGGCGGACTTGTCGCTTTTTAAGTTATCTTAATAAATCAAAGGCTATTCTCTTTCACATAGTTCAGCAGCTCATCTACGGTTGTGAATGCCATACCGGTTACGGTATCTGCGCATCCGTAGTAGATAGTGATTCTTCCGGTTGCAGCATCGCTTAAGGTCGCACAAGGGAATACAACGTTCGGAACATCACCCATGCACTCGTACTGTGTGAGTGGAGCCATGATGTAGTCTTTGGTTCTGTATTTTACTTTCCACGGCTCGTCGATATCGAGCAGAGCGCATCCCATACGATATACATAGCCGTTGCAGGTTGTGATTACACCGTGGTAGATCAGCAGCCATCCCTCATCTGTCTCGATCGGAACCGGGCCGGCACCGATCTTGGTGCACTGCCATGCGGACTCGTCGCCACGTACCGGACTCATCATGTGGCGGTGTCTTCCCCAGAATTCCATATCCTTACTCTGGCTGACGAAGATATCTCCAAATGGTGTGTGGCCGTTGTCGCTTGGACGGCTCATCATCATGTAGTAGCCGTTGATCTTTCTCGGGAACAGCACGCCGTTACGGTTGAATGGAAGGAATGCGTTCTCAAGCTGAACGAATTTCTTGAAGTCATAGGTGTAAGCAACACCGATGGTCGGGCCGTGATAACCGTTGCACCAGGTTACATAGTATTTGTCGTCAATTTTGCAGACACGCGGATCATAACGATACTCTCTGGTCAGGATCTCCTCGTCAGCGCCCTCGAATTTGATCGGTTCATCTTCGATCTCCCAGTGGATACCATTTTTACTTCTTCCAACGAAGATGTCCATGCTGATGGAACGGCTGTCGCAGCGGAATACACCTACGTATCCGTCCTCGAACGGTACGACTGCGCTGTTGAAGATACTGTTGGAACGTTTCTGCTCATAGCGGCCGATGATCGGGTTCTGATCGTAGCGCCATACCGGCATGTGCTCTCCTGCTGGTTTTTCCTGCCAAGGCATATCCGGCAGATTGTTTCCGATGATTTTACTCATGATTGTTTCCCCCTGTGAAAATTATTTTTTTCTTTCTCTCTTGTCACGCCATACGGACATTTTTGATCTTTCGATCCGATACTTCTATCTTCGTCCATTTCTGCGCAAAAGTCAAGTGTTTTTGTTCACTTTTATGTAAATTTTCGTTTTCTTTGTTACTTTTTGTCGTTCATTTATTCTCTTTTTCTGTTCACTTTGTTCACAAACAGATTTTTTTATTTTTCGTACGGTTTTCTTCCCCGCAGAATATCGGCATACCAGAATACAATTTCCGCAATGTGATGCAGATCGCCTTCTTTGCTGATGCTTCTCCAGGATGCTTTGTACTTCATAAACCAGCTTTCCAGCCGGCCCGCAAGTGCTGCGCAGGCTGCCTCATCTTTTTCTTTTCCAAGCTCGATGTCACACAGTCTCGCACCCGTCTCGTTCCAGAGATTGATGGCGTCCATCGTAAGTTCCAGCACCGGAACCATCGGACGGCAGGATTCTTCCAGTTTTCCTGCTGTCTTTTTCAGTTCTTTTTTCAGTGCCGCAATCGTTTCATAAGCGGCCGCACGCTTCGCCTCATCCTGGATTCTCGCGTCGAACAGCGCGTTTCGATTATTCGGATGGCCGAGCACTTTCTCCTCATAAACCACATTGGCATCCCACCAGTCGAAAATGGAGCATTCCGCGGTTTTTGCCATATAGGAAACAAATTTTCCACTCCGGTCGCCGTAGGCAAGACGGGAAATCTGTTCATTCAGCTCCTCAAAGCTGTCGGTATCGTCTCCCCAGGAGAAGACGGCTCCATAGATCATGCCAGGAAGGGAAAAGTCCGGCTGATTGATGTGGCCGCAGTCACCCCAGTCTGTGTTCAGAACACCTTCCGCATGGTATTTTCTCGCATAGCCGCACATCCGTGCGATATTTTTGTAGCTGTTCTCCACCAGGTTCATCCACTGGTTCCAGCCGCCGACCCCAGGACAGAGATACTGTCTTGCACCAGCTTCCGCCATCACTTTTGCCTCATGCTCTCTCTGCTCGGCTGCATAGCCCCAGGTCAGGCAGACGGTTTCCTCTGGCAGCTCTTTGATCAGCTCCGGCTGTGCGCAGATGATATCGCCCCAGAACATCGGCTTTTTGCCTTTTGCCACGAGAAACTCGCAGAGCTCTTTTACATAGTCGATATACAGGCGGTGAACGCCTTTCTCGTCTGCCAGCGGTTTCGATTTTCCTTTTCCAAGGTCGAACGTTTCGTCCGCGCAGATGTTGAATTTATCCGTGGCAAAAAGCGCCATGTACTCCTCGATCATGGCCTTGATCAGCTCGATCGCTCTGCCGCCGGAGACATCCACCGTGTGATGCTGCATCCGGTCCCAGAAGGAAAACGGCTCTTTCCAGCTGTCTGGGAATTCACAGAGGTCGCCATAGCTCTTTGTGGAGAGCAGCATGTACAGATGGCCGAACGTTGCGATCGACGGCACCAGTTCGATATGAAGCTTTGCGCAGTACGCATCCAGCTCGCGGATTTCCTCTGCCGTAAGCGGCGTCTCATCGCGCCACATCTCGGAAAGTCCCGAGAACAGATACGTGTGCTCCACATAGAGCTGCAGCTGGTTCAGCTTGTAGTACGCCATGCGGTCTGCCACCTGTTTTAAATAGGAAAGTGTCAGCACACGGCCTCTCGTCTCATCGAGATAATAGCCGCGCACCGGCAGATCCGGCTCATCCTCGATCCGCACGGCAGGAAGCAGTGCACCGTATTCGTGCATCATCTGGCACAGCGTCTGCACACCGTAGAGCACGCCGGCTCCGTCTCCGCCCTGGATCGTAATGTTCTCTTCTGTCACCTGCAGTACGTACTGCTGGCTTTTCAGCGTCTCATCCAGTCCCAGTACAATGGCACCGGTCTCTTTTCTTCCCGGAACACCGTATCCCATCTCATACTGCATTCCGGTTTCCTTTTGGATTCCCTGCTGCAGCACTTTCGCATACGCATCCCCATTTCCCAGCAGTCTGCCCTCCAGTACGATTCTGCCGTCATAGCAAAGTGCATGTTCCCCCGTCAGGAGTTTTACCTCTTTCGGCTTTGGTAAAAATTCCATTTTCCTTCTCCTCTTGTTCTTTTGTTTTATTTGTAACCTTAGAGTTTTCGTTGAACGTTAAGTAACATTTTGAAAACTACTTTTCTCTTCTCTCCCATCCTACCATATTTTTTCCACATATTCCACAATAATTTGTAATTTTCTTCAACTTTTTTCAAAGTTTCTTCCTGTTCTGCTCTTTTATATGTAAAGTAACTTTTATTTTTCTTTGTTTCCCATTTCCATTCCGGAACAAAATCTGTTTTTCGGATGCATCGTTCATTCTATTTTTTACTTTTCTTTTACACAAACGCTGGTAAATTTTGTCTGTATCAAGTATAATGAGATATATGTTGTCTTATATTTTTGTTTTGTAAGCAATTTCTTTACATATTTCATAACACAGGGGGATTTCTATTATCCTCTGCAACAAGCTCTGCCTGAACCAGATTCTGCTGAATCTGCTGAGCAATGCCACGAAATTCACACAGAACGGCGGCACCATCATTGTCCGTATTATTCAGAAACCGTACTATAAAAAAGGGTATGCGCTCTACGAATTCCACGTCCGCGACAACGGCATCGGCATGAGCCGGGAATTCCAGGAGCACCTCTTTGAATCGCTTACACGCGAGGAGACTTCTACGGTCAGCGGCATTCAGGGTACGGGACTTGGCATGGCGATCAACGTCAGCCATATGGTACAGGAAATCGCGATGGAGCTCCTTTCGAACGCCGGATTTTCCGTCAGCCTTGCAGACGACGGCGATGTTGCCGTTGAGACGCTCCGCACCGCAGCGCCGGATCAGTTCGATCTGGTGCTGATGGATATTCAGATGCCGAAACTCGACGGATACTCTGCAACGCGCCAGATCCGCACGCTGGACAGCGCCATTGCCAAAGTGCTTGGCTGATTCCCCTTTCTTATCTGCCGGAACCGTGAATTTTCTCTTACTCGAAAAAGAGGAGAAAAAGTTCACGGCTCCGGCAGATTTTTTCTTGCATTCTTTCGGGGAAGTGTGCTAGAGTGAAGGTATCATATTTTATAAGAGGTGCTTATTTTGGATATTAATTACGAGTTATATAAGGTTTTCTATTACGTTGCCACCACACTCAGTTTTTCCGAGGCCTCCAAGCTGCTTTTTATCTCGCAGTCGGCGGTCAGCCAGTCGATCAAGGTACTGGAGAAAAAGCTTGGAATCACGCTCTTTATCCGCAGTACAAAGCGCGTGCAGTTAACGCCGGAGGGAGAAACGCTGCTGCGCCACGTAGAGCCTGCGATCAACCTGATTGCGCGCGGTGAAGCACAGATTATGGAAGCGGGAACGCTTGGCGGCGGCCAGCTCCGCATCGGCGCGAGCGACACAATCTGCCGCTATTTCCTTGTTCCGTACCTGAACCGTTTCCACCGCTCCTTTCCGAATGTCCACATCAAGGTGACAAACCAGACTTCGACCCAGTGCGTCGATCTGCTGGAATCCGGCCAGGTGGATTTCATCGTGACCAATTATCCAAACTCGCATCTTTCCAGCCGTCTTCAAACGATTCCGATTCATTCGTTCCACGATATCTTCATCGCAAACGGCGAATATTACCCGGAACTGGAAAACAGGCCGGTTCACTTAAAAGAGCTGCTGCAGTACCCGATTCTGATGCTCGACCGCAAGAGTACGACGAGTGAGTTCCTGCACAGCCAGTTTCAGCGGTTCCAGCTCGACCTCGTGCCGGAAATTGAGCTTGGCAGCAACGATCTTCTGATCGACCTGGCGAGTATCGGCCTTGGCATCGCGTTTGTGCCGGACTACTGCCTTGTAAAAGAGACGGCGGCCTTCCAGCTCGACCTCGTGGAGGAGCTTCCGCCGCGCCAGCTTGTCGTTGCCCACAGCTCCCATCTGCCGATCCCGCAGGCGGCAAAAGAGTTCATGAGCATGCTGGAAAAAGGCGCCGAATAACTTTTTCCGATCTATACGTCAAAAGAGGCAGGATCCTCAAGAAATTTTTCTGGATCCCTGCCTCTTTTTCTGTTTTTATGATCCGTTCTGGATTTACTGCTCGCTGCCGTCTTTCTGCACCGGTTCGGATGCTTCCGCTTTTTCCGGGCTTTCTGCATCCGCTGCTGCCTTTCCGGCTTCTGCTTTCAGATACTCTTTGAGCTCTTCCGGGCTGGAGATCTGAATGTTGCGGTTTACTTTTGCATCGTACGTATCGGCTCTCATGATTTCGGAGAGATCGACACCGGTCGCCTCTTTCATCGACTCAAACAGCTTTGCCATCACCACCGGCACATTGCCCGCTACGGAGCCGATGCCGTTGTCTTCGCTTCCGCCGCCGATGATCGTAATCTTGTCGATCTGGCTGAGCGGCTCTGCGATCTTTCCGGCGATCTCCGGCAGAACCTTGATCATCATCTCTGCCATTGCGGCTTTGTTGTAGCGCTGGTAAGCCTCAGCTTTCTTCTCCATACCTTCGGCCTCTGCAAGTGCCTGGGCACGGATGGATGCGGCTTCCGCCTCACCTTTTGCCTTGATACCGAGTGCTTCCTGCTCCATCGCATAGCGCTGGGCTTCTGCCTGGGCTTTCTTTGCCTCCGCCTCACGGATTTTTTCGAACTGGTCTGCCTCTGCGTCTTTCTGACGGCGGTACAAATCTGCCTCTGCGTCTTTCTGACGGCGGTACAAATCTGCCTCTGCCTGCTGCTGTTTTGCGTAACGCTCGGCCTCGGCTTTCTTCTTGACTTCTGCCTCGAGGGATTTCTCGGTTACTTCTACTTCTCTGGCACGGAGCTCAACCTCGCGCTCCTGACGGGCGATGTTCGCATTCGCGGAAGTGATTTCCAGCTCTTTTCTCTGCTGCTCTTCCTGAATCTTGTACGCTGCATCTGCCTCTGCCTTTTTGATATCGGACTCTTTTTTCAGCTCTGCCGACTTGATTGCCAGATCATTGTTTTTCTTTGCGATCTCAGTCTCGGCAAGAACGCGCTCATCGTTCGCCTCTTTATTTGCACGCGCCTGGGCAATTTTGATTTCTTTCTCGGAATTGGCACGGGCGATCGCCGCGGATTTCTTGATTTTTACGATATTGTCGATACCGAGGTTTTCAATGACCTGATTGGAATCGACGAAATTCTGTACGTTGAAGCTGATGATGTCAAGTCCCATCGCAGCCAGGTCCGGTTCTGCATTTTCTTTGACCAGCTCCGCAAACTTCTGACGGTCGGAAACCATCTCTTCCAGACGCATCTTTCCAACGATCTCACGCATGTTTCCTTCAAGGACTTCTCTTGCAACCTTGGCAATATATTCGCTGTCGCGGTTCAGGAAGTTCTGGGATGCTTTCTGGAGCTTCTGCGGTTCGTCCCCGACTTTGATGTTGACGGCTGCATCCACCTGAATATTGATGTAGTCAGCGGTCGGAACGGCGTCGCTCGTCTTCACATCGATCGCTACCAGCTTCAGACTCAGCTTGTCCAGCCGCTCAAAGAATGGGAGCTTGATGCCGGCTTTACCGATCAGGATCCGCTGGCCTTTTTTGAAACCGGAAATAATAAATGCGGTATCCGGCGGCGCCTTCACATAACCGCTCGCCAGAATGGCAAGAATGATCACCACAACGGCGATCACGGCAATCATGGTTGCATGTTCGAATACAAATTCCATCTTGTTTCCTCCCTTTTTTCTGCGGATGCTTTTCGCTCCGCGTTCTGCTTTTGTGTCTGTGTTATTTTCACTATAGCATTTTTTGCGGGATAAATACAACTGCATTATTATTACGATTTTGTAAGATTTCTGTTCGGGCAAAAACAATCCGCTGGAGCAGATTCTGATATGCCTTGCAACAAAAAAACGAAGGAGCTTCTTTTTACAGAAACTTCTTCGCCTTTCCTTTTTTTCACTGATCCTGCTCTTATGCTCTTTCGACAATCTTCTCCAGCGCTTTTGTGATCGCTGCTTTCAGCTCCGTCTGATCTGCCGGTGTCTTGACAGCCAGCTGACGGATCAGTGCTGTTACGTGATCGTCTCCAACCTCACCAAGGCTCGTAACGGCCGCGATTTTTACGTCCACATCGTCTACTTCCAGAAGAGAAGTCAGAATATTAACAGAACCATCATTTCTCGAAGCTGCACAGGCTTTTGCAAGCGCTACCTGCGTTGTCTTGTCCGAATCCAGATACTGTTTTCTTAATTTGTCCCATTTTCCTTTTTCCACCATTTTTTTCAGCTTGTCTTCCGATGCCTCTTTTGAACCAAACATTGTAAATCCTTCTTTCTTTTTGCTTTTATTTTTGGTGGATGCAGCAACTGCAGCGGCGAATCAAAAAGGGGCGTAGTGTTTTTGCTGTCGTCCCTGTCATGTCCGTCACATTGTAACCATGCTCTCGTCCATAACAGAGATTATACTCCTTTTCTTCTGGTTTTTGAACAGAAATACTATAAAATTTTTATAAAAATTGTTACTTTTTCACAGATTTTTCTTGTTGTTCTGCTTTTTATTTCAGATATCCCGTATATTCCGCCGTATGCAGCAGTTTATTGGCGTTTTCCACGCGCTCTTTGGTCGGCGGGTTGATGCCTTCGAGTTTGTATGGGATTCCTAAGGTTTCCCATTTGAATACGCCGAGGGTGTGGTATGGGAGAACCTCTACGCGCTGTACGTTGTGCAGGCTGTGTAAAAACTCATCGAGGCGAATCAGGTATTCGTCGTAGTCGCTGCGTTCCGGGACGAGGACGTGGCGGATCCAGACTGGTTTGCCGATCTCGTCAAGGTAGCGCGCCAGGTCGAGGATGTTCTCGTTAGTGCAGCCGGTCAGCTCTCTGTGCGCCTTGTCGTCAATCAGTTTGATATCGAGCAGCAGAAGATCAGTGTATTTCATCAGCTCGTTAAATTTACTGAAATACGGCTCCTCTCTTGTGAAAGGATTTCCACTGGTATCCAGCGTTGTGTGAACGCCGTTCTTTTTTGCCTTGCGGAACAGCTCGATCAGGAAGTCGATCTGCAGCAGCGGTTCTCCGCCGCTCACGGTAATGCCGCCTTTTTCTCCCCAGTAGTTTTTATAGCGGAGCGCTTTTTTCAGCACCTCGTCTGCGGTCTGCCAGTCGGCATCTTTTGTTGTCCAGGTGTCCGGGTTGTGGCAGAACTGGCAGCGCATGTTGCAGCCCTTCACAAAAATCACGTAGCGTACGCCAGGTCCGTCGACGGAACCGAAGCTCTCGATCGAATGGATCGCGCCCTTTACCGGGCCATTGTTGTTCTGATTCATTTCACTCATGTTTTTTCCTCTTCTTTCCAACTAACCATCTTTGCATTTATCTGTATTTTCCGGTATTTTTCCATTTCCTGGATGCCCGGAAAATTCCTGCCGTTTTTCAGGGTTCTGCTTGATTATACGGAAATCCGCGGTTCTTTTCAAGGCATTTCCATGTACAAAATCGAACACATTTTTCTTTGTACTTTTTTCTTTTACTATATTGCATTATGATATAGTCTGTGTTATGATCTACTCAACAAGGAGGTGTTCATATGAATCCACAACTCAAAAAGGGCGTCCTCGAGCTCTGTGTCCTCTCCCAGCTGACAAAAGAGGACAAATACGGCTATGAGCTGACAGACGCCATTTCCCGCGAAATGTCCATTGCAGCGGGCACGCTCTATATGATTTTGAAAAGACTCAAGGAAGCCGGCTACGTGGAAACGTATCTGCAGGAATCCGCCTCCGGCCCCGCCCGGAAATATTACCATCTGACTGAAGCAGGAACAGCTTATCAGCAGGAGAAAAAACAGGAATGGCTGGATTTCACCCAGCAGATCAACCGACTGATTTCAGATGAAACGATCTGACGATAGAAAGGAAAATCATGATGAATACAACGTATGAAACTTATATGAATGCATTGAAACAGGGCCTTGCATCCTTTGATTCTGCCGCCGCAGAGGAAATTTTAAACGATTTCGAATCCCATTTCGCCGACGCCCGCAGCCAGGGTCTCTCCGATGAGGAAATCTGTGCGGAACTCGGTAATGTCGACGATGTCCTCGAATTTTTCCGTCAGGAATATGCCACAACGAAGCAGCCTGTTGCAAACGTGCTGCCACAGGAGAAAACCCACTCCAATTCTGAAGAAACACATCCGAACTACCCGTACGCCCCTTCCACCGCCATCACCGCTATGGAAATCTCCCTGCGGAACGCTTCTGCCGACTTTGCTCCGGGCACTTCCGCTTCGGTTGAGTTTGACTTTTCCGGCGACTTCGATCCGGACCGCTTCGAGGCAGGCATTGAGGGCAATACGTTCTGTCTGCGAGAGAAAAAGCTCATCCCTTCCGTATTCTGGAAACATCTTTTCTGCAATAATCACCAGAAAGAGGTGTTCTCCTTCCAGGTGCCATCCACCGTACAGAAGCTGACGCTCCGCTCTTTGAACGGCGCGACCGGGCTTGATACCCTCTCCCTTACTACGCTCGAAATTTCCGCCACAAACGGCAAAATCACCGGCGATTCCCTTTCCGCATCCAGCTGCCGCATACAGGCTGCGAACGGAAAGATCGTCCTGACCCGTCTGCGCACAGACAGCCTCGATGTTTCCGCCACAAACGGCAAACTTGAAATCACCGGCGACTGCTCCCGTGCATCCTTAAACAGTGTCAACGGCAAAGTCCTCTTCGAGGGAACCTGTTCCGAGTACCTGACAGCAAAATCCGTCAACGGTTCCGTGAAACTCCATCTCCCGCACGACCTTGCCGATGCGTCCATTCATGCATCCACGACAACCGGAAAAATCCGCCTCGTCTCCAATGGAAGAACGGAATCCTACACAAAAACATTCACCCGCTCCGGTATTTCTGCATTCACCATTCAGGCAAGTACCGTCAACGGAAATGTCCTGCTCTCTGACTTGCCGGCAGAAAACTGACAAAAAAGAATGGACTGGATAAAATGTTTTTCTTTAGTCGACTGATATGTAAGAAGAACACTGACTACAAAATCAGTGTCCTTCTTTCTTCCTTTACATATATTTCATAATAGTCGGCAATAATACATTCATATCTATTGGTTTTGCAACATGATCATTCATGCCACTTGCCAAAGCCATCTTCTTATCTTCTTCAAACGCATTTGCTGTCATTGCAACAATTGGAATCTGCGATTTGTTACCGTCTTTCAGTTCTCGAATTCTCCTGGATGCTTCATATCCGTTCATAATCGGCATCTGAATATCCATCAGAATCAGACTGTAGTAATTTTGCTTTGCTTTGTTAAACATATCAATACATGCAACGCCGTTCTCCGCTCTTTCTATCATGATTCCCTCTTCCGTCAAAAGTTCCGTTGCAATTTCTGCGTTCAAGTCATTATCTTCTACCAGAAGAACCCTTTTTCCTTCCAGTTTTTTGATATTCAACTGACCGTCTGCATGTTTCGGATTCCTTTCTTCCGCATTTGCTATTTTTAATGGAAGCGTGATTGTAAAAGTAGAACCTGCTCCCGGTTTGCTCTGAACTGTGATCTTGCCATTCATTAAATCCACCAGTTTCTTCACGATTCCCATGCCAAGTCCGCTACCTTCTATTCCGCTGTCTGACGAAGATCGTTCCTGTGAAAATGATTCAAAAATATGTTTTTGGAATTCTTCTGACATTCCGATTCCGTTGTCTGCTATGATAAGCTCTAATACACTCCAACCTTCTTTTTCGCCGGGATATTGGTTCAATGTGCAGCTTATGTTACCGCCTTCACCCGTGTATTTCACAGCATTACTCAAAATGTTAATCGTAATTTCAGATGATCTTGCATCATCCATATGCAGGTATGGATATCGAATGTTCTTATTGACTTTCAGTGTTTGATGTTTTTCTTCTATCGGTTTTCTAAACATATCAATACATAAATCAAAGTTTTTAGAAACATCTGTTATTGTTTCATCCAGCGTTGCCTGGTTGTTTTCGATTCGTGCTAATTCAAGAATGTTATCAATCAAATGCAGCATTTTCTTTCCGCACAATAATATTTTTTCAAAGTAATCCTCTAATATAGTTGGCTCCTTTAAATGTTTCTCTCCCAATTCTGCATATCCAATGATTGCATTCATAGGGGTACGAATATCATGAGACATATTAAATAGAAATGTTGATTTTGCTTTATTAGCTGAATCGGCCAGTCTTGCAGCTTCCTGCAACAGTTTTTGCTGTTTCTGCTCATTTTCTTTTTGCTTCTTATATACAGAATATCCACAGGTACATAATATTACCAAAATACACGCTGTAATGCATCCCAGTACAATACTTAACTTATTCGTCTTCTCAACCATTCCATATGCTTTCTGCATATCCATTTCTATGCAGAAAGCACCTATCACTTCATTAGATTCATCTTCCGCTGTCACAGGATAACAGGCTGTAAAAATAGGTCCCCATGTTGTATCAACAATATCCTGAGAATATACTGTTTTTCCAGAAAGTGCTTTTTCTATATAAGGAACCATCTCCTTTTCAATCGGATCTCCTGGATGTCTGACGTCACCAGCCGATGGATCCAGTCCGTCTACAACGTAAATCAATCTACCGTCTTCATTTCTGGTTGCTGTGTAAATATATCTCGTAGAATTCAGCGTTCTGATTTCATTCATATATGTCGACATATTCTTGAATAGTTCTGTATTCTCATCAGCTTTACTTTTTATTTCATTAAAATCTTTTCGTCCCAGTCTGTCATTTACCAGCTTATGAACCGCATCTGCACTGGAAATATCTCGTTCAATTTCTGTTTTCAGAGCAGTTTTGGTATATGCTTGTTGTAAAATAAAAGTATATGCGACAACAGCCAAAATCACCATTGCCAGAAGGAATACCAACCGTCCCTCAAAAATTTTCCAATGATTTACCGGATTTTGATCTTTTCTTTTTTGTTTTATATAGTTATTTTTCATCATCGTATTTCACATGCCTTTTATCTAATTTTAATTTAATACAAAAACGTCTCAACTCTTCACGTATTTTACAAACATGGGTTACATTTCCAGACTCATCCCTTTTTTTTACAGTAAAAAGCATTCTGTGCCAACTGCCATCACACATACGGTATTCTGTGGAAATGCATTCTTCCGCCTTCAATCTTGATGAAAGTGTAGAGATATCCAGAAATGGACGGATCAGCGAGCGGTATTCAGATGCAGCCATTGTATCACAAAACTGATACAGTTTCTGTTCTGTCATAACCAAATCCTCTCTCTATGTTTCCTGTCTGCTTATCCCATGCACCTAGAAGGCTCCTGATTGCTGCGGTTGCCTCATAATCATTCATGACAGGCATTTTGCTTTCTCAACTCTTCGCTTATGGTCTGCTTAATTTTTTTATCATCCAACGGCTTTGCAAGATGTGCGTTCATTCCTGCTTCCATACACCTTTCGGCATCTTCCCTGAATGCGTTTGCAGTCATAGCAATGATAGGGATAGTTTTTGCATCTTGCCGCTCCAGAGCTCTTATTGTTCTTGTAGCTGTAAGACCATCCATCACCGGCATCATAACATCCATCAAAATAACATCATACGTTCCCGGTGCGGAAGCTTCAAAGTGCTGAACAGCTTCTAACCCATTGTTCACTGTTTCTACTTTAGCACCATTTTCCGTCAGCATGAATTCTGCTATTTCCGCATTCAGCTCATTATCTTCAACCAGCAATATCCTGATATCTGATATATCTGCATCAAAATCTTCTTTTTCTTCTGACCGTGCATTCGTATCAATTTTAAATGGAAGTATTACGGTAAAACAGCTTCCTTCACCAAGCTTGCTTTCAACGGTTATGGTTCCGCCCATCTTTTCTACAAGTTGTTTCACAATAGGCATTCCCAGAC
>ERZ1673750.712-NODE-712-length-21898-cov-6.056357_pt1 | contig 21898 bp, 20 predicted proteins | sample MGYA00580203_ERZ1673750 | MGnify/ENA primary metagenome ERZ1673750 (study PRJEB41218, sample SAMN15661763) | gut metagenome | host: Homo sapiens | place: Canada: London | collected 2015-08-20/2019-03-30 | study: EMG produced TPA metagenomics assembly of... | reverse complement strand
GGAACCGATATCACCTCTTTTGATATCACCGATCACAACCAGATCTTTGGATTTACAATACTCAACCGTTTTCTTGTATGCGATCAGTCCCGGGATACCAAACTGCTCATACATGGCGATCTGTGGTTTCACTGCCGGGATCAGATCAAAGGTCGCATCCACGATTCCTTTGTTATACTGCCAGATTGCTTCTGCAGCGCCCTCCAGAGTCTCCCCAAACTCTGCAAAAGCCTTTTTCTGGATATGCTCCGGAATATAATTCAGCATAGGATCCAGTCCTACAACGATTGGTGCATTTGTTTTGCGGATATTGCTGATCAGTTTGTTAATCATGATTCTTTCTCCTCCTGGTTTTTAAATACAATTTTTCCGTCACAGATGGTATAAAGCACTTTTCCCTTTACTTTCCAGCCATCAAACGGTGTGTTATGTCCTTTGGAAACAAATTTATTTTTATCGATAGCATACTCCTGCTCCGTATCCACGATGATCACATCTGCCGGATGGCCTTTCTGGAGAGTTCCTCTGTCAAGCCCGAGGATTTTCGCCGGGTTCAGGCACATCTTCTCAACCATCTGTTTCAGTGTGATCACATCTTTTTCCACCAGCTCTGTATAGGTGAGCGGAAGGCTTGTTTCCAGACCTACGATCCCAAATGGTGCATTCTTCATAGAACCTGTTTTTTCCTGTGCACTGTGCGGTGCATGGTCCGTGCTGATCACCTCGATGGTACCGTCCTTCAGGCCCTGTTTCAGTGCTTCCACATCCTTCGGTGTACGGAGCGGCGGATTCATCTTGTAATTCGGGTCATCTGTTTTAATATCATCGGATGAAAGGATAAAATGGTGCGGGCATACTTCAGCTGTGATATTGTCGTATCCTTTCTCTTTTACGATCTTCATCATCTGGGCATCCCCATAAGTGGAACAGTGGCAGAGATGAAGATGGACTCCTGTCTCCAGCGCCAGAATGATATCTCTGGCTGTAATGGTATCTTCCACTGCATTGCAGATTCCGGGAAGCCCCAGTCTTTTGGCGTTCTCATCCTCATTCATGCATCCATCTCCACGCAGATCGATATCTTCACAATGGTCAAAAAACGGCACGCCACATTCTGCTGCGATCCTCATTGCTTCTTTACAAAGTGCTGTATTCATCACAGATTTTCCATCCTCGGACACTGCCGGGATCCCTGCTTTCACCATTCCGGCAATATCTGCAAGTTCAGTACCCTTTTCTCCCATGGTGGCTGCACCTGCCTGAAGTACATGAATACCGGAAACCTGCGCCGCCTTGTTATGTACATAGTTTACCCGGTCCGGATTATCAATAGTGGGAGTTGTATTTGGCATAGCAACTACAGTTGTCACACCACCACGTGCTGCCGCAGCAGCACCACTCTTGATATCTTCCTTATGTGTCTGGCCCGGATCACGAAAATGGACATGAAGGTCGATAATTCCCGGCATGACCAGCTTTCCTTTCGCATCGATCACACGGTCGCCGTCTTTCTTTTTCAGCTTCTGGCCTATTTCCGCAATGATTCCGTCTTCCAGATAAATATCGCCTGTTTTATCCGTATCTGTAGCCGCATCCACGATCCGGCCTCCTCGAATCAGAATCCCCATTTCTGTTCTCCTCTCATCCTGTATTTTCAAAGCAGATCCTTCAATCCGCTTGTATTCTCCTATATCATACACGAAATCTCTCTATTTATAAAGATTTTTTTTACAAAGCAATTTCGCCCCTTTTTACACCCCGGAATTGTTGGAATTTTCTCCTTGACATTTCAAAACACGGGTTATATAATCAGAGCATGGCAAAATATTTAATGTAAAATCACTAGTTTTTAGAGATTATATTTACATGAATATAGTCTGTAAAATCTGGTGATTTTTTATTATCATCAGAAGGCTATTTTAATTTTTTTTATTTTTATGGAGGTAACACAAAATGAACAAGGGAACTGTAAAATGGTTCAACGCAGAAAAAGGTTATGGTTTTATCACAGGTGAGGACGGACAGGATGTATTCGTACACTTCTCCGCTATCAACGGTGAAGGCTTCAAATCTCTTGAAGAAGGACAGGCTGTATCCTACGACTTAACAGAGGGCGCTCGCGGAATGCAGGCTGCTAACGTTACAAAGTTATAATTCTATAACCATAAAAAACGTATAAGTCAAAACGGGGCTGCTTTATAGCAGACCCGTTTTTTATTGCATTATATTTATCCTGTATATAAAAATCCCCGGGATGCTTCAACACATCCCGGGAACCCATCATTTCATATGTGTTTTCTATTCCGCACTGTCTGAAGATAATCCGGAAATATAATCTGTCAATGCAGAAGTATCCATCACAGTATCCACCTTCACACTGGCTTCCTTCGCCTGGATCTTGGCATATGCGGAATATCCGATCCAGCCTACAAGCAGAACCGCGATGAGGATCCATGCCGCCATCTCAAGTACAAATTCTGCGCGTTCCTTCTTCAGGGCACTGTTTCGCGAGTATTTGTTGTTTTTATATTTGTCAACTTTCTTCTGGCTCATTGTCTTTCTCCTTTGCCGCTTCAGTACTTCGTACATTATAGCACACTTGTTTTCAAAAGAAAAGCGGCAACTCCCTGAAGAAATGTGATAATTTTCTGAACTGGAGATTTTCTCTGATCAGACTGCTACGATAACGCCACCATCGTTGGCATACATACTGCTGACACCGGCAGTATCCATAACTACGATCTTTGCTGGGTGCAGTTTCTCACGGATAGCCTCCTCCAGCATCTTCGCTCTTTCCGGACAGTTGCAATGAGTGATGGCAACTGTCTTTTCCGGGATGTTGATCCCCTTCTCTCCAATGTGATCCACCATTTTTACGATTGCTTTATTCATGCCTCTGGCCTGATCCAGCTGACAGATCGTTCCTTCCGGAGTAGCTCCCATAACCGGCTTGATCTTCAGTGCACTGGCCACCAGAGCTTTCACTCTGCCCAAACGTCCGTTCTTGCGCAGAGTTTCCAGATTCTCCAACACAAAAAATGTGTTCATCTCTTCAATATATTTCTCTACTTCACTTACTACTTCTTCAAAAGAAAGTCCCTTTTCTTCACACTCCACGATCTTCATGGCAATCAGACTCTGACCACCGGATGCAGATTTGGAATTAAATACATGAACCTTTTTCTCCGGCTGCTCTTCCAGGAACAGGTTTTTTCCAAGAATCGCACTGTTATAGGAACCACTCAATTCTGCCGATAGCGTCACCGCATAAATGTGTTCCGCATCACACTCATATGCCTTCATATAGCGTTCCGGAGAAGGGCATGCAGACTTGGGGCATTCCGGGCAGGCCGCAACCTTCTTTAAAAAATCTTTCTGATTGAAATTCTCATCATCTATAATATTCTCACCGCCCACCGTCAGCGTCAGTGGTATGGATTCAATCCTGCCGTCATTTTTCCATTCATCTAAAAGCTCCCCACAGCTATCTATCGCAATCTTATAGCTCAATTATATCGTCCTCTTTTCCATTATATGTAGTATTCAATACCACATCTATCGTATCACATAAACAGATATTTGAAAAGAGTTTTTTAAAAAGTCTGTCCTTTTTTCTTTATCTGAGATATAATGTCTACACGCGATCACATAAAAGAAAGGAAGTGCGGCATGCTTGCATTAAAGATCACAGATATCCGGGATTTCACAAACAAACTTTTTATAGGAGAAGTATTTGACAAATTCTGTCTGTCCGAAGCGACTGTGACTACTTTTAATACTTTTACCATTGATGGCAGGCTTCAGAAAGATTTTTTTGATACAGACAGCATGAACAGACTCACAGAGCACGGCCGGACACATTCTCTCTGGAAGGACATCAGACCTTTCTGCTGGTCTGTGATCCGCGGTAAGCGTACGCCCTTAAGCTTCAGGATCGTGCTGCATTTAAGTCGGAGTGGAGTTGAAGCCGCAATGAGAAATACAGATTTCGGAATTTCCTCCGAACAGATAGACGGACTATTCTTAAATCTTCAATTTAAAAATAACAGCCTTCTTTGTACTACCGGAACCTCTCTTAAAACATTCTCTATGGATAAACGCCCAGAGCAGCTCTGGGATGATATGATCCTGAGCTTTCTGTCCAGGAATCAGATTCTTTTTGAAAGGCTATAGTCAATTCTCTTCTTCTATTTCCCTCAGATAATACGCAAGCATATCAATAAATTCACTGTTGGTAGGCTTGTATTCTAGAGGATATCCTGCAATCTCATCCAGCAGTTTTTTATTTCCTTCCCAACACACATTTACCATTGTTCTGATATCATGCTCAATATTGGTAGGTGTTGATCTGTACTTCCGCGCCAGGTATGGATAAATATCCTTTGTGATCCGCAATGGTTTATACTGATCCCCCATGGAAATCTTTACCGCTTCCGCAACGAAAAAATATCCTTTGTATTTCGAATTTGCACCAAGTCTTCTGATCAATCCATACACCTTTTTCATACATTTGTTCCTCCATTTCATTTTTTTCTCTTTTTAAAAGCACTTCCTTATGTATAATACGACAGTTATCTATATTTTTCGCTTTCTTCTGAAAATTTATTTTATACATATTAGATACTAATTTAAATTTTTAGTCATATTTTACAGGTTATTTTTATTTAATATCTATTATTTTATTTAAAATTCCTATAATTGTGTTAAAGATACATATATTGTTATAAAAAAAGCAAAGGCTTCGCCCCATTACGGGCAAAGCCTTTCGATCATTTTATATGTCGTTTTATTTTGTAAGGACCATAAGGATATCGTTGCTTCTCTTTACAAATTTTGTCATTTCTTCAGGAGAAAGCTGTTTATGGCTCATCATTGCAAGATCATAAAGCTGTTCACAGATCACCGGAACATACTCTGATCCCTGATTTTCTGCTATAAATCTTACAAGAGGATGATTTGCGTTCAGTACAAGTACTTCCTGACCACCGAACATATTCGGATCCATTCCGTACATATTGTACATTTTCATCATATCCTGCATACGGCGACTCTCCTCAGGAAGAGTGATCATCGCTGCAGTTCCCTCATTTTTCAGCTTCTCTACTTTTACTTCAAGTTTATCCTTGCCAAGATTCTTACGGAACACCTCAGTAAGTGTCTTGACTGTTGCTTCATCCGCTTTTCCGTCTTCACGAAGCTCTTCTGTCAGATCTGCATCAATTCTCTTGAACTGGATCGTCTGATCCTGCTGTTCAAGATGGGAAATAAACTGTGAATCGATCACATGCTTCAGCAGTACAGCATCTTTACCCGCTTCACGGAACATATTAATGTACTGGCTCTGCTGTACCTCATCGGTCACATAATAGATCACCGTTTTTTCCGGTTCCTCATTCTGGGATCCTTCAGAAGCTTTCTCCTCTGTCTTCTCCTCTTCAGCTGCTTTTGTTTCTTCTTTTTTATTTTCCTCAATGCAGTCTTTCAGGGTAAGATATTTGCCATCCAGATTCTTAAAGAGGATATAATCGTTCATCTTCTCACCAAATTTCGCATCCTTGATGCATCCAAATTTGATAAACGGGCTGATATCATCCCAGTACTTCTCATAAGACTCTCTGTCTGTCTTGCACATTCCGGTGAGCTTATCTGCTACTTTCTTGGTGATGTATTCAGAAATCTTTTTCACAAAACCATCATTCTGCAGTGCAGAACGGGAAACATTCAGTGGAAGATCCGGACAGTCGATCACGCCTTTCAGAAGAAGAAGGAATTCCGGGATCACCTCTTTGATGTTATCTGCAATAAATACCTGATTATTATAAAGCTTGATGGTTCCCTCAATGGAATCATACTCTGTCCTGATCTTCGGGAAATACAGGATACCCTTCAGGTTGAACGGATAGTCCATGTTCAGATGGATCCAGAACAGCGGTTCCTTGTAATCCATAAATACCTTACGGTAAAATTCTTTATACTCTTCATCCGTGCACTCATTTGGGTGTTTCATCCAGAGCGGCTGTGTATCGCTTAAGGATACCGGCCGTTTATTGATCTTTACTTTATCTTTGGCAGGAGAAACTTCCACAACTTCTTTCTCGCCTTTATCATTCTCCTTTTCCTCTGTCTTGGCATCCTCATGGATATGTTCAACTACCACATCATCTTCACGGAGATCTGCCTCATCGATGGTTTCATACTCCTGTTCAGCATTTGCTTTGGAAAGATAGATATTTACCGGCATGAAAGAACAGTATTTCTCGATAACCTCTCTCATACGATATTCATTGGCAAACTCCAGGCTTTCCTCATTGAGGAAAAGAGTGATCTCTGTTCCCGGTTCTGTTTTGTTTCCGTCTGCCATCTCATACTCCGTACCACCGTCACAGGTCCAATGTACCGGTGTGGAACCCTCCTTGTAAGAGAGAGTATCAATATGAACTTCATCTGCAACCATAAATGCAGAATAAAATCCAAGTCCGAAATGACCGATCATCTGATCATCCGTTGTTTTATCCTTATATTTCTCAAGAAACTCTGTGGCACCGGAAAAAGCGATCTGTGTGATATATTCCTCTACTTCATCTGCTGTCATACCAATACCGTTATCGATAAACTTCAAAGTTTTCTGATCCGGATCAACGATAACATTTACAGCCGGTTTGTAACCTTCCGGGAATGTATAATCTCCCATAACTTCCAGCTTTCTCAGTTTGGTGATCGCATCGCATCCGTTGGAGATCATCTCTCTTACAAAAATATCATGATCGGAATATAACCATTTCTTGATAATCGGAAAAATATTTTCACTGTTGATTGATAAACTGCCATGTTTTGCTGACATATATGTCACTCTCCTTTTGTTTTTATTTTTATTTCTGATGTTCCGACAGAGCCGGAAACCTGTTGTTTTTTTCAATAAATATATACTAATACGACTTTTTACAAAAGTCAAGAAAAATTTAGCACTCATCATTATAGAGTGCTAGTAACAGCATGTAAAACGGATCTCTATGTGCAAAAAAATCCCTCCGTACATTTTTTGTACGGAGGGTGCTGTAAAACTATCTTCTACATTCTGTTCTTATTTTTTCTTTCTACGATATACAAGGATTCCTCCAATACATACCACAGCCACGATCAAAATGATCACAAATGTCATGATCGGTGTACTGTCTCCCGTCTGCACTGCAGATTTCTGATTTGTCTGTGTCACTGCCGGACTCGGAGTCGCAGTAAGAACTGCTGCCTGTGATACCGTAAAAGTAACCGTACTTTCTGACTGTGTACCGGTATCCTTCCAGCTGGAGCCGTCGTATTTCTGCTGTCCAAAGGTAACTTTCAGAGTATATTTTCCCGGCTTGCTGACACGGAATGTTGCAGTATAAGGCTCTCCATCCCAGGTACGGATCTCTGTGATCTTCCAGCTCTTCGGCTGATATCTGGTATCTCCCTTACGCGGGTTTGTATTATCCATTCCTGCACCAGCTGCTGTAAAGGTGATCTTTGTATTGGTATCATACTTGCCATTGGAATCAATGCCTGTGATCTTATTGTCCGATGCAGCGGCTTCCGTGCCCTGATATCCATTTACTGTAATACTTACTGCGATCACTGTACTGATCTTGTTGGGATTCTTAACCCCCTCCGGAAGAATGACGGTACCTTTTACATTAAATATCTGACGTTCTGCAGAAGACGGATCATAAGAAGATCCCTTAACATCCCATTTAACAGATGCCTTCTGCTCTCCCTTTGTTGTAGTGATCTTTACTGTTCCCGGAAGCTTCAGGGCTTTCTGGGTTTTCTGGGTTCCATTGGGTAGATCTTTGATATCGGATGGCTTTTTGATGCCTGTAAGGTTATTCGCCTTCTTACCGTTATCTGTTTTTTTCTTTGTAACGCTGAAATGGACATTTACATAAGCTTCCACATTTGCATCATTGGCGATCACAATGTCTTCCAGATATTCCCCCTGTGAAAGTCCGCTGACCGGCTGTACGCTAAAGGTTGCATTATCTCCTGCTTCCAGCTCTGTGGCGGAAAGTGTACCAATTGTATATGCATTTGATGAAGGCTGTTTCAGAACGATCTTTGTATTTCCGGTGTTGGTAACTGTAACTGTCTTCGCATCAGGAAGTTCCTTATAGCCTTCCTCTTTGGTTCCAAACTCCAGACTGTCTGTTACCGAAAGACCGGGATTGGGTTCCGGTTCCGGCTCCGAAACTGTAAATTCCAGCCGGACTTCAGCCAGTGTGTTTCCGGTATTCTGATCTGTCACAGAAATCGTATCGCTGTGATCTCCGGCCTGAAGACCGGTCTTGGGCTGTACGGTAAAGATTGCCGCCTTATCTCCGGGATTGAGCACTTCCGCAGAAAGCTCTCCCACCTCATAATCCTCCGGAGCAGAAAGCTGGATCCGGATAGCCTCTGTACCTGTATTCTCTACGGTTACAGGCTTTGCATCCGGCGCAGTCTCATAACCCTGTTCCAGTGTTCCAAACTTCAGAGGACCTTCCGGTTTCACTGTTGCAGTAACTGTTTTTGGTGTTTCTGTCTTTACCATAACCGAAGCCGTCACTGTAGCAGATGCTTCCGTGCTTTCATCAGAAGCAAATACAAGCTCTTCCACGTATGGATCATCTTTTGCAGAGAGTCCAAGCTTAGGCTGTACGGTAAAGGTCTGCTCTCCTCCCTGCGCCAACTGGATATTTCCGCTGCTCTCCACTTCACTGACCGGCGCAATATCAAAAAACTCCGACTCAGGCTGTACTAACGTCACAGCTTCTGTACCTTCGTTTTTGATCGTGACTGTACTTGTTGTTTCTACCTTTTCATAACCGGCAGTCAGATCATCAAAAGGCAGTTCTGTCGGATCCGCAGTTAGCTTGTATATTTTTTCCGCTGCAGGGTCCGATGTTTCCCCGGGATCTGTCTGCTCATTATTTTCATGATCTTCGGCTTTTTTATTTTCCGGTTCTTTTACTGTAAAGTCCGCTTCAAAGAAGACATCGGCACCTTCTTCTGTCTGATACGTGATCAGATCTTTATATTTCCCAGCCTTCAGACCTTCTCGTGGTTTTACCCACACAGCAACACTTTCACCACTCTTTAATGGCGCATCGTTAATATCCGCAGCCATGAAATTCTCCGGGGCAATCTCTTTAAAATTGAGATCTCCGGTTCCGTTATTTGTGATAGTAACCATCTGTGCTTCCGGAATTTCCGTATATCCCTCTTCCACGGAACCAAAATCCAGAATTCCACTTCCATCTTCCGTGTATGCAGATGCCGAATATGTCGGTTCCTCATTTTTTTCGGAAGCGTCTGCTGCTGTATCTGCGGAATCTGGTGTCTCTGTCTGACTATCTCCAGATGTATCTGCCTCATCGGTATTCTGAGGCCCTGACTGTTCTCCGTTTACTTCTATAACAGAGTTTTCAGCAGGCTCCTGGGTATCTGCAGGTTCCTGTGCATCTGTATTTTCCTGTACATCTGTATTCTCCTGCACATCCGCAGACTCCGTTTCTTCTGCCGGCTCTATGGTTTCCTCAGGCTGAGCACTATCAGGCTCCTCTGACGTTCCAGCTTCTGTATCCGGCGTGTTCTCTGAAGACTCCGAAGCTGCCGAAGCTTCACTTTCCTCCGCATCCGGATCTTCTCCTACTGCTTTGGCTTCTTCCTTTTTCTTTTCTGCCAGTGCTTTGGCTTCTTCCTCTGTTTCGGAAACCTCCTGGGTCGTCACCGTAAGCTCACCACTGACTCCCGTCTCTTCTTTTCCGGTGATCTTCAGAACGATCGGAAGACCCAGATCTTTTTCATCGATTTTATAAGTCTTATCAGTTCCTACCTCTGTAAGAAGGTCTCCGTCCTTTAATGACCAGGAAAAACTCACATTATCATCTGTGATCCCCTCCGGCTTGACCTTTGAGTAATCTGCACTTAAGGTAGACCCGATCGCAAGTGTTCCTTTGACCTTCAGCTTTCCATCAAGAGTTCCCGATGGAGCTGCAGTGGCAAATACCATCGATGGAAGCAGCGTTACCATCATAAGCACAGCCATGACGACTGCCAGCACTCTGCTTTTTTTCATATCCCATCCTCCTTTACATCATTTTATTTTCCCCACATTTACCCTTTCTACGCAGGGCTTTCTTTTTGCTGATGCAAGTTTATCATATTTAATTTTCAGAGGTGTAATCCCTGCTTTCCGTCAGCCTTCTACGATCATATATTTTCCGTCCGGGAGTTTGAATACTTCACTTTCTTCTTCCAGCTCCTTCAGGGAAATCCCCTCCACATCTGCGCCCATTCCATCCAGATATTTTTTAACATCCTTCAGGGAATCCAGCACAACTGCCATGCAATCCTCTAGAAATTCCTCTGCCTCCTCAAAATCCTCTGCTACCGGCTCATCAAAAAGCTGACCCTGTTTTTCCAGAAATGTCTGGACATATTCTTTCTTGTACATATTAAAGTACCTCCTTTATATCTCCGCCCGCCGCGATCAGTCTGCGAAGTACTGGTTCCACCTTCTCTGTCTCATAGAAAGCCGCCGCCTTTACCCCTGGCTTCGCATGCTTCATGGCAAAGCTGTATTTTACAGATTTCATCATTTCAATATCATTGTATTCATCCCCGAACGCCATGCATTCATCCGGTCCGATTCCCAAAAGTTCCTGGTATTTACGGATCCCTTTTGCTTTGTTCGTGGTAAATGGAACAAAATCCACCCACGCAAATCCGGATGTCACAACAGTACATCTGTCTTTGAACCGTTCTCTCCAGTACCAGATGGATTCCTCCGTCATTCCTTCTCTCTCATAAACTGCAACCTTCATACAAGGCTCTGTGATCTCATCAAAACTCTTTATGATCTTACACTGATTTTTTACTTCTTCGATCATCAGATGACGATAATGTTCTGTCTTGGGCATGATATAATAAAAATCCTTTGTAGAACAGGAAAATTCCGCTCCGGGCTTTTCCCATATTGCCTGAATGATCTCTCTGACCAGTTCTTTGTCAAAGCTGTCGCAGTACAGAAGCTTCTCATTCTGGACAGCAAGCCCGCCATTTTCACTGATAAATGCCATCTCGTCCTTTACCGGCGCAAAAAGATTCCTCATATTGGCATACTGTCTGCCACTGGCTGCCACAAAGAGGATTCCCATGTTTTTCAGTTCCTTTACCAGCGGAAAGATCTCTTCCGGCAACGTCTGTCTTCCACCGATAAGCAGCGTTCCATCCAGATCACTGGCAACCATCTTAATCATGCTGCTTCTCCTCATAAATAGTAAACAGATCACCAGGTACAGCTGCTACAATATCTGCACCGTTATTTTCAAGCTCTTCTCTGTCACGGAATCCCCATAGTGCACCAACGGTATACATTCCGGCAGCACTTCCTGTCTGCATATCTGTCTTTGTATCTCCGATATACATACATTCTTCCGGCTTTACGCCGAAATCTTCTGCAATCTTCAGCGGACCATCCGGCGCCGGCTTTCTGCGGATTCCTTCCTGCTGTCCCATCACCTCATCAAACAGATCGCCATAGATCGCCTTTACCACTTTCTGCGCCGCAACATGAGGCTTATTGGAGCATACAGCCATCTTAAGGCCTGTATGTTTCAGCTTCTGAAGGGTTTCCGGCATATCTTTATATGGCACAACTTTATACAACGGATCTTCATCAAATTTCCTGCGATAAAGTTCCCTGACTTCTTCGTAGTGTACCAGCTCCGGATCTCCTGCATCGATCAGGCATCTTCTGATCAGCATATCTGCACCTTCACCGCTGTAATAACGAAAATTATCTGCCGGCTGTGGTTTCAGGGAAAACTTTTCCATGATCTCATTCGCCACATATGCCATAGATTCCAGTGTATCCGCAATTGTTCCATCCAGATCAAATATACAAGCTTTTATCATTTTGTCTTTCATCCTCTCAGGTTCATTCCCAGTTTTTTTGTCTCATAGATCAGTCTTGCCACAGGCAGTCCCACCACGTTGTTATAATCACCACGGATTCCCTTCACATAGGCTCCCCAGGCGCCCTGGATCCCATAGCTTCCGGCTTTGTCCATTGGGTCTTTGCTGTTTACATATTCCTTTATTTCTTCCTCTGTCACCGGATAAAAGCTCACATCTGTGCACTCATGGAAGGTATGAGCTTTCCATCTCCCTTTTTCTCTTATCAGCAAAGTTACACCGGTATATACCTGATGTGTATTCCCCTGCAGCATAGCGAGCATCTCTATTGCAGCTGTCTCATCTGCCGGTTTACCTAAAATCTTACCCTCATAAGATACAACGGTATCTGCACCGATCACAACCACATCTCTCAGATCTCGGTTCTCCTCTTCCTCCAGCGCGTATGCCGTAAACATAGCTTTCTGACGAGAAAGTTCCTCCACCACTTTCGCAGGCTCTGCACTGGTGATCCGTTCTTCCCCGCTGGCAGGCTTCACTTCAAAGGCGACTCCTACCTGGCTTAAAAGTTCCCGCCTCCTGGGAGATGCGGAAGCAAGCACGATTTTCTTCATGTGTAATTCCTCTCTTTCCTGTGTTATCAGTATAACCGTTTCTGTAAATGGGCGCAACCGAAATCGTTGCAGGAGCATTTTGTACTTATCCATTTATTCCTGATGACGATAAAACAAAACAAGCAGTACACCCTGATACCTGTTCACGGTGTACTGCTGTCATATGTTTCGTATTCTTTTTGACAGTTTTTATGCTTTCGGTAATTTGAAAGAGCTCTTCAGAGATACAATGCGGTTAAATACCGGTGCTCCCTCCCTGGAGTCATGGATATCTGCGCAGAAGAAACCGTTACGTACAAACTGATAGCTGTCATAACCTTTTGCTTTCAGAAGCTCCGGCTCTACATAAGCACTTGTTACTGTAAGAGAATTCGGATTTACATTAAGAGAACCATCTTCTTTATTGTAAACACCTTTTTCTTCATCTACGATATTCTCGTAAAGTCTTACCTCAACTTTACCTGCATTGGATGCTTCCACCCAGTGGATCGTTCCTTTTACCTTACGTCCGTCCGGTGCATTTCCGCCCTTGGTCTCCGGGTCATAGGTACAGTGGACTACACGGATCGTTCCGTCGTCATCTGCCTCATAACCTGTGCAGGTTACAAAATATGCATTCATAAGACGAACTTCATTTCCAATATAGAGACGTTTGTATTTCTTAGGAGGCTCTGCCATAAAATCATCACGTTCAATATAAAGTTCTCCACTGAACGGAATCTTTCTGGTTCCAAGCTCCTCATTCTCCATATTATTCGGAGCTTCAAGATACTCAACCTGTCCTTCCGGATAGTTATCGATCACGAGCTTGATCGGATCAAGGATCGCCATCATACGCGGACGTTTCAGCTTCAGGTCCTCACGGATGCAGTACTCGAGCATTGCATAATCTACAGAACTGTTCGCCTTTGAAACACCACAGAGTTCTACAAATTTACGGATAGACTCCGGTGTAAATCCACGGCGGCGAAGTGCGGCGATGGATACTAGTCTCGGATCATCCCATCCATCTACGATGCCGTCCTCAACAAGCTTCTTGATATAACGTTTACCTGTAACAACGTTGGTCAGGTACAGCTTTGCAAACTCGATCTGCTTCGGTGGGTGCGGATATTCCAGTTCCTTTACCACCCAGTCATAAAGCGGTCTGTGGTCCTCAAACTCCAGAGTACAGATAGAATGTGTCACACCCTCAATGGCATCCTCGATCGGATGAGCGAAGTCGTACATCGGATAGATGCACCATTTATCTCCTGTATTGTGATGTGTCATGCGGGCTACACGGTAAATGACCGGGTCACGCATGTTCATATTCGGTGATGCCATATCGATCTTGGCACGGAGAACCTTCTCGCCATCTCCGTATTTGCCCTCACGCATCTCTTCAAAAAGCTGAAGATTCTCTTCTACAGTACGGTTTCTGTACGGGCTCTCTTTACCTGGCTCTGTAAGAGTTCCTCGGTACTCACGAATCTGGTCTGCAGTCAGGTCGCAGACAAAGGCCTTGCCTTTCTTAATAAGCTTCACTGCTGCCTCATACATCTGATCAAAATAATCAGATGCAAAGAAAAGTCTGTCTTCCCAGTCTGCACCAAGCCATTTCACGTCAGCCTTGATGGACTCTACAAATTCGGATTTCTCCTTTGTAGGGTTGGTATCATCAAAACGGAGATTGAATTTTCCGTTGTATTTCTGAGCCAGTCCATAATTTAAAAGAATGGATTTCGCATGTCCGATATGAAGATAGCCGTTAGGTTCCGGTGGGAAACGTGTATGCACGGTGTCATAAACGCCTTCTTCAAGATCTTTGTCTATAATATTTTCAATAAAGTTTTTGGAAACTGTTTCGTTCTCCATTGCTTTCCCTCCTAAATATCATCCTGATGTTTTATCTTATCATAAATCCGGAGTTTTTGAAACCCGCAAAACCTGTATCTAAACAAAAAATTGTCTGTTTTTAGACACAAAAAAAGCTGCTGACGGGAATCGAACCCGTGACCTCCGCCTTACCAAGGCGACGCTCTACCGACTGAGCCACAGCAGCTTGTTTCGCGACGTTTGTGCCGCTCACAGTTGTTTATATTATCAGATGATTGTCATATTGTCAATACATTATTTTTATTTTTTTAAAAATTCATATTTTCATGATTATAGCACAAAAAATCCTGTGTGCTGTCGCTCACAGACACAGCACGCAGGATTCCCTTTTTACTCTTCTGTCTTTGTCTCTTCAGCTTCTGTCTCTTCTTCCGCTTCGGCCTCCGATTCATCATCTGCAGGTGTTTCCTCTTCTGCTTCTGTTGGTGCCTCTTCAGCATCCTCTGCCTCTTTGGAAACTTCTACAGTCTCAGATGCAGTCTTGTCCCAGTCCTGGAAGACTTCTTTCTCTTCTTTTTCTTCCTTCTTCTCGTCATCCTTGAAATCATCAAGATCTTCGAAATCATCCTCAAAGTCTTCTTCGCATACAGATCGTCTGGATACAAGTGCTGCGATAGCTCCTGCTGCGGCAGCGGTAAGCGCTCCTACTGCAACAAGTCCCCAATATTTATTGATCTTTGCCATAATTTGGTCTCCTTTCTTATTCTGCTCCTTATGAATATTATTTTAATACTTTTATATTCAAAAGGAAAGAGGTATTTACTCTTCTCAAAAATAGCTTTTAATTTTCCCACGGATCCTCTGCAGTGCATTATCAATGGATTTCGGTGTTTTTCCAAGGATCTGGGCAATATCCATATATCCATTTCCATCCAGATACAACTGCAGTACCCTGTTTTCCAGAGGGCTCAGGCTCTTTTTCATTTCATTTTCGAGAGCCGCCACATTTTCCCGGTCGATCAGGATCGATTCCGGATTATCATGCTCCACACAGGAATCTCTGAAGTTTTCCTCCGCCTCTCCGTCACTTAAAGACACATAAGTGTTCAGTGGCTGATGTTTCTGGCGGTTTGAACTTTTAATTGCAGTATATATCTGTCTGTCAATACATATATTTGCAAAAGACTGAAAAGACGACTCCCTGTCTGGCTGGTAATCACGGACTGCCTTAAACAGTCCGATCATCCCCTCCTGTATCAGATCATCTGTGTCCCCACCTATCAGAAACATGGCACGGGCCTTTTTTCTGACCAGACCTTTATACTTTTCCATCAGATAATCTGCAATTGCAGATTCCCCTGCACGAAGTCTTTCGATAAGAGCTTCATCCGTCATCTCATTATATCGGCACATTTTTTCTCCGAACAGCTATGGCTGTATTTGATGTATTTATTTTGACAGTCTCTGTCTCACGATCTCAAAAGCAAGCACCCCTGCTGCTACAGAAGCGTTGAGGGAATCGATATCCCCCTTCATCGGGATCGCGGTAGTAAAATCACATTTCTCTTTTACAAGGCGGCTTACACCATTTCCCTCATTTCCGATCACAAGGCCAATAGGTCCTGTCAGATTCTGACGGTACATCACCTCTCCGTCCATATCTGCACATACGAACCAGATGCCTTTTTCTTTCAGTTCATCAATAGTCTGTCCCAGATTAGCAACCTTGGCAACCGGTGTATAATTCAGTGCGCCTGCCGACGTCTTGGCAACCGTAGCAGTCAGTCCTACTGCTCTGTGTTTGGGAATGATCACACCATGAGCACCTGCGAGATTTGCGGTACGGATGATAGCTCCCAGATTATGAGGATCTTCAATATTATCAAGAAGAATGATAAACGGAGGCTCTCCCTTATCTTCTGCTTTTTTCAGGATATCTTCCACTGTAGAATAATCATAAGCCGCAACCTGTGCGATCACACCCTGATGTGCACCTGTCTCGCTCATGGAATCCAATCGTTCCTTTGGAACAAATTTTACAATGGTATCATGTTTTCTGGCTTCTCTTGCGATGGTGCGGACCGGTCCGTCCTGACAGCCATCCAGAATAAACAGTTTATCAACACATTTACCGGAACGAAATGCCTCAAGGACCGCATTTCTTCCTTCTATCATTTCAGTCAATTTAAACTTCCTCCTTCTCAAGTCCTGCATGGACCAGCTCCAGTATCCTTGAAAAATCCTCTTTCAGGTAAAGATATCCCATCAGCGCCTCAAACCCTGTGGCACGCCGGTAATCCGCCATGGTGGCATGTTTGGCCATGGTAGCGGAATGCGCATTCCTTCCTCTTCGATATACACTTTTTTCTTCTTCTGTCAAAAGTGGTTCGAGGATCTCCATCATACCCGACTGTGCAGATGCTTTTACAAGGCTGCTGGCTTTTTTGTGGAGACGATTTACCGGACAATTCGCTTTTTTCACAAGAATAGTACGGATCACCAGCTCATAAACACCATCCCCGATATAGGCCAGCGTCAGCGGCGAATAAGTCCGAAGGTCTGCGTCTTTCAGATCAAACAGCTCTTTCAGTTTCTTTAAGCTCTCTGCCATTTCACACCTTCTCTTGTATCTTTAAGGATGATACCTTTTTTCAGGAGCTCATCTCGGATCTCATCTGCTCTCTTGAAATCCTTTGCCTTTCTTGCAGCCTGGCGTTCCTGGATCAGATCCTCGATCTCTTTGTCAAGAATCTCTTCTTTTTTCTCGATTTTCAGTCCCAGCACATCACTGAGCTTAAAAAGTTCCTCATAAAGACCACCGGCAAACTCCCTTGAGCTGTTCTCGTCTACGTTTGTGTTGGCAAATTTTACAAGCTCAAAAATTGCCGCAAGTGCATCTGCAGTATTAAAATCATCATCCATAGCAGCTTCAAATTTGGTAACAAAACCTTCTGCCTCTTTGAGAAGCGCAAGCTCTTCCTCTGTAATATTCTCTGCCGCCCCATTGTCTTTACGGTCGCTGAGCTTGCCTGCCGCCTCAAGGATACGCTCCAGAGAGTTCTTTGCTGCCTCCATCAGATCTGCGCTGAAGTTCAGCGGACTTCTGTAATGTGCGTTCAGCATAAAGAAACGGAGAACCTGAAGATCATACTGTTCACCGATCTGACGAACGGTACGGAAATTTCCGAGAGATTTGGACATCTTGCGGTTGTCGATGTTCAGGAAACCATTATGCATCCAGTATCTTGCAAAAATCTTACCATTGCAGCACTCACTCTGTGCGATCTCATTCTCATGATGCGGGAAGATCAGATCCTCACCGCCTGCATGGATATCAATCTCTTCTCCGAGATATTTCTTGGACATAACAGAGCACTCAATATGCCAGCCAGGACGTCCGTCGCACCACGGTGATGGCCAGGACGGCTCGCCCTCTTTCTTTGGTTTCCAAAGCACGAAGTCTAACGGATCTTCCTTCTGATCCTCACCGGATACCTTAAGAGAACGGAATCCTGACTGGAGATCATCCAGATTCTTATGAGAAAGCTTGCCATACTCTTTGAATTTCTTTACACGGAAATAAACGGTCCCGTCAGCTGCCGGATATGCATATCCTTTATCAATAAGAGTCTGGATCATGTCGATCATGCCCTGGATCTCCTGTGTAGCCTGAGGTGCAGTTGTAGCAGGTTTTACATTCATATCTGCCATATCCTTCTTGCACTCTTTGATATAACGGGTAGAGATTTCCTCTGCGGAAACGCCCTCTTCAATGGCCTTCTTGATGATCTTGTCATCTACATCGGTAAAGTTGGATACATAATTTACTTCATATCCTTTATATTCCATATATCTGCGCACCGTATCAAAAATGATCATAGGGCGGGCATTTCCGATATGGATCAGATTGTATACCGTAGGTCCGCAGACATACATTTTTACTTTTCCTTCTTCCAGAGGTACAAATTCCTCTTTTCTGCGTGTCAGTGTGTTAAAAATCTTCATGTTACTCTTCCTCCAATTTCCCGATTCTGTACAGGGAGCAGATCGCCTGTGAGGAGATTCCCTCTTCCTTCCCTGTAAATCCAAGGCCTTCCTCTGTGGTCGCCTTGATATTCAGCTGTGATATTTTAATCCCAAGTGCTTCTGCGATATTTTCTCTCATCGTCGGAATATGTGGTGCCATCTTCGGTTTCTGAGCGATGATGGTGGCATCGATATTTCCGATCGCATAGTCATTCTCCTTCAGTAATCCTGCAACATGCACCAGAAGTTTCACACTGGAGATTCCCTTATATGCAGGGTCTGTATCCGGAAAATGCTTTCCGATATCTCCAAGAGCCGCAGCTCCCAGAAGTGCATCCATGATCGCATGGATCAGAACATCCGCATCCGAATGGCCCAGAAGACCTTTTTCCCAGGGAATATCAACACCACCAAGGATCAGTTTCCTGCCCTCTGTCAGTTTATGTACATCATATCCCATTCCTACTCTCATCAAACCGTTCATCACTGCCTTTCCTGAAATTTATGTCAAGTCAAAAGAACCTTTTATGAGCTGTTCCTGCTCAGTATGTGAGCATCTTCCGAAGTCTCAGAAGGCTCAGCCTTCTTCTTGTATACGGTGCAAGTCTGAGACTCTCCTCGATCGCTTTTCCCGGCAGTCCGATATCCCGGACTCTGCTCACGCAGCCGACGATACTCATCATCTCCTGCATATCTGTAACTGCAGGAAGAAAATCTATGATCTTAAGGATTTCCGGAAGTGCACCGGAAAGTGTTTCTGTGCTTACATCGTCCAGAAGTTCCGGGGTGTTTTCTTTTTCAAGTGCTCCAAGAATCCCTTTTCTGCCGAAGGTCTCCTGCAGGAGTTCTGTGTCTCCGTCTGTAAAGGCATGCACTCTGCAGGCTCCTCTTCGGATAGCATCTGCAAGCTTTTTATATTCCAGAAGGACCAACATGGTTGCTGCAGAAACCTTCTCCCCGTGAAGAGCATCCAGGTGACCATTGACCACTTCCATATCCCAGAGGTGGACCATATGGTGCTCCGCCCCGGATGCCGGTCTGGAGTTTCCTGTCATCTGCATGGCCAGTCCGGAAAGGATCAGCGCATACATCAGCTTCTCACATGCATCTTTCTCTCCTGCTGCAATTTCTTTCAGATTATCCTTAACAGTCCGGATCGCTTTTGTTTCCAGGTCTGCCACCGCTGTACAATAGTATTCATCCATAAGAATACTTGCTATCTTCCAGTCTGCCAGCGCAATGTATTTTCCCAGAATATCCGACACCCCGGCTGCTGTAAGCCTTGCAGGCGCCTTAGCAAAAATATCCGTATCCGCAAAAACAAAAAGTGGCGCAGATGCCTGAAATACTTTTTTTACACCATTCCAGGTCATGTCTGCTACTGTGGAAGTAAATCCGTCTGAACTGGCTGCGGTGGGCACAGAGACAAAAGGGATCCGGTACTGATGGGCGACAAAACGGCTGAGATCATGGATCGTCCCCGCTCCAACTGCAAGAACAAGATCGATGTCCTCTTCCATATAATTCTCCACGATCTCCACGGCACGCTCATCTGCCTCAAGACCTTCAGCATCCAGGATCAGTACCTGACACCGGTCATAGATATCCTCCATCAGTTCCTCTGTAGCTTTGTAACTGTTCGTGTCACAGATCAGAAGCGGGGAAATACATTCTTTCAGATCACCGTCTGACATTTCCTTTTCCAATTTCCCGATAGCTCCTGATTCAATTACAATTTCTCTAACGTCTATGTGGTGCTCCCTCCCGCAGCTGCAAGGTCGGGCAAAATCGTCCGCATCGACTCGCATGTACTTATGTCCTCCTGACTTCTTTTAATGATTCACAGCGTATTTCTCTGTCCGCTGAATGATACAATATTACAGTTTGGTATTATACAGGATTTTTTTTTATTACGCAATGATAGAGTTCAACTTGTTTCATCATATAGCAAAAATCCTTTATTTTCAAGGATTTCCGGTGTTTCTACGCCAAACAATGTTTCGTCTGGTTGCGTCTATTTTCTTTTGTTTGTCACAAAATTTGTCACAAAAATTGTCATAATAAAAAGCCACGCCCAATAAAGGGAATGGCTCTGATTATTACATTACATTTTCAAGCTTTTTCATTTCATTCTGTAAACGTGTAAATTTTTGCCCTAAATGTTCTGCTGACAAAAAAGCTCAAAAGCAATATAACGACCGGAAACGCAAAAAGAATCCTACTATTACAGAGATTTGATTAAGGGAAAGAAAGTTTCTCCTTGCCCTAATGACTATAACTCTTCTATTCAAACTCAAAAGCAGTATGAAGAATGGTTAAAACAAAAACATCAAGAATTGACAAAAAAGCCAAAGAAACACCCGGTACATTAATTTGCACCGGGTATTTTTATATGTTCCATTCTGTTCTAAGTTGTGTTATACTGACTGCGTTGTCCAACCGAGACCCGGCAACGGGGGGAGGTGAACACATGGAAATAGTCATATCTTTTTTGGTGGCTGTTGCGGCAGGTGTGACTTGCCATCTCATTTGCAAATGGTTAGACAGTCATAACAAGGACAACGAATAGCCTAGTGGATGCTCAACCACTGAAATAAAAAGAGAAGAACCCTCGCATGTATTGGTGGTACATACGGGGGTTCGTTCTTTGTTCACATGGAACATCATCATATCTTTTTTGCCTACTGGCATTATAGCATATGCCGATCGTGAAATCAATATGCTTCGTCTTTGTAAATCCGTGATTTTTCCGCCGTTTGTCACAAAATTGTCACAAAATCATATTTTCAAAGCATCCCACACATCCAGAAATGCTTTAAAATCAACACTTTCCAGACTTCACAGTATAAATACATTGCTTTCTTTTTTATTACGCAATGACGTGCTTTGACTTGTTTCATCTTATACCAAAAATCCTTTGTTTTCAAGGATTTCCAGTGTTTCTACGCAAAACAATATTTCGTCTGATCGCGTCTATTATCTTTTATCTACTCTGAGCTGAAAGCTAATTATATTTCTTGCATATCTGTTTATTTTTATACATATAAGCATCTGCAGCATCCAATAACATCTGCATTGTACACGACATATCATCGGAGGATAATGCCCATCCGCATGCATAGTCGATTGGTATTTGATTTTCATAACTATTTAATCTGTCTTTTTCTCTGTTCAAGGATTTTAATATTTCCTTAATTTTCGCCTCGCTTGTATGATAAATGACTGCTATAAACTCATCTCCGCCATATCTTCCAACAAAATCCTTTTCTGGAATAACACTGCGCAAAAGTTTTGCGAAATTTATTATTAACTGATCTCCTGCGGAATGTCCCATTGTATCATTTACAGTTTTTAAATTATTTAAATCAAACATTATGCAAGCTGTAGGATCTGTAATTATATCTTTTTTATTAAGAAGCTCATTACAGGCATTTTTATTTGGCAGCCCAGTATGGGCATCTATGAATGCTTTCTGTTCCAGCAGTCTGTTTTGCATTGCCATCTGCATT
>ERZ1673750.710-NODE-710-length-21911-cov-4.785780_pt1 | contig 21911 bp, 17 predicted proteins | sample MGYA00580203_ERZ1673750 | MGnify/ENA primary metagenome ERZ1673750 (study PRJEB41218, sample SAMN15661763) | gut metagenome | host: Homo sapiens | place: Canada: London | collected 2015-08-20/2019-03-30 | study: EMG produced TPA metagenomics assembly of... | reverse complement strand
AAATGCAGAATTGTTCCATCAGCATAAAACTGGAATTATCATAGGAACCAATGATGGGATAACTGTCAAGCAAAAACAATTCACTCGGTTGGCTTTGGAAGGGAATTCAAATCCCTTTGTTTTTCGGCTAACGGCAAGCAATCTGCTTTCTTCTTTGTTATCTATTTATTTAGATACGGAAGAATACTCTACTACCTTGATTTTTGCACGAAGGGAGTTTCAAAAATATGTAGATTTATCGATACGCTATTTAAAAGTAAAAGAATATGATTTTATGATTTGCGGTTATATAGAATCGATGCAGGCAGAGAAATCGTATTTCAGCGAACTTTTGATTGTAGGAAGAGCGGGGCTTTACAAAGGCCCAATCGTAAAAAAGAATCTTACTTTGGATCGGTTGGCATAACATTTATTCATCGAGTGCAATCTGCCGGTGAGGGAGAAAGCCCATTGGAGGTCATGAATCCCGATACCTTTCTTAATAGTATGGTGAAAAACAATTGACTCAATCACGATGAAAGGATGATACATAAATGAATGATATTCGTGCGGAAATCAAAAGGATGCTTCTGGAGCTACTGAATAAAGAGGATTTGGATGAAAAGCAGGAGTTGTTGTCAGTTGGTCTGGATTCTCTCAATGTGATTAAACTGATCGTTATGTTGGAAGAAACGTTTTCAATTCGTTTTGAGGATGAGGACCTGCAACTAAAATATTTTCATTCGATTGATACTTTATCCAATTTCGTCACATCAAAACTTCAATAGTAAAGACGTGGTATAGGTATATGAATATTTTAGCTCCTGTTAACACGATGGAATCAGCTGCTTCAATGATTGAGAGTGGAGCGGATGAATTATATTTAGGTGCAGATGATGGAATTTTTCAATGCTATTCTTTTACAGGGCGTGGGAAATGGTCCTATCATCAATTAAAAGTGCTTCCATCCTTTGACGAATTAAAAAACATTGTTGCGTTCGCTCATGATCGCGGTGTCAAAATCAATTTTTTAGGAAACACTCCCTTTTTCTCAGAGTATGAAGGAAATGATTTAGAGCGCTCTTTTTTTCATTATTTAGAGAGAGGGATGGAGTGTGGCGTGGATTCGATCGTTATTGGAGATATTGGTCTATTGTACGCTTATCATGAAAAAGGATATCGAACTCCAGTTCATGCCAGCCTTTACTTTAGAACAGTCAATACAAACCAACTGCTCTTTCTGAAATCCTTTGGAGTCGAAAGGACGACTCTGTCTTATCAAGTGTCCTATCAGGAGATCGCTGCTGCGGTACAATCCAATAGCATGGAGATAGAAGTTCCGGGATATCTGGGCTGTTCGTTCTTTAACGGCGCTTGTAACTTTCTGCATGAGCTAGGAGAAGGCATTGCGGACGATTTTGATCAGGGCATCGCTTGTAAGTCTTATTACAAGATAAAATCCGGAGAGTTTGTCCGAGAGGGAACGCTTTTCGATTCAGAAATGGGCTGTTCGCTATGTGTTTTAAAAGATTTAGACCGTATGGGTGTGAAGGCTATTAAAATAGTGGGACGGGACAGGGATTATAAACGAAGTGCTAAGGTGGTCGAGCTTTTTCAATCCGTTTTGAAATCCAAATCTGATGACGTCGGCCTGTTGATTCCAGAGTATTGGCAAAGAATTTGGTGTCAAAAAGGGAGATGCAAATATTTAAATAGTCCATATTTAAAATATTTTATTTAGGGGTAGTTTGTATATGACAAGAGAATATTTCATGCTGCACATGGATCAGGACGCTCTTGTAAACACCCGTCTAGATCATATTGTTTTAGGAAACGAAGGATGTGCCTTGCAGGCAATTAGTCCTGAAGTGGTTGAGAATATTTCTTTTGCCAGCCAGTTGGGGATCAAAATAAGATATTTGACTCCTATCGTACCCAATCAGTATATGCAACGTTTTTATCAGGTAATCAATACGTTGCCGCAAGGTAGTAAGGTGACCTTTAATGATTGGGGATTGTTATATAAATGCTGGCCGCTTATTGAGAAGCAACAGATTATTCCGGTGTTGGGTAGGATTATTACAAGATCTATTACAGATTGTCCGTGGCATACAAAGATCCTGGAAGCAGAACAAAGATCGAAAGAAATGGCTTTGAGCAGCTTTATTCACAAATCAAAGTTAGGGATTTTAGAGAAATACAAAATTAAGGAAATTGAAGTCAATGCAATTGATCCAAATGCACTCACTTTTTATCATGATCATCATATCAACGTTACTTGTTATGAAAATAGCAGGATTTTATCGGTAGCGCGAGTTTGCTTCCACGCAAAATTTTACGATTTTAGTCCTGAATCTGTATGCAATTGTCAATCTTGTTCCAGTGAATGCTATCATATAGAGCTATTACAAAAGTGTTCCAGAACAACAAAAATGTTTTGTGATGCAACCGATCGGGACAAAGCATACTATGACAATCTTTTTGTTTGGGGAAATATTGTGTTTAAAAAAGTTGGAGCGATCAAGAAAGTCAATTATGACTATATTATTATTGATGGAGAATGAGTAAAATTATGAAATTCAGTATTATAATTTGTACCTACAATAAACTGCAACATTTAAGGCTTACTTTACAAAGTTATCATACTGCATTTCAAACTTTTCCCTATTTTGAAGTTATTGTTTGCAATGATGGTGGCGAAGATTTGGAAGCTGACTATCTGAAAAATTATTATTCTTTTGACTTGAAATATATTAAAATAATGCATTCAGGTCGGCCCAAGGCGAGAAATACAGGCCTAGAAGCGGCCGAGGGCGATATCGTATTATTCAATGATGACGATATTTTAATTAATCCAGAATGCTTAAAATATCATATGAATTGTCATCTGACAAATCGTGATTGTATTGTATTGGGTGCAAATCATATGCTGGATCTGCAAAAAGAACTCTTTAATCAAAGAGAACCAGTATCAATTATAACAAAAGATAGATTAATGAATACTAGTGTAGATGCATACGATCAATGTACAAAGAATATCGTGTTTGATCAAAGGGAAAAGAGTAACCATTGGGCTTGTGGGACATCTGGTAATTTTTCTATGCCCAAAGACGTTCTTCTCCAATTGGGTGCGTTTGATGAAAATTTTAGCGGCTGGGGATATGAAGATATAGAGTTAGCATATCGTTTATCCCAAAATGGGTTATTTTTGTTTTGCAATTTATCTCAGCCAAACTATCATGTGAACCATACTAAAAATAACAAAGAGATGCTGGCAAGCATCAAAAAAAATATTATTTATTTTTATGAGAAGTATCATAAAAGCCAAGACATCAAATATTACTGGGATTTTTTACGCGGCTCTCTCTCTTTTTTGCAATTTGATCGCGTCACTTTTCATGAACTGGATTCGCAAGGTGTGCGGGATTCCCGATATTATGGCTTGATCTTGTCTAGGCTTCCTGATATTGATCGGCTGAAAAGCAGTTTTTAGCAGTTTACTAAACAGATTGTGTGGAACGGCAAGCAAATAGCGATTATCAAATAGCGATTATATTTTTATATAATAAAACTCCGCTAAATGCTTAACTGCGTAGGCCTCAGAAATAAAGTTCTCAGTGTGCTCCTGAAGATAGGTGGTTGCCAGCATCATAGGAGTCTGAATTGGAACAAATCCCTACCAAATTTCTGCGCAATTTTCCGAGCACCTAGCTAGCTTTGGGAAAGTCAGTCGAAACAGCCAGCGAATCATCTAGACCTTTCTTTAAGCGATGCATGATTTTGGGGAAGCGCTGTAGGTTATGTCTCTACCAGTTTATTGGACCGTCTGCATGTCTACTTTATGTTTTTCTCTAGGATAGTCTGTGAAGAGATGATTAAAGTTGTTCTTTTTGAGGTTGAACTTTTCCAGAAATAGACTAAAAATCTTTTTTCTCGGTTTTCGCTTTTATCAATGGGGGAGGCGTATCCAGAAATCCCTGGGCTAGTCGCAAAGGCTTTCTTGACTTGGAAATTACACAGGTACGGCCTTTTACCTGATAACACTCAGATAATTGCCGATTGTTTTGCTATAATTCAGGCGATGATATGTCAGAAATTTTACTGTATATATAAATATAACTTTATAACTTTGTAGAGCTAAATATAGGATTTCCAATAAATTGTATATGAAAGTTAATATTGGATAAAGCAATCAATTAATTACAGACTTTTTTGACCGTATTTATTTTGTTTGTTACTTTCGCTGTGGGTTTCCAGCATAGCATACGAATTTATTGGAATAGCAGAGAAGAATATATTCAATATCACCGGGCCATTCTAATATATATGGTTATTTTTAATCATTGATGACAAAACATTATAAACAATAGTATTATGCTATTTTAAAAAGTTAAAAGGAAGGAAAATCTAGCATATGGAACGTATAAAGTATGAAACTATAACTGGAATGCATTTTGAAGTAACTACAAAATGTGGTGCGTTGTGTGCTATGTGTGGCAGAAACTTCAACGGTAAAGTAAGAGAAAATCTTCTACTCACAGAACTTACATTAAATGATTGTAAGCAAATATTTGAACCGAATTTTATTAAACAATTACAGTTTATTAGCATATGCGGTGTATATGGAGATCCAATCTATGCGAGTGAAATAATTGAAATAATCGATTACTTCTATAAATGCAATGGGAGTGTGACAATAAACTTCTATACGAATGGGAGTATACACTCAAGGCTATGGTGGGGAAGGCTTGCAAAGTCCATTAAACGTGGTTATGTTATTTTCGGGATTGATGGAATTGGTGAAACCCATAGCATTCACAGATGCAACACCGATTATTATAAAGTAATCGAAAATGCCAAATCGTATATTGATGCCGGTGGTAAAGCTAAATGGGATTTTATAGTATTTAGACATAATGAGCATCAGATTAATGCCGCTAGAGAAATAAGCAAAAAACTTGGGTTTTCTTCATTTCAATTGAAAAAAACCAGCCGGTTTTTTAAACAACTGTATGAAGAAGATTCTCAGCTAGATAGTACTTTTTCCGAATATGGAAAACATCCTATATTTAATCCCAATGGGGAAATAATAGGCTATCTTGAGTTACCACATAATAAAAAATATGTTAATCATTCAGAAGAGCAGCTTTTAAAACTGATTAAAACATATGGGTCACTGGACAATTATTTTAATCGTACGCGTATTGACTGCCAAGCGATTAATACGAAAGGAGTTTTTGTGAGTGCATTAGGTGAAGTATATCCTTGTTGTACCGTATATCAACAAGTATGTTATGGATCTATTTATAATGTCCAGGATGATCGTGAATTAAATGAGTATAAGCTTTATAAAAACTACAATTTATCTGCCTTTGATCATTCTATAAAGGAAATTGTTGAAGGCGATTTTTTTAATCAATTACAGAATAACTGGTTTTTACCGAGTCTAAAGGCGGGTAAGCCAAAATCATGTTGTCGATCTTGCGGAGTAGAACTGAATATGCATATGGCGCAACATACTGATAACTAGGTGCTGTAAAGTAAACATGAAAAAATAAGAGCCAAAATCAGCGAAATTTGTTACGCAACGAGGAGAAGCTCTCGTTTGCGCTTTTAAAAAGGTTAAGGCGCGCTGAGCCGGGGGGAGACCGTTCAAGATGGAGTGTGGCGGACGAAATTGTAGAAGAAGGTGAATATGGAAAGGAGATTGTTGTCGGAAGAGAAGGGAAAAGGCCCGGTTTGGTTTTGTACCATGCCTGGCACTGATTCTTGAAGCATTCAAGTAGTGGTCACTCACAATGGCCTGCGGTGTCCCTAAAGGCTTTTACAATTCGGCGCCAGAATGAGCTGAATAGCGATGTTTTGAAACATCGGGGCGAAGCGAGTACACCAGTTGCTGATGGTGGTGTGGCATGCATGGCTAAGCATTTGGCAAGACCGATTTTAAGCGGATGCGATATCATGTCCATGTGATTCTCATGGCCTTGAGCATGTTTTACCTAGGAAAAATTTCCTTCCGCAACATCGCTCTGATCTTACAAACGGTGATGAATATCCAAGGATGGAGCGTAGATAGCTTTGGTAAAACCATTGTACCAGAAGGGCTGACGAGTTCTCAACTTTTATTTAACTTTACAGTCCGATCATCTAAATAGGAGGCAATAAAATGAATAGATATTTTATTATTAGTGAATTTTTTGGTTTCAGATTATATGATTCCGTAATGAAAAACGAGCAGTACTTTCCACATGAAGCGGCTGAAGAAATAAAAGAAAGAATAAAGAATAACTATACTATAATCGATCATGATGCTAGTTCACATTTAAGTGCGCCGCTAAAAATATCTATGAATATTACAAAAAAATGTAATTTGAGGTGTAAACAGTGTTTTTCAGATTCAGGTATAATGGTTGAAAATGAACTAACTACGGAAGAAGTTTGTTCGCTTTTTGATATAATGCGAGAGTATGGTACTTTTTTTATTTGTATTGGTGGTGGTGAGCCATTAATGAGAGAGGATTTGCTGGAATTATTGGAGTATGGAAAAAATAAGCAATTAGCGCTGTCAATTGTTTCAAATGGTCTGTTGTTGACAAGAGAACTTGTTAAGGAGCTTAATAAAAAGGATTTAGATACTTTTTGGATTAGTATTGATGGCCTTGAGAAAAATCATGAACGTTTAAGAGGGAAAGGAACATTTAAAAAAACTCTAGAGGCACTCCAACTCCTAAAAGATAACTTTAATGCCAAAAAGGCCATTCGGGTTTCCCTAAATAAATATAATATTGGTGAAATTCGTCAAATAATAAATATTGCTGAAGAAAATTCATTCGATCTAATCAGGTTTACCCCTCTATTAGAATTTGGACGGGCTAAAAATAAATCCTTAACCATTTCACAAAAACAATACATTCACTTCTTACAGGAAATAGAGAATATCCATTCGGATATAAAAATTATACATCCTGGCATAAAAAATAATGCGAAGTTTTGGGTCAATACAGATGACTTTGGGTGTCATTGCGGTAAAGAAGCAGTTTGGATTGATGAAAGAGGATATTATTCCCCATGCATATTCTTAGGTGACTCTTTCTGGATAGGAAATATCAAAACTGATAATTATAAAGAACTGTGGAAAAAATCTTTAGATATCACAACGATTTGCGGCAACGAAATATGTAAAAGTTGCAGCAACTATACAACATGCAGAGGTGGGTGCAGAGCCAGAGTATATAATGCGTTCGGTAATTTGAATGGTATCGATCCGCTATGTCCCTTAATGCGGAATGTAGTATGCCGATAGCTGCGGCAATTCCATTGTTAGTGTCTCTAGCTAGGATAGGTTGTCAAACTTATGGAGCTTTATAAAAAACTTATATACATATTGAGGTGAACACTATGGGAAATAAAGTTTTATTTTTAAATGGAATATTTGGAGAAATGAGTATTAGTGAACCTTTAGGAATTTGCGTGCTAGCTTCTGTAGTAAGAAAAAAAGGTTTTCAAGAAATTAGTATTTATGACCCTTGTGTTGAAGGTGACAGTATAGAAAAAGCTGTGCAATACGTACTGGATTGCCAACCCGATATATTGGCTATATCCGTTATTGGGACAGATCCATCTGATGTTCATAAATTTATCCAACAGTTCCGCACGAAAAATAAAAATAGCATTATTGTAATAGGAGGACATGGGCCTTCGTTATGTCCAGAAAGATTTATCATTGATGATGTAACTGGAATTTTCATCGGGGAAAGTGAAGTAACATGGCCGTTGTTTCTTCAAGCAATAAATGACGGTGAAAATATTCATAGTGTTTCTGGGTTCGCTTACAAAAATAATGATGGCGTACTGATGATCAACGATCCTCCAAAAAAAATTGAAAATCTGGATGAATTGCCCTTTATGGCCCGGGACACATTGCCCCTTTTGATAAAAAAGTATGGTAAAAATGTCTCTGCCCAAATGTTAAGTAGCAGAAGCTGTTATATGAACTGCAGCTATTGTTCCATCAAATCATTTTCAAGGTTGCAAGAAGGAAAAGTATATAGAGAAAGAAGCGTAGATTCTATAATCGAAGAAATCAAGTATCTTTACTATGAATTTGGCATACGTAAGATTAAGTTTGCTGATGACAATTTTATTCCACCAAATCCGGTACAGGCGAAGCAAAAAATAGATCGCTTTTATGAGAAAATAATTGATAATAATATGACCGACATTCATTTTCATATTCAGTGCCGCCCCGATAATATTAAAATAGATCTGTTACAAAAACTGATGCATATAGGAATGAACAGTTTATTTATCGGTGTAGAATCAATTAATCAGGAAGATCTTGATATGTACCATCGGGTTGGGAATCCTGAAAAAACCTATTGGATAATGGACGAGTTGAACAAAATAGGTATTAGTTGCAATATAAATTCAAAAGTACGTATGAAACTTGGGTATATTACTTTTAACCCTTATTCAACAAGAGAAACTCTTTCCAAAAGCGTAAATTTTTTGCGTAAGTACCAAATAACACCCAAAAAACTCCTCAATATTATAAAGCCATATTATAAAACCCCAATATACGATATCTTAAATGAAAATTATTTACTATTATCGGACAACACTATTAGATTTATTGATTCTGACATAGGAGTCTTATATTCTACGATAAAAGAAATTATGGGATCTATCTTAGCCTTTAGAGAACGAATACGGCTCCCGATTAAAATGCATTTTAAACTAAATATTGGTTCTTATCACTCTGAGCTTGATGATTTTCGTAAAGCGATTGATAATATGTGTTTTGATGTCTTTGAAGAGTTATTAAATGCTGATATCTCTGAGTTTTCTCTGATAAAGCAAAAATATTATGAAAAGATATCGGCTATGAAATCCGATGCTAACATTATGAAAATATTGGACTGTGTTGAAAGCGAGCTTGGAATAGATAAAAATTCTTCTAAAATCGTACACAATATATCTTGACAGTCAAAAGGGGTGAATTCATATGATTACTAACGTCTTGAATGGCTATCCGCAAGCTATAAAAGACATAATAGTGGGTCTGTCTGATCTATATGATGAAGATAGTCTCGGCATCATTTTGTATGGAAGCGCCGCAAGTAATAGATTGGTATATACAATAACCGATCATAAATATGAATTTTTTAGTGATATAGAGTTCTTACTTATCCCTAATAATCGAAAAAACATAGGGAATAAAAATTATCGAAAGGAGATGATTCGCAAGTCTTCCGACTATTTAAAAGCGTTACCATTTATATCACAAGCACCATTTGTCGATGTTTATCCAGTAGATGAAAGTTATTTTAGTAAAAGTCAATTGCGAATATCAACATTTGAATTGAAACGTACCGGTAAAATCCTGAAAGGTAAAAATTATCTTGAACTGCTTCCGAATGTTAGCAAAGGAAACTATAATCCTGCAATACAAAATATTGAAATAGTAAAAGCATTGAAGATATTACTTATTGAGTCCAATCATTATTTCCTACATAATGATGAACCATCCGAAAGAGAACAGAGTAGGTTTTGTTATTTCTTATACTCTTCCTATTTAAATATATTAAGGACTTTACTCCCTTGGTTTGGATATTTTAAGCCTAGCATTGAAGAACGGGTGGCACTAATACCATGTCTAAAAAAAGAAGTTCGAGTATCGAAATACTTTAGTGAAGAGCAGTTAAACAAATTTATTGATATAGCAAATCATAAGCAAAAAGGAATTTTTAATGATAATCCCAAAGAATTATTTGTATTCACTTTTGAGGGATATAAGACGCTGCTTTGTTGTTTACTGGAAAGCGATAGGGAGTGTCTTATTAAAAACATTGAACAAAGAAAGGAAGCTATTTTCTGGGGTTCAGAAGTCAAAAAAAACCAGCTTGTATTATTGACCCGATTTTTTATAAAAAGCTTAAATTGTTTGGAATGCCTAAATAATGGTTCAAAAATAACCAATCAAAGTATAAACGAAGTTGAGGCCTGTTTTGATGAATTGATATCCGGCCATAACGCTTATAGATTGCTAAACATTATTGATAATTACACTTTGATGGAAAAAGACAGATGGAAAATCATAGGAAGCAAAGATTAATGTTTTAGCTATAGGTTTTTCAAATATTGTTTACATGAGATTAGACAAAACAGCGCACCTGCAATACAGCGGATTTGAATAGTGGCACGAAAAGAGGCTGTTTTTAGCATATCGAGTAGCGAGTCCTTGCTAATGTTTTCAGGAATGCATTTTCTACTATATGACGCAATCTAATAATCTCGCTGCTCTTTTCGATGGTGCTTAGGCAATGTGATAACATCTACAAGGCATGGGTGATGATTTCCCCGTATCATTTCTCTGATCAGTTGCGATTGCCTCTTATTTTGTGTAAACCTTCATTAGGTGCTGAGAAGAATCTGCCCCGCCTTAACAAGACAACATCGAGTAGAAAATTTATACCAAGGGGATAACCACGGGAGATATCGAAGGGAGTATTTCATGAAAAATGCAATAAACTTTGATCATCACTTATATAAGGATCTGACTGGAAGTTTATTTACAGCACATTATATGCAATTAAATACTTGTGTTGATTTGTTCAGCGATAATATCAGATTTATAGAGATAGCAAACGAGAGATTAATGCTGCATTTTCCATATAATCCAGAAGTGAAACGTAATAATAAGCGAATCCAAGTTTATAGTCTATCCGCTGATAAGTTATCACAATTCATCAAAGGTCTATCGCCCAATCGTGAATCATTAGAATGGAAACAGAACTTACATATGGGTGGATATTATTTCAATGTTGGACTATCCGATGGGATAACTTTAACAGCTTGGGTTACGAATCGTCATAATCAATTTGGAAATAGTTATTTTAGTATAAATAAATTAATTGCAGACTTTTTAAATGGCGATCCTAATACATGTATTCTAGTTGATTTATCACGTAATTGCTTCATTTACCTTTATAATCATGTCAACACATATACAACTTTAGTTCCGATGCGGCTCATCAGGAGCCTCATGATGAGACCGTTATTGAAAAACGACTGTTTTTATTTTCATGCAGCCGCAATCCGATATCATAATAAGGCTTTTTTATTTACAGGAAAGTCTGGAAGCGGAAAAACATCTACTGTTTTACATTTTATGAACAATAAGCAAGGCGAATTGATCGCAAATGATAAAGTTTTTATTGGCGTAGAGAGTCATGATGAGGTGAAAGTTTATGGATGGCCTACTGTTGTTTCTTTAGGTGTAGGTAACTTGAACCAGTATGATCAATTAAGAAAATATTTAGTCGAGATTGATGATGTGACTTGTTCTCAAGATTTATTTGGATATGCGCCTAAAAAAGAATACTTGGAGCTAACACAGGATCAGCTGAAAGCCCTAAAGAAAGAAGGTAATAAACTAGTAATATCTCATATGCATTTATCTAGCCTGTTTAATAAAAAAATTATACCCTATGCAAAGATTAATGCCATAATCAATATAAATTTAGAGTGGAATTATTGTGAAAAATCCTTACGTAAACTGTCTATTGATGAAAAATTACATATATTAAACAATAACAGAATTAATAATATTTCCGACCAGTTATGTTGGATAGGGTATCCTTTATTACCAGAAAGAGAAATCGATTGTTCTGTAGTAAAGAAAATATTTGAATCAGTTGATTTTTATGAATATAAGGCTGATTTCAGAGATCCTGGCTTAACTGATTTTTTAGATAATTTAGCGAAAGCATGAAGTATATTAGATAAACAGAGATTGGGTAAGAGGTGAAATAATGGCTTATTATAAGGTTTGTGAAAAACTCCCTTATACGTTATCAATACAATTCAGCAAAAGCATATTGGCGCCTTTATCAGAAAAAATTTCCACTCTTTTACCATATAATAAAATGAGCAACCATATTTCGATTAAGTATCTTGGCTATGAAGAAAACCTGACTTCAGTGAGACTTACTGAAATTCTAAGCAAATTAAAAGATATGTCTTCCATAAGTAAACAGGAGCTTGAAATATTACGGTTTGATGTTTTTAATAACAGCCATACATTTTATGAAAATCTGTTATATCTAAGCGTTCCTGTCGACTATCTAAGGGCAATACATTATAAAACGATAGCTATATTAAGCGAATCAATAGATATATTTGAAATGAATGATTTCGATAAGTACAAACCACATATATCATGCGGCAAGATTGCAGACAAAAAGATATTAATTGATTTAAACAAAATGCTGGAAGATCATTCAAAAATCTACATTAAAGATTGGGATATGGTTTTGCACACTTCTAATATAGAATATAGAATACTTTAGCTCCCCATACCTGTTATATAAAAAGGAGACGATCGTATAAATACTTTTAGAAAGGCTTGGCAATAATGATGAGAAAACCCGATGTTATTGCTACTATAGGTTCTACAAATTCCGATTTGTCATTTAAACTGGTTGAAAAATTGTTAAAGCAGAACATCTGTGATATTCGGTTTAATTTCTCAAAATATAAAACATATGACGAAATCTCTTTAAGACAAGAATTTGTATCCTTATTGCAAGAGCGGTATCGAACTGATCTAAAAATAATGCTGGATTTACCATACCCAGGCAAAAAAATTAGATTACATATAAACAGCATTAAGAAGTTGGTGATGCCAACTCAAAAGTATTTTATAAGTTCCAGCCATTTTGCGCATGACTTTGATATTTATATTGATGTACAGAGCATCGGCACAAAGGTGTCCAAAGGACAAAAAATGATATATTCAGATAACAAAGCTTATTTAAAAGTAGTAGATATATTAGATGATGATTTAATTTGTGTCGTCCCAGATAGAGAAATAGAATTATATAATCGCAAGACAATTTCATTTAATTATATTGAAAAAAAAGACGCTGTCGATAAGCTTTTTACTGATCTTATATCTGATCTCAAGCCTCATAGAGTAGCGTTATCATTTGTAGAAAACATCGAAGAAATCAATAAATTTAAGGAAACCATTAAATCTACAAATATAGAGATTATAAGCAAAATTGAGACGGATACAGGTATTAAAAAATTAAATAGTATTTTAGAACATTCAAATATTATGTTAGCCCGCGGTGATCTAGCACTAAATGCAGATATATTTGCTTTGTATAAAATTCAGAGATTCGCAAAACAGTTAGCAGATGAGAGAAACAGAGCACTTTATGTTGCAACGGGTATTTTAACATCATTATATAAAAATATTTTACCAACACAATCTGAAATTATAGACTTATCTCTGTTATTAAAAATGGAGCCGAAGGGCATTATCTTTAATTCTGGTGTACTAGAAAAAAACCTGACCGGAGTGGTTGATTGTATTCAAAAGGTTTTTGAAAACTTAGTTACAAACTGATACAAAATATGCCAACACAAAATACCCTTTCCTCTAACTCTATACTTGGTGATTATATGAATAGTTATATAGATATGCATATACATACAACATATTCAGATGGAACATGGACTCCATCTGAGATAGTAGAGCGTTCCTTAGAAATTGGTTTGAAAGCGATATCAATAACAGATCATAACACCATTGGTGGTGTTATTGAGGCAATGAAATATGTGAATGACGCAATTGAAATAATTCCAGGCATAGAAATGACAGCAACATACCCGAGGCCACTGCATATATTAGGGTATTATATCGACATTCATTCCGCTTCCTTCAATGACGGGATTAAAACACTTAGAATGCAGAAATATAAATGGCTGTTGATGCTTGTCCGTAATCTAAAAAAAATAGGTATTGACATTGACCTTGATGAAATAAAGCATAAATATGGCAGAATAAAATTAGAATATATCGCTTTAGAATTGGTCAATAAAGGTATAGCTGAAAATATTCGCGACGTCTATTTATTATATTTTGATAATCAAAATTTTATTAAAGATACACCTTCCTCTCCCCAAAAAATTATTAGCATAATAAAACAGGCAGGTGGTATTTCGGTTTTAGCGCATCCGTTTATTACCGAAAATAATTATAAAAAACTGGGTGAACTAGTTCGTGAGTTGAAGGAATTCGGGTTAAATGGTCTTGAGTGTTTCCACAGTAATTTTAATGCTGATATGCAGTTGCAATTAGTTGAACTAGCAAATCAGCATCATCTAATGATAACAGGAGGCAGTGACTTTCATGGTACTAACAAGCCGGACATAGAATTGGGATTCGGTAAAAACAATCTTAAAATAGATTGTGAAGTACTGGAAAGAATAAAAAAACTTTATTTTACTACATAAATTTAAAAATAGCATCAGCGAGTGTTGTAATAGGTTCCTAAATTTAACGAGAGGAAAAGGCTCATTATGAAAAAGGAAAATGAATTCCTAATTAACCTTTTATTAAGCAAACATCATCCTAAAAGTTCTCAGAGGGTTGAGTATCTTGCAAAGAAAAACCTTGACTGGGAGTATCTGTGTTACCAGATTATCATGCATCGGATTGGTGGAATAGTGGCAGAAAGCATACTGAATAATCATTTGCTTTCTTTTGTTCCAAAGAATATAAATACTTTTTTATTTGATATATATTCAAATATTCAATATAAGCATTTATATTATTTAAATGAGTTGAAAAAGCTTATTTCTGACTTAGAGAAGCATAATATTAAATATGTAATTATAAAAGGTATTCACTTATCTACATCTATTTATAAAGATTATAAGTTCTATCCCAGAGATTTTTCGGATTTGGATATTTTGGTCCTAAAAGAATCACTTGATGATGTAATCCAATTATTAAAAGAGAATGGTTATAATCATGCCCGTTTGGACTATTATACGGATACCTTTAAGATGGTTGAAAGGCATGAGCTACTAAATGGTAAAATGTTTTATCACCAAATTCCTCCATTTGAAAAGAAATTCGAGCCATATTTTATTGGTAAGAACACCTATAAAGTTGATGTAAACTATACTATATTTGAAGGTGGGCAGCATAGGGACCCGATATCTATGACCGAATTACTGGAATCAGGTATGACGAGAGATGTTGCTAATTTACAGTACCGATCTCTTTGTCCAGAGGATGATTTACTACAAAATTGTTATCATTTTTACAAGGACATTTTGTATCCCCCGAAAAATCAACGCAAAGATGTTTATAAAATTGTGAACTTTTATGATATATATCTACTATTAAACACGTATAAGGATACTTTTAATTATACAAAACTAATAGAACGAACCAAAAGAAGTGCTAAAATTGAGCAGGCGCTTTATATTGCAATAAATTTGACTGAAAGGCTTTTTGGAGATTTAAATTTTTCTAATTTTACAGATCAGCTAAATCATGAAGTCCCTGCCTATATAAAGGATTTATTTTATCAAGATATCGAAACAATCGTTTTTGAAAATAAAAGGGACTCATTATATTCGAATCGATAAATCAAGCGTGCAAAAGTAGATAAGGAATATGTGAAATATAGAGATCCTATACCGTGAATGTTTACTCTATCCCGACTGTGCCGTTGCAGGACTATAACATGGGCACGCCTACAAACCGTTATGGAACGCCCGTTGAGCTTGGCAGCGAAGTGCAGACGCTGGAGCTCACGCAGGATAAGGCGTTTTCCCTCACCATTGACCGCCGCAACAATACGGATATACAGATGGCGATAAACTTCGCCAGAGCGTTGGCGCGGCAGATCAAGGAAGTCATTACCCCACCGTGGAGCAATACAGGATTTCAAAGTGGTTTCCGGGGCGATGGCATCTCACGTCAAGGCGGAAGTGATCGCCAGCGACAACGTCTATTCCTCTTTCCTTGACACTTCCATGGTGCTCTTTGACGCCTACTCATCTTCGGGGAGTCGGATTGTTTTTGTAAGCCCGGCGTTTTACCGGGCGGTCAATCTGGATGCCCGTTTTACGAAGTCTGGGGACAAGGCGCTGGAGCTTGTGATCAACGGCAGCGTTGGCATGGTGGACAAAGCCGCGATTGTGGTAGCCCCTACAGAATACTTTCCGGAAAGCGTGAACTCCATCATTACCCATCTGAGCGTCATGACAAGCCTGATCAAGATCGCAAGCTTATGAGGAACACGAGTACCTGCAAGGGATTGACGGCTGGCTGGTGGAAGGCTGCGTCTACTATGACGCTTTTGTACTCAACAACAAAAAGAGTATGATCTATGTTGCAAAGCAGCCCACCAGCAAGTAAAGTAGCTTATGTGTAACCTCCAATTTAAGCCGTTTTAACTAGCAGTTAAAAATGACGGTGATCACGGTGGAGGCATTAAATTAAAAGATATCGGTTTTATCTGTGAATGAGACAATATCGATAGCCCATTGAGTCAGGATATTTAACTGTTGGCAATTTTTTTGTCACCGTCTTTAACAAAACTCCTTTTATGGAAGGTTCTGCTTCCTAGATCGTTACAGAATCTGGAAAGGTAAACGTCATGCTCAATGGCGTCACACTCACAGCAGGCGGGTACACAGAAACTGATAAGGTGCCGTCAAGAGTTATGCGCAAATTAGTTTGGACCGGTGAAGAGAACTTAAAAAAGTTTGTGAGATCATAGAGGAGAAAATCCGTTGGCGTTTTGTTTTGTGATGAGAGGACATTATACCAAGCCCCCTGATTGGACAAATTTCTGGAAGAGCTGTCTTATCTCAATTATAATTTTGTATGGAGAATTATAAATCCTAGGGAAGCAACTGACTTTCCAGTAACGGAAGGACGACTTTATGTAATTGGAAGTCGAATACCTGACCGCGGCATTCAAATTCCAGAGAGTGAGTTTACAGATAAGACGTTATCATTTGGGGATTTTATATCTTGCACAGTAAAAAATGATTGGTATTATAAAGTTATTTTAAAAGTTTAAGAGAGTAGTAAAGACAACGGGTTTCTCGGCCGGAGAAGAGATAAAATATTTCGTAGTAATGTATTGCGCCGATGAAAAGAGTACTGTATACTAAAAACGAAGGAATTCTTACGTTGCTGATAAAAGATAACAGCTCATGAAGCAATATCGTCAAGGCTGCAGAAAATATCTGCAGTCTTTTTTATTGCCCTAAACGGCCAATAGCAATGTCATGATTTCAATACTCGGTCAATTTCAGGCATACTCTTTTTGAAACGTTATCATATGAAAGGAGAGAAGTTTGAAAGATAAATTTTTCAAACTGGGAGTTTTGTCCTTTCTCGTCTGAAAGACGAGAATTTGGCGTCGTCAAACCGGACACAACATCCCGCCTCGCAGAGAAAGGATGGTTATAAACATGAAAAATGAACCAACTACGATTTATGAAAGGGGCTCATGGTACTACCGCTATCAAGTGGTGGATGAAAATCTGAAAAAGAAATACCGTAAAAAAGGCGGTTTCAAAACACAGGAGGAAGCAAAGCAGGCATATATAGACTATCAAAAGGAAATCGCCAAAAGACAGCAAAACCTGACGCTCAGACAGCGCAATACGATGCTGTTTTCAAACTATTTGAACAAATGGTTTGAAGGCAGGGAATCCCTTGAGGGAGGCACACGCATGGTATATGAATATGTTATGCGGTTGATTTCACCAAATCTGAAGGATGTCAGGCTGGGCGCTGTAAACGCGGAATACATTCGAACACAGATTGCGTGGATATCAAGAAGAACCCCATCTTACGGAGAGAAGTTGTACGAGTTATTTTCAATGGCTTTAGGGGACGCCTTCTATAATGAGAATATTACCTATAATCCAATGGAAAGTGTTCCAAAACCAACCCGGCTGAAAACCCGTATTGTTCAGATAACAAGTAAGCAAAAAAAGCTGTTATATCAGTCAATTCGCAACAACGATTGGTGTTTGGAGTTTTTGATGGCTCTGCTTTGCGGTCTTCGAAAGGGTGAAATTTATGGCTTAAAGTTTTCAGATTTTGACTCTGAGATGAAAACCGTGCACGTTCAGCGACAGGTAGTCAATGCTTTTCAACTCGTCGATGGAAAACGGATACAAGTCCATACCGAAAAGCCATTAGGAGCATTAGCCAGCGACAGAATTCTGTCTGTGCCGCAAATTGTCTTAGATGAACTGGACCGTCGGTGGGAGAAGATCGAGTATGAAAAGGCTATCTGCAAAGGGAAGTATCAGGATAGGGGGTACCTCTGCTGCCAGAAGGATGGAAAATGCAGGGGCCATGCCTCTTTGAACAACGAGCTTACCAAACTCTGCAATCGTGCGGGATTACCACATCTTTCTCCTGAAGACTTGAGAGATCTGTATGCCACTACCATGTTACAGGAGGAAGGGATAAGCTTTGTCATCCTGAAAGGACTATTGGGTTATACGACAGTGGAAGAAGCATATGAGCGCTATTGTGATGTGGCTGAGGAAGAAACAAATCTGGTAGGAGTAATTGAACAAACAATTCAATTGAATCAAAAAGGGGATTCGGATTATTAATGATAACAGAAATGGGCCATCTGATGGAATGGAAAGTTGGTAAGGTGATATCTATCGATCAGACTTATGGATTTCGAACTACCTTGACGTTTGAAAAAGGGATAAGGGTTAGGCAAAAGAGTGGATTTCTAAAGAGAAAGGAAGCTGAGCAACAACGGGATCAGGTCGTCACCCAATTTAACAGCAATACCTATATCTTAGACGAATCTGTTCGGGCGGAACAGTTCTTTCGGTTCTGGCTGGAAGAAGTCAAACGTCCATTGCTGACAAACGATTCTTATAACTCTTATCGTAACTGTGTGAATAACTACATGATACCGTTGCTGGGCAAGTTTTTAATGATCCAGCTAGAAAAAGAACATATTGAAGCTTTGTACAAAAAGGCCACGGAACGTTCCCCTTCTGTGGCTAAAATTTTGAAGACAGTTACCACCAGTTCCGTGTCATATGCAGTAGCCGAACACTATATAGCTTATGATCCGTCAGTTGCGGTATCTATCCCAAGAACTTTACACAAGAGGATGATTTTACCGGAGACACCGGCGGTTTTGTCGGTTGAGCAGGTAACACAATTGCTGTACGCAGGAAAGGGTACATCCATTTACTTACCCATGCTCTTTGCAGTATTGATGGGACTCAGGCGAGGGGAAATTTGTGGATTAAAATACAGCGATATAGATTTTACAAACAGAACAATTCACATACAAAGACAGTTGGGGAAAATTCCTTGCAGCGAAGAGGGGAAAACTGGTAGTAAGACAAAAACCAAACAGGAAATACAGTTAAAAACGCCTTCCGGGAATCGTATCTTGGACATTCCTGTTTTAGTATTTGAGGAGATCATGGAGGAAAGGATTAGATATGAGAAACATCGAAACCGACGGAAGAAAGAGTTTCAGGATCTGGACTATATCTGTTGTTCAAGCTATGGAAGACCAAGAGGGAGAACCTATTTTTGGGCCCCCTTTAAAAAGTTGCTGCGGGAACATGGATTACCGGATATTAAGTGGCATGGCCTTCGTCATACATATACCACCATATTGTTAAAGGCAGGATGCGGATTATTGGCGATCTCTCATTCTCTGGGACATAAAAAGGCTTTTTTCTCTGCAAATGTGTATGGGGATGACGCTGCACTTCGAGAAGGGTTGTACCCTAAGTGGACCGACGCATTTGCTGATGAGCAGGAGAAAGCAAACGATTTTAGCAGGTTTGAATTGTCGGAGTCTACTTTCACTAAATTGTTTTGATCTTTAACGAATAAAATATTCTAATTTTTTAGGTCGTACTATTTATAGAAAACAACTAGGTGATAGGCAAACGGTGAATATTTTGATTATCTGTGCTTAGTAACTCAACTAAGCCGATTTTATCGGATCTGTTTTTAAAATAATGCAATAATGGGTATAATAGCATTTATATTTAGTGAAAATTGATTGCTATTAGACCTATTTTGTGCTATACTAAAAAATAAAAAATTAATTAGATGGTGGTGGAGGTATCATTTTGGACTATATTAAAGTCTCTGAAGCAGCAAAGAAATGGGGACTATCTCCACGTCGAGTACGAACCCTTTGCGCACAGGGGAGAATAGAAGAGGTCATACGCGAAGGAAAACTTTATAAAATTCCAGCAAACATGCCCAGACCTATGGATGGTCGCATGCTTCGTTCCCGTTCATATCAAAGCGAATTTGCATCCCTGTTTTCCACTTTGGATGCTGAAAAAGAAGAATTATCACGCCGTCGTCCGTTGACACAAGGGGAACTAGAACGCCTACGTGAGGAATTTTTAATTGAGTTCACCTACAATTCCAATGCCATTGAAGGCAATACCCTGACACTTAAAGAGACTGCTTTGGTACTGGAGGGCGTAACCATTGACCAAAAGCCACTTAAAGATCATTTGGAAGCGGTTGGTCACCGGGATGCATTCTTGTATATTCAGGAGATTGTCACTAAACGGGAACCGCTGACAGAATCAGTCGTTCGCAACATCCATTCTCTTGTTCTCATGGATCGTCCTGAAGACAAAGGGGTTTTTAGAAGAGTACCGGTGCGTATCATGGGAGCCTACACGGAACTCGTGCCGCCTTATTTGATTGAGCCTAAAATTGCAGAATTGCTTGAAGAAAATAAAAAGCTTAAAAAAACGATGCATACCATCGAACGTGTTGCACGATTTCATTTAGAATTTGAAGGGATCCATCCTTTTATCGACGGAAATGGCCGGACTGGGCGACTGATTTTGAATCTAGATCTGATGCAGAATGGTTATCCGGCAATTCATGTAAAATTTGCAGATCGCAGACGATATTATGATGCATTTGACGCTTATTTCCGCGACGGCACTGTTGAACCGATGGTAACGCTAATTACAGAATATACAAAAGAACAGCTGGAACGATATTTAGAAGTTGTTTGAGATGTGCATTTTTGAATGTATAGGACTGTGCATACAAGTGACCGATGATAGGAGAGGGGATATATAATGATACTTTCCGTCTTTGGATAGGCGGGTTACTTCATCTGTTTACTGAAGCGTAGTATTTTCCCCAATATCTTATTTTCAAAAACAAGCTCAACTTCTTACATACTATAGTGAGAGGAAACGAAAAAAGGATCGTTTCTTTGTGGGAGCCATAGCGGCTGAATTCATTATAATAACCGGCCCTTTGCGGTATACTAAAACATTGACAAAACAGCCTGGAAGAGGTAAAATAATAAAAACATTTGTTCTGATTTGCTCTTAGTGAGCAAATTCGTGTAAGCTCAATATCAGCCCGAAAAGCGTGCTGAATTCGTGTAAAAAAGTGGCTGATAGAAGTCGTAATAAATGAGGATTCGTATTTATGAGTGAACAAAATGAACGAGAATTATTCAAATTAGTTGCCCCCTACTACCCCACAGGCGACCAGCCGGAGGCCATCGCGAAGCTGGTGGAGGGGCTCAACCGGGGCGATCAGGAGCAGACCCTGCTGGGCGTGACCGGCTCCGGTAAAACGTTTACCATGGCTAATATTATCCAGCAGGTGCAACGGCCTACTCTTGTTTTAGCCCACAATAAGACATTAGCAGCCCAGTTGTGCAGTGAATTTCGTGACTTCTTCCCCGAGTCCTCAGTTGAATATTTCGTCTCCTATTATGACTATTATCAACCGGAAGCTTACATTCCCACAACCGATACCTATATCGAAAAGGATTCCGCCATCAACGATGAAATCGATAAGCTGCGCCACTCCGCCACCTCTGCACTGTCCGAGCGGCGGGATGTGATTATCGTGGCGAGCGTCTCCTGCATCTATAGCTTGGGCGACCCGATTGATTACCGCAGCATGGTGATCTCCCTGCGCCCTGGTATGACAAAGAAGCGGGACGACGTCATCCATAAGCTCGTTGAAATTCAGTATGAGCGCAACGATATCAATTTTGTTCGTAATAAATTCCGTGTGCGCGGCGACGTGATTGAAATTTTTC
>ERZ1673750.695-NODE-695-length-22383-cov-6.117655_pt1 | contig 22383 bp, 20 predicted proteins | sample MGYA00580203_ERZ1673750 | MGnify/ENA primary metagenome ERZ1673750 (study PRJEB41218, sample SAMN15661763) | gut metagenome | host: Homo sapiens | place: Canada: London | collected 2015-08-20/2019-03-30 | study: EMG produced TPA metagenomics assembly of... | reverse complement strand
ACGCCGGCGTGCGCGCGCTGTTCGCCTACCAGTGGGCCCACCCGGGCAAGAACCTGACGTTCATGGGCAACGAGCTCGCCCAGTACGGCGAGTGGAACCACAACGCCTCGGTGGACTGGGATTGCCTGAACTGGGAGGAGCACCGCGGCGTGCAGCGCCTGGTCGCCGACCTCAACGCCCTGTACAAGGCATCCCCCGCCCTGTGGAGCCAGGACTTCGACCCGGCGGGATTCCAGTGGCTGACCAGCGACGACGCCGACCACAACACGCTCAGCTTCATGCGTGTCGGCAAGGACGACGAGCAGATGGTGGTCGTGGTCAACTTCTCCGGCAACGCCTGGCAGGATTACCAGGTGCCGCTGCCCAAGGGCGGCCGCTGGCGCGAGGCGCTGACCACCGACGACGCCAAGTACGGCGGCTCGGACATCCACAATGGCACCTTTGAGGCAGTCGCCGGGGAGTACCATTCGCGCGACTGGTCCGCCAAGCTCACGATTCCGGCTCTGGGCGCTGTATTCTTGGTACCGGAGGACTGAAAGGCGGATTCCATGATCAACACGGCACTACGGCAGGCAACACCACGCACGGTTCTGGTGGTGGAGGACGAACCGACGCTGGCGACGGCGATCGCGCAACGCATCACGGCCGAAGGCTGGACGGCGCGCGTGGCGTCCGACGGGTCCAGCGCGGTGCAGGCCGCGGCCCAGCTCAAGCCGGATCTGGTGATCATGGACATCATGCTGCCCGTCATGGACGGCCTGGAGGCGACCAAGCGGATCGTCGCCGCCAGGCCCGTCCCCGTGCTGATCCTGACCGCCCGTGACGACGAGGCCGACAAGGTCACGGGTCTGGGCGCGGGCGCCGACGACTATATGACCAAACCGTTCTCGATGCGCGAGCTCATCGCCCGGTGCAAGGCGCTGCTGCGCCGCGTCGAACGGGCGAAGGCGATCGCCAAGAACTCCGAGAACGAGAAGGTGCTGGACTTCGGTTCGCTGGTCATCGACCCCGCACAGCGCATCGTCACGATGAACGGCGAGCCCGTCCACCTGACCCCCACGGAGTTCGATCTGCTCGCCACGCTGGCGCGTAAGCCCAAGTCCGTGCTCACCCGGGAGAAGCTGCTCGAAGAGGTGTGGGACTGGGTCGACGCCTCGGGCACGCGAACCGTGGACTCGCATGTCAAGGCGCTCCGCCATAAGCTCGGATCCCAGACCATCCGCACCGTGCACGGTGTGGGGTATGCCTTCGAGCCGCCGGAGCAGGAGCAGCACGAGTGACAGCCAAACGCACTCCGTCCAGACGTTTCAGGGCCGTTCCGCATACGGAACGGCCCATTGGCGTATTATCCTCGCTGAAGACGGAGCTGGCGGTCATCATCACCATCTCCACCGCCATAGCCTTCGTCATGGCCTGGTTCCTGCTGAAATTCGGCTGGAGCGGATGGATTGCCATGCCGTTGACGCTGATCGTGTCGCTCGGCATCACCTACTTCTTCTCCCGCGGACTGACCTCGCCGCTGCGTCAGATGCGTGATGCGGCGAAGGCCATGGCCGACGGCGACTACACCGTTCGCGTGCACACCGGCACCGACAGCAACGACGAGGTGGGCCAGCTGGCGCGCTCGTTCAACGAGATGGCCGAGGAACTGGAACATGCCGACCAGATGCGGCGGGACATGGTGGCCAATGTCAGCCATGAGCTGCGCACGCCCGTCTCCGCCCTGCAGGCCATGGTGGAGAACATGGCCGACGGCATCGTGGAGCCGACGCCGGCGAATCTGGAGAGCATCCTCAGCCAGACCCATCGTCTCTCCGATCTGATCGCCTTCCTGCTCGACCTGTCCAGGATGGAGGCGGGGGCCGCCAGCCTGCAGATCGAATGGTTCGACTTCCGCGAATTCATCGACGACACGGTCGAGCCGTTGGAGATCGCCGACGGCGGACATGGCCACACCATCCGGGTCCTGATTCCGGAGGATATCCGCATGGAAGGCGATCAGGACCGGCTGCGCCAGCTGTTCACGAACATCATCGCCAATGCGCTCAAGCATTCGGCGGACGGCACCGAGGTGCTCATCGAGGCACGCGAGGACGAGGATGAGGGCGTGATCGTCACCAACGTGGTCAATTACGGCTCGCAGATTCCCCAGGAGGCGCGATCGGATATCTTCCGGCGCTTCGTCAAGGGCAAAACCGGTCCGGGCACGGAATCGGGCGGCACGGGGCTAGGGCTGTCCATCGCACGATGGGCGGCGCAGCTGCACGGCGGCACCGTCGCCGTGGTAGACGATTCCCGCGGCGCCGATTTCGAGATCAGGCTGCCGAAGTATCATCTCGCGCAGCCGAATCCCGAACCGTAGCGGCATCCGGTTGCGGCGTATAGGCCACGGACAGGCAGGTGACGACCTGTGCGCCGGAGGATCGGAGCGCGTCGACGCACTGCCGCATCGTGGCCCCGGTCGTCACGATATCATCCACGACGATGACATGCGCGTGTCGGCACAGTTCCGGCCGCCGCACGGCGATGCGCCCGCTGACGCGCCGGCTGCGCTGACCTCCGCCCATCTGCACGGACCGTCCGCGGACATGGTCCATCGTGAGCAGGGGAACCACACGCGCATCGACCCCCATATCCCGACACGCCCGCGCCACGGCAGCCGCCAGCACGACGGTATGCCGCCGTCCCCGCCGGTGCACCGAAGCCGATGAGGACGGCGCCGGAACCACCAGGACGGTACGCATCCCGTCCACCGTCGCCTGCAGACACCGGGCGGCCAGCACGGCCATCGCCTCGGACAACGGCCCGTCGCATTCCTCGTCGTGATGGTCCTTCCACCCCAGAATCACCCGACGCACCACGCCCCTGTACCACGCACACGCGTATCCCCGACCCATGGATGTGCCCGGCATGTCGAACGCCACCGTCCTGTCCAGCAGCTCCCGGCACTCGCCGCAGACCACGGCGTCGGGGGCATCGCACCCCGCGCAACCGCGTGGCAGCACCACATCGCGAATCGCGCCCAACCATGCCGAAATCCCCATGCATCTCATCACAGCACCACAGCGATGCCGCGGCAACCGACGGCGTGTCCCCTCCCCTATGACAGGCGGGCGATCAGCTCGTCGCACAGCCGCGCGGTATCCTCCGGGCCGGTGACGCGGACGGCCAGGCTCCCCGCCTCGGCCGCCGGATAATCGTTGCCGTCCGGCAGCATCCGGTCGCCGACGAACATGATCCTGTCCACCGGCAGGTCGAGCGACGACGCCAGCTCGCGGATGGCGAACGCCTTGTCATACCCGCGCAACGAGATGTCGACGCTGGTGGTGCCGCCCGCACGGACCTGCAGTTCGGGCAGATCGGCGGCAACGGCGCGCACGAGTGCGTCACGCTTAGTACCATCCGGATCCCACCGTTCGCGGATCTCGACCGGCGCCTGCTGCCCCAATGCCGAGAACGTGATCTGGCTGCCGCGGTCCTCGATGCGCGGCCCCCACGTGTCCTCCAGCCACAGCCCCAGTTCCTTGGCATGGTCGGTCAGCGACGCCACGGCGGCATCGCGCAGGTCGGCGCCCAGATCATGCGCGTACACGCACCGCCAGTCATCACCGTCCCAGCGGTAGTATCGGGTTCCGCTGGTCGGCATCAGATGCAGATGAGAGCGATCGGCGTGGGCGTCCAGCACGTCGAGAATCTGGCTGATGACCAGCCCGTACCGGCCGCCGGTGATCACCGCCACCGGCAGCAGCGTGGTGAGCGTGGAGAACCGTTCCGCCATCCAGGGCAGCATCGGTTTGCGGGAGCGGGCGAGCGTGTTGTCCAGATCGAACGCGACGGCGCGGATCCGCGCGCAGACGGCGTCCATATCCAGCTGGGTCCACGAGGGTACGTCAATAGGGGCCACGTCGCTTCCTTTCTTACCACGTCATAGTCAGTATGGTAGCGCAATGGCCGTGTCTTGGCATAAGGTGGGAACCATGTTCCAACCTCCATGGGAAGCGAAGGTCTATCGCAACAGGCACGGCCGCGGCATCAGGACGCCGATGTTCGGCGCACGCCTGCCCCGGTACCGTACCCGAGGCGGTATGTTCGACGATATGGTCGCCGCGCAGATCCGACGGCTGAACGACGCATGGCCGGAGCTGATCCGTCCGTTGCAGTTCGCCGTGGAGGATGTGCCGCCCTCCGACCCCGCCCCATGGGAGCCACGGCGCTGCAATTCCTCGCAGTGCTTCGCCGCCTCGCACGGCATCCCCGCCCGCGTGGTGCTGTACCGCATGCCGATACAATCCCGGTCCCGGACCAAGCTCGACATGCAGCTGATCATTCGGGACGAACTGGTCGGACGTATCGGCGAACTCTACGGACGGCGTCCCGAGGAGATCGATCCGGACTGGGGTCTGTGACGCCTCAGCGAATCACCGCACGATCGGATTGGGACAGAACCGTCTCCTGGACCGGCGTCAACGCCGTGGTCTGCAGGTTAGTCAATCCCGCCAACCCGGACTCGTCCACATCGGGCTGGGACAATCGCACGCCCCACACCACGGATTCCGAAGGATCATCCACCATGATCACGGCCGCGTCCTCGCCGAGGTCCGTCACCGCCAGGTCGACGGCGGCGCCGTCTTCAAGATCGATCTGGTGCTCCCCCACATGACGGCCGTCGGCGTCATAGGCGTGCATCGTCACCGAGGTGCGTTCCCCGGAGACATTGGCCACAGTCAACTCGCCACGGGTATCGGACGGCACGGCAACGGCCGAGGCCGCCGCGGCGGTTCCGGGAAGCGCCACGGTGAAGTCGGATTGTCCGTCGTCACCGCCTCGTTCGGCAAAGGCCATGGCATTGACCGCCGCATCGGATTCGATGACGACGCCCAGCGTATGTTCGGGGGCCTCGCCCAGGTCGAACATCGTCATCCGACCGGCGTCCAGCTGCCCCTCATCGGCCGCCGTCGTCCCCTGCGCCGTCAGCCATGACACGGTGACCGATGCGGATTCCTCCGCACGCACCGTCACCCGCACGGCATCCCTCTCTCGCACCGAGGGGATGACGGCATCGGACGACGACTGCGAAACGGGCGTGATGTAGTCGATGCCCTGGGGGTTCAGCCCATCCATCCGCGTCATCCGCACCACCGCGGCCACCGGCGTCTCGTCGCTGTCGAGCGTGACGAACAGGCCGTCCTGTCCGGAGGCGGCCGCAGCCAGATCGACCGAGGATTCGCCGTGGGCGTCGACGGTCAGCGTATTGCCCGTGGTCAGCGATATCGCCTCACCATCCGAGCTGCCCCATACCCGCATGGTGACGGCCGTGGCGCGATCCGACGGGTTGGACACCACCAGCTCCTGGGTGGTGCCGGTGGCGGTCGCCGGCAGCATGAACGACTGGCTGAGCGATGGCACCACGCAGGTCGCCGCCGCCACACCACGCAGGTCGCCGTCGGTGGCCCAGGACGCGACGCTGCCCGCCGCACCGGTTCCGTCCTCGGAGGCCGTCAGACGGGTGTCGAACAGGGTCGGGCCGTCATCCACGGCACCGGAGAGGACGGCTATGGCATCCGCATCATCGCCGTCGGACAGGCGTTCGGCCTCGGCGTCGGCGTCCGCCATCGGCGTCACCGAGGACATGTAGACGGATCCGAGCGCGGCGTATCGGGCCGACGACGTGATATTGCCCGACGATGCCTGGAACTCGCTGTCTCCATACGAATCCGAGTCCTTCAACGCCATGCGCCCGGGGCAGTACTGTTCGATCCGTTCCGTGCTGACGTCATAGGCGCCCGCGGCCGCGCCGCCGGCGTCATCGACCAGCCCCATCCACGGCCGATAGCATACGAATACCGTCATCAGCGCTATCAGCACCACCGCGGACACCACGGAAACCGACACCTTGCCCGCCAATCCCGCTGCGGACGAACGGGCATGTCGACGAGAATCGGTCATGATTCCTCCCAATCATATCGATGCGACCGCGGCCACGCCACCACGCAGTACAGCACGATGACCACGCCCATGCACCACAGCCAAGCCCTACGCCAGACGCTGGACTGAATCTCACGCTGATGCGCGGTGTCGATGCCTTGGTGCAGCGGATCGATCAGCGTGAATCGGAAGTACGTGCCGTCGGCGTTGCTCACCACGGATTGCACGCCGTCCGAGGCGGTGATATTCGCGGACAACTGATCGCTGGCCTCTTCGCTGTCCGCGCTGCCGGTGGACACATAGATGCCCCCGAATCCCAGCGAGGCGATGTCGGCGATCGCCTGGGCGTCGGCGTTCGCCATCAGACGCGCCGCCGCGGACGCCAACAACTCGTCGGCCTCATCGCGGATGCCGGAGACCTGCTGGGCGCGCCGCCCGACGGAATTGTCGATCACATCCCCCAGTCCCGTACGCATCACGGCGTATTCCACATGGTTGTTCGACCGTGCGGCAACGGCAAGGATGCGGTGCGCCGGATTCTGTTCCAGATAGTCCACGGCCACCATCGGCAGTCCGCCGCCGGAGGAGGACAGTTCCGCATCATGCCGCGTCAGGCCATACCCCGACCATACACAGACCCCCGCGGCCAAGACCACGGCCAGCAGCGCCCGCCCAGCTACGGTCAGACGCATACGGGCCCGCCGGTCCCCCTGGCCGGACAGCGGGTCGAACCGTTTCACGGCCATGCCCGCCACCATGCAGGCGCATGACATCAGTCCCAGCAGGCACATGACGACTCCGGGCAACGCCGTTCCGGCGGCCGCGCCGTCATCGCCCGCCCCGGTGGCCACCCGCACGGACAGCAGCGCCGCCGCGGCGCCGGCGATCACGACCACCCACATCATGCGCGAGGCGCGCAGCACGAACGGAAGCGCCAACGACACGACGGCCAGCACCGCCACAACGGCGCACACGCCGAGCACCGCCACCTGCAGCCACAGCTGGTCGCCGGACACGGTCAGCCCGAACGCGCGCATCAGCACGCCGGTCAGGGACAACGCCGCCGGCTCCCCGCCGATCGCCGCATCCGGTACGGTGGCGTCGCCGAACAGCTGACGCCATGCCCCGTCGCCGAAGCGACGGACCACGTTGACCAGCGTCGGAGCCAGCACCACAGCGGAGGGCAACGGGATCAGCAGCAAGGTGGCGCGATGCCGACGCACGAAGACGAAGAACACCAGGAACGTCACCACCAGCGGCAGCAGCAGCTGCGGTTCGGCCGCCACCACGGGGATGAAGCACAGCGCCGACGCCGCGGCGGCCTGCACCGACTTGTGCGGCCTGACCGGGTCCTCAGTCCGGTACATGCCCACGGCACGGAACGCGAAGGCGAACGCCGCAGGCAGGAACACCATCACCGTCAGCATCGGCAGATTGGCCGAGTCGTACAATCCCAGTCCCAGGGACAGAGCGAACCACAGCAGCGCCGCCGTGACGCGCACAGCATCCGAACGGGTGAACACGCCGGCCAGGGCCCAGAACGACAGCACACTCAACGGCGCCGCGGCGAACAGCAGCAGCGCCGTGGCCGCAGCCACATGGCCCAGCGTGCACACCGAAGCCACCATCAGCACCAGCAGCCACGGCGTGGGCGGCGCGGGTACGCCCGTGCCGGTGCCGAACGCCCATGAGGAGGTCGCGGCCTCCACCAGCTGCGGGAACGTGGCATCCGTAGGGACCCACGCATCGGAGACGACGGCCGCCCCGCCGAACACCGCACGGAGCACCGTCCAATGTGTGCCGGCCACAACGGCAAACGCCACGATCGCGGCCAGGAGCACCGCGGTCCACCGGCATACCGAACGACGCAGCAGATGCTCGCGGGCTAACGGATTGAGCACCACGGTGTCACGCTGGTCGGAGAACGCCTGGCTGCGGTCGCGCCACTGCCCGATCTGCTGGCGGGTCGCCGACAACACCGACAGACGCGCCAACGGCACCGTGCCCTGGCGCACCACCCGTTTCCTGGCCCGCACGGCCGCCGGCAGCGTGCCCAGCGCGCGCCAGGGCAGCGCCAGCTCGCACAACGCCGCATACGGCTGCTTGCGCGACAGCCTCACCACCGCCATCACCACGGAACGCAGCAGTCGCCATATCCATAGGAACGGCCACCACACCGTGCGGATATCCGTGTAGTAATACCGCTGCTGCGCCTCCAGCACCCCCATGGCGGTGTCATAGGCGTCCTCCTGAGCCACCGGCTCGCCCTCATGGGTGCGGATGCCCTCGAACCTGGCCCTCCGGTGCGCCACCTCGGCGGTGGACACCACCACCACGCGGCCGCCTCCCAGGCAGATGCGCCGGCACAGGTCATCGGCCTCGGTGAAGCTGCCGAACCACGGATCCGTTCCCCCGGTGGTCTGCAACGTGGACAGCGGCATCAACGCGCCGGCCAGGGACACGGCGAACACATCCCGCCGGCCGTCATACTGCTCCTGGTCCGGTTCGCCGTCCACCACCAGGGATTCCAGATGATGCCTGCCGGCATACGATCCCACGTTATGCAGGTTCTCCCCGCTCCAGTCCAGCTGTTTGGCACCGAGCAGCGATGCGGTGGGCGTATTGCGCCGCGCCTCCAGCAACGCCTCCAGACAGGCATCGGCCGGCCTCGAATCGTCATGCAGCGTCCACAGCGCGGACACGGCGCGTTCCAGCCGTGCGTATTTCAGCCCACGCATCACCGCGTCGAAGAACGAACGTGCGCCTGCGGCGCGGACGATCTGTATGCTCAGCGCCTGGTCGGGTTCCCCGTCCCGCAGCGGCACTTCGGAATGGACCGGCTGCCCCGTCAGCCCGGTGCAGTCCGCCACGATCACGGTTCCCGGCAGCACGGTCTGGTTCAGCACGGCGTGCATGGTGTCGCCAAGGAACCGGAGATCCTCCTCGACCGTGATCACGGCGGCCACCGTATGGTCCACGGCCCGCTTGTGCAAGGGCATGGCCGCCGCCTGCTCGGCGATAATCCGCTGAATGTCGCTGTTGCCTGTGGAATTCATAACTCCCAGTGTACGCAACGGGTGCCCGCGCGCTACGCCCGTCCCCTGCGCTCCTTCTTATACCTACGACGTTCGCGTTCGCTCATGCCGCCCCAGATGCCGAATCGCTCGTCGTGTTCGATGGCCCAATCCAGGCACTGCTCACGCACCTCGCACTGGGCGCACACGCGCTTGGCGTCCCGGGTGGATCCGCCCTTCTCCGGAAAGAACGCCTCCGGATCGGTCTGCGAGCACAACGCCTTATGCTGCCATGACAGATCGTCGCCCGACTGGAACAACCCCCACAACTTGGATAGCGGCTCATCGGCGGATTCGTCCATGACCCCCCACATGTTGTCCTCCTTGCCTAGGCCGTGTGCAATCGATTCGCTTAAATTACACACTTGTCACTTGGGATTTGTCAAATCAAAAGCCGTGTCAATACCACTTTTTAGGGGATACTGATGCTATATTGCCCCTTCGCGCCATGGCGACCGTGTTCCGATCCGGTGAACATCATGGTCCCGTATTCCCTTTTTGGGGCATTGTTCAGGTCGGTGGCTTACAATCTATTCCGTTCAACCGCGACGGGCGCTCATAACCCACAACCAGGAAGGCGACGACGTGACCTCACACCGCAGGACCAACCGCACAATCCCCAACATCGCGGGAAGCATCGCCTCGCATCCACGGCACAGCAGCCAATACCGCATCAGTCACGTTGTGCGCACCGTTCTGGTATCCATCCTATTGGCGGCCCTCACCTTCGTCGGCACCGCAGCCGCGGCCGTGTGGGTGGATATCAACAGCACCATCGAGCAACGGTCGTTCACCCTGCCGGTGCAGGCGGACGATGCCGACAAGGACAACGAGCCCCAGCTGGTGGACGTGAACGCCGGCAAGCCGGTCAATGTGCTCCTCCTGGGTCAGGACACCCGCGAGGGCGACGGCAACGCCGCCGTGGGCGGCAGCGACGACTCGACCGCGAACCTCCATAATGCGGACACGACGATCGTGGCGCAGATCGCCGCCGACCGCTCCTATATCAATCTGGTTTCGATCCCCCGCGATTCCATGGTCGATGTCCCCAGCTGCTCCACGGCCAACGGCACCATCCCCGCGCAGTATTACGTGCAGTTCAACTCGATCTTCGCCAACGCCTACTCCTACGGGGGCGATCTGGCGTCCGCGGCGGGCTGCACGGTGAACGCGGTGAACGCGCTGACCGGGCTGGACATCCAGGAGGTCGTGGTTGTGGACTTCCAGGGCCTGAGCAGCATGATCGACGCGCTGGGAGGCGTGGACATCTGCATCCCGTTCGACACCCAGGACACCTATACCGGCCTGGACCTGAAGCGCGGCATGCAGCACCTCGACGGCACCCAGGCCACGCAGTACGCCCGCATGCGCCACGGCACCGGCACGGACGGCTCGGACGTCATGCGAACAACACGACAGCAATACCTCATCAAGGCGTTGCTCAACGAGGCGCTCAGCAAGAACCTGTTCACCAACAGCCCGCAGCTCTACCAGCTGGCCCGCGCCGCGCTGGAATCGCTCAACATCAGCGACGGCCTGGCGGACGCCGCCACCCTGGCCGGACTGGCCATGAGCCTGAAGAACCTGGACTCCTCGCATCTGTACGCGCAGACCGTTCCGGTGGTCGCCGACCCCTACAATCCCACGGCCCGCGTCGTCTGGTCCGACGCCGCCGACGCCGTCTGGGAGAAACTCCGGACCAACCAGCCGCTGACGGCCCAATCCGACGACGGCCAGTCGGCGGACGGCACCGCCGACGATTCGTCCGGCACGGCCTCCGACACGCCGTCCGACACGTCCGCGAATGCCGATTCCTCCCAGCAGGCCGCGCCCGATCCGAACACCGGACTGGTCACCTCCGTCGACCCCTACACCCTGCAGGAGGTGCTCACCGACCCCGCCACGGGCGGCGTCGTGGACCCGGAGACCGGCTCCATCACCGACCCGCTCACCGGGCAGTACATCGGCATGGCCGACCAGTACATCATGTACACCTTCTGCCGGGTCTCATGACACGGTAATGTGCTGTTCCTGCGCAGGATTACCCGCAGATACGCTGAAATGTCCCTCCACCGTGTAAAAACGACTGGAGACAGACACACTGGAGGGACATATGGCCGAAGAACAGGGAGACACTGGTATGCCGGGCATACCGCCCAGTTTCATACCGTCGGCCAGTCGCCACCGGCCGTCCTCCTCCGGCGTGGACGCGGCACCGCCCAGTTTCATTCCGCCATCGCGCAAACGCGCCGCCAAGCCGGCCGCCGTCACCCCGGCACCCGCCTCGTCCACGGGACCGGCGCAGCAGATGCCGCAGAGCTTCCAACCGGCCTCCAAACCCGCACGTCAGGCCACGGGGTCTTCGCGTTCGGCTGCATCGCAACGAACCGCATTCCCCGCCACGCCGCCGCGAACCGTGCCGAATACCCCCATGAACGCCCGAGCCGCGGAACCGGCGGCCGCCTACGGCGCCACGATGGCCGTGGCCGCGCAGCCTCCACGCCGCCGCAGGCATATCGGACGCATCATCGTCAGCATCCTGCTTGTTCTCATACTGGCTGCGGCGCTCGGCCTGTTCGGCGTGTGGAACTGGGTCGACGGAAAACTCATCAAAACCCCCTGGCTGACGGACCGCGCCGATACGCCCGCCTCCACGTGGCTGGTGCTCGGTTCCGACGAGCGTGAAGGCGGCGACAGCGATATCGTCGGGTTCCGTACCGACACGATTCTGGTGCTGACCAAACCCCGGAAAGGCAGCAGCTCGCTGATCTCCATCCCCAGGGATTCGCTGGTCTCGATTGACGACTACTACCTGAAGATCAACGCCGTGAGCCAGCTGTATGACGGACAATCCCTGGTCAGCGAGGTCGAGCAGATCACCGGGCAGAAGATCGACCATGTGGCGCAGATCAAGTTCAACGGACTCAAGGACGTGGTCAACGCGCTCGGCGGCATTGAACTGTGCTACGACAGCGATGTCAGCGACCCGTATTCCGGCTTGGAATGGCAGGCCGGCTGCCATATGGCCGACGGCGACACCGCGTTGGCCTTCTCGCGCATGCGCTACGCGGACGCCACCGGCGACTTCGGCCGCGGGGACCGCCAGCGGCAGGTCATCGGGGCCATCATGGACAAGGGGCTATCCTCCGGAACGCTCTCCAACCCGGGCACGGTGATGTCCGTGGCGGACACCACGTTGAACGCCATCACCGTTGACGAGCAGACCAACCCGTACACCCTGCTGATGATGGCGCTGGCGTTCCGCGACGCCACCGGCGCATCGGGAATCACGGGATCGGTGTACTGGTCCAACCCCGACTACTACGTGGACGGCGTGGGTTCCAGCGTGCTGCTGGACGACCAGCGCAACCTGGAACTGTTCACCGCATTGGCCGACGGCACGCATGAACCCGGCGTGGTGGGCGCCCTCGCCGAGAGCCAGTGACCCCGGCGACACGCCGATTCCGATAGCCTTCGACCACATCGCCCCGTTCGTCTTGCCTCCTGCCGTGCCAACGGTCAGACTGAAGGCATGAAGGGCACCCATCGACATACTCGAACCACTGAGCGGGCCACCGACCGCCGACGCCTCAGGGCCAGACGGCTGAGCCTCGTCGCGGCCGTGGCACCGGCCATCGCCCAGCTGATATTGCTGGGGGCGATGGCGGTGGAGCAACGCTGGATGTTCGTGCTCATGATCATGCCGGGGCTGGTCGGGTGTTTGGCCTCGCTCCTGGTGATGGTCAACCGCGGCGACGACCCCTCCCGGTCCGGACCGCAGCCCGAGGAGCGATCCGGACCGTCCGACGATTTCGGCGCCATCGCCATGCTGCCGTTGGAATCGGCGCTCGGCCTGCGCGATGATCCCGTGATGTGGCGGCCGATAGTGGCGGGCTGGCTCGACGGCGCGCATACCGACGTGCCCATAGGCACCACTGCCGAGGGCATCGCCACCCTGGACATCGCCGCGCAGGGACCGCACGCCCTGGTTGCTGGGACCACGGGATCCGGCAAATCCGTGCTGCTGCAGAACTGGTGTCTGGCGTTGGCGGTCCGTAACCCTCCCGATACGCTGCATTTCGTGTTCCTCGACTTCAAGGGAGGATCGGCGTTCAACCAATTGCAGGGTCTGCCCCATACGGCGGGCATCGTCGACGATCTGGATATCAGGCACGCCGCCAGGGCGATCGTCGGCCTGGAACGTGAGCTCAAGCGCCGTGAACGGCTAGTGGCGGAGGCCGGGGTATCCTCCATCGATCGGCTGGGCAACGCGCAGCCATCCATCATCATCGTGATCGACGAGTTCCATGTGCTCCGGCAACAGCTGCCCGACGCCATCGAACGGTTCATCCGCATCGCCTCGTTGGGCCGGTCCCTGGGCATGCATCTGATCGCCTGCACACAGCATCCCCTCGGCCAGGTGCATGCGGAGATGAAGTCGAATATGGCGCTGAACCTGTGCCTGCGGGTACGTGACGGTATGCAATCCGCGGAATTGATCGGCTCGTCCGCCGCCGCAGGCATCCCTCCGACCATGCCCGGCGCGTTCTACAGCAACGACGGCGTCACCGTCACCCCCATCCGCAGCTGCGCCCCGGCCGACGCGCGGTCCATCACCGCGGCCATCGGCATGGCGTGCCGTTTCCACGGCGCCCGGCCCGCCGATCCGCTGTTCACCGCACCCCTGCCCGCACGCGTTGCCTGCGGCGACGGCGCGTGCGTTGCCCGCGATTGCGTGCCATTCGCCCTGGGGGACGACGGCGCGCGCTTCCACGACGTCGTCCTGCAACCGCAGGAGGGCGGCATCGCCATCATCGGGGGCAGGGGCCGGGGCAAGACCACCGCATTGCGCATGCTGGCGGCGAGCTGGGGTGCGCGCGGCGATGTGGCGATGACGGTGACGTATCTCTCCGACGGGACATACGTCGACGCCGCGGATATCCGCACGGTTCCCCCGCCGCCGTCCGGAACAGGGCGGGATTCGGCCGCGCGGCATCGGGCATGGCTGATCGACGACGCGAACATGGTGTTCGATCCCACATGCGGACAGACCTGCACCGACCGGATACGGCGCAATCTGTATCGGGAGGGCGTGGCCCTTGTTGTGGCGGTGGAGCATCCGCACAGCCTGCAACGCCCCGACTTCTTCCGCACCAGGCTTATCTTTCCCTCCGGCGACCGCGCCACCGATCTGATGAACGGCATCCCCTCCGAGCTGCTGAACCAATTCGGCCATGAGGAATTGACCACACCCGGCCGTGGCGTGCTGGTCGAACCCGGCAGGGCCACCGTGGTGCAGTGCATGGTTCCTTCCGGTTCCTTCACCAAGCCTGCGTTTTTTCCCGGCGAAACCTCTTGAAAAGTCGATGATTTCGTGGTTATCTGAATAATGTTTGTTTCGGAAGTCGGATATTGCGATTGAGGAGTGCGAGGAAACCATGAGCAGCGCTTACGATTGGCGAGCCAAAGCCGCGTGTCGGGACAAGGATCCCGAACTGTTCTTCCCCGTCGGCAACACCGGTGCCGCCTATCAGCAGATCGAGGAGGCCAAGGCCGTGTGCCGGACCTGCAAGGTCATCGACGCCTGCCTCAAATGCGCTCTGGACACCAATCAGGATTACGGTGTCTGGGGTGGCCTCAGCGAGGACGAGCGGCGCGCGCTGAAGCGCCGCGCCATGCGCGCCCGCCGCTCCCAGGCCATGCAGATGCAGGTGTGAGAGCTTAAAAACCGGTCAACCGATGGCGAGGGGCCTTCCGCGAATGGCGGAAGGCCCCTCAGCGTATCCGCGCATCCGATGCGGGCCGCGGGAGGTGCCGGTCAGGATTCGTTCTGTGCGGCACGCAGCTTCATGTCCAGGATGACGCGGGTGCCGCCCTCGCGGCGGGGCTCCCAACGCACGGTGCCGCCGAAGTCGTTCTTGACGAAGGTGTTGATGATCTGCGTGCCCAGACCGGACCCGGAGGAACGAGCCATGCCGTTGTTCTCCTCCTGCTCCAGACCCACGCCGTCGTCCTCGACCACCACGTTGAGGTTGTTGCCGCCGCGGCCCACGGATACCGTGATATGCCCCTCTTTACGGCCTTCGAACCCGTGCTCGATGGCGTTGGTGATCAGCTCGGTGAGCACCAACGACAGCGGCGTGGCGTCCTGCGCCGGCATCATGCCGAACTTGCCTATGAAATCGATGTCGATATGCTGGTCGCGCATCGTGGCCAGGTCCACGCTCATCTTCAGCAGGTTCGAGATCACCTTGTCGAAGTCAACGATTTCGTCGACCGTCTGGCTCAGTCCCTCGTGCACCATCGCGATGGTCTGCACGCGGCGCTGCGCCTCGGCCAGCTCCTTCTTGACCTCCTGGGACTTGGTCTTGCGCGCCTGGAGCCGCAGCAGCGCGGACACCGACTGCAGGTTGTTCTTCACCCGGTGGTGGATCTCGGAGATCGCCGCGTCCTTGGTCTGCAGCTCCTTCTCGCGGCGGCGCAGCTCCGTGACGTCACGGCACAGCACGATGCCACCCGTCCTGCCGTTCGCGTCATACAGCGGCAGCGAACGCATCGAGACCGCGGAACGGTTCGCGTCGAGTTCGGAATCGACGGCGGCCTTGCCGCTCAACACCAACGGCAACGTTTCCGGCACCGGATCGTTCTTGTGCAACAGCTGGGTGCCGATCTCGCTCAGGTACTGGCCGATCATGGCACGCAACGACCCCAGACGGCGGAAGCAGCTGATGGCGTTCGGGGAGGCATAGCGCACCACGCCGTCCACGGTCAGCACGATGAACCCGTCCGACACGCGGGCGATATGCCGCTGGTTCATCACCGAATCACGGTACGGGAACTGGCCGCGGGGAATCATCTCATACAACTGCTTGCCGGCGTTGATGCTTTCCGACTCGTAGCGGCCGTTCGATTCACGCGTGGCCATGTTGGTCTCGCGCACCACCAGGCCGAGGGTCTTGCCGTTATGCCGGACCGGCGCATACACGTTGCACACCGTGGACTTGCCCACCGTACGCAGCACGGTGGAACGGAACACGGACCCCGAGCGCATGGCCAGGTCCAGCTCGCCGTACAGGTCCTCGTCCACCTCCTTGCCGACCACGTCCTCCTCACGCAGGCTCATCACGGTGGAGGGGCGGCATTGCTCGGCGATGATGTACCTGCCGTCGCCATTCTGCACGATGAGCAGCAGGTCGGCGAAGCTCAGGTCGGCGATGACCTGCCAGTCCGCCACGAGTTGATGCAGCCATTCGCGGTCGTAGTTGTCCAGATCGGGACGACTCGCCAGTATCTCGGAAAAATCAGCCATGTGCTCCACATTACCCCAGCGCGTGTCCGAATCCGGCGATATCCACAACCTACGATAACGTAGGTTACGGTTGCGTAACCATTATTCGGGAGGACATATGAGCCGGCATACCGACGAGGAGATCGAACGCACACGGGCGACCGTCATCGAGGCACGCGAGCAGGCGCTGCAGGCCAAGGCCGACGCCGTGCGGATCAAGGCCCGCAACAAGGCCGACAACATCCGCCGCAAGGCGGAGACCAAGGCCAAGCTCGCCATCGCCAAAGGCGAGGCGCACGCCGCCAGGCTTGAAGGCATCGCCCCCGCCGAGGTGGAGCGCAAGATCAGGCTGGACGTACACGGCCGTCCGAAGCCGGCCATGCGCGGATGGATCCATCTGGTGGCGGCGCCGCTTTCACTGGCGGCGGGCATCGTGCTGATCTGCCTGGCGCAGGGGGCGGCGCTCAAGTGGGCGTGCGCGGTGTTCATGGTCTGCTCGCTGGTGCTGTTCGCCAACTCCGCCGCCTACCATCTGGGCGATTGGTCGCCGCGCGTCACCGACGTGCTGCGCCGCATCGACCACCTCAACATCTTCCTGCTCATCGCCGGCACCTACACCCCGGTCTCGTTCGCCCTGGAGCCGTTCTGGAGGAACGCCATCATCGGCGGCATGTGGGCCTGCACCTCGGTAGCCATGATCGTGCATGTGATCTGGATCAGCGCGCCACGCTGGCTGTACACCATCACCTACATCGTCTTCGGCGTCTCCGGCGTGGCGTTCATGTGGCTGTTCTGGGTCTCCCCCTATGCCGGCCCGCCGGTGGTGATCCTGCTGGCCGCGGGCGGCGCCTGCTATATCGCCGGCGCCATCGTGTACGCGCTGCGCAAGCCCGACCCCTGGCCCCGCGTGTTCGGATTCCATGAGATCTTCCACTGCGGCACCGTGGCCGGGTACGCGTGCCAGATGGTGGCGATCTACATGGTCATCGTCAGCCTCTGGCAATAAAGCCGCACACATCCGTGCCGCTATACGGACTCTGATCTATCGTGACCGTGACACAAGTCCGTAATCCTTGGAATTCCAAGGGTCACGAAAATACATCGTGGATAAGATAGATCAGAGTCCGTATGAGGAGGGCATGGAACGAACAGGCCCCGGTTGCCCTTACGAGCACCGGAGCCTGTTCGATTGATGGGTGTCAGTTCAGCGGCTTGGCGTCCTTGATCGTCACCGAGATCTCGCGGCCGTTGGGGGCCTGGTAGCTCACGGTGTCGCCGGCGTGCGCGCCCATGATGGCGGCGCCGATCGGCGATTCGGGGCTGATCACGTCATAGTCGGTGGCCACGGCGATGTCGCGGGAACCCAGCACGACCACCATCTCGCGGCCGGCCATATCCATCGTGACCACGGAGCCGTTGCCCACCAGGCCGGCCTCCGGCGCCTCAAGGATCTTGGCGTTGCGCAGCTTGACGATCAGCTCGTTGATGCGCCCCTCGTTCTTGCCTTGCTCCTCACGCGCGGCCTGGTAGCCGCCGTTCTCCGACAGATCGCCCTCGGCGCGCGCGGCGGCGATGCGCTCGGTGATCTCGTCGCGGTACTCCCCCTCACGCCAGGTGAGCTCCTCCTTGAGCTTGTCATACGCCTCCTGCGTCAACAGGATCGTCTTTTCCTCAGTCATGATTCCTCCTTTTGCACGGACTCATTGGCAGCCAAGTCTAATACGGAAGACGGCTCGGCGCCATGCATGTCCGTCTATGACAAGGCGCCGATCGATGCCGGCGCCTTCCCTTTTCGCGAATATCCGTCAGCGGGTCGAGATGATGTCGATGACGAACACCAGGGTATCGCCGCCGCCGATGCCGGCCTGCGGCACGCCACGGGAACCGTAGCCGTACTCCGGCGGGATGGATACGACCAGTCGGGAGCCAACGTTATGCCCCGGCACGGTCTGGTCCCAGCCCTTGATGACCTGCCCGACGCCGATGCCGAAGCTCGCCGGCTGATGACGCACGAAGCTGGAGTCGAACGGATCGGTGCCGCCCCACACCACGCCGTGATAGTTCACGGTCACGGTATCGCCGCGGCGCACCATCGGGCCATCGCCCTCCACCAGCTCCACGACCTTCAGACCCTTCGGGGCCTCGTCGGACGGGAATTCGATAACGGGCGAAGCGCCGAACTCGGCGTTCACCACAGGCATGCTGTCTGCCATCTTGACCTCCTTCAACACAGAATGTCTCATAGCCTAGCACAACGCCGTCAGCATTCCACCACGTTGACGGCCAGACCGCCCTTGGACGTCTCCTTGTATTTGGCCATCATGTCCTCGCCGGTCTGCTTCATCGTCACGATAGCCTGATCCAGGCTCACGATATGCGAGCCGTCGCCCACCATGGCCATGCGCACCGCGTTGATGGCGGTGTTCGCGCCCATCGCGTTGCGTTCGATGCACGGGATCTGCACCAGCCCGCCCACCGGATCGCAGGTCAGTCCCAGATTGTGCTCGATGCCGATCTCGGCGGCGTTCTCCACCTGCTCCGGGGTGCCGCCCAGCACCGCGGCCAGTCCCGCGGCGGCCATCGAACAGGCCACGCCCACCTCGCCCTGGCAGCCGACCTCGGCGCCGGAGATCGAGGCGTTGCGCTTGAACAGGTAGCCCACGGCCCCCGCGGTCAGCAGGAAACGGATCACGCCCTCCTCGTCGGCCACGTCCACGAAATGCCAGTAATACAGCAGCACGGCGGGGATGATGCCGGCCGAGCCGTTGGTCGGCGCGGTGACGATGCGGCGTCCGCCCGCGTTCTCCTCGCTCACCGCCAGCGCGAACAGGTTGACCCACGCGGCGTCCGAGGATTCCAGCACGATGTCGATGCGTCCCGCGTCACGTTTGAGGATGTCGCCATTGGTGGCCAACCGCGCGTACATCCCCGGTGCGCGCCGCGGCACATCCAGGCCGCCGGGCAACACCGGCTCGGTGCTGGAGCAGCCGTTGGCCACGCATTCGCGCATCACGCGCCACACCGTGAGCAGACGTTCACGCACCTCGTCGGCGGGGCGGACCGCGGTCTCGTTCGCCCACACCACATCGGCGATGGACATGCCCTGCCGGCGGCAGATGGCGATCAGTTCGTCGCAGGTGGTGAACGGGTACGGCACCCCCGTATCCGCAGGCGACTCCCCCGTATCGGACCCGGCGGCTTCGTCATCGGATCCGGCATCGGATGGCGCCGTGACGCGTTCATGGTTGCCGACCAGTCGGTCATCCGCATTGCCGCGCTGGATGAATCCGCCGCCGATCGAATACCACACCTGTTCGTCCACAGTGCCGCCGTCCGCGTCGAACGCCTCGAACCGCATCCCGTTGGGGTGGGCGGCCAAGCGCCGCCACTGGTCGAACACCACGTCACGGCCGTAATCGAAGCCGATAACGCGTGTGCCATTCAGCGCCAGGCTGCCGGCATCCTCGCATGTCTCACGGATATGCAGCAGGTGATCGGTATCCACGGTTTCGGGCAGATGGCCTTCCAATCCCGCCACCGCGGCACGGTCAGTGCCATGCCCCAATCCGGTCAGCGACAGCGAGCCGTACAGGGTCACCCGCACGCGATGCACACCGTCGAGCAGACCGCATTCGGCCAGCGAGGACACGAAGGCGTGCGCGGCACGCATCGGCCCCACCGTATGAGACGAGCTCGGCCCCACGCCGATTGAGAACATATCGAGGATGCTGAACACTGGCACTCCTTTTGGGCGGTCCATTGGTTACGAAAACGGCCCCGCCCATCACGTGGGACGGAGCCGCGTATCAGTGCCCCCGGCGGGACTCGAACCCTACCCGGAACACCGCGGCTTTCCTTGTTTTTCAACGGTCACGCCGCCTCAACGTGTCCGTCTGCCCACATTTTGCCCACGTTCTCGCGCAGCAGCAGATCGGACATCGCCTCCGACAGCGCGTCCAAGTCATCATCGAACAGGTCGGCGTAGACATCCAGCGTCATCGCCGCCGATGCATGGCCCAACTGACGTTGCACGGCCTTGACATTCGCCCCGGACCTGACCATGAGGCTGGCCGCCGTATGCCGCAGGTCGTGGATCGTGAGACGCTCGGCGACGCCGACACGTTTGAGGGCGACGCGGAGCCAGCCATCCTCACGCGAGGACGCACCCCCATATTCGCGAATCATCTCACCCGGACGATTGGGAGCCTCGAACACCAGATCGTCAGACGAACGGCCGTCACATCGTGAGTGCATCACATCATCGAGGATTGACGGGTACATGATGCTGCGAGACTCGTGGGTCTTCGTGTCGCCCGGTGTAGGCTTCCCGTTGACCATTGGCGCGCTCACACCTATATATATGCGATGCTTCTCCAAATCGATGTCACGGACGCGCAGCGGTACCAGCTCACCCCAGCGCATTCCGCATAGACCGAGAGTCAGCACGATATCCCTGCGCCAACAGGAGTTCTCCGCAACCTCGAACAGTTGCCGCGCGGTCAGATACGGGTGCTTCCTGCGCGTCTTCCTCGGGAGCTCCACGCCGCGCGCCGGATTGTCATGAATCCTGCGATCCTTAACCGCGTCATCGAGAATCCCCGCCAGCACCCCGTGAGCCCTGAGAACGACGCTGGCGCTCAAGCCCTTGCCGCTGATTCCGGCAACCCATGTCTGCACATCCTTACGTGTAACGTCGGAGACCGATACAGCGGCCCATGATGGTTCCACCCATTTGCGCCATGCCCCCTCAAGGTCGACGATATAGCTGGGCTTGACTGACAGTCGTTTCTTCGCCAGCCATGCTTCGGCCATTTCGCCAACGGTGATTTTCGCGTCCTGCGGGTCGATGAAGCTGCCCTGCGCCTTTGCGGTGGTCACATGCTCCGCGGCCCATTGCTCGGCGTCGCGCTTGCGCTTGAACCCGCGTTTGTCGGTCTGGCTTCCGTCGGGTTTGCGGTAACGGACTCTGTATCTGACGCCGCTTTGCGTCGTGTAGCTGCTGATCGTGGTCATGGTTGGCTCCCTGGTTGCTGGGAGCCATTATACGAAGAAAAGCCCCGACCAGTAACGGTCGGGGCAATCATCATCTGTATCCGCTCATGCGTCGTTGCGTCTCGCGATCCATGCGCCGCTGGAGGCGCTTGTACGTCCCATTCGTTATCTCCCTATGCGTAGCCTCTCCGAACGAGTTCACGAACGGCTTCCTGTACGTATCAACGGGGCGTCTGCGGTTCTGTTCCATCCGAAGGTCGCGGATGCGGTTCTGCGCTTCCTGATTCTCGTACAGGTTCTCGCGCCATTGCATCATCTTCGCGTCGTCACCGTCGGGATTGTCCATCGTCGGACGAGCCTCGGACTCCAATCGGTCCATGAGCTTCACTCGCCGGTCGATCTCGGACTGGAGACGGTTGATCTCGCTGCTGATCTGCGAGTCCGTCATGATCTCAGGAGACACGTTTCCGCTTCCCCCGGCACCTCCGCCGCGAACAGAGCTTCCTCCACGGCCTCCCATCAGTTCACCCCTTTCGATCGCAGGTACGCGTTCATGTTCCGCCAGTTGCGTTTCGCGTTCTCCCAATCACGCCGCGTATACGAGTTGTATCGACGCGATTCCGCAAGAGCATCAGGCGAATCGCCTTCACGGACGTCCATCCAATCGTTCACGGTCCTTAACGCCGCCCTGTGAGCGTCGTAGTCGTTCATCAGCTTCATGTCCTGAAGCTGCTGCCGTGTGAACCTTCCGGTCGGATTCCCGCCGTTGTTCATCGCGTCCATGTACCGGACATACAGACTCGTCCTCATCTCCGGTCTTTTCGGCGTCGCACCGAGGCTCTGCCCGAGGACATCGGTGATGAAGCTGGATGCGTCGGCACGAGGCGCGTTCTCCATCTCCACACCGCCTGCGGCTACGCCTCCGCCGCCTCTGGCACTGCTGCCGCCTCTTCCGCCCATTGCTTCATCCTCCTGATGTTGTGATTCTCATATCTGATGAATTCGCACGGCATCGTGTAGCCCGGGACCGGCTTGCCGTAGAGCAGCACCAATGTGGGGTGCACTCGGCGTATTGCTTCCTCGAATCCCTGTACCCATAGCCGT
>ERZ1673750.683-NODE-683-length-22681-cov-6.711924_pt1 | contig 22681 bp, 24 predicted proteins | sample MGYA00580203_ERZ1673750 | MGnify/ENA primary metagenome ERZ1673750 (study PRJEB41218, sample SAMN15661763) | gut metagenome | host: Homo sapiens | place: Canada: London | collected 2015-08-20/2019-03-30 | study: EMG produced TPA metagenomics assembly of... | reverse complement strand
TTATTTTAACGGGGGGGGGGACGGGAATATATGCCGTATCAATCGTCCTTGCAAATGAGATTTGGTTTGTGCTGGGAATGAGCGTCTGTGCATTTAATGTGGAGCTACGAGGAAAGAAATTGCAAGGAACGGTGATTGGTTTGCTGTTCTTGGGGCTAAGTGTAGCTGCGTATATGGCCGATGTCCAGAATTTAGCAGTGTCATTTGTACTGGGATTGATGGCTTGTATCGCAGTAATTCTTTTGGTGGCTGCATATGAAGAAAAAACGGGAAAGGTTATGGGATTTCTTGCAAAGTATACCATGCCAATCTTTCTGGTGCATACGCTGTCTGCGGCGCCGACAAGAACTGTCCTGCTGAAGCTAGGTGTTACGAATGCGGTAATTCATGTGGTGCTTGGGCTTGGAATCAGTTTTGCAGGGCCAATAATTGTAGCATGGATCATGAAGAAAACAAAGTGGCTGGAATTCTTTTTATATCCAAGAAGCTTTGATAACGATTGACTGCGGTGAAGGAGATATTGTATGAAAAAAATAATACATCTTTTATGGACAGGAGGTGTTGGAGGTATTGAAAAATTGTGTTTGACAATTGGCTCCTGCAACCCAAATTTTCATGAGTTTTGGTTTGTACATGAAGGTGGAATAGTGTATGAACAAATGGTAAATAAGGGACTCCAAGTAAAATTGTTCAATTATAAAAACAAAAATGTAATCCGTTTGTGTAAGCAGATCAAAAGTTGTGAGAATAACATAGAGGCTATTATAATTCATCATGATGCTACGATGTTGTGGTGCGATGCTTTAATTTTGAAGGTAATGCATTTTGCCCCACCGATATATATGTATGCCCATTGCGCGTATTCGGACTTTATTAATAGTGAAGGAAAGAAGAGGGTGTTTCACTACGCAGCGTTGTTCTGTGATGGTATAATTGCAATTTCTAATTCAGTAAAAGAAAGTATATTGAAGCACGAAAATATAAAACCTGAAAAGATTGCGATTATTTACAATGGAATTGATTTAAAAAAGTTTACAATGACTGCTAATTCAAATGATAAATTTGTGATTACATTTGTTGGAAGACTCATATATCAAAAAGGAATACAATTATTAATTGAAGCACTCAATGAGATAGGTAATAAGATAGAATATGAGTGCTATATTGTAGGTGATGGGCCAGAAAGAACAGCGTTAGAAAAAAAGGTGGAAATCTGTCATCTGCAAGATAAAATAATTTTTCTGGGAAATCGGATTGATATACCCAATATTCTTCAGAATAGTACAATTTTTATTCATCCGGCTATATGGGAAGAAGGATTTGGAATAACTTTAATCGAAGCAATGTCTTGCGGTACGCCTTGTATTGCGTTTAGAAGGGGAGCTATACCAGAATATATTAAAAACGGAGTAAATGGTTTCCTTGTAGATGATGTATCCTCAGAGTGTTTGGCAGATGGAATTCTAAAGGTATACCAGTTATGGGGAAGTAAGCAAATAAATACAGTGGGTCTAAATGCAAGAAAGACTGCTGAAAACTTTTCTTGTGAGAAAACGGAAGAAAGTATACGTGAATTAGTATTAAGGAAGAAAGGAAAATGAAAACAGGAAAACTAACAGTAAGCTGCATGACTTTAGGAACAATCCTAATGGCAACTAAAGTTATGCTTTCTTACGGAAAAATTTTGCCATATTCAAATGGATTTGACACTATATTGGTCGGTATAGCCTTAGTGTGCTTTGTTACAAGAATATTAACCCAGAAGTATTCTGGCAAGACGCTAACAATATATTTTGCAATTAGCGTCTTGGCACTTTATAGTTGCATTCAGGCAAAAAATAATTCGATTTTAATAACAGTTGTGACTTTGTTTGCATTGAGAAATTATGACATTAATAAATTTTTGAAAACAATTTTTAAAGTTGAGAGCTTTTGGTGCGGCTTTCATGTAGTATACAGTTTACTTTATTCGATATTTGTGTCGTGGGATAAATATCTTTTATATTTGGATGGACGATATAGATTTAGTTTTGGCTTTACGCATGCGAATACATTTTCTGCATTATTGTTTTGCAATCTGATGTTGTATATATGGCTGAATTATGAATCTAATTTGAGTAAAGCTCTGTTAAAGACAACAATTGTTGAATGCATTGCATTTGCATTTACAAATTCCAGAACATCAATGGCAACTTATATTATTCTAGTATTTCTTATTTTAATAAGAAATACTAGTGCAGGACGCAAATTGACGAAGCTGCTATGTGAGTTTGGCATTCCAGCATTTTCAATATGTTTTATTTCTTTGCTTAAAGGGTACATCAAAGGAAATCCACTTTCATATCTTGTGGATGCTGTATTGACATCGAGAGTAAAATTAGGAGCATATGCTTACAAAGATTACGGAATGACTTTTGTGGGACAATATGTCAAATATTTAAATAACATTTCATGGGATCAGAAATGGCAATTAAATTCATTTACTTTTGATAATATATATTCGTTTCTTGCAATAAGTGTAGGTGTTGTATGGATTGTTGTTTTATCATTGGCATATTATAAATGTGCGAAAAAACTTGACACAAAGAGTCTTATATTTATGGGAATATGGATTATCTATGGCCTAAGTGAGACAACTATTCTAAATGGATATTTTTGCTTCCCGGTGTTCTTGCTGGTGAAGATTTTAGGAAACAGTGTCGATGCAAGACAGTATGACGACAATGAACATTTATTAAATTATTAAAGGAGGCTTAGCTTTTATGGTGTATGCTCCGATATATATTCCTACATTGTGTAGATCGGGTCATTTTCAAAAATGTATTGAATCGTTGAAAGCAAATACATGGGCAAAGTATACAGATGTTTATATAGCATTGGATTACCCACCAAGTGAAAAATATAGAGATGGCTATGAGAAGATCTGCCAATATCTAAATGAGAGTGATTTCTCATGTTTTAGGAGTTTTAATATCGTTAAACGCGAGAAAAATTATGGTGCTGGATTAAATTCAAGAAAAATGCGAGAATTCATTAGTGAAAAATATGATCGATGGATTTTTGCAGAAGATGACATACTTTTCTCTCCTGTTTTTTTGGAGTACATGGATAAAGCGTTGGAAAAGTATGAAAATGACGAAAGTGTAATAGGGGTAAATGGGTACTCTTACCCACTATCATATAAGATAAATAAGAAAAATGCAAATGTATTTAAACAAAAATTTACTTTTTCAATGTGGGGAGCAGGTTTCTGGAGAGATAAATATAATCATATTGTAGAAGTTCTAAAGAACGGATATATGTATGATTGTTATCCATCTGTAAAAAAAGATGGACGTCTTAAAAATTTGATTACTGGGCGATATTACGATTATATGTTTCATGCATTAACCAACAGTAGCAGATATTTTAAAGTTGTATCGGATATGTCGCTTGGTGTTTATATGGCATTTAATGATTTGTATGTTATTACGCCTGTTCAATCGAAAACAAGAAATTGTGGATTTGATGGAACTGGAGTATGTTGTCAAAGTATAGCAGAAATTGATAATAGAACATCATTAACGTATGATTACGCTTTACAGCCTATAGATAGAGGAAATGGGCATGAAGTTATAATAGTACAAGATAATGAAACATTTTTGCCTGATAACAAAAAATTGTTTGATGATTTCTTGGTGACGGACGTAAATGAGAAAAGAAAGGTCGATATGCTCATACGGGTAGAACGTATTTTGGGAAGAAAAAATACAGTGAAGCTATTTAGCATATTAAAGGAAATTAAAAATGGCAAAAAATGACAAAAATTCTGTTTTGTCTAATTTCATATGGCGCTTTGCAGAACGATGCGGAGCACAATTGGTGACATTCATCGTTTCAATCGTTCTTGCGAGAATTTTATCGCCAGAAGACTATGGACAGATTGCACTTATCACTGTTTTCACAACAATTATGCAGGTGTTTGTGGACAGTGGATTGGGACTTGCATTAATTCAAAAAAAGGATGCAGATGAGCTCGATTTTTCTTCTGTATTTTATTTTAATTTTGCGGTGTGTTTGATTTTATATGCTGTTATGTTCGTTGCAGCACCGTATATAGCTGAGTTTTATAAAGATGCTTCTTTAACACCGATAGTACGAGTCATTAGTTTAACTATTGTGATTTCCGGAGTTAAGGGAATTCAGCAGTCCTATGTTTCACGTAACATGTTATTCAAACTGTTCTTTTTCTCAACATTGGGTGGAACAATATTTTCTGCGTTTTTAGGAATAGGATTAGCTTATGCGGGGGTTGGTGTATGGGCTATTGTAGCACAGCAGCTTTCGAATACAGCCATTGACACATTGATTTTGTGGATCAATGTCAAATGGAGACCGAAGAAAATGTTTTCGTGGGATCGGTTAAAATCATTGCTTTCTTTTGGATGGAAGATGCTGGTGTCATCGCTGTTGGATACGGTATATAACAATATAAGAAGTCTCATTATTGGAAAAATGTACTCGTCTGCAGACTTGGCATACTACAACCAGGGAAAGCAGTTTCCGCATACAATTGTAAATAATATCAATACATCAATAGATAGTGTATTATTGCCATCAATGTCATCAGCACAAGATGACCGTGCTCGTGTTAAAGCTATGACACGGCGTTCTATCACAATTAGTACCTATATTATGGCACCGATGATGATGGGGCTGGCATTCTGTGCTAAGCCGATTGTTCAACTTGTGCTGACAGATAAGTGGCTACCGTGTGTGCCGTTATTGAGAATTTTCTGCATTACATATATGTTTTACCCAATTCACACTGCTAATTTAAATGCTATTAAGGCAATGGGACGCAGTGATTATTTTTTGAAGTTGGAGATTGCAAAAAAAGCAATAGGTCTTATTTTACTGTTTTCTACTATGTGGTTTGGTGTTATGGCAATGGCGTACAGCTTATTAATTGGAACTATAACAGGCATGATTATTAATTCGTGGCCAAATCGTAAGTTACTAAACTATTCATACTTTGAACAGATGAAAGATATTTTCCCTGGGATTGCATTAGCAGTCTTTATGGGGGGCTGTGTTAAGTTGGTTGAACTATTGCATTTGTCGACGGCTTTAACTCTGGCGATTCAGATTCCGCTTGGAGCGTTGATTTACGTCGGTGTATCCGTAATGCTTCATTTGGAGTCATTTGAATATTTATTTGGAATGGTTAAGTCGATATTAAATCGAAGAAAGGAAAAAAATAAATGAAAAAATTACTTTTACTGGGCGGTGCACGATATTTGTTGCCGGTAATAGAAGCTGCACATAAGTTGGGGATTTATGTTATTACATGTGATTATCTTCCGGATAACATTGCTCACAAATATTCTGATCAATATTTGAATGTAAGCATAATTGATAAAGATGCTGTATTAGAAGCTGCAAAGAAAGAAAAAATTGATGGCATTATGTCATTTGCAACTGATCCGGGGGTTGTTACGGCTGCTTATGTTGCAGAGAAAATGGGATTACCGGCTGCCGGTTCGTATGAGTCCGTAAGTATTTTGCAGGATAAAGGTCGATTCCGCAAGTTCTTGACAGATAATGGATTCGTTGTACCTCATGCCAGAAGTTACGAAAGTGTTTTAGAAGCTCAGAAAGATACAGATTATTTTAATTGGCCAGTTATAGTAAAACCCGTTGATTCTGCTGGTAGCAAAGGCGTAACGAAAGTTGATAGCCCGGAAAATTTGGAAAAGAGTATTAAATACGCATTGGAGTTTTCACACAGCAATAAATTTATTGTAGAAGATTTCATTGAAAAAAAAGGCTGCTCTTCTGATTCTGACTGTTTCTCTGTTGATGGGAAACTGGTTGTGGCGACCTTCTCTAGCCAGAGATTTGATGCAAAAGCGGAGAACCCATATGCACCGATGGCTTATAGCTGGCCTTCGACTTTTACAGAAGAACATGAAGAAGAGTTAAAAAGTGAACTGCAACGTCTGCTGAAGTTGTTGGATATGAAGTCTTCTATCTACAATGTTGAAACGCGTGAAGGAGTAGATGGTAGGGCATATATTATGGAGGTTTCTCCTCGTGGCGGCGGTAATCGCCTTGCAGAGATGGTTCGATATGCAACAGGTATGGACTTAATCACGGCTTCTGTAAAAGCAGCAGTTGGAATGCCGATAACAGACCTTGAACAGAAGGATTATGACGGAAGTTGGGCCGAGTATGTTCTTCATTCTATCGAAGAAGGGCTGTTTGAAGAGGTGTGGATTGCACCAGAGTTCAAAGATAAAGTAGTAGAGTTAGATGTGTGGACCAAGCCTGGTGACGAAGTTCATCCTTTTACTGCAGCAAATTTTGCAATTGGAACGGTTGTACTTAGATTTGATAGCGAAGAAGAAATGGAAGAAGCAATGCTTCATATGTGTGACTATATTAAAGTCATTGTAAAGTAATTTGGAGGATGACGATGGAAAAACTATTGATATTGGGTGGAAAGCCCATTGGCAGCACAGAAATTGTGGAGAAAGCAAGGCAGAAAGGTATTTATACGATTGTGGCTGATTATCTCCCGGAGAATGAATCCCCAGCTAAGGCAATTGCTGATGAGCAGTGGAATATTTCAGTTGATCAGGTGGATGAACTTGCAAAAAGGGCTGCCGCTGAGAAGGTTAACGGTGTGGTTGCAGGTGTTCATGAATTTTGCCTTAGAAAAGCAATTCAGGTTTGTGAAAAGTGTGGTCTTCCTTCTTGGTGCACGTTAGAACAGTGGGATAACTGTAGCAATAAGAAAGCATTTAAAGCACTGTGCATGAAAAATGGTATTGATGTTGCCAGAACATATAAGCTGGAAGATGATATTGATTTTCCGGTCATTGTAAAACCTGCGGATAGCGATGGAAGTAGAGGATTTTCTATTTGCCACAATTATGATGAATTGAAAAAAGGTGTGCAGCATGCTTTAGAGTTCTCAACAGATTATCTGATTGAAGAATTTATTCAGAGCGATGCCTGCATTATCCACTATACAGTAGTTGATGGTAAAGTTGTTTTTTCTGGAATTTCCGATAAGCATTCGCGTAGGCTAGAAGGTGGATCGATGGTTATGGCACTTCAGACATTTCCAGCAAAGGATCAGGAACGTTATCTTAATGAAGTGAATGACAAAGCCATCCAGATGTTCAAGAGTATTGGTATAAAAAATAGCCCTATTTGGATTGAAGCATTTAACGATGGGAAACGCTTTGTGTTTAACGAAATGGCTTTAAGATTTGGCGGGTCAATGACAAACTATCCGGTTATGTATAACACGGGGATGGATCAATTAGAATTGTTTATTGATGCGGCGCTCGGAAGACTGCCTGAAGTGAAAATAAACGCAGAGATAGAGCAGAAAGATAACTATGCAATTCTTCCAATACATTTAAAGGAAGGAAAAATTTTGCGGATAAAAGGTGCGGAAGGATTACTTGCTGATCCGAAAATTGAACAATTGGTTCTGGTTCATCATGTTGGAGATGAAATTAAAAACTGGGGGACAGCGCAACAGGTATTCTGCTATTTGCATATGACTTATAAAAATGATAAGGAGTTTGCAGATAACATCAAAAAGATAAAGGCTACTTTATCTGTAGAGAATGAAAATGGACAAAATATGTTGTATTTTCTGATGGACTTTGAAAACTTTTTTGCATGAAAAGTAGGAGGGAGGATAGATGGTTGATTATTCAATGCCAATTAGAATCCTATCGGAACAGGATTTAATTGATGCAAAATGTTTTGATATGAAATTTGCGCTCTCGGTGGTGGAAGAGGCATTCATTAAATATGCAAATAATGATGTGATTTTCCCGGATAAAGTTTCTGTCGTGTTTGATCAGGCAACTCAAGATAGAATAAATTGTTTACCTGCGGCAATAAAATCTGAAAAAGTTTACGGAATGAAATGGGTGTCGGTATTTCCACAGAATCCGCATCAAAAGGGAAAAGCAAACTTGACGGCCGTATACATTCTTTCAGAATTAGAAAGCGGCTATCCAATCGCATTTATGGAAGGCTCACTATGTTCTAATATTAGAACCGCAGCTGTTGGTGGAGTTGCTGCAAAATATTTGGCAAGAAAAGATTCTAAAGTAATCGGGTTTATTGGTGCAGGAGAGCAGGCTAAATCTCATTTGCTTGCGATGAAGGCCGCCTGCCCTTCAATTGAAGCTTGTTATGTGTCATCAAGAACAAACGAAAGCGAAGACAACTTTGCAAAACAAATGAGTCATTTTTGTCCTGATATTGCATTTATAAAATGTGAAGGAAATTATAAAAGGGCAGTCGAGAATGCTGATATTATTGTAACCGCGATTAGCGGACAAGAGAAAATCTTGCAAGCAGAATGGGTGAAAAATGGAGCTTTCTATTGTCATGTCGCAGGCTTGGAAGACGATTTTGCTGTACCGAAAAAGGCAAGTAAAATCGTATGCGACAGTTGGGAAGTAGTCAAACACCGTACACAAACGATTAGCCAAATGTATCAGGCAGGTTTGTTAAAAGATTCTGATATTTATGCAGACTTGCATGAGATTATTACGAAAAAGAAAAAAGCGAGAGAAAATTCTGATGAGTTCATCTATTTTAATAGCGTAGGAATGTCTTTTGTAGACACATTGCTCGCATATCGTATGTATCAAAAATGTGTTACTTGTGGAACGGGTACGGTTATGAGTTTAAAAGATAAGTCGATGTTTGATATGTGAATAGGAGAGAAAAAATGAAATATGTGGCACCAATTGCGCGATGGAAGATAGATAGCGATGAAGAAAGAAAACTGGCGGAAAAAGCTGACTCGGATTTTGCTGCGCGACGCGATTATGTCGCGTTCTATAAGAAAAATGATCCAGTATATTATGAAAAGGGACTCCCTTTAATAGAGAAAACCATTTACGAGTTTCTAGGGGGGGAGTTAACAGAACAAGAAAAAGAGTGGCTTACAATTGATATGATATATTCTTTGCATCGTTTTGGGTGTATGTTTAAAGAATATTTTATATTTCAATTTTATAAATTGAGTACAATCGGTCGAGAAGAGTTCATAACGGATAAAAAGAGATATCCATTCTATACGGCCTTTAATACTCAAGAAAATCATGAACTTTTTACCAATAAAAGTGAAACTTATAAAGTTTTTGCCAAGTATTATAAGAGGGATATTCTTACAATAGAGAAAGATTCTGATTTCGATAAATTTCAGATGTTTGTCAAGAAACACCCTAAATACATGGTTAAACCTTTGTGGGGATCTTTAGGACAGGGAATTCAGATTGTCGATCATAATAGTTATGAATTTTTTAGTGGACTTTTGCCGAAAAAAGAAAAACCTGAGTATATCTGTGAAGAGTTGATTGTTCAGGATACTAAGATGGGAGTGCTTCATCCGGCATCTATTAATACGGTACGTGTACCAACAGTTGTTTGCAAAGATGGTGTTCATATTTTTCATCCAGTGTTAAGAATAGGAATTAATAATTCCATTGTCGATAATGGTGGAAGCGGAGGAATTCTGGCTAACGTGGATACGGATACGGGCATTGTATATACAGCGGGCTTTGATGAAAGCGGGAACCGATATGTTACTCATCCCAATAGCAGAGTTCCGATTGTCGGATTTCAGATTCCAAGATGGAATGAGGCAAAATCGCTTGCAATAGAGTTGGCACAAATAACCGATAATCGGTACACAGGATGGGATTTGGCACTGACTGATAGCGGATGGGTAATGGTAGAAGGAAACGATTGTGGAGAGTTCATTATGCAGATTGCAGATAAAGTTGGTAGAAAAAAAGAACTTGATGCCCTGATTAGTAACATTTAATGAAAAGAGGGATATTAAATGGGTGACAAAATATTAGTTACGCGTTCATCTATGCCGAGTTTAGATGAATATGTAGAAGAAATTCGTCCTATTTGGAACAGCCATTGGCTAACCAACATGGGGGTAAAACACAGACAATTGCAGTCCGAATTAGAGGAATATTTAGGAATACCGCATGTGGCACTTTATACTAATGGCCATCTGGCATTGGAGAATGCCATTGCAGCTTTGAATCTGCCAGAAGGCGGTGAAGTGATTACCACACCGTTTACTTTTGCATCTACTACACACGCAATTGTTCGAAATAGCTTGGTTCCAGTTTTCTGTGACGTTAATGAGAAAGATTATACTATTGATGTCACAAAGATTGAGAGCCTTATTACGGATCGCACGGTTGCTATTGTGCCTGTACACGTTTATGGAAATCTTTGTGATGTAGAGGAAATTGATAGAATTGCAAAGAAATATGGCCTGAAAGTCATCTATGATGCTGCTCATGCTTTCGCCGTAAAATACAAAGGTGTGTCTTCTGCATGCTTTGGTGATGCATCAATGTTCAGCTTCCATGCTACAAAAGTATTCAATACTATTGAGGGCGGTGCAGTCTGCTTCAAAAATGATAGCTGGGTTCAATTGCTGAATGATCAGAAGAACTTTGGTATTCATGGACCTGAATCAGTGTGCTTTGTTGGTGGCAATGCTAAGATGAATGAGTTTCAGGCAGCAATGGGAATTTGTAATTTGCGCCATCTGAACGATGAAATTGCAAAGAGAAAGAAAGTTGTAGAGCGTTATCGCGAGCGTCTGTCTGGTGTAGAAGGAATTCAGCTTAGTGCTATTCAAGAAAATGTAGAAAGTAATTATGCGTACTTCCCAGTTGTTTTCGACGGCTATAAGTATACTCGTAATGAAGTCTTTGCGATGTTGGAAGAGCAAGGCATCACGGCGAGAAAGTATTTCTATCCGCTAACCAATAGTTTTGAGTGCTATCGTAACTATCCGACTGCTGGAACGGAGAAAACTCCTGTGGCACAGCATTTGGCACTGCGTGTGTTGACTCTGCCGTTGTATGCAGATCTTGCACTGGAAGATGTTGACCGTATTTGTGATATTATTTTAGCGTGAAAAGGACTGGATTAATGAAATTTGATTATTTAGTAGTGGGCTCTGGATTATATGGAGCAATTTTTGCACATGAAGCTAAAGCACATGGGAAGTCTGTTTTGGTAGTAGATAAGCGCCCGAATATTGCGGGTAACATTTATACGGAGAATGTTGAGGGCATCAATGTCCATAAGTATGGTGCTCACATTTTTCATACTAACAACAAAAAGGTCTGGAACTACATTACACAGTTTGCTGAGCTCAACCGTTTTACTAATTCACCTGTGGCTAACTACAAAGGCGAACTGTACTCCCTTCCGTTCAATATGTACACATTCAACAAGATGTGGGGTGTTGTGACACCGGAGGAGGCTGCAGCAAAGATTGAAGAGCAGCGCAAGGAGATTACTGGTGAGCCGCAGAACCTCGAAGAGCAGGCCATTTCTCTTGTCGGCCGTGATATCTACGAAAAGCTCATTAAGGGCTACACTGAAAAGCAGTGGGGCCGTGACTGTAAAGAGTTACCGTCCTTTATTATCAAGCGTCTTCCAGTTCGTCTGACTTTTGATAACAACTACTTCAATGCACTTTATCAGGGCATTCCTGTTGGTGGTTATACCAAGATGATTGCTAACCTATTGGATGGCATTGAGGTTCGTTTGAACACAGACTATCTGGAGAACAAGGCTGAGTTGGATGCATTGGCTGATAAGGTTGTATACACTGGACCGATTGATGCTTACTTTGACTACAAGCTGGGCACGCTGGAATATCGTTCTGTCCGCTTTGAAACGGAAACACTGGATAAACCAAACTTCCAGGGTAATGCCGCAGTGAACTATACCGACCGCGAGACACCGTGGACCCGTATCATTGAGCACAAATGGTTTGAGTTTGGTAAGGATGAAAATGGCAATGATCTGCCTAAGACAATCATTAGCCGCGAGTATAGTAGCGAGTGGAGACCGGGCGATGAACCTTATTATCCTGTGAATGACGCAAAAAATAGTTTGCTGTATTCTGAGTATAAGAAGTTGGCAGATGCAGAAGAAAAAGTAATCTTCGGCGGTCGTCTTGGTGAGTATAAGTATTACGACATGGATCAAGTAATTGCAGCAGTATTAGAACGTTGTGAAAGGGAGTTGAAATAAATGAAAACAACATTACTTATCATGGCGTCCTCCATCTGGGTGCGGAATGCATCTGACATAGAAGTCAGGCGCATTTCAATGAGTTTATCTATCGTGCTTTGTGTGGTCATGGTTCCTTACCTCCTGTAGTAATCCGCGCCTCTTGTAAGCGCATGGCTGTTCTTTATTGGCTCTGTATGGCTGCTTGTTGCTGCTCCCTTGTCCGGCATCTCCAGCTGATCGTTTCCGGTATCAAGGATGTTCTTGATACTCTTATAACTGGGAGTAGCTGTAAAAGAGAGCGCTTTCCGGCAGACGGCTTCCAAACGGTCAACAGAATATTTGTCGGCCAGTTTCAAAAGCCCCATACAACTGCGGTAGGACTGCTGTTCTACACGCTTGGAGGTAAGGATCGCATCTACTACCTGACAGGTACTGGAGCCGATCCGCTCCGACCATTTGCGGAAACGGTCACCGTTCCATTCCAGATACTGTTGGTGGGACTCCGGCATATGCTCTGTAACCGTACTGTATTGCCCTTTACGGCCATAAAGACGGCGATGGGACGCAATCCGGTTGTGATTGTAAAAAATCTCAACAGTTTTATCTGTAACCCGTACATCAACTTTGCGCTTTATATATTCATAAGGAACTGAGTATAGTAAGCGCTAAATAATCGACCGGATAGCAATGAATCGGATTTTATGAGATACTTCAGATACTTGGAGTAATTCACTTCATATCCGGATCTTGGATTTACAAAAGTTGCGATTTCACTTCATATCTACCGTTGCTTTTGTTGTACCTGATTACTCCAAAGTCTATGGATACGAGAGTGATTGAGTTGGAAAACCATATTTTTTCATATGATTCTGATCGATTTAATCCAACTAAAGATATTTTATCCTGGATTATTCATGAACAAATAAAAATGCTCATAATTACTTAACCTCGTTCAAGTTCTTCCGAAAGCAATTGAATGATCTGCAAAAATGGGTAAACTATCCTTGCGAAATTCGATTGAGTCATTTTGAACTGTCAAGGTACATCAATTGTTGCTATTCCAACAGATGAATTGCAATAGACAGCTTAATTACAGTAACTATGTGGCTTTAAGCAACTTTCACCGCAAAGCGGTGAATAATTCAGGTTTAATTTTCAAAGAACATGCCTAACTGAGAACATTGTCGCATAAACGGTAGAAAACTGCAAGGTACGCACTATCTACCGTTTACACAAATCTTGGGAAACACTGATTAATAGTATGTTCAATGCTCCAATTGTCCTATTTTGATAATCTTTATCGATATTGGCGTTGCTTTTACCGTTTATTGTGTGAATATCTTGCTTATATTTCCTGCGCTTTGTGGATTTCTCCCATAAGGGATCATTTCATCCATGGAATCAAGAAATTCCTCTCGTTTGGTTTTTCTCCTGCGGTTGGAATATTCAATGTCACTAAAAGTTTGTTGTTTCATACCCATATACCATCCTTAGTATTTTTTATACATACATTATACCGTATGCTGTGGTAAATGGGTAGGTTAAGTGTTGATTAAATCAGCGTTTCCCTTGACTTTTTATTACGAAAATGCTAAAAATATTAAAGAAATGTTTTTGAGGTGAAGGATATGAAAAATCTATTCGATATACACTGCCACATCCTTCCGGAAGTAGATGACGGTGCCAAAACCATGGACATGGCGTTGAAAATGCTTCAAATGGAATATAAGGATGGCGTGCGTTCTATCATCCTGACCCCGCATTACCGAAGGGAAATGTTTGAGACACCGCAGGAAAAGATAGAACGGCAGTTTGAAATTTTGAAAAAGAAAGCAGAAGAAAAAATCGGCATGGATCTGCAGCTGTATCTCGGCTGCGAATTTCATGCGAATATGTCGATGACAGAAACCCTGCTCAATAAGGAGCGGCCCACGATGGCAGACTCGGACTATGTGCTGACTGAATTTTCCAGCGCGGTGGATTTTGAATTTGCGCGGGAACGTGTCTATGCGCTGGTCACCCATGGCTTTATACCGATTATTGCTCATGTGGAAAGATACCCAAACCTTCGAAAAGACATGGGCGGTTTGGAAAACCTGAAGGAAATGGGAGTTCGCCTTCAGATAAATGCCGGAAGCATTTTGGGCGAGGAAGGATTTGCAGTGAAGCGCTTCTGCAGAAAACTGATGAAAAACAATATGCTGGACTTTGTTGGCACAGACTGCCACAGAACCAACAAACGTGTTCCAAATTTAGGTCCTTGTGCGGAATATATGGAGAAAAAAATGGGCAGAGATTATACTGAGCGTATCCTGATCCATAATCCGCAGAAAATAATAGAAAACATAGGATAGGAGAAAAAGTATGGAAACAACACAGCAGAACAATGATGAAATGGAAATTGATTTATTGGAATTGTTCCATGTACTTTGGAGCAAAGCGCTGGTAATCCTGCTGTCGGCGGCAGCGGTGGGACTGGCGGCTATGCTGGTGACACAGGTTTTTCTGACACCTCAGTATCAGTCTACGACTAAAATGTATATCCTGACCCAACAGAACAATGATACGGTTACCAGCAGCGACCTGCAGGCAAGTGAACAGCTGACCCAGGACTGCGCGGAGATGATCCAGAGCCGCCAGGTTGCGGAATCGGTGATCAGTCAGCTGGGATTGGATCTGACAGCCGGCGAATTGCTGGAAAAGGTAACGGTTACAACCTCTGCCGATACCCGGATCATTACTATTGATGTACAGGACGAGGATCCGTATCTTGCGCGGGACATTGCCAATGCGCTGAGAAGGATCGCCGCCGATACGATCCAGGATGTTATGAATATTGAGGCGGCGAATGTTTTTGAGGAAGCCAATATCCCAGAGGAGCCGGTTAGTCCTTCCGAGATAAAAAATACTCTGATTGGTGTGTTTCTCGGTTTTGTGATTGCATTGGCGGCAGTGATCATTTCCTATTTAACGAATGATACGATCCGTACGTCCGAAGAGGTGGAGCGCTATCTTCACCTGAGCACGCTCGGAATTATTCCGCTTGCCGAGGGTGAAGTGAAGAACAAGAAGAACAAAGCGAAGAGAAGAAGATAAAAGGGAGGGAATTGTCGTGAATCAGGTTACTGTGAAAAAAGAAAAATCAAATTACCAGATCGAAGAGGCGTACAAATCTCTCCGGGCAAATCTTCAGTTCTGCGGGGATGACAAGAAAGTGATCGCCATCACAAGCTGTACGCCGAATGAGGGAAAGAGCAGTGTCAGCCTGCAGCTTGCGATTTCTCTTGCCGAGAGCGGGAAAAATGTACTCTTTATCGATGCGGATCTGAGAAAATCGGTGTTGCTTGGACGAACCAAGGCAGGGCAGCAGACGGTAAGGGGATTGACTCATTACCTGACTGGTCAGTCGGAATTGAAGGATGTGGTATATTCCACCAATATCCCGAAGTTGTATCTGATTTATTCCGGACCGTTCCCTCCAAATCCGGCGGAGCTGCTGGGCGGAAAGAATTTCCGCTCGTTCCTGAAGGCGGTGCGCAAGGTTTACGATTATGTGATCATTGATACGCCTCCGCTGGGAAGTGTGATCGACAGTGCAGTGATCGCGGAAGAGTGCGACGGAGCGATCATGGTCATTGAATCGGGTGTGATCAGTTACCGTTTTGCCCAGGAAGTAAAGGCACAGCTGGAAAAAAGTAACTGCCCCATTCTTGGCGTGGTGCTGAATAAAGTGGATATGCAGAAGCAGGCATACGGAAAATATGGAAAATATTACGGCAAGTATTATGGAGAGTACGGAAAGAAACAGGAGAAGTAGAGATGAAAAAAGGACTTGTGGCAATGTTGCTTCTGGCATGCGCGGCGCTGCTTGCCGGAAATGTAGTGGTTTATATCGGGGAGGATCGGAATGGTCCTGAAATCACCGTTCCGCAGGAGGAGATCACCTATGTGGCGGGTTCGGACACTTCCGCGCTGTTGAATGGTGTGACTGCAGCGGATGACCGTGACGGAGATGTTACCAGTACGGTGACGGTTGAGAGTATCATTCCCAATGAGGATCAGACCGGAGCTTCTGTTGTTTATGTGGCGAAAGACAGCAAAAATAATGTAACGAAAGCGGTCAGGTTGATTTCCTATGCTGCAGATGCCGGTCAGGCAGCTGCTCAGGAGGCGGATGCCGCTGCGCAGCAGGCTGCCCAGGAAGCAGCTGCTGCGGATCAGACGGATCAGACGGCGGCGTCCGGTGAAGACGCTCAGACGGCGGACGACGGAGCTGCTCAGAATGAGGCGGCGATCGCAGCGCTTCCGGCGGAGAGTCCGAGGTTTTATCTGACCCAGTATTCGGTAGAAGTGGAACGCGGCGCTGAGTTGAACCGGCTGGGTTACGTACAGGATATCACCGACGATAAGGACAGCCGTGACGAATTATATCAGGGCATCCAGATTTCCGGAGAGGTGGATACCAATACGCCTGGAGAGTATATGCTGGAATATTATGTAGTGGACAGCGACGGAAATACTTCCAATACGGCACAGCTGAAAGTTACGGTAAAGTAGTTATCCGGATGGTTAGATGGAAATAGAAGAATAGAGTGATAAACTTTGCAGAGAACTGTCACTGGAGAAGAATTCTCCGGCGGCAGTTTTTTTGCGGAGTCCGATTTTGGTTGACAGATAATGGAAGAAAGGGTATTATGGTAGTTAATTAGTGCCATGAGCAAAAATACAAAATTTTGACGTGAAATTCCAATACTTTCGTATGAGAAATGGAAAATAAGAAGAACAAAGGAAGTTGTTATGGAACAGAACAATGCAATACAGAATGAGGAACAGGAAATCGACTTACTGGAATTGTTTCACGCTCTGCGGAGAAAATGGTATATGCTTCTGGCGGCGCTGCTTGTCTTTGCATTGGCGGCAGGGGCCGGCACCAAGCTTTTGATCACACCTCAGTATCAGTCCTCCGCGATGATTTATATTTTGACGAAAACCACCAGCGTGACTTCACTTGCCGATCTGCAGATCGGTTCACAGCTGACGATCGACTTTGAGACATTGGCGATGAGCCGGCCGGTAGTCAATAAGGTAAGGGAGAATCTCGGACTGGAGGAGATTTCTTACGAGGAGTTTCGGGGACTGCTGACGGTTTCCAATCCCGCAGATACACGAATCCTCCAGATCACAGCGACTCATCCGGATCCGGAAACCGCGCAGAAGATTGCAAACGCGATGGCGGAGGCTACAGCGGACAGAGTTGCGGAGATCATGGTGACGGATCGTCCGACCATTGTCGAGGAGGCGGTAGTTGCTGAGAATCCATCGAGCCCGAATCTTTTGAAAAATGTGCTTCTGGGCGGACTGATCGGACTTTTCCTGGCAGCTGCTCTTATCATTGTGCGTCATCTGATGGACGATACGATCAAGACAGAGGAAGATGTGGAGAAGTATCTCCAGCTGAACACGATCGCCGCGTTTTCTTATAATAAGAAAACCTCTGGCGGAGAGACAGGAAAGAAAAGAAGGAAATCAGCATGAGAAAAAAATTGCTGACACTTGGGTGTCTAATTTGCGCGATTTTGTTTGGATGCTGCTGTGGATATATTTTCTGGTATTTCAACTCTGAAAAGGAAAAAGGTGAGATCTACGAAGAACTCCAGGAGCGTGCGGAAACCACTCCGACAGCGGCTCCGACTGTGACCGATGTTCCTGTGACCGAACAGCCGGAACCGGAGGAGGAGATACCGATAGATTTTGCTGCGCTGCAGGAAGTCAATCCGGATATCTATGCGTGGATCAGGATCGAAGGAACCAATATTGATTATCCGGTCGTGCAGAGTTCCACAGACGATTCCTACTACCTGAATCATACGATTGAGGGAAAAGAAGGATACCCTGGTTCGATTTATACAGAAAGCGTAAACAGCAAGGATTTTTCGGACTTTAATACCATCCTGTATGGCCATAATATGCGGGACGGCAGCATGTTCCAGAATCTTCATAATTATGAGGACAGCGCATATATGGCGGAGCATCCGGAAGTGATCATTTATACGCCGGATCATGTGTACCGTTACCAAATTTTTGCGGCGGTCACCTACAGTGATGTGCATTTGTATCACGCATTCGATTACACCACGGAGAGCGGAAGACAGGCGTTTCTGGATTCCATTCTCTCTTCCAGAGGGATGTCGGATACGATACGGGACGATGTTCCGGTATCGGCGGACGACAAGTTCCTGACCTTGAGTACATGTATTGGCGGACAGGCGGACAAGAGATTGATTGTAGAGGCGGTACTTCAGAGTGAGTAAAAAAATACTGATTATTTTAATGTGCATCCTTTGTATTGGCGCAGGGGTGTCAGTGTTCCTGCTTCTGCAGAACAAAAAAGATACCGAAGAGCTGCCCCAGGCGAGCGCACAGTCGGGAGCCGACGAAGGAATGCAGAATACAGTCACCTATCAGGGTGAGACATACGAATATAATACAAACCTGAAAAACGTTCTTTTTCTGGGTGTGGATAAAGAGGCCGACAGTGTTGTCGGCGAGACGGTCGGAAGAAACGGACAGGCGGATTGTATCCTGCTGATGATCATGGATCAGGAAGCGAAGGAAACAACCCTTCTGCAGATTTCCAGGGATTCCATGACAGATGTTGACATTTATGGTATTACCGGAAGCTATCTTGCGACAGAACACGTTCAGATCGCGCTTCAGTATGCGTACGGAGAGAGCGACAGCCGCAGCAACTGGCTGATGAAGAACGCAGTTTCCCATTTGTTATACGAAATTCCGATCAGTTCTGTGATGGCGCTGACGGTTGACGGGATCGGTGAAGTGACTTCCGCAATGGGCGGAGTGACACTGACCGTTCCAAAAGATTATACTTCTGTGGATCCCTCCTTTGCGGAGGGGGCAACACTGACTCTTCAGGGGGATCTGGCTGAGCGGTATGTACGTTACCGTGACATCACTGTTACGGGAAGCAACAATGACCGTATGGAACGCCAGAACCAGTTCATTCAGGCGATGTTCCAGCAGATGCAGAACATTAACGCAGCTGCTTATGAGAGTATACTCAGCAGTGCGGATCCATACCTGACTACGGATATGTCGGCAGAAGAACTGCATCATTTAAAAGATTATACCATTCATCAGGAAATAGAAACCGTTCCGGGAACTGCGGCTCCCGGAGAAGAACACGAGGAATTCACAGTAGACGATCAGGCTCTGTATGAATTGATCCTGAAACTTTTTTATAAAAAGGTGGATTAAGGAAACGGCGGCAGGATCTCTGCTTTGAATAATATTAAGAAAGGAAGAGGTGGGACCCATGAGACTGAACCTCAAAAAAGCTGTTGCAGTAGTGACAGCGGCCCTCACAATCTGTGCAATGTCCGTAACGGCATTTGCGCAGGGAAGCGTTAAGTCCACCGGAGTGGTATCTCCGCAGGGAGCAAAAGATGCGAATGGAAACAGTGTAACTGTATCTACTGCATCCATCCCGGCTGAGTACGCAGAAGCAGTGAATACTGTTAAAACAACGGATGGTCTGAAAGCCGTTCTCGGCGATGCTTATGTAGAAGGCATGGAAGTTGTTGACGCTATGGATGTATCTGTTCCGGAAGGAACCCCGATGCCTGTAACCATCACTTTTGATGTTCCGGGCGTAGGCGCAGATACAAAAGTTGCTGTTCTGCATTACAATGGCAGCGCATGGGAAGTTCTGGAAGGAACCGCTGGTAATGGAACCATTACCGCTACCTTCACATCCCTGTCTCCGGTAGCATTTGTCGTTGACAAAAATACCGCGACAGCAACAGGCACTTCCAATGGCAGCAACACCAGCACTGGCAGCAGCAGTTCTGTATCTCCGAAAACCGGAGAGGATCTGGGAATGCTGACAGCTACCGTTGCGGCAGCAGTTCTTGTTCTGGGCGCAGGCTGCGTATTCTTCGTTAAGAGAAAGAACGCATAATGTAACCGGGATATGGGGAGGGGCACCCCTTTGCGGGGTGCTTTTCCTTTGTTAAAGGAGAGTGAGACGTGCAGGGAATCATTGATATTCATTGTCACATCCTTCCGGGAATTGACGATGGCGCTGAGACAGTCAAAGAAGCGCAGGAAATGCTGAAAATGCAGTATAAAGACGGCGTGAGAAAGCTGATCCTGACGCCCCATTACCGTCCGGGAATGTTTGAGCCTTCGGTGTCTCAGATTTACCGGTCTTATTATCAGCTGCAGGCAGCGGCGGAGGATATGGGGATTCAGCTTTATTTAGGCAGAGAGTATCATATCAGTTCAAAGTTTGAAGAACAGGTCAGGCTGCGGAATCTTCCGACGATGGCGGATTCCTCTTATGTACTGGCAGAATTTTCCAGCAGACATAGCTATGGTTTTATCCGGAGTTCTGTGGAAAAAATGTTGGATGCCGGATATCGTCCGGTGATTGCCCATATAGAAAGATATCCATGTATGTATGAAAAACAGCGGGCGGAAGAGTTATGCCGGATGGGTGCGTATGTGCAGGTAAACGCGGGCAGTCTTCTGGGAGAAGACGACAGACCGTCCCGACAGTATTGCCGGCGCCTGATGGAAGAAGACCTGATTCATTTTATTGCCAGCGATGCCCACGGCAGAAAGAAAAGGAAACCCAATCTGGGGAAATGCAGTGAATTTGTGTTGAAAAAAATGGGGAAAGAGTATGCGAGAAAAGTTTTTTGTCATAACCCCTTTATGTTGATAAAAAATTTAGAGATTAAATAGGGAGAAAAGCTGTGGAAACGATTAAATTGAAACCGCGGGCGCAGGATTATGAAACCCGTGAGGAAGTGAAAACGATGCGGACGAACCTGCTGTTCTGCGGCAGTGATAAAAAAGTGATCCTGATCACCAGCTGCCTTGCCGGTGAAGGAAAAAGTACGATCACGATGAATCTGGCGCAGTCTCTGGCGGAGATCAAAAAGAAGGTGCTTCTGATCGATGTGGATCTGAGAAAATCGGTTCTGCCGCGGCAGGTAGAAGGAGAGCGGCCAAGAAAGGGTCTGACACATTATCTATCCGGACAGGCGTCCATCGCGGATATCATCTATCTGAGCGAAGAGCCGAAATTTCATATTATTTTTGCCGGTCCGGTACCGCCGAACCCGGCGGAACTTCTTGCCTCAAAATCTTTTGAGCGTTTGATCCAGAAATGTAGAGAGGCTTATGACTATGTGCTCCTTGACTGTGCACCGCTGGGAATGGTTGTGGATGCAGCGGTGGTGGCTGGTTACAGTGATGCAAGCATTCTCGCTGTTGAGTCAGGAAATATCAGCTATCATTTTGCACAGGGCGTGAAACAGAAGCTGGAAAATACCGGATGCCCGATCCTGGGAGTTGCGTTGAATAAGATCGATCGTGCGAAGTCCGGACGTTATTATGGAAAGAAATATGAGAAGTATTATCAGAAGTATTATGAAAGTGAAGATAATTTTGATGAAATCTGATAGGCTTTGATCGGTGGAACACCCTCTCCGGGGCAGGTTGGCTGCTTGGGGAGGGTGTTTTTGGTGATATAGGCTTGACTGCCTGACAGCTTCATAGTAAAGTGAAAACATAATAGACTTTTGTGCCCTTTCAGAGTTTTGGCATACAGTGTCATGTTGTGGAAAGGAGTGTTGGAAAAATGGGAAGGAAGAAGCTCCCTGTCGGAATAGAAAATTTTGAGGAGTTTTCGGCTGAGAATTTTTATTACGTGGATAAAACCATGTTCATAGCAGAACTCTTACAAAACTGGGGAAAGGTCAATCTGTTTACCCGGCCAAGACGTTTTGGAAAGTCACTCAATATGAGCATGCTCAAGTGTTTTTTTGAAATTGGCGGTGATCAAACGTTGTTTGATGGTTTGAAGATCACAGAGGAAAAGAGCTTGTGTGAAGAATACATGGGTCAGTTTCCGGTGATTTCCATTAGCCTGAAAAGTATTGATGGTCCGGACTTTGAGGCGGCATCTGCGGCTCTGCGTACGGTGATCGGGGATGAGGCAGGACGGTTTCGTTTCCTTCGGGAAAGCAGCAGCCTTGATGAGGAGGAGAAAAATGCCTACGTACGTCTGATCAATGTAGAAATGAAGAGTGATGCAACCTATGCAATGTCGTACGCTGCGTTGATCGACAGCCTGAAGACACTCTCACGTCTTTTAGCAAAACACTATCACCGTAAAGTTATCCTGCTGATCGATGAATACGACGTTCCGCTGGATAAGGCGTTTCAGGCGGGGTATTATGATGAGATGGTATCTCTTATCCGTAATATGTTCGGCAATGCGCTGAAAACGAACGACAACCTGTATTTTGCTGTCCTGACAGGCTGCCTCCGGATTTCCAAGGAGAGTATTTTTACAGGACTGAATAACTTAAATGTGATGACAGTATCGGATCCTTACTTTTGCAGCAGCTTCGGATTTACGGAAGAGGAAGTGCTGGAGTTTCTTCGGTATTATGGGTTGGAAGAGTTTCAGAATACGGTTCGGGAATGGTATGATGGGTACCGGTTTGGCACGACAAACGCATGAATAAATAAATTGTGAACAAAACCATTTTTCTGGTATGAT
>ERZ1673750.682-NODE-682-length-22702-cov-5.669272_pt1 | contig 22702 bp, 26 predicted proteins | sample MGYA00580203_ERZ1673750 | MGnify/ENA primary metagenome ERZ1673750 (study PRJEB41218, sample SAMN15661763) | gut metagenome | host: Homo sapiens | place: Canada: London | collected 2015-08-20/2019-03-30 | study: EMG produced TPA metagenomics assembly of... | reverse complement strand
GAGGAGGGCAGGACCGAAAACCCCACCGTGGGCCGGACCGAGAAATCCCGTCTGTCCGAGCCTACCTCAAAGCCCAAAGAGGCCGCCGAGCCGGGTATCCCTGATCCGCTGGAGCGCCCCCGTCCCTCTGTCCGTCAGGCATTGAAGGAGATACGGGCGGAGCAGAAGCAGCGGGTGGAGGAGAAAGCCAGAGAGAACGCTGGGCGGCAGAAGCCCCTCCAGCACAAAGCACCCCCGAAAAAGAAAATCAAAAATCAAAAGGAGCGATAATGTATGCCGAACTATGATGATCTGTTTACCGGCCAGCCCACCCAGCAGGAGGAGAAGCCCTTTGACAAGACGGTTTGGGCGGCGCGAAAGCAGGCGGAGCGCGAGGGCGTCTACGCCATGATCGACAGCTATGTGCAGGATATGGGCAGAGAGGGCGGGCTGTTCCAAGCCTACCTGGATGTGCAGGCCCGGTTTGACCTCTACTCCGTGAGCAACGCCATCCTGATCGCGGCCCAATGCCCGGAGGCCACCAAACTGGCCGACTTCGACAGCTGGAAAGCCAACGGCGTGTATGTCCGGCGAGGAGCGGATGCTATCACCATTCTGGAACCGGGTAAGGAGTACCAGCGGGACGATGGAAGCGTGGGCGTGTCCTACAATGTGCGGAAGGTCTTTGACATTTCCCAGACCAGGGCCACCCAGCGCCCCGCCCCCACCACAGTCCGGGATGAACGCCTGCTGCTGAAAGCCCTGATGAACAACGCTCCCTGCCGGTTTGCTATCTCCAACGAACTGCCGGAGAGCGTCAATGTGGCCTATCATCCCCAGGAGCATACCGTCTATGTCCGTCAGGGGTTGGACGCCCCTACCATCTTCCGAGGGCTGGCCCAGGAGCTTGCCCGCGCCCACATGGACCGGGATGGGATCACCTGCGAAAGCCCTGATTTCACGGCGTACAGTGTGTCTTATATGTTGTGCAGAAGAAATGGTGTGCCGGTAGAGGGCTTTTCCTTTGATCGCCTGCCGGAGAGCTATGCCGGGATGGACGCCAGGGCGCTCCGGGCCGAGGCGGGCGTCATGCGGGATGTGGCGGGCAGTATCACCGCCGATATGAACCGGCTCTTTGCCGCCCAGGAAAAGGCGCAGAAGAACCGGGATGACGAGGCGAGGTAAGGAGGGCGCTCTATGCGTGATGAGAAGCGTGTGGTCACGCTGAATGACTACGAACAGCGGCTTATGGTGCGGGGCCTGACTGACTTCCGCAACGACGCGCTCCGGGACGGCAAGCCCACCGAGGATGTGGACGATCTCATTCTCAAAGTCATAGACGCGCCTACAAAACGGGAAAAACGGAGGGCTGATCGTGAGGCAAGATAAGTTCTCCAAAGCCCACCTGACCCTCTACGCCTGCGGCGTCATTCCTGTGGTCTGGCTGGCCCTGCTGCTGGCCCCCTATATGGGCGGCGGGCTTGTGGGGCTGGTGCAGCATGGCGGGGCGGCGCTGGACCATCCATTTCACATTGTATGGTGTGAGGACAGCTTGAAAACTGTCCTCATTTTTCTGCTGTGCTACGCTCTGGGGATCGGCGTCTATCTCTCCACCGACCGCAACTACCGCAGGCGTGAGGAACACGGCTCCGCCAAGTGGGGCGACCCCAAAGCGATCAACAGGAAATATGCGGATAAGGAGCCGACCGCGAACAAAATCCTCACACAGAATGTTGCCATTGGGCTGGATGGCCGCAAGCACCGCCGCACATTGAATATCCTGGGCTGCGGCGGAAGCGGGGCGGGCAAGACCAGGTTTCTGGCCAAGCCCAATATTATGAACGCCAATACCAGCTATGTGTGTCTGGACCCCAAGGGAGAGCTGCTGCGGGATACCGGCAATCTATTGAAGGCCAAGGGATATAAGATCAAGGTCATTGACCTGATTAACATGGAGAAAAGCCACTGCTATAACCCCTTCGCCTATCTTCGGAACGACAACGACATCCAACGGCTGGTGACGAACCTGTTTAAGAACACCACGCCCAAAGGCGCGCAGTCACAGGACCCCTTCTGGGATCAGGCGGCACAGATGCTCTTGCTGGCGCTGGTGTTCTATCTCCACTACGAGGCCCCGGAGGAGGAGCAGAACTTCCCTATGGTGATAGAGATGATCCGGGCCGGCGAGGTCCGGGAGGATGACGACACCTACCAATCTCCACTGGATGAACTGTTTGACCGCCTGGAGATGCGGGACCCGGAGCATATCGCCCTGAAATATTACCGCAATTACCATTCCGGCAGCGGCAAGACCCTGAAATCCATCCAAATCACCCTGATCTCCCGGCTGGAGAAATTCAATCTGGAATCTCTGGCAGGTATCACACAAACCGATGAAATGGAGCTATGGAAGCTGGGCGAGGAAAAAACCGCCATTTTCGCGGTCATTCCAGATAACGACAGCAGCTTTAACTTCGTTGTCGGGATGCTCTACACCCAACTGTTCCAACAGCTCTACTATCAGGCGGATGTCGTTCACGGCGGCAGGCTGCCCGTCCATGTGCATTTCGTCATGGACGAGTTCGCCAATGTCGCGCTGCCTGATGAGTTTGACAAGCTGCTGGCTACTATGCGGAGCCGGGAGATCTCCGTGACCATCATCATCCAGAATATGGCCCAGCTAAAAGCCCTGTTTGAAAAGCAGTGGGAGAGCATTGTGGGAAATTGCGATGAATTTCTGTATCTGGGCGGCAATGAGCAATCCACCCACGAGTATGTGTCCAAGCTGCTGGGCAAGGAGACCATTGATACGAACACCTACGGCCAATCCAAAGGAAGGAGCGGCAGCTACTCCACCAACTGGCAACTCACGGGCCGGGAACTGCTCATGCCGGATGAAGTGCGTATGCTGGATAACCAGTACGCGCTTCTTTTTATTCGCGGGGAGCGGCCCGTGCGGGACCTCAAGTATGACATCCTTAAACATCCCAATATCAAACTCACCACGGACGGCGGGGCGGAACCATACCGGCACGGCGAGGATACCCACAGCATCGTGTCTATCCGCTTTGACAAGGAGCTGTTGAAGCAGGCAGCGGAAAAGGATGGTCAGGACGCGCCGAAACGTCGTTTCATTCTTCTCACGGAGGAGGAGTTGGAACAAAAATTCATTGAACTGGAGGAACAAGAAAATGCTGAACAACAAAAAGGAAAATAAGCGGCTCCCCATACCCGGTAAGGTAAAACAGGGCTTCCGCTGCTACTGCACGCTGGTAATGGCTGCGGCCCTGCTGGGCTGCTGTTCCATGACGGCCTTTGCCGCCGATGACCCCCTGGAGGTGGTCAACAATTTGTCGGAGTTCATTTTCGGTTTGATCCGGGCGGTGGGCCTGATCCTGCTGGGCTGGGGCATCGTTCAGGTGGGCCTCTCCCTCCAGAGCCACGACCCATCCCAGCGGTCCAACGGTTTTCTCACCCTGGCTGGCGGCATTGTCATAACCTTTGCAAAGGAGATTTTGACCCTTATCACCGGCTGATGATGCAAAGTTATCCGAACACAGGGGGCAGGCTCCAAAAGCCTGCCCCCGAAAGGAGGTGCTTTGCGTGTCGGATAATTGGGTTGTGCAAAACCTGGAAAATGCGCTGGAGGTCTGGAACGGCAAGTTGAGTGAGATTTGGCAGCTTATCACCCAATCCCCCCAGGACTTCAAGAGCGGCGCGATCTGGGCCGTGATAGAGGACATCCACGGCGCGCTCCAGGCCATCGGCTACGCCCTGCTGGTACTGTTTTTTGTGGTGGGCGTAGTCAAGACCTGCGGCAGCTTTGTGGAGGTCAAAAAGCCGGAACACGCGCTGAAGCTGTTTGTCCGCTTCGCGCTTGCAAAGGCCCTGATCACCTATGGCATGGAGCTGATGCTGGCCCTGCTGGACATCATCCAGGGCGTGGTGTCCTCCATTATGAACGCGGCGGGCTTCGGCGCGCCATCGTCCACTGTTTTGCCTGCGGAGATCGTGACGGCCATTGAGGACTGCGGCTTTTTTGAGAGCATCCCCCTATGGGCGGTGACGCTGATCGGCGGGCTTCTTATTTGGGTGCTGTCTTTTGTGATGATCCTGAGCGTCTACGGGCGCTTTTTTAAGATGTATATGTATGCTGCGCTGGCCCCTATCCCCCTGTCTACTTTTGCTGGGGAACCCAGCCAGAATGTGGGCAAGAGCTTTCTCAAAAGTTATGCCGCCGTCTGTCTGGAGGGAGCCGTCATCGTGCTGGCCTGTATCATCTTCTCCGTGTTCGCCAGCTCCCCGCCTGTTGTTGACCCGAACGCTGCGGCGGCCTCGATGGTGTGGAGCTACATTGGCGAAATTACCTTTAATATGCTTATTTTGGTGGGCAGCGTCAAAATGTCCGACCATGTGGTACGGGAAATGATGGGCTTATAGGAGGCACATTGGATGAAACGGTTTTATGTATTCAAGGACGGGACCCAGCAAGGGAGTACCGCCACGAGAGAGCTGGCGGTTGACCTGATCCGTCAGTATCAGGAATTGGAAACCCACCCCTTCCTGCGCGCGGAGTTCAGCATTATTGAGGGAGAGGAAGAATTTATCCCCTATCCCTCCCGCCAGAAACCGCCCAGGCAGAAGCAGGACATGGAGCGATAAGGAGGAGCAGCCATGAGTTTTGAAGATGAATACCGCGAATTGATGGAAAAGCCCATTGAGGAGATCAAAGAAGATGTTTTCTTCCGTATGGACAATTTTCAACATGAACCGTGGTATGGTGAATTTGAGTTATTTCTGGCAGCGGGCGTTTGCCAGCCCCCGGAGGAACAAGCCCTGCAAGTCCGCAAGGCCCTGAAGGTGGTGGGCTACGACACCCACACTGTCAGCAGGGGCGGCAGGACCTATATCCTCCCCGGCGAGGCACGGCAAACCGCGCGGGAGCCGGATCCCAAAAAGCATGATGACCGGGAGCGATAACCACCGGCATCGGGGAAGGAGCAGATCATGCGCCGGTTTTATCTATTCAAAGACGGGGTGCAGAAGGGCAGCATGGAGACACGGGAGGAAGCGTTAGAGATGATCTGCCTGTGGCAGAGCCGCGAAACCCACCCCTTCCTGCGTCCGCAGTTCAGTATCATTGAGGGGGAGGAAGAAGTGATCCCCTATCTATCCCAACAGAAACCGCCCAGGCAGAAGCGGGGCATGGAGCGATAAAGGAGGATATTTTGGAAGTCAAAATCAACCGTGAAATACGCAACTACACGGAGAGTATGTTTTTCGGGCTGTCTTTACGGCAGCTCATTTTTTCTTCCCTGGCAGTGGCCGTCGCCGTGGGGCTGTACTTTCTGATGAAGCCCTATGCCGGTACGGAAACTGTGTCCTGGGTGTGCGTTCTGGGCGCGGCCCCCTTTGCCGCCCTGGGCTTTTTCACCTACCACGGTATGGCGGCGGAGCAATTCATCTGGGCATGGCTGCGCTCGGAGGTGCTGGAACCCAGAGAACTGCGCTTTGAAGCGTCCACCCTCTATTACGATCTCTTGAAGCCCAGCATAGACAAGTGGGAAAAGGAGGAATACAAGCGCCATGATTAGAAGTATCAAGGCCATCATGCGGCAGGACCGGGAGCCGTACCGCATCCCCCGCAGGGTGCAGGATGTGATCCCCATTCAATGCGTCTGGCCGGACGGCATTTTTAAGGTAGGCATCAAGTTTTCCAAGACCTACCGCTTCACCGACATCAATTACAAGGTGGCCGGTCAGGAGGATAAAGAAACCATGTTTCGGGTCTACTCGGAACTGCTGAACAGCCTGGATTGCGCCGCCACCACCAAGCTCACCATCTGCAACCGCCGTCAAAGCCAGGCGGATTTTGAGCAGTCTGTCCTCATGCCCATGAGGGAGGACGGCCTGGACAAGTACCGCAGGGAGTACAATCAAATGCTCATGGACAAGGCAACCGGGGCCAATGGCATCACCCAGGAGAAGTATGTCACCATCACGGTCTACAAGCGGGATATTGAGGACGCCCGCGCCTACTTCACCCGCATCGGAGCCGATTTGGCCGCCCGCTTCGCCGCCCTCGGGTCCAAGTGCGTGGAGCTGGACGCCACGGACCGGCTCCGTATCCTCCACGACTTCTACCGGGCCGGAGACGAGGGCAATTTTTATTTTGATATGGCGGATATGGCCCGGAAGGGCCACAACTTCAAGGACTGCATCTGCCCGGACGGGATTGAGAAGCACAGCGACTATTTGAAGCTGGGCGACCGCTATTGCCGGGTGCTGTTCCTGAAGGACTACGCCAACTATATCCAGGACGAGATCGTGACGAATCTGACCGACCTGGACCGCAATATGATGTTGTCCATCGACATCCTCAATGTGCCCACGGACGAGGCTGTGCGGGAGGTGGAAAACCGTCTGCTAGGGGTGGAAACCAACATCACAAACTGGCAGCGCCGGCAAAATCAGAACAACAACTTCTCCGCCATCGTCCCCTACGATATGGAATTGCAGCGTAGGGAGAGCAAGGAGTTTTTGGCCGACCTGACCACCCGCGACCAGCGGATGATGCAGGCCGTCCTCACCCTGGTTATCACCGCCGACACCAAACAGCAGCTTGATACCGACACAGAGAAGATACGCTCCCTGTCCGGGCGGTGCCAGCTGGCGGTGTTGAAATACCAGCAGATTGACGGTCTGAACACCGTCCTGCCTATCGGCACCCGGAAGATCAACGCCTTCCGCACCCTGACCACCGAGAGTCTGGCCGTGTTCATGCCTTTCAAGGTGCAGGAGATCATGGACCGGGGCGGCATCTACTTCGGGGAGAACGCCATTTCCCACAACCTTATCATGTGCAACAAGGCCAATCTGCTCAATCAGTCCTCCTTCCGGCTGGGCGTTCCCGGCTCCGGCAAGTCGTTCAGTGTGAAAGAGGAAATTGTGTTCCTCATTCTCAATACGGATGATGACATTCTGATTGCGGACCCGGAGGGTGAGTATGCCCCTCTCATTGAAGCTATGGACGGTCTGGGCGCTGTGATCCGGGTGGCCGCTGGTGGGAAAGACCGGCTCAACGCCATGTATATGGTGGACGGCTATGGTGAAAACAACCCCATTGTGGTGAAGTCGCAGTTCATCATGTCCCTGGTGGAGCGCATCGACCCCAAGGGCGTGGGGGCCAAGCAGAAGTCCATCATTGACCGCTGTACGGGGGACTTGTATGAAGAAGCGGAGCAGAAGAGTACAGTTCCCACCCTCGCCGCTCTCCGTGAAAAGCTGATGGAACAGCCGGAGGCGGAAGCGCGGGAGATCGCCCTGGCGCTGGAGCTGTTCACTACCGGCTCCCTGGACATCTTCGGCCACGACAGCACCGTGGACCTGGACAAGCGGGTGGTGGTGTTCGACATCCACGGCCTGGGCGAACAGTTGAAACCCATCGGCCACTTGGTCATCACCGACACCATGCTCAACCGCGTCACCCTGAACTGGAAGAAGGGCAGGCGCACCCATGTCTTTATCGACGAGTTCCATGTGATGTTTGAAAACGAGTTTTCCGCCGCCTTTTTCAACTCCGCGTGGCGGCAGTTCCGCAAGCGCAACGCCTATCCCACCGCCATCACCCAAAATGTGGAGTATCTTCTGGACTCCGTACAGGCCAGCACCATGCTTAGTAACTCCGAGTTCATCGTCATGCTCAACCAGGCGGCAGGCGACCGGGAGAAGCTGGCCCATCTGCTGAATATCTCCGAGGAGCAGATGAGCTATATCACCAACGCGGACGCCGGGTGCGGCCTGATCAAATACGGTTCTGCCCTGGTGCCTTTCGTCAATCGTTTTCCGCACAACACGGAGCTGTACCGCTTGATGACCACTAAGCCCGGTGAGGGCCGCTTTTCTGGGGGACGGGCTTGACGCCCGTCCCCCTTCTTATGGATGAAGGAGGTGTGTAAATTGCCGCTGAACATCAAACCCTGCCACCTGCGGACCGCGAGGGAATATGTGGGCCGGTATCACCGGCACAGCATCCCGCCTGTGGGTGGTAAATTTGCCGTGGCCTGCTATGATGGGGACCGTCTGTGCGGCGTCGCTATCTGTGGCCGTCCCGTTGCCCGGTGTTTGGATGATGGCCTGACGCTTGAGATTTTGCGCTGCTGCACCGACGGGACAGGCAACGCCTGTTCCAAGCTCTATGGTGCCTGCTGCCGCATCGGGTTTGTCATGGGCTATGATCGTATCATCACCTATACGCTGGCGTCGGAAACCGGGGCATCCCTGCGGGCCGCTGGGTTTACTTTTGACGGCATAGCCGGAGGCCGGGCGTGGACGGGCCAGCGCCGCAGGGACTACTATGTGGCCCCCGCCGAGCGGAAACACCGCTGGATGAAAAGACGGGTTGGTGCGATGCCATGAGCAAAAGCAAAATTAAAACCCGTGAAAAGGGTAAAGACATTAAGGTACTGGACAAGTCCGCTGTTGCAGGCCAGCGCATGAAAAGCGCCTTCATCCGTTCTAAAAAGAACGCGGAGGCCCTGATGGATGACCGGCAGGACACGCCCAATGAGTATGCCGTGGACAAGACAGAGCTTGCCGCCGATGACCTTGCCCACGATGCGGCAAATGTGGCCGCGTCCGGCACGAAAACGGCGGTGCGGCAGGGCCGGAAGCTGTTTCAGCGCCAGCGGGAGAAATGGGCGGCAGAAAAGCGCCAAGAGAATACGCCTCCCGTTGAACAGTCCCACCTTCCTGAACCGGCCCAGGGTATTGCCCCGGATGGGCATACTCCGCAGCGAAACGGAGGGACAATCCCAGAGCGCCAGCGCCTTCCGCAGCATAAGCGCATGGTGGAGCGTCTACCCACCCAGGCCGGCATAGAGCGCCCAACGGATACCACAAGCTCTTATGTGGAGAGAGGTCGGGCCTTTGCCAAGAAGCAGGCCGAGCGGAAACGGCAAATTAGAGATCGGGCTGTTCCGTCTGACCAGCCATCGCGGATCAAGACCTCAAACGCCACACAAGCGCCCCGGCAGGCGGAACTCCCCGTAAAAACGGCAAAGCAGCCCGCCCAGGCTATGGGGCAGGCCGCAAAGGACACCGGCATGGGCCCGAAGAACACCATCAAACGCGCCCAGCGAACGATAAAAACTGCCCAGCATACCGTCAAGACTGCTCCACGCACGGCGAAAACCGCCATCAAGACAGCAGACCATACGGCAAAGACAGCGCAGGCCACAGCCAGAACTGCGAGAGCGACCGCCCAGGCCGCCCGCGTCACAGGAAAGGCCACCGCCACCACCGCAAAAGCCGCTGCAAAAGGCGCATCCGCTGCGGCAAAGGCCCTGCTTGCGTCCATTAAGGCGCTGGTGACCGCTATCGCCGCTGGAGGATGGGTTGCCATCCTTGCCATTGTGGTGATCTGCTTGATTGGCCTGATCGCCGCCTCTCCCTTTGGCATCTTCTTTTCTGGTGAGGACAGCGGCACGGGCCAGACCATGCCTACCGTTGTCCGGGAAATCAACTTGGAATACGAAAGCAAGCTGGAAGAAATTGAGCGCAGCGCCGCCCATGACCGCCTGGAACTGTCCGGCTCCCGCGCTGTCTGGCCCGAAGTGTTGGCTGTCTATGCTGTGAAAACTACCACCGACCCGGACAATCCCCAGGAAGTCGCTACGATGAATGATGGGAAAAAAGAACTCCTGAAAGAGATATTTTGGGCCATGAACGAGATAAGCCACCGGACAGAAACGGCAACCACCACCCAAACCGTGGAAACTGATGATGGAAAGGGCAATATCATTGTGGAAGAAGTCGAGGTAACGGCCACGACCCTTTATATTACCGTGACCCACAAAACCACGGATGAAATGGCGGACATCTACAATTTTACCGCTGACCAGCGGGAGATGCTTGCGGAGCTACTGGCTGAAGAAAACAGCGGTATGTGGAGCGCCGTCTTATACGGCATTGGCACAGGTGATGGAGAGATCGTGGCGGTGGCCCTCTCCCAGCTCGGCAATGTAGGCGGTCAGCCCTATTGGTCCTGGTATGGCTTCGAGAGCCGGGTGGATTGGTGCGCCTGCTTTATTTCCTGGTGCGCCAACGAGTGCGGCTATCTGGACGCCGGCGTGATCCCCAGGTTCGCAAGCTGTTCCATCGGCATCCAGTGGTTCCAGGAGAGAGGATTGTGGCAAGACAGTAGCTATGAACCACACCCCGGCGACCTGATCTTTTTCGATTGGGACGATGAGGAGGAAGGCCAGGACGGAGCGGCGGACCATGTAGGTATTGTGGAAAAGGTGGAGGGTGGGATCGTCTACACCGTGGAGGGCAACTCCGGCAATGCCTGCCGGCAGCGCCAGTATGCCATTGGACACGCTGAGATCTATGGATACGGTACACCCGCCTATTGATGTATTTTTTCGCCCTGGACTAACTGGGAACAGTTAGTCCAGGGCATCCGTTTAGTTTCTTTTTTAAGCCGCTGTGAAATCAGCCCAGATTTCACAATACATGGCCGTCAGGCTATGTATTGAAGTACCCCCTTAGTTCCTAAAAGGTTTTTTGTTGTGAACCTTTAGCTATCTCTTTCTTAAAATCTTCAAATAGTTTGAAGATTGCTTCAAGTATTTCATCTAAATCCGTATACGTTCCAAAAATCGGTTTCATTATTTTGTAAGTTGGACTAATCAGCAATCTTGAGTATTCGCCTATGGGTAGTCCTAAAATTATTTTTCCACTTTCTTTTACAATCCAGACTATATCTACCATGCCGCTGTCTAAAATGATGTTACTGGAAAATGTATAAGTTCCTATCTGGACTTCCTCAATCCAGAAATATTTTTCCTTACTCTCAAAATTTGCTTTATATCCTAACCGTGCAAGACACTCCATGACATTTTCTCCGTCAATATAGCGTAATCTTTCTTTCAAAGGTGTTCTTGCGCTGTTAAATGTATTTGATACCAGTTCGTATCTTTTCACAAAATTGATCTTCTCTAAAGCCTCTGTTACTTTAATATCTAAGAAAAGCATATCAATCTCACCTCCAAAACAAATGATTGCACCATATTTTTATGTCCTTATTTTCGCCCGCTGGCTGGATAAAGTGTCCAGAGGTGAGGGGCTTACTGATGCTGGGCTTTTCGCCTTGCTTTTTTCTGCGCGTGCTTACTTCTGTTATCTTGTTCAGGCGTGGAAATACTCACAATATCTACAATACATTTCGTCCGCCTTAGATAGAAAAACGAAATCGGCCCGCGGCACATATCCGGGATCAAAGCATTGTTTTGATATTGCTTTTTCATCTGCCGTAAACAAATAACAAAATGTCGCGGCGTGTCCGTTCCCTTTTCTGTAAGCCGCCAATTTTCCCAGGGGCTTTCCGCATTTGATCCCGGCACCGCACCCTCCGAAAAAACTTCGCCTTCAAAAAGAACAAGGTCTTTTTTGAAAATGTCAAGCCAATGTTTCCAATAACGCAAATTTGCAAACAGCACAGCAGCAACCAATATTGCATAAATACCTAATATATCACTTTCCCATAAATGTTGAAGATTTTTTAGAATGGCGATAATGAAAAGAATCGACATGGCGGCACCTATTTTGGCAATTTCTACTCCTAAAATGGAATAGCCTTTTGTCCTTCGGTATATTTCTTTTCTGCTCATCGCTTCGCCACCTTCCGCCGCCCATTGGCTGGACAAAGTGTCCAGAGGTGGAGCGGTATGAGCCTCGTAGGTGTAATGCCTTTGTTAGCGTGTCAATTTCGGCTAATGAGTTTTCCTAATTCATAGTCGATAAAGTCATAGGCTATAAACAGAAGCGTAAAAATAAAAAGAGAAATTACTTTACCTTAATGACCAGTGAAACTTTACCATCATCATTGATTGAAAGTTGAAGGGTCTTAATATATTTGTCGTAAAACTGCTGGCGTTCAGCCGAAGTCATTTCTATTCGGGTGGAGCGGAGCGCATCGTTCAACATATCAATGGCATTTAACTGGACGGCTTTCTCCATGTAATCACGCATTTCCTGTAACAGAGCGTTCGTTTTTAGTTCTTCTGAATCGCCGGAATAGAAGTCATCCAAATAGCAGTAAAAAATCCCTGAGTTGGCGAGTGCGGCTTTCATATCCGGTCCACATTTATTGTGTTCAATCATCACTAAGAATTGAGCCTTTGGCAATGACGAAATAAGACCCCAATAATCAGAATCACTGGAAACAATGATAAAGGAATCCACGTTGTTTTCGTAATATTCCTGGCAAGCCCTCGCAGTCAGACGAATGTCCACCAACGACTTGTTTTGCTTGATACGCTCAATCAAAATATGCTCCACTGAAACAGAGGTAAACTTTTCCAAGCTGCTCCAAGCTGAAGCAGTGTGAATATCGTCAAAGAGGATGATCGAAGTGATTTTTTCAGTGTATGTGCTGTTCAGCCGCCGCAGGGTCGCGCTTAACTTATAGGGGTCTGAATTTTCGCAATCGACTACGATTACCACTTTTCGGCTATCATCAATAAAATCATAGATGTTGTCTTTTATATAACTGCCGGCGTCTGAGACTTTGTTGTACTCGGTAAACTCGTCATTATGCCAACGATAGAGCAGGGAAACAAATCTTTTATCATTGAACAAGATGTTGCCTTGATCGCTGGGACTCCAATGAATATACATTTGATAGGGATAAAGCAATATGTGTTCATAATAGACTGCCGCTGCTTCTTGAGTCCCTTTTTCGCATAGACCATTGGGCATGATGAAAAGCTCTCGGATGTATTTCCAGTTAAGCCAGAGGGGAAATAAATGCTTGCAGTTATTGATACGGTCCGAAATAATTCGGTTAATTTCAATAATATGTGAAGGTAATTTTGTGTTCCACTTTCTGATAAAATTGACGTTATCCGCTGATAGTTGGCTGATAGAATCAGCAGGGACAAATTGTGGCAGCGAAAGAATGGTTTTATATTCCGTTCTCATTTTATCATTGATGTACTTGAAATTTCGTTCAATCGCTGTCCGTATGATGCACAGATGACGAATAATCCGGGCGTTCTTGTCATTCTCTAACTGTTGGAATATTTCGAGTTGCGGTGGCTCATGCTGGTTCTCAAATATTCGTTTTGGGACGCCGATTAGATAAGCAACCTTTGAGACGATACTATAGGTGCTATCTCTATATGTCATTCGTTCTGTTGGCCTGACACCTTGCTGTTCATTCATAAAAATCCCTTCTATTGTGGATTGGTTGCCTACATGGGGAAGCCCCAAAAGCCATCTGAGGTTTTAGGAACACTTATCATAATGATTATCTGGAATCAGTATATCACACCATCTGTTCAGATAGCAAATCAAACTAAAAACTACGCTGCGTAGGTAGCATAGTTTTTAGTTCGATTACTTAGTATGTTCAGCCGCTAAAAAGGAGTATCCTCTTTAACTTTTATCCCTCAGCATAAAGTTTATCTGAACTTGATAAACTCTGTACCCACACCGGGCGTTTCCTTTATAAAGCGTCCATGCTCAAATTTTACTTCTTCTTCATTACGGATTGTGACATACTCCGGGTAAAATTCGCAAATCGCGTTTAGTAGCGCATCCATATCAACTACACTGCCTTCCTTTATTTCTGGGTAAAAAAGGGAAAGCTCATGTAGTGGGATGATGCTGTTCTGCTTGGAGAAAAAGAGATAACCAAGGGTATTGTCAATCCCATACATACGGTCATACTCCAGTTGTTCACCCTGGTTTTGCTCTGGAATACTAATATCTGACTTCCAGATTGGATAACAAACCGCCAGCATTTCCTCGCAGCGATCTGTTTCCAGCCAATACACACCGTTCAGAATGGTCTTATGCCGTACAGTGAACCCTCTTGGAGTAAGGGAAGGAACAGGGAAAGCGCCAAAATAATCCGGATGTTCTTCCGCTCCATAGAGTGCGGCAGTATATAGAGAATCCTCGTCCTCGATTTCCGGCAGGTGGCATTTTATCTGATACCGGCGCATTTCAAAATCTATGATATATCTTCCGCTTTTGGGCTGGAGAATGTCATAAACACGCAGATCGGGATGGCCGGGAAATTCCTGTCCATAAGTCCGGGCTTTCTCGGATATAGCTGGAGCATCAGCCGTCACAACATATACCTCTGGACACTCTGGAATATCTCCCGCTTTCTTGGTCGCGACGTAATACACACCAGGGCTTTTTAGTTCTACTGCCACAACCTCCCCCAGCTCAGCTGTAAGGTCAAAAGGCAGATCGGCGGGGGAAATTTCCCCCTGATAGGATTTTTGCATTTTCTTTAACTCGGCTATCCACTCTTTTTTCATCTCTTTGGTTCTTTTCATGCGATTTCACTCACTTTCTTGATGTTCAGAATTGTTAATCCTGCACCCTTATTTTTTCGAGTATAGCTAGTTCTTTTAATATCCTTTCCGCGTCCTCTTCGGGCAAATCCTCGATGTACTCCTTATATTCCTTTAATCTCTCTGCACGCTTGGAAATGGCTGCTTGCTCTAAGCCCTTTAGATGATCTGCTGGCACAAGCCCTGCCAAAAATATAATGATTTTCGTCAGGGCTTCTTCCTGTTCTTCCTCCGGCAAGTTTGAAATACTGAAAAAAACCTGATCTTGCGCAAAACAAACTGCGAACCCCAAGTCATCAGGACACATTTGCAGCGTCAGCCGGTCGATCACTTCTCCGATGGTTAACCCTGTTTCCTCCATCAGTGTTTGCAGGCCCTCTGCTGTTTGCGGCATAACTGTAGCTTTGATCTCTTTCAGTGTTGATTTTTTCTGTTCCACACCCAATTCCTCCCTGTTCAGTAAACTTTTGGTTCTTTCGGCTCAAAAATAAACTCTAGTGAAAAGTCCCGCAATAATGTAACATCACTGATTTCAAGAAAATTAATTGGTACACCATATCTCTTGAACGAACGGTCTGTTTCCAACCGTTGGATTACCCGTTGATATATTTCGTGTTGATATTTCTTTACTTCACTTTGCAAGGCTTCCCATGAATTGAACTGGTATCGGGGGAGGCCAACAGTTATGCGAATGCGGTCAAAGGTCTTTATATTGTCGTTGCCTGGAATACGCTCATATACAGGTGGGTTTATGTACTGTATAAGTTGGTCAAGAGGAGATAGTTCCTGCGGGACCCTATGCGCCAGTTCTGTTTCTAAAAAAATCCCAACACACTCTTTCAGCGACATCCCAACTTCAAACTGGGGCGCAGCTTTGATCCAAACGCCTGAATTGAAAAAGGCTGTATCAGCCCCTGTGACGGTGAAAATATGGTTTATTCTCCCTTTATACGGAAATAATTTACTCTCTTTATCAATAGAATAAATCTCACTCTTATCAAAATAATATGTGTTCCCCTTGCGTCGTCGAATGGGCTCACCGAGTATGCCGTTCTTTATTAGGAAATCTCTTGTTATAGCAATCAGTTCTGAATCAGGAATATTTTGCAGGTATTCATCCATCTCCGGCAACAAAAATTCTTTGACATTTTCATCCAAATATCCATCAAGAGGAAATTTGTCAACTGCCCGCGCCCATATTTCCTCATCAATGAAAGACGGAGTCCATAGAGGCTCATCTGCCACTTCTTGAGCAAATTCCCAATTGAAATATACCAACTTATCTCTGTAGGCAATCACCCGGAGCCAAACGGGGCGGTTATAGCGAATTTTTTTTGCGATTATTTTGCCAACAATGCCATCGGTAATCAGATTTCGAGTGACTGTCTTAGCCGCTATGCTTAAAGCGCAACCCTTCCCTGTTGTCCTATCTATAACCATAATGTTGCCTCCAGCGTTCATTTTGAGGTGGTTCAAAGATATGGAAAGACTATGGTAGATAAGTCTTTCATAAGGCAAAAAGGAGTTCAATTTCTTCCCTTAGTCAAATAGGCCGGGTACATCCAGATCAACAGATAAATACCGTTTTAATCCAGCTTTGATCCGTAATATCCGGTGACAGACAGCTTTGGGGGACATACCAAGTTCCGCTCCAATACTCCGATAGGTGTGTCCGGCCAGTCGCTGTTGCAGGATATATAAGTCCTGGTTGCTGACACGATGCCTTTTTCTGCCTCCGGTCAAATTTCCACGCTCCCAGTCAAGCTGAAACAGCACTTCATCGGATGGCATATCCCGCAACAGCTCCGACAATTTTGTATAGCGCCCCGTGAAATGAAACGGTTGTATTCCCAGTATCTTCCGCAGGGCGGGAATATCAATCACTATGTTTTCCGGTATGTACCGGGTAAGCTGACGCACAGTTTTCCGTAGCCGATGATCGGTTTGACTGAGTGTCATGTGTAGCCGCTCCGCAGTTTGAGCCGTGTCCAGCCCTTCCAGGCGCAGTTTTAAGACCTCCAGCCCGGAATGTGTGGTCAGCGCCCTTTGGGGGCGATAAGGATCAGGAAGCAGTTCCGCCAGCACTTCATCTGATGGAATATTCACTAAAAGCTCGGAAAATATAATCTTCTTTTCGGCCACTTCTCCCTGCGGGACTGGAGTGACCTTTTTATTTCTCGGTCGCTCTTTTCCCTCTGCAATAGGACTTTCTGTAGCCAAGGGGGGCAATAAATCAATGAGAGTTATGTTCATGTAGCGGAGGAGCTTATCAGCGGTACTCAGTTTCACATTGGCATCCCCGTTTTCTATTCTACGGATTGTGGCGGCGCTGACGCCACATCCTTTAGCAAACTGCGCAGCGGTTTCGTTATGTTCTTTTTTGTAGGTGAGAATTTGTACTGCGAGAGTATCGGTAAAATCATAAGCAGACATCTCTCATACTCCTTCCGCGTAAGGGTGATCTATGCGTCCATGTAGTTGCCCAAATAATCCTTCAAGCATCTGGTGTTTTGCTACAAACCGCATAAATATATTATCATACTTGCGAAAATACTACAATATAATACCATAATGCAACGTTCATGTGCGATGGAAAATTTAGTATCATAACCACAGTACACATGAATGGAGTGAAGATGATTGGGTAGTCGTTCCGAATATTTAATGGGCGAAGCCCAATTTTTGAAGAACATAGGCTTTCGTATCCAATATTTTAGGAAAAAAGCAAATTTAAGTCAGGAGCAGTTAGCTGAAAAGAGTGATTTAAGTTACTCTACCATTAGCCATATTGAATCGACAACGTGCTATACTATGTCACTACGAACCATCTTCCGAATTGCCGGTGCGCTTGATGTGCATCCATATCAACTTTTGAAGTTCGATTGATTGCGAAAATACTGCGTTAAAAGCCCAGAATACAACGTTCAAAAGCGAGGATAATACAAGTAAAATACAGTTATCCTCTATTCTGAACGGATGTGTAACAATATGAACCCCAATTTACGATATATAGGTAATGAGGCAAATTTCTTAAAGAATATTGGTTTTCGCATCCAGTTCTTCCGTAAAAAATCAGGATTGAGCCAAGAAGAGCTTGCGGAAAAATCAGGTTTAAGTTATTCTACAATTAGCCACATTGAATCTTCAACACCTTATCCCATGTCAATGGTTGCTATTTACCGTATTGCAAATGCTTTAGATGTTGCCCCGTATCAACTTTTGAAGTTCGATTGAGATCAGATTTTCAAACTATGATCTTCCCCAATAAGTGTGCTAAGATCGTGTAATGCCGGCACATTATTTTTAGGGTCGTTGATTTCAACTTATAGCCCCCAGATGGGGTGTCACGCATATTAGCCACAGGCCGACCGTTTCTGCGCCGCCTCCAACAAGTGTTGTCTAAGCCCTGTGGCATCAGATGGTAGAATCTAAAGTTAACGTCACCGCGAGGTGACGTTTTTGCTTTTATGACTGCGCTTCGGTTGTCATGGCATCAAAATTATCATAATGGCCGATGAAGAAACAGATTTTCATATCGGCGTTCCCCTACTCACATTCCAAGACACACTATCATATTTGTTATATATTATAATAAAAGTAGATGGTTATAGTCAATGCCACCATTAGTTAGACTAACAAAAAAAGGTGGTGTTACTATGAAAGAGAAAAAAACAATCAATCTCGAAATCGGCCAAAATGTAAAACATATACGGGAAAATGCTGGGCTGACGCAAGAACGCCTTGCGGAATTGATTGGCCTTGGTGTAAAACACCTTTCGGCTATTGAGTGTGGTGCTGTCGGCGTGTCGCTGGCTACGCTGAAACAACTCTGTGTTTTGTTGTCTGTGCCTGCTGATGCAATTTTGTTTGGTATTGAGAGCGGTAATAGTGAGGCGGAGCGGAGCGCCGCCCTCCAATTTCTTACGGATCGCCTTTCTCATTTGCCTGACGCTGATTTCTGGGCAACAAAAGAAATTTTGGATAAACTGCTGGAGGTTATAGCAAGAAATCGGTGATGTTAAGTTGGTGCTGTAGCAGCAAAACCGCTCTTGACAAATGTTTTACCTCTTTTGAGTTATTTTAACTCAAAAGGGGTAAGTATTTCAAGTGCTATCAGGTATCCTCAATGTAGATTGAGGTGATACCCGTGGACATTGGAGAGGCAGTTAGGGCAAGAATCTTAGAATTATGCCGTGAGCGCAATTTATCTATCAATAAGTTGTGCCTTTTGAGCGGTGTCACGCAGTCCACGGTGAATAACATTGTCAGCGGGCGCAATCACAGCGCCACAGTTACAACTATAAAAAAGTTATGTGATGGCCTTGGAATCTCAATAGAAGAATTTTTCAGTTCGGAGTTGTTTCAAGGACTGGATCAAGAAGTGAAGTAGTTTTTGTGAGCAAGAAGCATTGATAGACACTCCAAATGGCTGTCCGTTTGCTTTTCTAATACGTCCTAGTCGGCTCTTGCCAAAGTCGCAATTTTGAATGTGGAGTAACATAATTGGGAGATAGAGGTGGAGGCAATCAGTCAAACGTCATATTAAAAAATACCGGATAACACCTCTAATGCTCGTTTCGTTGTAAAGAAACGGGGATGAATATGAGAAGTTTAAAATAGCCGGGAATAAGTACATATCTTGTCGAAGTATAAGCCCCGCAAAGGCCATCCTGATCTTTGCGGGGCTTTCGTGCGTCGAATTATACGGAATTTTACAAAATTCCCGTGTATTCTGTAACAAGCGTGGTATTCTGTGGGGAAATTACGTTTATCAACGTTCCCCTATTTTTTTTACCTCTTTCCAACAGTCTCAATCCGCAGGAAAGCTCTCGTTTGAGGGCAATTCTGCGGTTTTTTTTCAAATCAGTGTCAGGGGATATTACTCCCTTGACGCCATCTTTTTCTGGCACGGCAACTCGCGCCCCCATTGTCGTAGCCCTCCACGTTCTGAATTTCCAAAAATTCAGAACGAATGGAGGAAAAAACAATGGATGGCGGTCATCCAAAAAACATTGACCCTCGTCCCAAGCGCCGAAGGGATGAAGAAAACCCTTATGAAATATACACCACTGGCATTAATACTACCAACCCACGCTACTTTTTGGCATTTACGGACAGCAACAAGGTAAAACAATGGATGGAGATCGACAAGACTCTATTCGATGCGTTCAACGAGTTTGAACTGGACGATCTTTCTTTTTTCAACGAAGTGGACAGGCACTATGAGCGATCCGAAGTGACAGAGGCCACTCTGAACAGACGGGCCGCGAAACCACAGAAAAGCGTGGAAGAAATCGTTTCTCAGCAGATGGAGATGGACAAGCTACACCGAGCAATCGCCCAACTGCCTGAAAAACAGCGCCGCCGTCTGGTGCTGTACTATTTTGGGGAGTTTACATACGAACAAATTGCAGATATGGAGGGATGTAAGCACCCCGCTGTGATGAAGTCAATTTCTTCTGCATTGAAGAAACTCAAAAATTTTCTGTCCGGGGAGGTTACAATTTAGCGTTTGAGTGAGGAAACAGGTGAAGGGCAATGGAAAGCTCTTCACCTGTTCCTCGTTTATGCGATGAATGGGTTTGACCTTGACAATTTCATACCCATTCATCAAACACATTCCTATTGCCGCAAGCCATTTTATCGTTGCGCCAGGATATGCCGGACAGAACAACGGGATGCCACACTATCATTTCGTCCACGGTTTGTCGTCCAGCATGGAGCGAGAATCAGCGGTTATGAAATGCCGGGTGGCTCCCGGTACGGCCAAGACCGGCAATAGGGACAATGATACTCCTGCTCAGTCACAGTCCGAGCGTGATAGCGTTTTCCAACGCAAAGCCGTCGCAGGCAATGAGAGCAGCCGACAGAGAACCTGCCGGGGGTGAAATTCCCGTGGAGCTGGTTGCCACCAGTCGTTTGATGACTTCCCTCAGCGAGCCGGGGTGTCGCGGACAAATAGACTTGCTTTGATATAAGCCGGACAGCGGGATAGGCTTATGAAAACGGGAGCTTTTATGCCCCGCCGACCTTAATATGTTACGCTGTCCGGCCTCTACATAAGCGGTGCAGGCCGTTTAATTTTTATAGGGAGGTCAAATACCATGAGCAAGACATATTTACGCGGTGATCTATATTACGCCGACCTGGGCCACGGAATCGGCTCGGAACAGAAGGGCACCCGGCCCGTTGTTATCATTCAGAACAACGTGGGCAACAAACATAGTCCCACGGTAATCATCGCCGCCGTCACCAGCAAAGCCAACGTCAAAGCCAAGTTGCCCACCCACTACTACCTGGACGCCGGGAATGGACTGGCACAGCCATCCCTTGTTTTGTTGGAGCAAATTCGTACTGTGGACAAGCGGCGGTTGTCTGGCTATATCGGCAGACTGGACGAGAAACATATCCGGGGCATCGACCATGCTTTGGCAATCAGCATCGGCCTGATCGAACCTGTCCCCCCGAAACTGACCCTCTGCTTATGCGGCACTTGTGCTGATGCTTTTCGCGGCACGAGGGCTTTTGTTTTGCGGGAGGCCGTGCAGGGACAGGCTGAAGAGAAAATCTGCGTCTACTGTGGTCAGCGTCCTGGCATAGAGTATGTAATCACACCGAAAGGAGGGGTGGGCGTATGAGCTATCCCGATGTGCCTATTTGGGAGAAGTACACGCTGACCATTGAGGAGGCGGCCAAGTATTTCCGTATTGGGGAAAAGAAGTTGCGAAAGCTGGTGGAAGAAAACTCAGACGCCAGCTGGCTGATAATGAATGGCAACCGCGTCCAGATTAAACGCAGGCAGTTTGAAAAAGTCATTGACTCCCTCGATGTGATCTAATCGCAGATTTGTATTGAGCCAGAAATATGATACACTATATTCAAGTCGTATCAAGGCTCGTTCCAGTTTTGGAAAGGAGTTTTACCAATGGCGGAAAAACGACGTGATAACAAAGGCCGCATTTTGAGAACTGGAGAGAGCCAGCGAAAAGACGGGAGATACGCATATAAGTACACGGACAGCACCGGCAAGCCCCAGTTCGTCTATGCTTGGAAGCTGGTAGCAACGGACAAGACCCCGACAGGCAAACGGGATGATATTTCTCTGCGTGAGAAGGAAACGGAGATCAACCGGGATATTGCGGACGGCATCGACACCGTGGGCAAAAAAATGACTGTCTGCCAACTTTACGCCAAGCAGAACAGTCAGCGGGCGGATGTGAAGCGGGGTACTAAGAAGCAACGGGAGTACCTGATGGGTCTCTTACGGGATGACCCTCTCGGTGGGAAAAGCATTGATGCGGTGAAGCCCTCCGATGCTAAGGAGTGGGCTATCCGCATGAAGGAAAAGGGGTTTAGTTTCCAGTCCATCAGTAACTACAAGCGTTCCCTCCGTGCTGCGTTCTTTATTGCTATTGAGGATGATTGTGTTCGCAAAAACCCGTTCAACTTTGCCTTGAACAAAGTCTTAGAGGACAACAGGGGTGAGAAAATCGTGCTGACACCGGAACAGGAGGTGAGCCTGATCGACTTTGCGCAGAATGACAAGGTATATCGGAAGTACGTTGATGAGCTTATTATCCTGCTGGGAACCGGGCTTCGCATCTCTGAGTTCTGTGGGCTGACCACGAACCTTGACTTCAAGAATCGTCTGATCCGGGTGGATCACCAGCTTTTGCGGGACCCTAAGAGCGGCTACTACATCGAAACGCCTAAGACCAAGAGCGGCTATCGGGAAATCCCAATGAGTGAACCAGTCTATCAAGCGTTGAAGCGAGTGGTGAAGAACCGCGGAAAGAAAACTACCATCATGATAGACGGGTACACAAACTTTCTGTTCCTCAAAAGGGATGGAACGCCGAAAGTGGGTATGGACTATAACAATATGATAAGGAACCTTTTGAAGAAGTATAACAAGCAGCACAAGGAGCCATTGCCCAATATCACCCCACACTCCCTCCGGCACACGTTCTGTACCCGTATGGCAAACGCCGGTATGAACCCCAAGGCTTTGCAGTACATCATGGGCCATGCCAACATCACCATGACGCTGGACTATTACACCCATGTTGACGCCTGCTCCGTAAGGGCGGAGATGGAGCGGCTAGCCGCGTAGTAAAAAGGAAGCGAAAGGCCGGATTTACTACTTCCATACTACGTTTCAGAGCAAAATCACGCCGGGATATACCGATATATGCGTAACACTCTCCCAAGCGGCAAATAGCGGAAACGCCTAGAAATCAAGGTGTTGCCGCCATTTGCCGGGTTACATAGGGTTAGGGCTGGAAATTACAAAATCTTTCATAGAGATATAGATATAAATTTTGATGCTCAACATACGGAAAAATTGTTAA
>ERZ1673750.670-NODE-670-length-23021-cov-8.592180_pt1 | contig 23021 bp, 19 predicted proteins | sample MGYA00580203_ERZ1673750 | MGnify/ENA primary metagenome ERZ1673750 (study PRJEB41218, sample SAMN15661763) | gut metagenome | host: Homo sapiens | place: Canada: London | collected 2015-08-20/2019-03-30 | study: EMG produced TPA metagenomics assembly of... | reverse complement strand
TTGCGTTGAAAGCACACCGTGCTTTCAACCTTAAGCAAGCTCAGCGCTCCGAATTGCCTTTTCGCGCTACGCTCTAAGCGAAAAGGCAGGTCGTCGCGCTAGAAACCCAAGCGCTCAAGCTTCTTAGGATCGCTCTGCCACCCCTTTGCAACCTTCACATGCAAATCGAGCACAGCTTTAGCGCCCGTAATACGATTCACTGCAGTGCGCAAACGCTTCTTAACGCGCACAAGATGCTCCGCACCGCGCCCAATAATAATCGGCTTTTGCGAATCGCGCTCAACATACACCGACACAATCACATGCGCTTTATTATCGTCATATTGTGCATAGTCCTCATCTCCTGGTTGCACAATGCTATCTACAACAACCGCAAGCGAATGTGGCAACTCGTCGTCAAGTTCCTCAAGAAAAGCCCCACGAATCAGCTCCGCAATCATGCTAGAAGGACTCTCCTCGCTAAGCTGATCGTCTGGATACATCTTCGGGCCTTCTGGAAGATTGTCAATCAAAACCTTCTTAACTTCGTCAACATTGTCGCGTTCCAAAGCGCTAACTGGCACAATATCAGTAAAATCAGCAAACTGTTGAATCTCAATCAAATGAGACACCAACTCATCGCGGCTTAGCGTATCAATTTTAGTTACGATTCCAATAAGCGGAACCTTCCACACCCAGTTTCCAGACGCGTCTTTTTTGGCAAAGTCGGAGCGAAGTCGGCTCAAGATTCTTCTATCTCCAGGCCCAATCTCTTGATCTGCTGGAAGCAAGAAAGCGATAGCATCCACATCCGCAAGCGACTCGTCTACAATATCGTTCAAACGTTGGCCTAGCAAAGTGCGCGGCCGGTGGATTCCTGGCGTATCAACTAACACCATTTGCGCGTTTGGAGTTGTTAAGATTCCGCGAATCGCCTTGCGCGTTGTTTCTGGGCGAGAAGACGCGATTGCGATTTGCGTTCCGATTAGCGCGTTCATAAGCGTTGATTTTCCAACGTTTGGTCTGCCTACTACAGCAACAAATCCCGATTTATAGCCGTTAAAATCAGGCACTTCTACGCTCGCTTTTAGAGAAGGATCTAAATTAGCAAACATTTCGTCATTCATATCGTCGTCCATATCTTCCATATCGTCACTCATATAATTAACATCTTTCATATCATTCATAATTCAACACTATTTATCGCCATCAACTTGCGATGATTCACTATCTTTACTACTATCTTTATCGCCATTCTTGCCATTATTCTTGGCATCAGCCTTGCTGTCACTCTTTCCGCCGCTCTTTCCACTATCGTCTTCTTCTTTAAGTCCTTGAATATCTTTAAGTCCTTGAATATCTCGCTCAACGAGAATCGTGGAGACTTTCTTGCGCCTCCCAGCAGAATCAACTGCGGTTAGCTTAAGACCTCGCGTCACAGCACTCGACCCAACAATCGGCACGTTTCCAAGCAACTTGGTAAGCAACCCAAACACAGTGTCTACATCGTCTTCGTCTATATGAACTTCAAAAATATCTTCCAAATCGGCGATAGGCGTGCGCGCAGGCATTTTCCACACACCCTTACTCACCTCTTGCGGATCCGCGTGCTGAGTGCGATCGTGCTCGTCTTCTAGCTCTCCAACAATTTGTTCAATCGCGTCTTCAATCGTAACAAGCCCTGCAATTCCGCCATATTCGTCTACAACAACGGCAACATGTTGTCGGATTCGCTGCATTTCGTGGAATAAATCATCCACTGGCTTGGACTCTGGTACAAGCATTGGGCTTCGACTAATCGTAGAAACTGCGCGCTCAGATGCTGCTGGATTAAACACGGTTGCGCGCACAGCATCCTTTAAATACGCGATTCCTTCCAAATCGTCAACCGACTCGCCAATTATAGGCACGCGAGAAAATCCAGATCTTGAGCACAATTTTAGGAAATTTTCCAGCGTTTCGTCGTTTTTAACGCAAATCATATCGGTTCGCGGAACCATGATTTCGCGCGTTAACGTGTCGGAAAGCGTAAGCACATTGCGCATCATTTCCGAAACTTCTGGGTCAAAATCGTTTGCTTCCACAAGCCTATCGATACTCGCTTTAGCTTGATCTAATTGAATATTTTCCAACTCTTCATCGTCGGAAAGAGCAGCATTCTTCTTATGATTTTGGCTTTGATTTTGCGAATCTCCACGACTTGCGATTTTTGCAAACGGATTCATAAAAACAGCAATCGAAATTATTCTAGACAAGCGCATCAGCTTAAAAACTGGCTGAGCCGCTCCCACTGCTCTTGGCCGCACAAGAACAGAAACAATTGCAACAATCATTGCAACTATTAGCCCGATTAATAGCGTTAACCAAAGAGGCGCACCAAGAGTCGCCGCGATTGCAGAAAAAGACACACCGTCTAGCACGTTACACACGATTCGCACAAATGCGCACGCTCCGCTCGTAGCATACCTATCTGCTATAAGCTTTTTTGCTCTGCGTATTCTAGCAAGCTTCCTCAAGCGAACGACTTGACTTTCGCTATCGTTTGTTTGCTCTTCAATCATAAGATTATTAAGACTAGACCTTGTGACTCTTGGCACAGCTCCTTCCGCCGCCGCCATTGCAAGCGAAAGCCACACAAGCAAAACTGCGACTATTGCAATTGCACACAAGCAAGCCCACATATGTGCAGGCAAATCGGGAATCGGCGGAATTGTAATGTTATTTAGCATGATTTTTCTCGTATTCTTCCAGCTCATTTACGGCACCAGCTGGCAAAGTGGCATCGTAAAGCTCGCCAGATCTAGCCGCAAAGAACGTTAGCAAAAGCTGCCTTTGCAAGCCAAACATTTGCTTTTCTTCTTGAGGCGTAGTGTGATCGTATCCAAGCAAATGCAACATTCCGTGAATCGTGAGCAATAGCATCTCTTCCATTGTGCTATGCCCTGCCGCTGCTGCCTGTTGAGCCGCCACCCACGGGCAAATCACAAGGTCTCCAAGCATTCCTTCACTCACTTTGTCGTCGCTTCCAGGAGTCAGCTCGTCCATTGGAAAGCTCATAACGTCTGTAGGACCTTCTAAGTCCATCCACTTTTCGTGAAGACTAGCGATTGGCTCTGGGTCCACAAAAGTAATTGACAAATCGGATTGAACGCTTACTCGCATTTGTTGCAAAACCCACATTCCAAGGTCGGAGAATATTTTTGGGTCGATTTGCCAAACGGTTTCGTTCATCACTTCAACACTCATGATTACTTGTTATTCCTCTCAAGATTTTGCGATTCGTTGGCTGCTTGCGACTCAAGACTTTTCCTATTTCTAGCCTTCTCGCGCCTAAAATCAGCCTCGCGATTTTCCCACGCTTCGTACGCTTCTACGATTCGCCCAACAAGCTCGGCCCTAACAACGTCTTGCGCATTTAAGTGAACAAACGCAATGCTTTTAACGTCTTTCAGCACGTTCTCAATCGAAGCTAATCCAGATTTTGGAACCGCTAAATCAACTTGCGTTCTATCTCCTGTAATCACCATTGTGGTGTTAAATCCAAGACGCGTCAAAAACATCTTAAGCTGCTGAACAGTAGCATTTTGCGCTTCGTCTAAAATAACAAAAGCGTCATTAAGCGTGCGACCTCTCATGTATGCAAGCGGAGCCACTTCCACAACGTTCTCGTCCATGTATCGCTTAAGTTGCGGCGCTCCCAACATGTCGGAAAGCGCGTCGTAAAGCGGCCTTAAATATGGGTCTACTTTGTCGTTTAGCGTTCCAGGCAAGAATCCAAGATTTTCCCCAGCTTCTACAGCAGGGCGCGTCAACACTATTCTTCGCACTCGCCCATCTTCTAAAGCTCTAACAGCCTTAGCAACCGCTAAATACGTTTTTCCGGTACCAGCAGGCCCAATTCCAAACGTTACAGTATTTGATTCCATTGCTTGAACATAAGCTGTTTGACCCGCTGTTTTTGCGCGAACAGGATTTCCACCCGCAAACGTTATAACACCTTTAGCCATTCGCGCTTTTCTGCTCATTGCACGCCTTTTAGCATCTTCACTAGATGGCATTAAATCGGCAGAACCGCGCGCAAAATCGCTTTCCATTGCGCCAGTTCCAAAGCCAGATTCAGCTCCAGTACCAAAAGACTTTAATCCGCTAAACGCTCCGCCTAAAACTCCGCCATTGTGCCCAATTCTATCGATTCGCACATTATGCTCGCTACCTTTAAGCACATCTCTTTCTAGCATGCGTTTTACAGCATAAGAATCAACAGGAGCTTCGTAAGCGCAATCAACTATTTTGCGCAACGCGTGTTCGGCTTTGCAAGCGTCTTCTTCACTTCTTGCGCTTCTAGATACGATTTTCACACAATCCGCATGAACGGAAATATCTATGCTTGGAAAAGCCTTCTCCAACTCTCTTAAGTTTGAATCTGCTGCTCCCAAAACAGCAACTGGGCTTAATTCGCTTGGAATTTGAACAATACGCGTTGTACTATTTGACACGATTTATAAACTACCTTCTTCAAGTTTTTCGCCTGTTAAAACATGAGCATGAACATGGAACACGGTTTGACCAGCTCCCAAACCAGTGTTGAAAACAAGACGATAATCGCCATTATAAAAGTCGTTTGCAATTTTTTGCGCAACACATGCAATATGAGCCAAAACATCAGAATCATTTTGAGCAAGATCTGCAACATTCTTGTAATGATTGCGCGGAACAATCAAAACATGCACCTTGGCTTGCGGATTAATGTCTTTAAAAGCCACTACTTCATCGTCTTCATACACTTTGCTGCTTGGGATTTGCCCATCAATTATCTTGCAAAAAATGCAATCGTCGTCAGTTTTGTATGTTTTGCATGCTTTATCCATTATTTTGCCCACTTTTCAATAATTCTTATTGCAATTCTTGTTGCAATTCTTATTGCCGAACACCATTTACTATTTTACACAAAACACGCACAAAGCTTGCAAAGATTGCTTACTACTCATACCTGCCAAGTGCTCTAGAAAGCAACGATAAACATACTGGCCCTGCTGTAGATGCGCGTAAAATATTGCTTCCTAAAACGCAACTTTTAGCTCCAGCGTCTATAAAACTTTGCACTTCTTCTTCGCTAATTCCGCCTTCTGGCCCTACAATTACGTAAACAGTGCGCGTTTTGCCGTCTTTTAAGCATTTTTCTGTTAAGTCGTTTACGTAGTTTTCGATTTGGCTAAAAGAATCCGTTGCGTCTTGATGCAAAACAACTACAAGGCTTCCATAAACGCATGCACGCCTACAAATCGCTAGAATCTGCTTGCTTGTAACTGGTTCTAAAAGCTGTGGAATCCACGCTCTGCGCGATTGCTCCGTTGCAGCCTCAAGCACTTGATTCCATCGCTTATCTGTGCGCCCTGGCTTCCATTTTGAAATCGACCTATTTGCGCACCAAGGAATTACTTCGTCTACACCAATTTGGGTAGCCATGTCTATTGCTTGCTCGTCGTGACCCGTTTTTGCGAGAGCCTGAATAAGCGTTAATCGGGTTGTTGGCGCTGGTTCTTTTATGAACGAATCTACTCTAACTAAGCCGTTTTCGCTGTCTGTAATCGTTGCGTGAATTCGCACTCCTTTGCCGTCCGAAAGGTCTAGCGAATCGCCATCCGAAAGTCGCATTGCGCTTATTGCGTGCCTTTTAACGTGTTGAGGCAAGCTAAGAGTCCACCCTTCTTCAATCCCATTTGCAAGAACGGGCGCATCGTCTTTATTCGTATCCAGCAAAAACAAAGCATCTGTCATAATTTAAGCCTAACGTTAGGCGCAGCCAACATTTTTGCTACTTCTGTGATTCGCTCAAGTATTTCTGCTTCTGCATTTTCGCTCAAGTATTTCTGTGCAAGTATTATGGCAAACTAGAATTATATGAATTGGAGGTATGCGCAAATGGTTGACGATTTTAGACGCAACTTTGCGCATTCTAATAATCAAGATTGCACTACAAGCGATGAAGCTTTTGTGACTTTTCGCGTATCTCGTTTTACGCCAAATGACGATTCTTGCGATTCGTCGGTTACTTGCGACTCCGCGGTTGCTGGCGATTCATCCACCGATTCAGCACCAATCTCCTCCACTAACTCCCCTGGTTTAGTTAGAAGGCACCGAGAAAGCCCTTTTGCAAAAAAGCGCAAAAGTAGCCCATTTTCAACGCAAAATTCTGGCGATTTACCAGCTAAACCATTAAGCGGAAAGCATTGGATTCAAGATTATACGATTCGTGTGCGCAAAAATGACACGATTTTAGAATGCTTGCTTAAAATTAAGCGCACAATAGACCCCACTTTGGCATTTAGATACTCTTGCGGTCACGGCGTTTGCGGATCGGATGCTGCAAACGTAAACGGCATGCCCACTTTACTTTGCACAGCTACAATCGCCCAAAACGCTAGGCAAAATACACAAACTCAAGGTGTTAGATCAAGCGGTTTTAGAAAAACTGGTAGCGTAAAGTCGCAAGCAACCGCAACACCAACACCAACACCAACAGCCGATGAAAATCACAATCTGCAGTCACAATCTAAAGAAACTCTTTCTTTAATCCAAAATGGAAGCTTTGGCATTATTGAGATTGCGCCACTTTCAGGCTTTCCTATTCAAAGAGATCTTATTTGCGATCTTTCCCCAATGATTGCACAGCTTAAAAGACTCGAGCCATATTTGCAAGCGCAAGATGTTCAAACAAGAAACAGCAGCGGAAAACTTGCGATTATTGAGTTTTTGCAGCACCCAGAGCAGCTTGCAAAGTTTGAGCTTTTAAGCAATTGCATAATGTGCGGAGTGTGTGAAGGAATTTGCCCAGTCTATGCAGGCGGAGAAGCGTTTATTGGGCCTGCAGCGCTTATAAATGCTGCGCGATTTATTAACGATTCTAGAGATAACGCCACTGATCGAAGATTAGACTTGGCGGATTCTAGCGACGGCATAAGCGCGTGCCAATCCGTGCGAGCATGCTCCAGGCAATGCCCACGCGGAATCGACGTTGGAGAAGAAATTTGGCAACTTACAACGCTTATAAATGAGCGAAAAATGAAGGAAAACTAGCCAAAACTAGCTAAGACTAATTAATAAACTTGTCTCCAGTTGCAATTCGCACAGCTTCTAGAGGATCGTCTGTAGTCGCAAGCAAACTAGGGTCAAAAGACGATATAAGTCCTCTTTCTTTAACTGTAGTTTCAATCCAATTCATAAGGCCTTTCCAATATTCACTGCCGAAAAGAACAACAGGAATTTTAGAAACCTTATGCGTTTGAACAAGCGTAAGCGACTCAAAAAGCTCGTCCATTGTGCCAAAACCGCCTGGGCACACAATAATTCCCGAAGAATATTTTAGGAACATTGTTTTGCGAACAAAAAAGTAACGAAATTGCATTCCAAGATTCACCCACTGATTTAGGCCCTGCTCGTGAGGCAATTCGATTCCTAACCCCACGCTTGTTCCGCCAGCTTCTGCCGCTCCGCGATTTGCCGCTTCCATAATTCCAGGTCCGCCGCCCGTAATCACCGCAAAACCGCGTTTTACAAGCTCTTTGCCCATTATGCGAGCGCTACTGTATTCTGGCGCATCTGGCTTTATTCGTGCAGAGCCAAACACGCTAACAGCTAATCCAAGTTTTGCTAAAGCGTCGAAACCATCAATAAATTCGGCTTGTATTCTAAGAACTCTCCAAGGGTCAAGTCCTTGCCACGCATGATTATCTTGCAAATCTCCGTTAGGCAAATCGTGTTGCAATAGCGTTTCCGTTGTGCTTTCCTTAGGAATCATTGGTCCGCGCATCATTACGGCGCCGCTGTAATAAGTGTCTTTCCAAGGTGAATTCTGTTCGCTTTGCGCGCGCAAGTCGCAAGCATTATCTGGATTATCAGATTTACCAGAATTATCTAAACTATCTAAATTACCTAAATTATCTAAATTATTATTAGAAACCATAAGTCACCTTTAGAACTTTCTAGTCACTTTCTAGTCGTCTTGTAATCGCGTTAAATAAACGCATTAAAGTCACTCTTCAATATCGTCTAATTCTTCTTCCATATGATTCGATTGCTTTGCAAGCATAAATCCCGAAACAGCAGCCGCAATAATAGACGCCACTAGTACTCCGAATCGCGCTTCTCCCGAAAGATCCGCATCGCTGTATGCAAGCGAAGCGATTAGCAAAGACACAGTAAAACCAATTCCGCACGCGCATGCTGTAGGCAAAAGGTCGCGAACGCGCAAATCGTCTGGAACGCGCAAGCCAATAACTTTCTTAGCAAACCAAGCAGTAATCATAATTCCAAGTGGCTTTCCAACAACTAGCGCAATCGTAATCGCAATTAGTATTGGAGACAAGAACAGCTGCCAAGTCAATGTTTCAAAATGAACTCCAGTTGCAAAAAGCGCAAAAACTGGCAGCGCAAACAAAGAAGACAAAGGCTGAATTTTCTGTCGATACCTTTCGGCTCTAAGCGACTTTTCGCCGTGAACAAGATGCGCAGGAGTTAGCAATCCAACCATTACGCCTGCAAGAGTTGGGTGAACGCCAGCTTGATACATCATAACCCACGCAAGCAAGCCAACAAGAGCCACAACAGGCCATGGAACGCGCTTTAATCGCACAAGCATAGTCCATACTAATCCGCATAAAACAACGCCTACAAACCAATACCATGCGTTAAGCGAAGAGAAGAACAATGCGATTAATGCGATTCCAAGAAGATCGTCTACTGTAGCCAGAGTCATTAAAAATGCGCGCAAGGCTTTAGGAAGCGTTTTAGCAAAAAGCGCAAGAACAGCCAGCGAGAATGCTATATCTGTTGCCGTAGGAATAGCCCAGCCAGCGCGAACCATGTCTAAAGACGGAAGCGCTCCAGAAGTAAGTCGCATAATCTCTTGACCAGCGTGCAACTCCGAGAATATTGTAACAGTTCCCGCAAAAAGAATAGGAGGAACAACCATACCTCCAATCGCGCAAATCATTGGCATTGCTGCCGCGCGAGGGTCTCTAAGCGATCCTGCAATAAGCTCGTGTTTTAAGTCTAAACCAACTGTAAGAAAGAAAATAGTTAACAAGCCGTCTTGAACCCAGTGGCTAATCGACATGTGAATATTTGTGTACGGAATTCCTATTTGAGTGTGAGAAACAGCTTCAAAAATCGGAGACGTAAATGGCAAATTTGCAAGCATTAATCCAGCTAAAGCAAATCCGAGCATAATTAACCCAGATGTACGCTCATTATTGGCTATTTTGCATACTGTTTTCCAAGAGCGTCTTAGCATGATGTAAATCTTCCCTCCGATTTTCTATCTTTTATTTTCTATTTTCTATTTTTGACTTTTAGTTTTTAGTTTCGACTTTTTACTTTCGACTTTTGTTTAACAATTTACGGCATATAAATTTTATGCGATAAAGTTTATGCACCTAGGACTTATAAGTATATAGGATACGTATCGAAATATAACAAAAAACGCCACCTCGCTTAGAAGTGACGTTTCAAATTGTGGAGCTAGGGGGATTCGAACCCCCGACCCCCTCCATGCCATGGAGATGCGCTACCAGCTGCGCCATAGCCCCGTTTTTAATTGTGCGGCTCAAACGAACCTTTGATAGAATACAACAGATTTTGCTACCAACCAAACTCGGCGTGTCGTAAACTCCTCAATTTTTGTTGTAAAAATATGGATTTCTTGCCGCATAAAACTATTATTCGCCACTACCCGATGATTGTTGCGATCCAGATTCTCCCTGCTGTACAGAAGTACCACCATCTGCACCATTAGGTGAAGAATAAGAAGGAGATGAAGGAGACGAAGCCGATACAGAATCTGTGTTTTGTGAAGAATCACCCTTAGATCCGCTAGATTTTGAGTCAGATCCAGAATTGTTTAATCCATCCGCACCCTTTGAATCACCACTATTCGAAGAGTTTTTATCATCTAAAGAGTTTCCTTCATGATTATTCGCATCTTTTTTATCAGACGGTTTTTTATCCGAACCATTCTCATCATTCTTATTGTCTTCATTAGATTTAGAATAGTTGCCTGAATCTTGATTCTGATTTTGAATACGATTATTCTCACCATTTTCAGGAGTCTGATTTCCCCTATTAGTCTGATTGTTATTTTGCGCAGGATTCTGCGGTAAATTGTTTAAATTATCAGTGCCTTTTCCTTGCGTAAACAACAGAACCATGCCAGCAGTAATAATCACCGCAGCAAGAGCGCTAAGAACAGCAACTAAAATAGTAAGTCGTTTGTACCTTGACTCATCATCCACGTATTTTTTCTGCTTTGCATAGTCATAATCACTATTGTTGCCTAATCTACGCTTTGCGTCGGTTAGCGTAAGCAGAGAATCCGAATCTCCTTCCGAAAGCGAATTATCTTCTTCTTTCATCTTTCTTAATGAAGACAATTCCATAATGCTTGTGTTATCAACGTTATTATCAGTATTTTGCCCAGAGGCAGTAGCCATAACTTTTCTAACTGTTTTTATTCTGCGAGGTTCGTTCGCTTCATGAACCTCATATTCTTCTGGCATATCATCCTCTAATGCAATAAATCGTGCATTATTTACAACTTTAGTGTCATCATCTGCATAATGGCTTGAAACTGATTTTAATGCAGAAGAAGACTGGATCTTTTTTGAAGACGCGTGAATAACATTTTGATAAAGTTGCGATGCTACAGCAGACACAATCGAACCTATTGCAACACCAATTACTGATCCTGCTATACCGATTTTTGACGATAGAAGGAATGCTGTAACAGCTGCTAAAGAACCAGCCAGCACTTGCGTAAACGATATTCCTTTGAAGAAGTTCTTCACAAGTACCACCTTACAAAATTATTATTTACTACTATTCAAATTGACAATTATTGACAACTATTCAAATTGACAACTATTTAAATTGTAGATGCTGCTGCAGATGCAACTTTAGACTCTGTTTCAGAAATTTTCTGCTTATTTTTGATTTTTATAAGCTCAATATGTTCTGCCAAACTTGCAAGCAGAATCGCAGCAAAAATCAATGCAAAGCCAATAAAAGCAACGCTTGTTACGCGCTCGTTGTATAGAATGCTAGAAAATAGCAATGTAAATAAGCATTCTGTGCACATAATCACGGAAGCGTTAGCTGTTGAAAGATAAATCAGAGTATAGTTTTGAATGATTTGCGCAAGAACAGTTACTATCACTATAAGATAGAACATGTTCGTAATAGTTATCCAATTATCTTCGGCATTAAAATTAGGCAAAGGCTCACTTATTGCAGCTCCGCACAAAAATAGAACTCCAGAAACACTAAACTGACCGAATGTTAAAGCAACGGGATTGTATTGTCTAGAATAATACGCTAAGTATGTTAAGTTAAACGCAAAAACAGCCGCGCAAATAAGAGTTAAAACATCTCCGTGAGAAAGTGTAAGAACAAGAGATCCTGGCTTTAATGCAACGAATCCAACGCCCACAACGCATGTTAGAGCTGCAATAATTCCTAAAAGCGTTGGCTTTTTTCTAATAATCATCCAAGCTGAAAATGGCGCTATAACACAGTAGGCGGCTGTAAGAAAAGCACTTCTACCTGGGTCTATCCACCTTAATCCTTCTGTTTGAGTAACTAAAGATGCGTAGTATGTAACACCTGTTAAAAGCGAAGGAATTATTAGTTTTTTAGTAAAATTTTTGCGGATTGTTTTAAAGAAGACTGCGCCCATTATTATGCACGCTCCAAGCATGCGAACTCCCATAAGCCATTGAGGTGGGAATACCTCTAGAGCGTATTTAGATGAGACGTAACTTCCGCCCCAAATTGCGGCGCATAAGAGCAACATGATTCGCGCGAAGTTTACGTTAATTCGATTGTTCTGTCTTGGTTGAACCGCGCTATTTATTTCACTCATGTCACTCCCCTCAATTTCTTGCAAATCACAAGTCTATAACATTAAATTTTTCTTTAAGGTAGCTAAATTGCCTTATAAACTTTATAGAATAGCCACAAAAACAAGAAAAGTACAACCTATCGGCGTTCCTTCGGAAAATTTCCTAATTGACAACTGAATTGGTTGTACACACTGCGACTTTACCTTAATATTTACGATTAATGATTGATGCGCGACGACCTGCCTTTTCGCTTAAAGCGTAGCGCGAAAAGGTAATTCGGAGCGCTGAGCTTGCTTAAGGTTGAAAGCACAGTGTGCTTTCAACGCAAGCGAAGACGTGAGCGCGCTTAGACCGCGCGAACGGTATTCTCTGTTTACTATTGTGAGAGGGCTGGCTAATCCTTGTCTCACAACGCTCCGCCTATTACGTGTAGTCTAGAGTTGCGGTTGTTCCGTTTTGTCTTTGATTTTGTTTTTGTGTTGAGGTTTGTTTGTAGTGGTTGATCATTGGATTATTTGGTATCGGCTGCCGCTCTTATATTGTTCGACCAAGAATCACCCAGCCCTCTTACATGCTAGGACTTTTGCGTGGTTTTTATCACCGAGATTCGAGATTTTTCTTGCGCGACGACCTGCCTTTTCGCTTAAAGCGTAGCGCGTTAGCGATTTTCCGCTTTTTGTACGTGATTTAGGTCAAATATGGTACAAAGTGCGGAAAATTACGTTTGCACTTTGTGCAATTGGTGATTTATGTCACAAGTTTAGGCGTTTTTGCAAAAACTTGTCGAATTTTAAGCATTTATATGCAGGATTGCGCGTAATCTTAGATGTGATTGAATCATAATCATATGATTGCGCGATTGCAAAATAATCAGTTGAAGAAAGGACTCAACATGGCAACTCTTAGTGAAGATATGAAGACTTTTATTGAGAACAATTTGGCTTGGATTGCAACGATTAGCAAAGATGGCGAGCTTGATCTTGGACCAAAGATGTCAATGTTTGTTCTAGACGATAATCACCTTGCTTACCACGAGCGCACTGCAGGTCAGCATTTTAAGAACTTGCAAGATGGCAGCCAGTTGGTTGTAGCGGTTGCAAATTTGGCAGAAAAGAAGGGCTATCGCTTCCGCGGAACTGTTACGCTTCACACGGATGACGCGATTTACAATGAGCAAGTTCGCGTTGCCGAAGAAAAGGGCACAAAGAAGCCTGCTGCCGTTCCTGTTATGGAGATTAATGAGATTCAGGATTTGACTTCTGGAGCTAATGCTGGAAAGACAATTACTAAAGATTAGTCAAAATACTAATTTTTAGTAAAAATCTAACAAAACGCCGAATTTTTAGGTCTCTAATACGCGGAATACAATATCGAGTGGCGTTCGTCCTCAATGGCGAAGATGAACACCACTCAATTTTTATTTGATTATTTTTTATTTGATTATTTAATTGTCACTAATTTACTTGTTTTCTTTACGCAATGCTTGCAACCTAGCGTTCATTTCTTCCGCTTTCTTCTTCTCGAAGTAATAAATTATTGCAGCAATCGCAATCGGGAAAATAACAGTGAATACAATCCATCCGCAAATCACAGCTGGCCCATCTTTGAATGAAATCCACCCAACAATCACCGATACAATAAATTGAATAGCAATTGGTGGAACTAGCGCAAAAACGAATTTTGCGAGATTTGACATACGCTCATTCGACCAAAAAATAGCGAACACTCCATAGCCTATGCCTATAACAAACGATGCTACAGCATAAGATGCAATTCTGTTTCCAACTGCGCTATGCGCTAACAGGCTAGATACAAAACTGATTGCAGTAAAAATAGTGCACCCTATGCCAATGCCTTTGACAATGTTTTTTGCCATTGTTTTGCCTAAAGTTGTAACTTGCTTTTCCATAATAATCATTTCCTTTTTAAGTATTAAAAAATTAGTATTAAAATTTTTGATAGTTTTATATTTGACTACGCTTAAAACTACATTCCTAAGCGCTTTTTGAATCCTGCTAAGCATCTGCGACTAATCCACTCAACGCTTCCGTCGTCCATTTTTACGCTCATACTTCCGCCGAATCCTGGATCTACTCGAACAATGCGATTCAAGTTCACGATTGCGGATTTAGATATGCGCACAAACGACGCGAATTGCGGATTGTCAAAATCCATTAGGCGCTTGTAAGACACGCACTCGCCTTTATCACTGTGGATGATTACGCGCGAATTTTCTACGCAAATCATAATCACATCTGGCTCGTGCATAACAATAATCGAATCGTTAATATAACCATATATAAATGAATTATTGTTGCTATTTCCCGCATTTACAGTATTATTTTCAGCGTTACTTGCTTTTGCATTTTTAGAATCAATGCTTTGCAAATTGGCTATAATGCGTTTAAGATTGTCGTCAATATTGTGAACTGACAATTGAGCGTGCTGCTCCTCTTCTGGCGGCACAATAGCAATCGTTACCTTCATCAAGCCTCCCTTCCGTATACTACCGTTAGCGTTTACTAGCTTTTGCTAACTTTTCTTAGCTTTTGCTAGCTTTTGCTAGCTTTTTGTTTTGTAATTTTGACTATACGGCACTGTAAATAGTCTGTCTTTACAAAACCGCTAAACGGTAGCTTTTGGAACATAAGCGGCGAAAAATGAAAAGATTACACAGCTACTTAAGCCGCTCCCCAAATGCGAATAAGACGCTGACTTGTAGGGTCGGCTGCAGGGCCTTGATCGTAAGCATCCAAACGCCAATGAATCGAGCCGTCCGCATTAAGGCTTGGAATTAAACGCGCCCAACGACCGTTTCCCATTCCACCAATCGTCTTATAAGAAGGATCTACCTTGTCTAATCCAAGAAGCTTATGAACAGTTTGAGATAGGCAAGAGCCGTGCGAAAACACTAGCAAATCGCGATCCGAGCCAGTTTTGCGCGCCCAATCCTCAACAGCTTTCGCCGCGCGATCGCCAACTTCTTGCTTAGTTTCTGCACCGTGGTTGAGTTCACCACCTTTGCCATCAACCCATGACTTAAAATCTTCAGGCCATTTTTCGTTAATTTGCTGGCGATTAAGTCCTTCCCACTCTCCAAAAAAGCGCTCGCGCACACCATTTTCAACGTGAACATTAAGCTCAATCTTATCTGCAAAAGCATGAGCTGTCTGTTGTGCGCGAATAAGCGGAGAAGCAATTGCAACAAAACTCGCGTCTGCTTCTTCTGGAGTAATGCGCACGTACTCCTCGCTATTTGGATTCTTTGGGTCTTCTAAGTCGGAAGCTCCAAAAAGAACACGCAAAGCCTTACCAGAGCGAGTCACCTGGTCTATTCCAGACTCATCTAAAGCAATATCAATCATGCCTTGAAGTCTAAATTGAGCATTATAAGGCGTCTGACCGTGGCGAACAAGCATTACAGAACGCGCAATACCCTCGTGAGCGCTGTTTTTATTTGCATTATGCGCAATTTGCGTCGCGCTTTCAACAAAATCCACCATTATCTTGCGCTACCTTTCAGACTCTTGATCGCCATTTTGCACATCATCGCCATCATCGCCATGTGCATCGCTCTCATCATGCTCTGGAAGTTGCAAATCAATTGCAGGGCAATCATTCCACAAGCGCTCAAGGCGATAAAACTCGCGCGCTTCCTCGTGCATAATATGAACCACAAAGTCGCCAAAATCAAGCAAAATCCACTGCGCTAGTTCTAAGCCTTCTCGAGATAAAGCTTTACGCTTATCGTCTTTTAAGTACAAGTCTTTTTCGATTTCTTCGCTAACAGCTAAGACTTGACGCTCGTTAGATGCAGAAACAACCAGCATGGCGTCTGTAATTCCAAGCAGATTGCTAACGTCAAAAGCTTGGATATTAGTGGCTTTTAACCTATCGGCTGCAGCCGCAGCAATCCTAATCGCGTTAACAGAGCTTTCTAAAGCTGCCATTGTTTCTCCTTAACTATCGAACTAACGAACTAACGCTCCCAAGCTGGCTTCCAGCCTTCTACAACATGCTGCGTATTTTCCGAATACACCATGGAATCCGCTGGAACATCGTGACGCACAACAGATCCTGCACCCGTTGTAACTCCATCTCCAACAGTAACGGGAGCTACAAACAGGTTTCCTGCACCAACATGCGCGTTAGAGCCAATAGTCGTGTGATTCTTATGCACACCGTCGTAGTTTGCTGTAATTGTGCCACCGCCGATATTCGTGTGCTCACCCAAATCAGCGTCGCCCATGTAGCTTAAGTGTGGAACCTTAGTGCCGTTTCCAATATGCGCTTTCTTCATCTCCACAAACGCGCCCGCTTTGCTCTCCTCGCCAAGCACATTTCCTGGTCGCAAATACGTCCACGGACCAATGTTTGCAGCGCGGCAAATATGTGATTCTTGCACACGCGAGCGCTCCACAACCGCGTCTTCATCTACTTGCGCATCGATAAGCGTAGTGTATGGTCCTACAACCGCACCGCTTTTAACAATCGTTTGCCCTTGCAAGAAGCACCCTGGAAGTACCGTAACGTCTTCTTGCAAAACAACATCGTCTTCGATCCACGTGTTTTCTGGGTCTAGAATCGTTACGCCTTCAAGCATCCACTTTTCGCAAACGCGCTTGTTGTATGCTTTTGCAAGCGCAGCTAATTGAACGCGTGTATTTACGCCTTCTACTCTCAACGAATCAGCTGCCGCCATTGCTCCAACACGCCCCATTGTGCGAGCGTGCTCTAGCGCATCCGTTAAGTAAAACTCGCCTTGAGCGTTCTTGGAATTAAGGTTAGATATTGCGTCTGTAAGCACTTCCGCATCGAACACGTACACAGATGTGTTCACTTCCTTAATCGCAAGCTCTCCTGCATTAGCATCTTTGTGTTCAACAATTCTTAGCACATCACCATTTGCTTCTCGCACAATTCGCCCGTAGCCAGTGGCATCGTCTAAAACAGCGGTTAAAACAGTTGCTACATTGCCTTGATTATTGTGAAAATCAATTAATGATTGCAATGTTTGCGTGTCTAAAAGTGGCATATCACTTGCCGCAATTACCACAGAACCTTTAAGCGCACTACCACATTCTTGTTTTGAAGCTTCATTAAGATCTCGCATTGCGCACTGCACTGCCCTGCCCGTTCCAGGCTTATCATCCTGGTTCACAATACGCACGGCGTTATTGTAGCTTTGCGCAGCTGCCGACACTCGTTGCGCTTGAGCGTGCACTACAACAGCAAGCTCCTTAGGGTTTACGCCTGCCATTGCGTTCATTACGCGATTTAAGAACGTTTTTCCAGCGAACGGATGCAATACTTTCGGCGTTGTTGAACGCATGCGCGTCCCATCACCTGCTGCCAGAATTATCGCTGCGGCTACATTATCATTATGCTTTTCCACGCGCGCTCCTTGTTTTTATGAGATATTGTCGAAATGCTTTCGAAATAATACAAGAGCAGAAAATCAAACAAGTGCCCCCGACGCGATTCGAACGCGCAACCAACGGATTAGAAGGCCGTTGCTCTATCCATTGAGCTACAGAGGCGCAAGTCGCAATTATACCAAAATTCTTACATCAACACACCCAGTCTTAAATAATTTGCAAATTAATATTTCTGTTTTGACTCTGTTTTGATTTATATTTATTTATTTTGATTTTACTTTGGGTTTTTGGTGCTCGGCTGCTAGCGACTTTTCAGCACGCGCAACACGCGGTATATTTGATTACTCTACAAAATGTGGTATAGTCATCAAGTCGCGTTAAAACGCGGATAATTTAAGATGCCCCTGTATCCCAATTGGTAGAGGAAACAGCCTCAAAATCTGTGCAGTGTGAGTTCGAGTCTCACCGGGGGCACGTGCACAACGCCGCTTACATTCTAAGCGGCGTTTTTGTTATCTTCTCTCTCACGCGATTTTGTACGATACACAAACGACACACTTAATCCTCGTAGCGTTTTCATTACTGTGTTTGTTCCCTTTTTGGCTCAAATGGTAAACAAACGCGGGAATAGACGACTTCGAGTTTAAATCGTAGCGTGAGAAATCAGCAGATTCATGCTAAACGAAAACGCGCACCCAAAAGGATGCGCGTTTAAAAAAACTAACGATTAACTAGCAATCAACTAGCGATTAATCGCAAGCACCAACGGTGTGAACGTAAATAGAGTCGGTACGACCAGCCTGGCGCTCACCCTGAGCAGTGCTCAAAACAACAATCTTGTCGCCGTCTTCAACCTTACCAGCTTCACGAAGAACCTTGTCGGTGAAGATCATAAGATCGTGACGGTTCATATCGTGGTAGTCCTCGCTAATCAAGAAGCCTTCAGTGCCCCAGCTCAAAGCCAACCAGTGATAAGTGTGCTCATTGTTGGTCAAGCCGTAGATTGGAGCAGCTGGGCGTTCGCGAGAAATGCGATGCACAGTGCGACCAGTCTGAGTGTAAGCAACAATCGCCTTAGCGTTAAGCTTGTCCGCCAAGTCAACAGCTGCAGAAGAAACTGCACCCGTGCTAGACATGTCAAGCTCCACAGATGGAATGCGATCATAGCCATTTTCAGTCGCGTATTGAGAAATACGAGACATGGTCTGAACGGTAACTGCTGGATACTTGCCGACTGCGGTCTCGTTAGATGTCATAGTTGCATCGGCGCCGTCAAGAACAGCGTTAGCGCAATCAGAAGCCTCTGCACGAGTTGGAACTGGAGAGTTAACCATTGATCCAAGAACTTCAGTAGCAACGATTACTGGCTTTGCGTATTGGCGAGAAAGCTCAATGCAGCGCTTGGTAACGAGTGGAACCTGCTCAAGTGGCATCTCCACTGCCATATCTCCACGAGCAACCATAATGCCATCAAAGGTCTTAACAATCTCTTCCAAGTTTGCAACAGCCTGTGGCTTCTCAATCTTTGCAACGATTGGAATGCGGCGGCCTTCTTCGTCCATGATTTCGTGAGCGCGATCAATATCGGTAGCAAAACGCACGAACGACATTGCAATAATGTCTGCACCCGTGCGAATAGCCCAACGAAGATCAGACTCATCCTTTTCGGTCAATGCTGGAAGAGAAACGGCAACGCCTGGAAGGTTAATGCCCTTGTGGCTAGAAACTGGGCCAGCAACAACAACCTTAGTGTGTACGTCGTTGCCTTCTACCTTGGTAACCTCAAGACGAACCTTGCCATCATCAATCAAAATTGGATCGCCTGCGTGGCAATCTCCTGGCAAACCCTTGAAGGTTGTGGAAGTGCGATGCTCATCACCCTCAATATCGTCTGTGGTGATAACGAACTCTTGACCTTCTTCCAAATAAACCTTGTCTTCGCCGTCAGCGTTCTTCTTGAACCAGCCGCAACGAATCTTTGGACCCTGCAAATCAACAAGAGCAGCAACATTACGACCAGTGGTCTTTGAAGCTTCGCGCACATTGTTGTAAACGCGCAAATGATCTTCAGGAGTGCCATGCGAACGGTTTAAGCGAGCAACATCCATGCCAGCTTCAACAAGCTTGGTAATGCCCTCTAACGATTCGGTAGCTGGTCCAATAGTATCAACAATTTTGGCTTTTCTCATAATGCCTGCCTGTTTCCTTGTTTGTTTATTTTTAAATGGGAAAATACCCACTTTCCGAGTAATAGTGTACCAGCAAATTGTGACCTATAGACAAAACTCGCGCTTATTTATTTATCGCGTCTATTTATTAGGCACACTTATCACTTAGCAACACTCATTTATTAAAGCACGATTACCTTGTGACTAGTCACGATTAATCACTACTAGCTTATTTATACGCGATTAACTCACGATTAATCATACTCACTTATTAGCCTCATCCATTTGACGCAATTCTTTCTTTAGATCGCGTATTTCGTCACGCAATCGCGCTGCAAGCTCGAATTGCAACTGTTCTGCAGCAACATGCATCTGCTCGCTCAAATTCTTAATCAAAGACATAATATCGTCTTGCGGCAACTCAGAAATATTCGCCATACGCTTTTCTTTACTTTGCTGCCCAAGATTTGGCTCTTTTGGCACGCCATAATGCGAGTTCCCAGCCTTATTAGCATTCCTGTAACCGCCTACTAGCAAAGTTTGAGTATCAACATCCTCTTTAGCAAGCATATCGTTCACATCGCTAATCTTCTTTCGCAAAGGCTTAGGGTCAATTCCATGCGCCTTGTTATACGCGATTTGCTTTTCGCGACGCCTCTCCGTCTCACTAATCGCCTTGCTCATAGCATCCGTAACGCTATCTGCATACATAAGCACAGTTCCAGAAACGTTACGAGCAGCGCGTCCAATCGTCTGAATAAGCGAGCGGTAAGATCTTAAGAAGCCTTCTTTATCTGCATCTAAAATCGCAACAAGCGAAACTTCCGGCAGATCCAAGCCTTCACGAAGCAAATTAATGCCAACAATCACATCAATTTTTCCTTCGCGAAGCTCGCGCAAAAGCTCCACTCTGCGCAAAGTATCAACATCCGAATGCAAGTACTCAACTTTAATACCAAGCTCCAAAAAGTAATCAGTTAAGTCTTCCGCCATTTTCTTAGTAAGCGTAGTAACAAGCACGCGCTCATCTTTTGCAACACGCGCCTTGATTTCCGCAAGCAAATCATCAACCTGCCCTTCCACAGGTCGAACCTCAATCTTAGGGTCAAGCAAGCCAGTTGGGCGAATAATCTGCTCAACTACGCCATCCGAAAGCCCCAACTCGTAATCTCCAGGTGTTGCCGAAAGATACACAGTTTGACCAACATGCTCCAAAAATTCTTTCCACTTTAACGGGCGATTATCCATTGCAGAAGGCAGTCTAAAACCATGCTCCACAAGCGTTCTTTTGCGCGAAGCATCGCCTTCATACATAGCTCCGATTTGCGGCACAGTTACATGCGACTCGTCCAAAACCAGCAAAAAGTCGTCTGGGAAAAAGTCAAGCAAAGTATGCGGAGGCGTGCCTGCAGCGCGACCGTCAAAATGCCTCGAATAATTTTCCACTCCTGGACATACTCCAACTTGGCGAAGCATCTCCAAATCATACGTAGTTCGCATTTCCAAACGCTGAGCTTCCAGCAATTTATTCTGCTTTTTAAGCTGCGCAACTCTTTCGTCACGCTCTTTTTCAATCGCCTCCAGCGCGCGCTCCATGCGCTCAGGCCCTGCAATGTAGTGAGATGCAGGGAAAATATGAACACTACTCTCTTGGCGAATCACTTCCCCAGTAAGCGGATGCAACATTGTAATTCTGTCGATTTCGTCACCAAAGAACTCAATTCGCACAGCTAATTCTTCGTAAACTGGAATAATCTCAACCGTATCTCCACGCACTCTAAAAGTTCCGCGCGTAAACGCAATGTCATTGCGCTTGTATTGCATGCTAACAAATTGACGTAATAAATCGTCTCGCTCAAGCTGCTCCCCAACGCTTAACATAAGCATTCGCTCGGCATACTCCTCTGGAGTACCGAGTCCATAAATGCACGAAACAGTAGCAACAACAACGCAATCCCGTCGCGTAAGCAAATTCGCTGTAGCTGCGTGACGAAGACGCTCAACATCGTCGTTAATATTCGAGTCTTTTTCAATATACGTGTCTGTTTGCGGAATATACGCTTCCGGCTGATAGTAGTCGTAGTAAGACACAAAATAGCTCACAGCATTATCTGGCATAAGCTCGCGAAACTCTGCGCAAAGCTGAGCTGCCAAAGTTTTATTCGGCTCAATAATAAGTGTAGGCCTTTGCAAACGCTCAATTAGCCAAGCGGTTGTAGCAGTTTTACCAGTGCCAGTTGCGCCCATTAAAACAACGTCGTTTTCGCCGTTTTCAATGCGATTAGCCAGCTCTTCGATTGCTTGCGGCTGGTCGCCCGAAGGCGCATACGGCGCTTTTACTACAAACGGCTTGTTTGTGCGCTGAATTTTATTCGACATTATTTTTTCTCCAAGAGCATCAAGAGCATTTTATTTATTTTACTAAAACCCAACAATCGCGCGGTTGCTTGCGATTTTTCCTTTGAGTCTCTAATGCTCCTTACTAATCCACGTTTTAATTTTTGAATCAACGCTTTTAAGCATAACTTCCATAGGCTTTGTGGAATCAACTACAAAATCCGCGATTTTTTTGCGCTCAATCTCTTCAACTTGATTACTTATGCGCTGCTCCGCCTGATTCTGGCTCATTTTGCGCTCGCTTATCATTCGCGCAATGCGAACATCTTTAGGCGCTTCAACTGTAATAATATAGTCAAAACTAAATGGAATGCTGTCAATTACTTGTGCAAGCAGCGGAATATCGTGCACAATAACAGATCTTAAAGATGCTCGTTCACAGCAATCTTCTTTAGAAATTTTCCTAGAATACTCGCTTATATACTCACCTTCTAAAGTCTTTGCGCAATCATAAATAGCAGGATGAATAAGCGACTCAAGCTTCTTACGATTTTCACAACTCTCGTCGGAGTATCCAAAAATATGCTCCGCAATAAACTCGCGATTCAAAGAGCCATCATTCAAAACGGCATCTTCCCCAAAAATGCTTACGATTCCCCGCAACACTGCGCTTCTCGGTTCCACTACTTTACGCGCTAAAACATCGTAATCTATAACAAACGCGCCAAGCGAACGCAAATGGTTTACTACTGTAGATTTTCCAGCAGCGATTCCGCCCGTTACAGCAATCCGCATCATTGTCATATTTTGATTATAATTAATGCCCCAGTAACTAATTACCGGGGCATTATATGCTAAATAGTAATTGTAAAATTAGTCTTGAAGTTCAGCACCATCGGCATCCTTATGCCACTTAGAACCAGGCTGAGAGCAAAGAATGCAAATTCCTTCAATAAATGCCCAAATTCCAGAAACAAAAGCCAGCAAGCCGAAAGAAAGAATAGAAATAAGAAGCTGGGCAATAGCCTTGCCTTTAAAACCAAGATAGAAATTGTGCACACCCAAAGCGCCCAAGAAAATCGCTAACAGGCCTGCAGCAATCTTGTTACGAGAGCTTCTGTATGTGTTTGATGAATAATTAGACCCATAGTTAGAGTATGAAGATGCTTGATTGTACTGAGGAGTAGACTGAGAGTACTGACCATATTGCGGCTGAGCATTGTACTGAGGCTGAGCATATGAATTCTGATTATACTGAGTCTGAC
>ERZ1673750.665-NODE-665-length-23115-cov-7.658890_pt1 | contig 23115 bp, 17 predicted proteins | sample MGYA00580203_ERZ1673750 | MGnify/ENA primary metagenome ERZ1673750 (study PRJEB41218, sample SAMN15661763) | gut metagenome | host: Homo sapiens | place: Canada: London | collected 2015-08-20/2019-03-30 | study: EMG produced TPA metagenomics assembly of... | reverse complement strand
TGATTGGTTTTATTCCATGCGCTCTGTCCATGACGGAGCAGTACTAGTTTGTAAGACATGCACCCAGTTTACGCGACAAACCCGACGATACGGTGCATCTCGAACCGGATTATGGAACCGGTTCGGCGTTGCGCCGCAGCCGAACCGACGATCAGGCCACAACGGTGCCGATGACGAACGCCGAAGCCGCGCATAACCCCGCCACGGCGTACAGCCCCCGGGACACCGACCGCCTCCCGAAATGGCAGGCCATCGCCGCGCAGACGCTCGCCAGCAACGTCGCAACCATCAATACCAGTCCCACCGATGACAGCAGCGGTCTCAATCCCTCGGGCGAGCAGCTGCCGACACGCGCGCCGGAGGCGGTCACCGAGAACTGGGGGCATAACCAGGTGGCCGTCGTCTGGTCTGAGGCGGATTCGCCGGCACGGACCGCGTTGTACACCATCACCCATTGAATGATGGATGCGATGACGCCCCGCGCCGTGGCGATGCGACGGTCCGCGGCAGCCGCCTCCCCCACGGCGTCACCGTTATAGGATACCGAGGCGATCGCCCACGAGCAGCAGGCGGACAACGCCGCGCCGCGTATGCCGCCGATGAACGTCACGTGATAACAGACCAGCGCATGGGTGGTCAGTGCGACGCCGAACCCCCAGATTGCGGCCAACGTGTCGTTCGCCGTCCGCGTCGTCAACCGCAGCCCGATTCGGTCGCAGACATGCCATCCCGCCTGCAGCCACACCGCAAAGAACGCCACGAGCCATACCAGCGGCAACCACGCCGCCGCGGTCAATATCTCCAAAGCGAGCCCCACCACCAGGAACGCCGGCAGCGTCCACAGCATCGCATTCCGCGTCCGACGCGCCGAACGCGTCATCACACCGCCCGCACGTAGTCCACCGGCGGCGTCCAAATACGCCGCCATCTCGCAATACACGGCGAACACCACGGCCAGCAGCAGACACAGCGCCGTGACGATGACGAACCATGCCGGAGGGGTGACGCACAGCCCCGCATCCACACGGGGATCATCGACATTATGACCGCCAATCATCGGGCACATGTAGTGGCGGGCATCCCCTCCCCAATTGTCCAGATACAACGGTGCGAACGACGTACCGGCACCGATCAGCACCGCGATGACGGCAGATGCGGACAGCCACGGCCACACCGTATACGAACGCCGCATGGAATCCCCCTTCCCTCGATACCACCGATTATAGGCCGGAGGATGACGCGGAATCGCGGGGCGAGGACTCAGATCGCCGCCAGGCCGACGTATCCCACGGCGCACACCAGCAGCGACAAGCCGACCAACGGCAGCGCGTGGGCATGGTCGCGCCGCAGCATCGCACGAATGGTCAGGGCCGCGATCGCCAGACAGATAACGCCGTACGCCGCGATCGCCCACCTGTACTGAGACCCCGCCGAACCCACCACGGACAACACCAACAGCACCAACGCCATCACCACCACAGGAACGAACGCGACGGCGTACGACGCCACTGTCAGGATGCGTGCGCGCTGCTCCCCCAGCCGCACCGCCAACGTACGTTTGCCATGCACGCGGTCCGAATCGACATCGCGCAGATTATTGACCATCAGCAGCACGCAGGAGAGCAGGCCGGCCTGCACCGCGCCCAGCACCCCCGTCGCGGTAACAGTTCCGCACAGCACGAACTGGGTCCCCAACACCGCCACCAGGCCGAAGAACACGAACACGAACAACTCGCCCAGACCGGTGTATCCGTACGGATGCCGACCACCGGTATAGCACCAGCCGGCCAGCAGGCAGCACACGCCGACCGCGAGCAGCCACCAGTGGCCGGTGATCACGACGATTGCCAGACCACACAGGCAGGCGAGCGCCGCCGCCGTGCCGGACGACGTCAACACCCGTTTCGGCGGCACGCCGGAGGCGACCAGACGCGCGGGTGCATGGATGGAGGTCGCCGCGATGCCGTCGCGCCGGCCCGAGAGGACGACCGCCACGGGTGGGGTGCCGGTCGGTACGGCCGACGAGGATGATGCCGGCGACGCGGGCAACGCGGGCAACGCCGCTCCGCGTCCCTCGTCCACGCCGCGGACGCCGTCGGAGTAGTCGTTGGCAAAGTTGACGGCGATCTGCAGGAACAGGGCGACCAGCGTGCACAGGATCGCCAGCGGCCAGAACCGCGATTCCAGCGTGGTTTGCGTGGCACGATTGATTGCGCAGGATTCCGGCGCGGGGTAGGTCAGTGCGCATACGCCGAGCTGTCGGATGGAAGTCCATGCCGCGGCCGCGCCGATGACCACCGGCGCCACACTGGCCGGCAACGTCTGCGGCCGCATCCCCTTCAACCAGATTGCGATTCCCATACCGCCATGGTCTCGCAGAGGATGGATATCGCCGGCGTCGGACCGCTGCGACCCATATGCACCCGCGGCGATGGCTGGCGGCATGGAACGTAAGAGTCTGTCCGCGGCATGGGTCCGCGGCAACAACAAGGCATCCCCGTCCGCATGGGACGGGAAGGCCCGAATCAATGTCTATGGCACGACCGCAGGGGTTGAGAGCACCATCACGGCGATGCGGCCGCGATTCCCGCCGTTCCTACTGCAGGTTGAGCGGCTTGACCAGCGGGAAGGTGATGGTCTCGCGGATCGTAGCACCGGTCAGGGCGATGAGCAGACGGTCGATGCCCATGCCCATGCCACCGGCCGGGGGCATGCCCACGCCCAGGGCCTCAAGGAAGTCCTCGTCGATGTCCATCGCCTCGGCGTCGCCGGCGAGCGCATCCTTGGCCTGGGCCACGAAGCGTTCGCGCTGCACGACCGGATCGTTGAGCTCGGAGTATCCGGTGGCCAGCTCGAAGCCGCGCACGTACAGATCCCACTTCTCCACCACGCCGGGCTTGGTGCGGTGCGACTTGACCAGCGGCGAGGTCTCGACCGGGAAGTCGCGTACGAACACCGGCTCGTAGAGCTTGTCCTCGTAGAAGTGCTCCCACAGGTGCTCGACGAGCTTGCCGTGGTTCTCCACGTCGTCGCGCTCCACGCCGAGCTTGTCGGCGATCGCGCCCAGATGCTCCACGCTGGTGCCGGGGGCGTCCGGGCCGCCGTTCGGGATGATCTCCTCGCCGAGGGCCTCGGAGAGCGACTCGTACATGCTGATGGTCTTCCATTCGCCGCCGAAGTCGTATTCGGTGCCGTCCAGCAACGTGACCTTCAGCGAGCCGAACACGTCCATGGCGGTCTGCTGCACAAGCTCCTTGGTCAGCTGGCCGATGGTGTCGTAGTTGCCGTAGGCCTGGTAAACCTCCACCATCGTGAACTCGGGGGCGTGCGTGGCGTCGACGCCCTCGTTGCGGAAGTCGCGGTTAATCTCGAAGACGCGGTCGATGCCGCCGACCAGGCAGCGCTTGAGGAACAGCTCCGGGGCGATGCGCATGAACAGGTCGATGTCGAATGCGTTCATATGCGTGGTGAACGGACGGGCCGCGGCACCGCCGTGCACGGTCTGCAGCATCGGGGTCTCGACCTCGATGAAGTCATGGTTGTCGAAGGTGCGGCGCAGCGAGGCCACGGCCTTGGAACGGTTGCGCACCATGTTGCGGATGCGCTCGTCGGCGATCATGCCGAGGTACGGCTTGCGCGTACGCGTGTCGTCGTTGAGCTCCTTGTGCAGGGCGGGCAGCGGCTGCAGCGCCTTGGCGGCGATGGCCCACTCGGAGGCGAACACGGACAGCTCGCCGGTTTTGGAGGCGATGACGCGGCCCTTGATGAACAGGTGGTCGCCCAGATCCACCAGCTGCTTGAACTGCTTCAGCGAATCCGCGCCGATCTCCTTCTTGGAGATCATGCCCTGGATGGTGGTGCCGTCGCCTGCGGACAGCTGCACGAAGCACAGGCCGCCCGCGTTGCGCAGGAACAGCACACGACCGGCGATCCCGACCACGTCCTCGGTCTCCTGGCCGGCCTCAAGCTTGCCGTCATAGTCGGCGCGCACCTGTTCGATGGTGTGGGTCACGCCCACCTCAACCGGGTACGGGTTGATGCCGTCCTTGATCATCATCGCGCGCTTGGCCACACGCATCTGCACCTGCTCGGGGTGCGCCAGCGGGCCGAACTCCTTGTTGCCCGGGTCCACGGCCTCGTCCAGCGTCGCGCCCTCATCCACGCGCGCGGCGATGGCGGCGTCCTGCGCCATCAGCATCTCGGCACGCTCAATGGTGGTCATTGCGGGAGCAACGGCCTCTTCCTCGTTCTGATTCTCAACGTTTTCAGTCATGTCACACATAAGCGTCCAGTGTACCGAGACGCCGATACACGCCGTAAGACACGCCGGTTGCATTTGTCCCCGGTTTCGTTGTATTATCTTCTGCGTTGCCAAAACGGGCTGTAGCGCAGCTTGGTAGCGCGCTTCGTTCGGGACGAAGAGGCCGCGGGTTCAAATCCCGCCAGCCCGACAACTCAAAGGGAATCACTGGTTACAGTGATTCCCTTTTTCCATGACTACGGCAATATCAAGGGAACCACCATGAAAAGAAGCATCCTGGCCCTGGCCTCGGGCGCGTTCGTGCTCGGCGCCGCGGAATTCGTGATGATGGGCATCCTGCCCCAGGCTGCCGCGGCAATGGGCGTCGACATCCCGACCGCGGGCAACTACATCTCTTCCTATGCCATCGGCGTGTGCGTCGGCACGCTGATGCTGGTCTTCGGCCGCCGCGTGCCGCCGAAGAAGCTCATCCTGCTGTTCATGGCGATCACGCTGGTCGGCAACCTGCTGAGCGCCGTGGCGCTGAACTCGCCGATGCTCATCGTGGGGCGCTTCATCTCCGGACTGCCGCATGGCGCGTTCTTCGGCACCGCCACGCTGATCGCCAAGACCTTGGCCGACAAGGGCAAGGAGGCGCAGGCCGTCTCGATGATGGTGACCGGTCAGACCGTGGCGAATATGCTCGGCGTACCGGCGGGCACGATGATGGCCGAGTTCATGTCCTGGCGTCTGGCCTTCGGCATTCTGGCGGCATGGGCCGCCATGACGGTTGTGCTGGTGCTGACGTGGGTGCCGCGCGTCGAGCCGATCAGGGATGCGGGCCTGGCCGGCCAGTTCCGGTTCCTCAAAAAGCCCGGCCCGTGGATGGTGCTGATCGCCGTGTTCACCGGCAACGCCGGCATCTTCTGCTGGTGGAGCTACGTGTCCCCGTGGCTGACCGAGGTGGGCGGCTATGCGTCGGGCGTGGTGCCGCTGCTGATGATGCTCGCGGGCTTCGGCATGGTGGTCGGCGGTCTGGTCGGCGGCCGCATCTGCGACCGTTGGCGTCATGCGGGCACCGCCGCGCTCGGTCAGGCGGTCTCCGGCATCGGTCTGCTGTTCGTGTTCCTTGTTCCGGGTTCCCCGGTGATCTGTGCCATCCTGACCTTCTGGATCGCGTTCGGGTTGTTCTTCGTCTCCTCGCCGCAGCAGTTGCTGATGGCGGAGGCCGGCAAGGGCGGCGGCGAGCTGCTTGGCGGCGCCACCGTGCAGGTGGCGTTCAACTTCGGCAATGCGGTCGGCTCGATCATCGGCGGCGCCATGCTGACCGTCTCCGGCATGAACTACCACTACCCCGCACTCGGCGGTCTGCCACTGGCGGTGATCGCCGTGGCGCTGTTGGTGCTGTTCTCGCGCCGCTACGAAGGCAGCGCAGCCTCCGCTCAGCAATCACGATGATTCAGCGGGCGGGTTAGACCTTCACTGGGCGGCCTGTGGCGAACCTCCGCCACAGGCCGCCTTGGTATATCGCCGTTATCCGGCGGCATGCCCGGCAGCCGCCCGCCCACTGAACGCGAAATCCGCCCACTGGAGCCGCCGCCGACCGTACACTGGTGTCAGTACCCATATCGGGCAAGGAGCGATCATGGATAACGACACGTTGCAGGCGGCGTTGGCCGCGTGGGCCGCAGGCGAACATAACGACGCGGGTGTCTCCGCCACGCCCGAGCTGCTCGAATCGGGGGAATCGTCCGACTACAACGATGCACAAGCCACCGATTCACACGAATCGGCCGATTCGGACAACTTGATCCCTCGCTCCGCCGCCGCCACGTTTGACGCCGAGGCTTTCCTCAAGGGGCTGGACGCGATCTTCGAGGCGCACGAAGGCGCGACCAAGGCCGAGCCCTATCTGCTGCAGGCCATGGATGATGCGGAGAACGCGGGGGATGACGCCGGTCTGCTCACCGTGCTCAATGAGACGATGGGGTTCTACCGCTCGCAGGGCCGACATGAGGACAACCAGTGGATTGTGCAGCGCTCCATCGAACTGGCGCTACGCATGCGATTGGAAGGCACCGAGGCATGGACCACCACGCTGATCAACGCGGCCACCAGCATGCGGGCCGCGGGCCGGTACGACCAGGCCGAGGACCTATACCATCAGGCCATCGACTCGGCCAAGGCCACGCTCTCCCCCACCGACCGGCGCATGGCGGCCCTGCACAACAACCTGTCCATGCTCTACAGCGAGACCGGCCGCCCCGAACAGGCCCTGCACGAACTGGAGGCGGCGCTTCAGGTGCTGGAAGCCGCCAGCGTGGACCCGTCGAACGACATCGACATCGCCGCCACGCATACGAACATCGCGCTGATCCTGCTCGAACTGCCCGCGGACGAACGACACACAGGGCCCTCCGGCGAGACCGAGCATGCCGGGGCACTGTCCAATCGCATGACGACGCCTGCCACGTCCCCGGGCTCCCCGACCGACCACAGCACCCCCGCCGCCGCGCGTCTTGACGAGGCGATGCGCCACGCCCGGCAATCCCTGGACATCTACCGCACCGCCGGCCAGGAGCACGCCGGCCATTACGCCTCGGCTCTGGCCGGCTACGCCCAGGTGTGCCTGGCCGCCGGACACGCCGACGAGGCCGTCCGGCGCTACCGTCAGGCCCTGGCGGTGATCGAGGAGAACTACGGCCGAGACAACGACTACTACCGCATCACCGCGGCCAATCTGGTCCAGGCGCAGGAGAAGGCCGCCGAAAGCGAACTCTCCGGCGTTATCGCCACGCCCGGCACCGCCACGCCCGATACCGCCGCGTCATCAGGCACCGTACCGCCAGGCAACACACCCACGCGCACCATCTCCGGGCTCAAGCTGGCCCGCGCCTACTGGAACGAGTATGGCAAACCGCTGATCGCCGAACGCTATTCCGAGTATCGGGGGCGCATCGCCGCCGGCCTGGTGGGCCACGGTTCGGAATGCTATGGCTTCGACGACGAGCTCTCCCACGATCACGACTTCGGCCCCGGCTTCTGCCTGTGGCTGACCGACGAGGACTATGCGGCGATCGGCGAGCGGTTGCAGGCCGATTACGAGTCGCTGCCGGACACGTTCATGGGTTTCGGCCCGAAATCCCAGACCGCCCGCGCGCAGGGCGCCGGCCGCCGTGTCGGAGTGTTCCGCATCGGCGATTTCTTCGAGTCGATCACCGGCTACCGTCAGGCCCCGCCCGCCGACAGGCCGCATGAGTGGCTGATACTGGACGAGCCCACACTGGCCGCGGCCACGAACGGCGAGGTGTTCGCCGATCCATTGGGCGCATTCTCCAAAACCTGTCAGGGCTTCAAGCTCATGCCGGAGGATGTGCGCCTCTCGCTGATCTCCCGGCGCCTGGGGATGATCGCGCAGGCGGGCCAGTACAACCTGCCGCGGATGCTGCAGCGGGGCGACGGCGCGGCCGCCTGGTGTGCGATCAACGAGTTCGCCGAAGCCGTGGCATCCTTGGTGTTCCTGATCAACACGCCGGTTTCAGCCGGGTACATGCCGTACTACAAGTGGCGGTTCGCCGCGCTGCGCCGCCTCTCGCGCCGCATGGCCGCCCGCCTGCCGGACGCGTGCGCGCAGCTGGAGGATGTCCTGCGACTGGCGTCGGCGGCGTGTTTCGGCGGCGTCGGGTTCGGCGAGGGCGGTAAGGGTGCCGCGCCGGCCGCAAAGCAGGTCGTCTCTATTGTGGAATCGATCTGCGCCGAGATCGTGGCCGAGCTCGGGCGCGAGGGGCTGACCGACTCCGATGAGACGTTCCTGGAATGGCAACGCCCCTATGTGGAGGAGCATATCGAGCACCGGGACGCCTGCCTGATGAGTCTGTAGCAGCCCTGTGGCAGGCCGCCGCGACCTGCGGCGAACCCGCAGTGGAATCCGTACGGAAAGGAGCAGTCATGGATCTTGTCGAAGAGGTCATCCGCCGCGAATGGGACCAGTTCCAACGCACCGAGAACGAGGGCGGCCGCGCCTCCTGCCAGGGCAATTGGCCGATGTTCCATCAGATGCGGGCCAGCCAGTTCATGACCTGGCCCGAGGATCTGCTGCGCAGCTATCTCGACGATCTGGATGAGGCGAACCGGGTGGGCCGCAATCTGGTGACGGAGAAATACGCCCGGATGATGGCCTCCACCGCGCCCGACGAGTACCGCGAGCGCATCGAGCCGTTCATCCCCCGCCTGTCCGACGAGCGCGTTGCCCGGCAGGAGCGGGTGATCGCCGTGCAGGTGGCGTGGGCGCGTGATTTCCGCGGGCGCTACCCGAAACTGGGCGCGGCGATGCGGGTGCTGACCACGGCCGAGGACACGCCGGAGGATACGTCGTTCGAAACCTATCTGCGCGGCGAACTGGGCACCTACTCCGACCGCACGATGGCCCTGTACGAGGCGATGGTGGAGGACCTGCAGGCCGCCGGCCGCAACCTGACCGAGCAGACGGTGGCCAATACCGTGCGCCTGGGCGGGTTCGCCGATCTTGAGGAGGCCGAATCCGCCCAAGCCGCGTAGGGGTTATTCCCGCGGCTCGTCGTCCTTGTGCCGCATCGAGCCGATGATCCGCGCCACCGCCCATATGATGGCGACGACGATCAGGACGCCGCCGACGATGCCGCAGACGATCGCCACGATGGCGCGCGGATCCGCGCCGAGACCGGGCAGCGCCGTCACCGGGAAGCCGATGCCGAACGCCAGGACCATCGCGCCGATCAGGACCAGCAGCACGCCGAGTACGATGGTGGCCGCGCTGGGACCGGTTTTGCGAATCACCGGACGCTCGTGGCGGGCCTCCACCGGCACCTGCACGTAGGCGGGCGCGGTCGGGACGCCGCCTACGGTGGTCTGCGATGGCGGCGCGGTGCTATACAGCGGCACCTGCTGCGGCATTGTGGCAGGCTCCGGTTCCGGAACCTGTCCGGGTTGCGGCACGTCGGCCGTTCCGTTCTGCGTTGGTTCGGCTTGCGGCATCGTCTGCGTGGATGCGGGGGCCACCGGCATCGCCTCGGTTGGCGCGTCAGTCGCCGGCATCGCCTGCGTGGGGGCGACGGTTTCCGGCAGTTCGCGGGTCTCCGCCATCGGCATGGCCTGGGTGACCGCGTCATCCGTCTGCGGGATGACCTGGGTTTCGGGTTCGTTGCGGGTCTCGTCACTCATGGTCGTCCTCCGTGGTCTTGTCCGCCCACTCCTGATAGGTGGGCAGGGTGTTCTGGTAGTCGTACTGCACCACGACCTGTCCCATCACGGCCGCGTCGACGTCGATACGCAGTTCCGGGGACGCCACAGCCTTGGGATTGCCCTGATCGAATGGCCAGTACAGGGGTTCGCCGTCATAATCCGCGTCCAGCCAGGGCGCGCTTGTTGTGGTAGCACCCAGCCACTGCCCGTTCACGGTGCTCGGCAGGTATATCCCGACCATATTCCACGGCGATGTTGCGGCCGCCCACAGACTGCCGAAGGAATCATTGCCGTCATACCAGAACGAATCGCCGGTCAGCTGCCAGGAGCAGCCGTCCGGGATCGTGATCACCACGCTGGTGCGGTATGGCATCACCCGGATGGTGCCCGCGGGGCAGCTTGAGGTGGCGGTGGTGCCGTCGTTGAGCGTGACCTCATGGCTGCCGTTGTCCTCGGCGTAGTCGCTCAGGTCGATGTGCAGGACGTCATTGATGTTGTCGCCTTCCATCCACAGGCCGTCCTCAAGGCGCTGCATGGTGGCCTTGTCGGAGCCGATGGCGTCGAAGCCGTGTACCTGAATGTCCGGATCCATCCCGAAACCGTCGGCGTAGGCGTATTCCGTGCGCGTCCGCATCATCCGCTGGAACATCACCGAATAGGCCAGTCCGCCGAACGCCAGGGTGACCGCCAGGAACGCCGCCAGCCAGACGAACGGATGCAGGCCGCCGGTCCGGCGTCCGATGCAGCCGAGGATCACGATGATCAGACCGATCGCCACGCAGACGCCGCCAACCCAGATCATGCCCCCGCCGAGCAGCGTCTCCAGATCCGCGCGCGTATCGGCCCACGAGAACAACATGCAGGCGAACGACAGGAAGATCAGTCCGGTCACGATCAGCACCAGCAGCGGCCCCGCCGGCTTGCGACGGGCGACACGCGGCTTGGGGGCCGGCTGCGGGGCGCGATAGGGCGAGGTCATCATCGGCGGCACCGCCGCCGATGAGACCGGGGCAGCTCCGGTCGGCGCGCCTGCCGGAACATCGGCCGAAGCGTCAGCCATGGGCATGCCGCCGGTCGACCCCGTACCAGCCGGCCCCGTACCGGTCGCCACGCCGCCCGCGGGCATACCATCGCCCGACCCCATAGTCGAAGGCGTGACGGAAGGCTTCACCCCGACCGACGCGGGTGTCTCGGACTGACCCGGATGATCCTGCCGCGCCGACGCCTGCGTCCATACGGTCGCTTCCGGCCGCGCAGACGCCTGCGGCCATACGGTCGCCTCCGGCCGTGTGGAGGGCGCGGGCTGCGGCTGTACGAATGGCGCGGATTGCCGCGGGGCCGACGCGGGTTGCGGACGAGATGACGGGTTCGCCCATTGGGCCACGGCGTATCTCAGGTTGCGACGCCCGGCCTGTTCGATGACCAGCCACAGCGCGAACGCGCCCGCGGCGAGTCCGAACAGCCAGACCGGCGGCCAGAACATCATGCACACCAGTCCCAGCAGCACCCCCAGGCAGGACCAATCCCAGTGTCCGGCCAAAAGCTCCTCGCACAGGATCCGACCGTCGCGTTCATCCGGCAGCAGGAACCACGCGAGCGCATAGAACACCACACCGACGCCGGCCACGAATGCGGCGCCGATCATCAGCGCCCGCACCAGCAGCGGGCTCCACCCCAGGTACCGGCCCAGGCCGCCGCAGACGCCGCCGATCCATCGTTCCTCGGCGCTGCGGACCAATCCGCTTTCGCGCACCCACGGGAAGAAACGGCCCTGGCGCCGTTCGCGACCGGCATGCTCGGATGCCGTGTCCTGCCATGATTCATGATTCTTGCTCATGGTTCCATTACAGCAAGCCGAACAGCCGAACCGTATCCGGGAACACCCTGAACCTTCCCTGAACATCATCCGAATCCGCTCGGCGTCGGCACCGCCGCGGGCACAATGGAAGCATGACCGATTCCTCGATTCCCTATGATCCGCGGACACCTGCGGACCCGCGACCGTTGCGCCCCGCCGCGCTGCCGTTGATGCGCCCGAAGCAGGGGCGCTGGCTGTGCGGTGTATGCCGTGGCATCAGCCTGCATCTACAGGTCTCGGTGGCGCTGGTCCGGCTGCTGTTCACCGCCGCCGCGTTCATCTTCGGGGCGGGGATTGTGGTCTATGTGTTCCTATGGCTGACGATGCCGGTGGGCGATCCGGTCGCCGCCGCGGCCGCCCGACTCAATGCCGTGCGCGAGTCCCCCCTGTCCCGCGGCAACGCCGGGTATGGCACGGAATCGGAGGATGATGCCGATGCCGAAGCGGCCGGCGAGCGCGACAGCTCGTCGGAAAGCCTGGCCGCCGCCCTCGCCCGCGCGCCGAAGCCGGCGCTGGTGGCCATGGCCGGCCTGGTGCTGCTGACGGTCAGTGCGCTGATGGCGGCCACCGGCATCGATTCGCTGTATATCCTGCCGGTCATGCTGGGTCTGGGCGGCCTGGCCGTCGCCTGGCTGTGGTTCAACCAGGAGGACGGCCAGTTCAAGGCCATGCTCGGCGGCATCGCGCTGATCGTGCTGGCGTACATGGTGTTCGTGGGCAATGCGGCCGGATACGACGGGGCGTCGCCGCGCGTGCTGATCGCAGGGGGGCTGGCCACCATGGTGGGCGTGATGCTGGCGATCGTGCCGTGGGTCAACTCGCTGGTCCGCGGGCTCGCCACCGAGCGCGCGCTGAAGGAGCGCGAGGAGGAGCGCGCCGATATGACCGCCCATCTGCATGACGGCGTGTTGCAGACATTGGCGTTGATCCAGATGCACGCCGACGAGCCGCAGACCGTGTTCTCCCTGGCCCGGCAGCAGGAGCGCGAGCTGCGCGACTGGCTGTATCAGGATCGTACCCCCTCGGAGCGTTCGGTGAACGCCGGGTTGAAGCAGATCGCCGCCGAGGTGGAGGACGAGCATGGCAAGCCGATCGAGGTGGTGACGGTGGGCGACGCCCGGCCCAGCGCCCAGACCGACGCGCTGCTGGACGCCGCTCGGCAGGCGCTGGTCAACGCGGCCACGCACGGCGGCGAGCCGATCTCCGTGTATTGCGAGGCTTCAGGCGGTACCGTGGAGGTGTTCGTCCGCGACCACGGCAACGGATTCGATGTGCACGCCATCCCCGAGGATCGGTTGGGCATCCGCGAGTCGATCGTCGGCCGGATCAGACGCCGTGGCGGCACGGTGGAGATCGTGTCGCGGCCGCATTGGGGCACCGAGGTGCGGATGCATATGCCGGTGGCCGATATCGCGGAGAACCGGGCCAACGGCAACGGCACGACGGACAACGACGCAACGGACAACAACGAAACGGATGGCAGCCATGAGTGATGCAGGAAACCCGACCAACGAGGGGCACACCCCCGTCGCCAATCAGTCGATCAGAGTGGCCGTGGTCGATGACCATGAGATGTTCCGCGCCGGCGTGATCGCCACGTTGCAACCGTATTTCAACATTGTCGGACAGGCGCCGGATGTGGAGGGCTCGATTGTCATGATCGCCGACACGCAGCCGGACGTGGTGCTGCTCGACGTGCATGTACCGGGCGGCGAGGGCGGTGGCGGCGCCGAGATCCTGACGAAGTCGCTGCCGCTGTCCCCTCGGTCGGCGTTCCTGGCGCTGTCGGTGTCCGATTCGCCGCAGGATGTGGGCGCGGTGATCCGCGCCGGAGCCCGCGGCTACGTGACCAAGACGATCACCGCGAACGACCTGGTGTCCTCGATCCGTCAGGTGCATGAGGGGTATGCGGTCTTCTCCCCCAAGCTGGCCGGGTTCGTGCTCTCGGCGTTCCAGGGTGCGCCGATGGGCGGCGCACCCGTACACGACGACGAGCTGGACCGCCTGTCGGCGCGCGAGCAGGAGGTCATGCGGCTGATCGCCCGCGGCTACACCTACAAGGAGGTAGCCTCCGAGCTGTTCATCTCCATCAAGACGGTGGAGACGCATATGAGTTCGGTGCTGCGCAAGCTGCAGCTGTCCAACCGCACCGAGTTGACCCGCTGGGCGGCGGATCGGCGGATTGTCTGACGGCCGGCCGTCCAGCGGGTCCGAGGCGGGACGCGGAACCCGCCCGGGCTCAGGCGTCGCGGAACCCGTTCGGATTCTGCGACTGCCATTTGATCGACGAGGCGGCCATGTCGTCGATCGTCAGTTCGGCCCGCCAGCCCAGTTCCGCTTCGGCCTTCGAGGCGTCGGCGTAGCAGGCGTCGATGTCGCCGGGGCGGCGGGGCCTGACCGTATACGGGATCGGGTGGCCGGCGGCCTTCTCGTACGCCTTGATGACCTCCAGCACCGAATAGCCGTGTCCCGTGCCGAGATTGTAGGTGTACACCCCGGGCAGTTCGACCTTGTCGACCACGGCGACATGTCCCCGCGCCAGGTCGACGACGTGGATGTAGTCGCGCACGCCGGTGCCGTCGGGCGTGTCGTAGTCGTCGCCGAACACCTGTACCTCGGGCAGTTCGCCGAACGCCACCTTGGCGATGTACGGCGTCAGATTCGCCGGGATGCCCTTCGGATCCTCCCCCAGCAGCCCCGATTCGTGCGCGCCGACCGGGTTGAAGTAGCGCAGCAGCACGATCGTCCACTCGTCGTCGGACGCGTATACGTCGCGCAGCATCTGCTCCTGGAACAGCTTCGAGGTGCCGTACGGGTTCGTGGTGCCGCCGGTCGGCGTCAGTTCGGTGATCGGCAGCTCCTCCGGCTTGCCATAAACCGTGGCCGAGGAGGAGAAGATGAGCCGCTTGACGTTGTGGGCACGCATCGTCCGCAGCAGCACCAGCGTGGAATACAGGTTGTTGTCGTAGTATTCGATCGGCTTGGCCACCGACTCGCCCACGGCCTTGAGACCGGCGAAGTGGATGACCCAGTCGATGTCGTTCTCGGTGAAGATCCGATCCATCAGCGCCGCATCGCGCACGTCGCCGTCATACCGCCTGATCGGGCGGCCGGTGATCCGCTCGACCCGGTTCAACGCTTCGGGCGAGGAGTTGCCGTAGTTGTCGACGGACACCACGTCATACCCGCGATTCAGCAATTCGACATCGGTGTGCGTGGCGATGTAGCCGGCGCCGCCGGTCACCAGGATTGTAGTCATGAACGTTCCTTTCTGTGTCATTCGGCTTCGACGAAACCGAGCGAGGCGAGGAAGCCCCGCGTCTGCTCCTTGGTCTTGAACACTGCCGTGTTGCCGAGGATCCGCTCGCAGACCGAGCCGAGCTCCTCGCGGATCGCGGCACGCACCGCCTCACGTTCACGGTTGCCGGCGAGCGCCGCCGTCAGCTCCTCCCATTCGAGCGCGAATTCGCCCACGGCATCCGGCAGGTCGCCGCCGGACACGAGGGCGTCCTCGATGGCGCCCAACTGTTCCACCAGCCGCCCCGGCAGGATGAACAGGCCTTGGGCCTCGATCAGCCCGATGGGCTCCTGCTTGACCGGATAGTATTCCGGATGCGCGTGGAAGATGCCGTCCGGATAGGTCTCGCTGACCGCGTTGTTGCGGAAGATCAGGCTCATCTCATAGCCGCGGTCGGTGACGATGACACTCGGCGAGAGCGCTGACTGCCGGTTGCCATCCGCGTCGTGGCTGGCGATGTCCGCCGCCGGATCGTCGTATTCGATCCATGCGCGGCGGATCATGTCGCTGATTTCGACGATCGTCTCACGGGAGGCGGAAACGACGCGCACGGCCGTGCCCGGCCAGTCGAGGATTTCGACGGTCGCGTCGGGGTATGCGGGCAGGCGCAGCGTGGCCCAGGCCGGGGCCTTGTGCATCGGCAGCAGTTCGCCTCCGCCCTGGAAATGATCGTGGGCGAGCACCGAGCCGCCGATGCGTGGCAGTGCGGCGTTGCATCCCAGGAAGTAGCCGGGGAACCGGTCGACGAAGTCGAGCAGCTGCACGAACGTGTCGCGGTCGACGTGCATCGGGGTGTGTGCGGTGTTCACGCAGATGCCGTGCTCGTTGAAGTACCCGTATGGGGAGAACTGCCAGAACCACGGCTCCCCGCCGAGCATGACCGGCATGGTGCGCAACGTGCGCTTGTTGCGGCCGGCGAAGCCTTCGTTCTCATGGCAGATCGTGCATTTCGGGTATCCTCCGGCCACGGCGTTGCCGGCCGCGGCCTTGGCCATGTTCTTGAACTCCGGCTTGGCCAGGTTGATCGTGACGACCAGACCGTGCGAATCGAACCGTGGGTTGGCGTCGAGCTGGGCGCGCTTGACGTAGGTGTTGGCCACGCAATAGTCGTAGAACCACCGCATGGCCTCCTTGCCGCCCCGTTCGCGCTCGATCGCGGCGAACCGGTCCTGCAGGTCGGCGGGGCACCGGGAGAGCAGACCCATCACGATGTCGGCCTGGACGGCGCCATCCTCCGCCCCGAATAGACCAGCCGTCGCGGCGGCCGTACGGAAGCGGTCCAACAGAACGTTGATGTCGTCCGTTTCCCCGGACGTGGCACCGTCACCGGTCGGTCCGTCGGAGACGTCGTAGGAGTCCAGACCGTAGAGTTCCAGGATCCGGTTACGGGTCCAGTCCTCGTTGCGCGGATCGAGGTCGAGCCGACGTACGGCATAGCCGATCAGCGCGTCGATGGCGGCGTAGGTCTCGTCCAACGCGTTCATTACGACAGCCTTTCCACGACATCCGCGACGATGGCCGCGATGTCGTCGGCCTGTTCCTCCATCTCCTGCACGAGCTTGATCTGCGTGCGGGCGCGCACCAGGTTATGTTCGGGGTACCTGATGGCGAAGTAGGTGTCGCCGGCAAGGTAGTCGGCCAGGAACCGCATGCCGCATTCCAGCGTCATCATGGTGCCGGCGTAGGGCAGCAGTTCGAGTTCGCGGGCCGTGATGCTCGGCAGCACCTTGCCGAGGAATCCCTCGGTGTAGGCGCGGAACAGTTCGGGGCTGAAATGCACCTTGTCCAGGTCGCGTTCGTCTTCGAGCGCCGTGGAGGCGCCGAAGCGGATGGAGTCGCCGAAGTCGTAGAGCATCGACCCCGGCATGACCGTGTCCAGGTCGATGATCGCCCGTGCCGCATGGGTTTCGGCGTCCATCAGGATGTTGTTGAGTTTGGTGTCGTTGTGCGTGACGCGCAGCGGGACCGTGCCGTCGTGCAGCCCGTCCACGATGGTTCCGTACCGGTCGGCGTGGTCCATGTAGAAGGCGATCTCGTCGCGGCAGCCGGCGGCGCGGCCCTTGGCGTCCGCCGCGACCGCGGCTTTGAACGCCTCGAACCGGTGCGGGGTGTCATGGAAGTGCGCGATCGTCTCGGTGAGCTGGGAGGCGTCGAAATCGGCGAGCTGGTTCTGGAATTCGCCGAATGCGGCGCCGGCGCCGCGGAACGTGTCGGCGTCGGGCACGAGGTTGTAGGAGATCGTGTCCTCGATGAACGCGTACATGCGGTAGGCGCCGTCCGCGGTCTCGACGTATGTGGCGCCGTCCTTGGTGCGGATGATCTCGAGGGTCTCCTGTCCGCGTGAGCGCAGGAACTCCGTAACCAGTTCGATGTTGCGCATCAGGTTCGCCGTGTCGGGGAACACCTCGGTGTTCATGCGCTGCATGATGTAGCGCCCGGTATCGGTGGTGACCAGGTAGGTGGCGTTGATATGACCGTCGCCGTAGCGTTCGACCGACCGGATCTCGCCATCGACGGCGAAATTGGCCGCCGCGGCGTATTTGGCTTCATTGCCCGTCATGTTTGTCCCTTCTTGGATGGGGTGCGTCCGCCGCACCGTGCATGCACGGTGCGGCGGGATTCCGTCGTCTCGGATCAGACCTCGCACCAGGCGATGCCGCTGCCGTCCAGCTCGTAGACCGCTTCGGCGCCGTCGGCGTGGCGAACCGTGGTGGTCTGCGGGCGATCGGTGTTGTTGATCACGCAGTACTGGTGCGTTTCGGGGAAGTACGCGACCTCGCACTCGGGGTTGGTCGAGCTCCACGCATCGTACCGGTCCTCGTGGTGGCTGGCGTAGAACAGGATGCGTTCCAGCAGGCGTGCGTTCGCGGCCGAGTACGGCAGACCGGACACATACACGCCCCGGCCCTTGCCGTAGTCGTTGACCGCCAGCTGCACCTGGCCGTCGTCGGCGCGGATCAGGGTCACATCCTCGTTGACCGGGTAGGTGTTCGCGATTGGCTCGCCGAAGTCGATGCCGCCGATCGTGGCGCCGATGCCGCCGCCGCAACCGCTGATGTCACGGGTGCGGCCGGCCGCGCGCCAGGCGTCGAGCACGCTGTCGGCCAGCTGCACGTCGGCGGTGATGAAGTGTTCCGGCGTGACCTCGGGGAAGTACTTGTCCACCGACAGGGTCTGGAACCGCTCCTCATCCACGCCGAGCACGTCGGCCAGCTGGAAGAAGCGGCCGCCCTGGAAGCGCGGCACCGCGGTCGGCTCGCCGACGCCCACGAACGCGCCGCCGCCGCGCACCCAGGCGCGGATGGTCTCCAGCAGCCTCGGGTCGCGCCAGGCGTCGCCGCCGGAGAACGCGGTGTCGACCGGGCCGCCGTTGATGATCACGTCGATGTCCGGGTCCACGCCGTGGTCAAGCACGTCGTCGAAGCTGATGAACCGCACGTTGACGCGCATGCCGGACAACGCCTCGAGGATGCCGTAGTACGAGTAGGTCTGCTTGTTCGGCAGGGCGTGCGCCACGGTGAACGCCATCCAGGAGCGCATCCGCCCCCAGCTGTTGAGGATCGCCACGTTCAGCTCGCCTTCGGCCGGCTTGCCGCCGGTGCGGTCGTGGATGTCGCGGAACTCGTCGGCGATATGCGCCACCGTGTCCACGAACTTGGGGAATTTGGCGGCCAGCGAGAGGTACCCGCCGTAGCCCATGCGCGAGATCGGCGAGCGCAGGATCGCGCGGCGGGCCTTGCGCCAGTTGTCGAGCCCTTCGATGCTGGGATCGTTGCCCTCGTAGAAGGTGTCGGGGAAGAAGTAGGGCAGGAACCGTCCTTCGGTGTATTTCACGCCGGGGATGTCCGCGATCATGCGGGTGGTGGTGCCGTCGCCGATAGAGCCGACCACGGCGTCCAGGCCGAGGTCGCCGAATCCGTCCTTGTAGGGTTCGGTGCCGATCCACTGGTCGCCGAGGAACATCATCGCCTCCTTGCCGGCGGCGTGGGTTTCGTCGACCAGTCGTTTGACGTTCGCGCGCACGAATCCGGACAGGAAGTCGATCCAGTCGCGCTGCGCCTTGCGCGGCACGCGCCAGGCCGAGTTGTAGCAGCCTTCGTCCACGAAGTCCTCGGGGCGCAGCCGGTAGCCGTACCGGGCCTCGAAGTCGTCGAGCGCCTTCGGGGAGACGGTGCAGGCGCAGCCGAACCAGTCGACCACCTTCTCGCGGTGCTTGGCGTCGAACAGGAGGGTGAACTGGTAGAAGAACGTGGTGAAGCGTACCACGTCGGTCTGGGGGTTGTCCTTGAGCCACTTGCGGAACGTGTCGAACACGAAGTCCCGGGTCTGCTCGTGGTAGATGTCGAACGGGATCTCGTGTTCCTTGTCTCCCCAGTCGTTGGTCAGGTGATTGTACATCTCCACCGGATCCCAGATGATGTAGGCGAGGAACGAGACCGTATACTCGTGCATCGGGGTCGTACCGGAGACGGTGACCGTATCAGTAGCCGGATCGTAGGTCCAGTCGGCGGTATCGACGGCCTCGCCGGTCGTGCGGTCGACGACCTCCCAGTAGCGGTGCGGGTCGGCGTCGCGGTTGGGCTGCAGCTGCTCCTCGTAGAAGCCGTCCATCAGCGGGATCGTGACGGTGCCGGTTTCGGCCAGGATCCGGTCGGTGAGCAGATAGACCTGCGGGGTCTCGTCCATGTGCAGGGTGATCCACTCGTTGTGGGCGCGGGTCGGGAAGTAGGCGCTGTAGATCTTCTTGCCCAGCGCCAGCACCGATTCGTCCAAGTGGGTGCCGTCCGAGTTGCGGATGGCGTCGGCGCCCCACAGGTCGGCCAGCTCCTTGGTCTTCTCGGCGAAGTTCTCTTCGCTGGGGATGGTGAAACGTCCGGTAGACATAAGACTGTACTCCTTTTGGGAATTCTTGGGGTCAGGCCCTCCCTGCGGAAGGGCGCATTGGACGGGAGGAACGGCGGCGGTGCCGCCCCTCCCCGGGTATTGTCGCCGCCGGTCAGCCCTTGACCGAGCCGGCGGCCAGGCCGGCCTGCCAGTAGCGCTGGAGGCCCAGGAACAGCACGATCACCGGCAGCACGCCGAGGATCGCGCCCATCATCAGCGCGCCTCGGTCGTTGAACGTGGCCAGCGAGACCAGGCCGAACAGGCCCAGCGTGACGGGCTTGAGCTCGTCGCTGGAGATCATCATCAACGGCAGCATGAAGTTGTTCCAGGTCGCCACGAACAGGAACAGGAAGATCGTCACCATGGCGGGCGCCAGGATGCGCAGCACGATGGTGAAGAAGATCCTGGCCTCGCCGGCGCCGTCGATGCGGGCCGCCTCGAGCAGCTCATCAGGCACCGAGGTCTGCGCGTACACGCGGCCGAGGAAGAACCCGAACGGCGAGACCGAGCACGGGATGATGATCGAGAGCATGGTGTTGGTCAGGTGCAGCGCGTTGAAGATCGAGTATTGCGGGATGGTCAGCAGGGCGCTGGGCATCAGCATGCACGCCATGACGATGCCCATGGCCACGCCGCGTCCCCGGAATGGGAACTTCGCCGTCGCGTAGCCGGCCATCACCGAGACGATGGTGCCGATGCCGGCGGAGACGACCGAGTACACCAGCGAATTGAGCACCCAGCGCCAGAACTGTCCGCGGGTCCATCCCAACAGCGTGGCGTAGTTCTCCGCGATGGCGTCGGGCAGCTCGTTCAGCGGCACCGCGAACCACAGACCGTTGCTGGCGGACATCTGCGCCGGCGATTTCGTCGAGGCGATGATGGCCCAGTAGATCGGGAAAAGGAAGTAGATCAGCGCCGCGACCAGGATGACCACGGTGATGACCTTGACGACGGCGTTCGGCTGCATCGAACGCGGCAGATCGTTCGCATGCTTGTCGCGGATGCGTTCGGCACGGCGACGGGCCCGGGCCTCCTTGCTCATTGCGATGCTCATTGCTCATTCACCTTCCTCTCGACCAGCGCGTAGATCATCGCGAGGATGCCCGCGATCAGGGCCATGACGATGGCGATGGCCGAGGCCGGCCCGTCGCCTCCGGGCGTCATCGTGCCCCTCGACGTGTTGAGCGCCATCATCATCGGGGTGTACGACTTGGAGATGCCGGGATCCGCGGTCTGCATAAGCGTGGGCTCGTTGAACAGCTGGATCGATCCCACGATCGACAGCAGCATCGCAAGCAGCGCGGCGGAGCGCACGTTCGGCAGTTTGATCTTCGTGGCGACCTGCCATCCGTTGGCGCCGTCGATGCGCGCCGCTTCGTACAGGTCATGCGGGATGGCCTGCAGCGCCGCCAGGAAGATCAGCATGTTGTATCCGGTGAACGTCCATGTGGTGATGTTCGCCATCGAGGCGAGCAGCATGTTGCTGGCGAAGAAATCGACGTTGATGCCGAGCGCCGCAAGTCCTTTGACGATCGGGGAGATCTGGCCATTGTACAGGTACACCCAGATGATCGAGGCGACGGCACCTGGAATCGCGTAGGGCAGGAAATAGCCCAGACGGAAACCGGACACATGCTTGACGACGAAGGAGTCGATGATCATGGCCAGCGCCAACGCCGCGATGATCATGATTGGCACCTGGATGACGGTGTACAGGATCACCCTGCCAACACCGCTCCAGAACTCCGGCGATGTGACGGCGTACCGAAAGTTCTCCAGTCCGACGAACTGATTGACCAGTTCTCCGCCGCCGTAGGCACCGCCGCCAGTGGAAACCTGGCGGAAAAAGCTTGAATACACGGCCCAGATGATGGGCAGGATGAACACCAGCACGAACAGAATGGCGAACGGAGCCATGAACGCCCAGCCGGTGCGGTTCACCCGCTTGGCGATGCCGGAACGTCCCGAACCGTCCGACCGCCTGGCGGAAGCCGCCTTGTTTGTTGTAGCAATCATTTTCCCAAACCTATCTACGAGAGTGCAGCGATGCGGAACGAGGCCACGTTGCCTCCGCCCCGAAAACGGAAAAGGGACCGGAGCGACGCGCCGCCGACTCCGATCCCGATGAGCTGCATCTTCCTGTCAAACAGAGAAGTCGTTTCCGCGGACCGCAGCCGGCCCGGATCCGCGGAAGCCCTTATTCCTTGACCGGCAGATTGTAATTCTTCAGTGTATCGATGGAGGTCTTCTGAGCGACCGAGAAGGCGTCGGCAACCGTTCCCTCGCCATCGATGGCCTTATCCGCGGCCTCCTTGAAAGCCGCGTTCACGGTGGAGAAACCGGGCATGTAGGTGAATTCGCCCATGTTCGCGTTCGCGGTGGCGAACTCAGCCATCACATCCTGGCCACCGTAGAATTCGGACCAAGACTCGGGGGTTTCGGCGGCTTCGGTGGTGGCTGCCACGACCAAACCCTGCGAGGTCAGATCAGCGACCTGGGTGTTGAACCAATCCAGGAACTCCACCGCCTCGGCCTTGTGCTCGCATCCCTTCATCACGGCAACGCCGGAACCGCCGTCAGGTCCGGTCTTGTCGCCGTTGCCGAACCAATCGCCCAGCTGGGCGACACGCCAATCGCCCACGCCTGTGTCGCCGGCGGAATCCATGATCAGAGGCGCCTCCCACGCAGCGCCAACGGTGCCGATGAGGGTGCCGTCCTGCACGGACTTATCGAAGGCAGGATCGTAACGGGCCACGGTGCTCGTGGCGTTGGCGTCAAGCAGCTGCTGCCAGGTATCGGCGACCTCCTTGGACCCTTCGGTCTCCGTGTTGACGACCCACTTGCCGTCCTCGACGGTGTACCACGGCCCGGACGCCCCGGCCAGAGCAGAGAGCAGGTCGGCGTCGGCCTGGTACAGCGTGATGTACTTGCCAGATTCCGCGGCCTTCTTGGAATATTCGATGAGCTGTTCCTTGGTCTCCGGCACGCTGATGCCGAGCTTCTCGAATTCGGCGGCGTTGTAGAAGTAGACGACCGGACCGGTGTCCTGGGGCAGGCCGTAGGTCTTGCCATCCACCTGCATTAGCGAGAACGGGCCGGCAGCGAAATGATCCTCGTATTTCGCGGCCTCCTCGGTGACGTCCTCGACCATGCCCTTGATGAAGACCTCGGGCAGCTCGGAGTAGCCAATCTGGGCCACGTCCGGAGCGTTGTCCGCCTTGACGTCGGTTTCGAGCTTCTTAATCATGTCGGCCGCGCTGCCGTCGAACTTGGTGGCGGTGACGTGGATGTTCGGATGCTCCTCGTTCCACCTGGCCACGATGTCGTTGACGAGCACCATGCCGTCGGAGTCGGGCAGACGATGAAGATACGTCAGTTCGATGACATCGCCATCGGAACCGCCGGATTCCCCGTTCGCGGTATCTCCGCCGCAACCGGTCAGAGCCATGCCCATCGCCGCGACTGCGGCCAGGGACGCAACAATGCGTTTGCTGTTAAAAGCCATCTCTCATTCCTTTCAAGATTGGCTGCCACCTCGATGTGGCAAGGTAGCTACAGCGTATATCGGGGAAAGAAAAATGTCAACTTCATTAACAAAGACATGTCGAAACATTG